>Ga0207864_1000133_pt1 | contig 118527 bp, 105 predicted proteins | sample HigsolmetaAR202D_FD_184834 | JGI IMG/M metagenome (GOLD analysis project Ga0207864, IMG submission 184834) | Ionic liquid and high solid enriched microbial communities from the Joint BioEnergy Institute, USA - AR20-2-D (SPAdes) (version 2) ...
CCCCGCGCCTCCGGCGCCTCGATTCAGTTCACCTCCCAACTACCCACTCGATTCAGCGAAGAGCCCAGATTGTTCACAATGGATATCGCCCATAGAACGATCTTGCCGACTATCTCCTTAAACTTCGCCATTGCGGATTGCGATAACGGGCTATACGTGAGAATTTGACTCCGTCAATCTGTATTGATTCAAAGCAGAGCTACAACGGACGATGGGGGGACCTCCCCCAATAACAAACTCCTGACAAAGCTTAGTATCGGGCAAGCGACATTTACTCTCTCAATAATATCACTACAGGCAAACGCTGTTTCGACCCCTTCGGCAACTCGTCCGGCCAACGCGATTCTAGCGTCCTCCGCGGACAACCCATTCCCTAAATATTCACCAAATCGGCGGTTTCTGCTCTCCTCACTAAAGCAGGTTGCAAGTAGATCTCCAAGTCCAAATGGTGCCATGAGTGCGTCAGGGTTCGCGCCAAGCACGCGGCTTACCGTTCGAATCTCTTCGAATCCTTGGGAAACAATGGATGCCTTAAAGTTGATCCCCTCATTTAGACCATCCGCAACACCCGCCGCAATAGCTATAATATTCTTTAAAGCTCCAACAAGTTCCAACGCTATAATGTCCGGAATGAGATCCACTCTGAAGGCCGTTCCATTGAATACATATCGAAATAGATCGCCGTCCCAGAAGCTTTCAAGGGCTATTGTCGCCACAGCTGGCTTACCTATCGCGACATCGGATGCGATATTAGGTCCCCCGAGACTAGCAATTGCTTTCGCCTTGGGAAAGAATTCTCTGAGAATCTGGGAAGGACGACACCCGGTATTTCTCTCCAAACCCTTGCTTAGATTGACGAAAATGGCTGTGTCATCGATCGCTTTTCGATACTCTATGAGGCGCTCGCGCATAAACTGCACCGGAATTCCCCATATCACAAGATCACTAACCAAAGTAACATTACCGATCTCACAGGCTCGCACATTCTCCGGAAGAATAATTCCCGGGAGAAACTTTTCATTAACGTGACTGACATTGATTGATCTAATAACATTGCTGTCCCGAGCCACAAGCAATACTTGTTGAACATTCGGGGCGATAACCTTCGCAATCGTTGTGCCCCAAGTTCCTGCTCCAAACACTGCGACTCGGAGATCAACTGCGTTCCTCGCTAGCATCTAGATTTGATAACTGCAAACGCACGCCTGCGCAATGTCATGAGGGGTAATCACACTTTTAGCGAACCAGGGCATGACAGCTCCGCTCTTTAAAATGCATCGTCTAAGGCTTCTTAACTAAAGTACGAATAGTTTCAATTTCCCATTCTATCGAATCATCCCCTTTAAAAGGCTGGTGGAAACCCCTTCGGTACGCGGCAGATAAACAACCGCACAGAACTCCCGCAGAAAATCAAACTTCCCTTCCCAATCGTCCCCAATGACGAACACATCAATATTAAGGTTCTGGACGTCCGCTACCTTTTGATCCCAGCATGTTTCTGGAATTACTGTGTCGACATAGCGAATGCTTTCCAAAATTTGTTTCCTTGCCTCGAAATTCATCACCGCCTGCTTCCCTTTTAGCGCATTAAACTCGTCGGTTGAAACAGCAACCGTCAAATGGTCACCCAATGCTCTCGCTCTTCTCAGAAGCTGCACGTGCCCCACATGCAGGAGATCAAATGTTCCATAAGTTATTACCCTTTTCATGGAAATCCGCTAACTTTGAATTCTTTACCCAGCTTTCCGCTCGCCTAAAAATTCCTCGAGAACGGATTTAATCACGGTGCTTGACGTACCTTGAGTATATGGAAAATAGACGATGGCGACTCCCAGCCGTGCAAATTCTCGCTCTAATCGATTCCAGGCATCCGTCCCCTTCCAGTCATCCCCTACGAACATCGCATCAAACCGCAAGGCTTCCCATGCCTTGAGCTTGTCCATATCCCTCTGTGCGACGACTTCGTCCACGTATTTGATATGCTGAACGATTTCCATTCGCTCACCGAATGGGATAATGGGTTTCTTCCCCTTTCGCGCGATGGACAGCTCGTCCGTCGTCACCCCTACAATTAGTTTCTCACAATGACTCTTCGCATTCCTGAGAATATTGAGATGACCGATGTGAAAAAGGTCGAAGACCTCCGTTGTATACCCCACTTTGTATTTCATAATGTAACGGTAATATAAAATCAGCCTATAAATAGACAATCTCGGCTATGAGTGTTTTCAAGTCGAAGATCGCGCATGTCGCCCTACCATGGAGTCCCATGATGTCGCCAGGATTCAGCCACAAACAGTCCTCGAACCTCTGCTGGTGAACCTTGTGTGTATGCCCGGAAAACACCGCTTGGTAATCACCGGTTCTTGCAAGGGCTTGCCCATATAACGGATAATGTGTGACAGCCAGCTTTATCCCGTTCAACTCCAACTCCCCATGCTCGCCGTAGAGTTGTAAACTCGATGATTTCTCAGCAATCTTGGCAATGGCGAATCGGTCTCCATCCCCATTTCCGAAAACGCAGTGAATACGCCCGTTATATTGGCTCATTATTTTCGCCGGAACTGGCGAGCAAAAATCACCGCAAAATATCAAAGTCCTAATTCCCCCCGACTCAAATTTCGACAGTGCTACCTTCAGATTTTGAATATCATCGTGGACGTCTGAGAAGACCCCAATTCGCATGTTACTAAGGACTGATCAAGAGTTGCACCTGCTTCTCAAATGCAATTCTGGCTTGGTCGATATCTGTTGCACCAACCACCACCAATTCAAGGTTTTGCAGAGGGTTGTCGCGATTTCCAATCAGTGCTTTTACTAGCTGATTAAACTTTCCCCAAAGATAGCCACGTCGGTATTCGGCCTTAGAAAAGTCCTTTGGCCACCGGGTCGCCAAAAACACGAACACCGGCTGGTCATTCGCCTCGAACTTCCAACAGGTGAATGTTACGCTCTGGTTCCCGATCTCTTGCCGGATGTCCGGATGCCGCGACACCATGGTCAATCCGGCGGCAGGAAGACAGAGAGTCGGGTTGTGCGCGATATCAGATTGATTTAATGTTCTATCCGGCTCCCATTCCAAATAGAATCCCGTCCAACGGTTTCCTCCAGCATCCTGCCAGCTTGCGGCTCGGCCCACTTTAAACCTTAAAAGCTCCCTCTCCCGATCGCTCATTTCCCGCGGCTGAAAGTCTCGAAATCCCCTCGACACGGCATTTTCTTCCGTGGGCCAATCGATCATCCACGGCTGGGTGGAAGGAACCTGCGACTCCTTCCACCGATACCAAGCCTCGGTCACCCCTTCGCTGGTCAAGTACCAGATGAGGATACCAAAGCCAATCAAAATAATAGGATTTCGGATTCCGAATATCTTCGGGAAATCGCAGAAGGCCTCGGTGTTCATTTAGTCAAATAAGTGAAACCGGCGTCAAGGCTTATGCACACGTCCTTTTGACTCGACCCAATTTGTAAACTCACTGTGAAAGGGGCCTTACCTCGAAAATAACTTGATTCGCAAACATTTCAGGCCAGATGCGAAGCAACATTCTCGGCAAGCACTTTTGGGCCCGTTCCTGTCCAACACACGAATGAACATACCATCCCAAGTGATAAGTCCACTCCTTAAAGTCACGCACCGTCCAAAAGCGAATATGCTCTTTCATATGAAAAACAATCGCTGTTATTGGAAATCGACCAAACAACAATCTTAACCTATTAAGTATATACCCAGAATTAGGAATAGAGACGAAAATCGATTTCGGCTTAAACGTTGCTGCAGTAAGGAATAGCCCCTCAGCGTCCTGCACATGTTCCAGCACTTCCATCAACACTACATAGTCACATTCACCGTCGAAAATTGACGAAGGTTCAACCTCTCCAATAACGGCACCGTGAATTCCTTTTTCTCGAAGCCTCCTAATTGCCACAGATGAAACATCCAGCCCGAAGACCCTGCAATTCGACTTTTTCGAAAGAAGATACTCAAGAAACGTTCCTTCTCCACATCCTATGTCTATTACGCGAGAGCCATCATTTATGCGATCGGCAACTACCTGATACCGGTGCAGCAGCGGGACATTCTTCCGCTTTTCCCAGTACTCATCGTAATCGCGGAACTCGTTTAAGGGCATCGGACTAAACAACGCTTTTTTTAACTTCGCAATCATATTCGCTCCCTTGTGCGTTCCGATGTGGTATACCGTTGTGCATAATAAGTCAACGGATAACATGTATAGCCAAATCTATAGCCGCTCCCTCACGACGTCCAGCATCATGCCAACGATCTCGTTCGGTGCGAGATATCCGGTATCCACCCGGATCGCATCCGCCGGAATGGCAAGCGGCGCACAGCTTCGAGTGGAATCCTCCCGGTCGCGAGCACTGATTTCATCCTGAAATCCCTGCGCAGAGCGACGCTTTCGGCGAATCTTCGGGTCAGCATCCAGAAAAAATTTCAAAGCCGCGTCCGGAAAGACGGCCGTTCCAATATCCCGCCCTTCCACCACGGCATTCATCCCCTCAACAGCGGATCGGAGAGAACCTGTCACCAGAGCACGCAACGAGGGAATGCGCGCATAGCTCGCGACGGCACGATTTACGCTCTCTTCCACCAGTTCGCCGTCCAGAATTCGCTCCCCCAGCCCGACCCCAAAGACCCTGCTTTGGAGCATGAGAAGCGGCCCGGAATGCGTGCCCAGATATGGCCTTACGGCCTCCTCCTCCGGTTCCACGCTCTTCTCGAGGAAAAAATGGGCCCATGCCCGATAAAGGGCGCCGGAATTCAAGTAATTCCAACGTAGGTTTTCGGCGAGTGCCCTTGCGATCGTGCTCTTTCCCGACGCAGCCGTTCCATCCATCGCAATGATCATCGCTTTCTCCTGCAGGTTATTTTGCTCGTCTGGACACCGTTACGAATGTCTCAAAATCGTTACATCAAACCGGTGGCTTCCGGGATGTCCCAAGCTATAACGCCCTTGAACTCAGGACATCCATGACTCGTGCATTCCTTCGATTCGGATTGATCCTTGCAGGGGGGCTTGTGATCTCCTTTACCCCAAATCAGAAGCGGACCGATGAGCCGTCTTCACCACTTCGGCATTCTGATCTCTCAGTACCTAACGTGGGGAATTGCTTCTTTGAACAGGAGATAACCTTGTTTCCCACGACGCTGGCCGGAATATCCCATGACGCCCAAGAGCCGTTTTGACTCTCAGTTAGGCCCTCAGATTCTCGACCTTCAGACTCGGTTGTTGCTGGTTGCAAGTTGACGCTTCGTCTCTTTCGAGTGCCTGGCGACGCGACCAAGCCGTTCGGATCACGGAAACACAGAGATACCGAAACATCTCAACAGGACGGACGCGTGAAACACGCGCCGTTTCGTCGCTGCGAAGCACTTTTTCGTTCTTTCCAAGTGGTTGACGAAGCTTTCCAACGACCGATTCCTTTTGACTTTTTGGATGACGAACTTCGTCAACCACATTTTCAAAAGGAAGTGAAGGCCGACGAAAGGGGAAAAGCCGTTGGAACCCTTTCGTCAACCGCCTGGGATCTTTCGTCAAGCCGTTGGAGAGCTTCGTCAAGTGCCTGGGATGCTTCGTCAACGACTTTGGATCTTTCGTCAACCACTTGGGAAGCTTCTCCAAACGGCGGTTCCTCGCGAAAATACACTGTTCCTCGGGACGTTGGACCCCAATTACCCCACCCGTTGTGGTTTTTTGCCCATTTGCGGAACAATTCCGCCTTGACCGGGGAGAGTCTGTTCGCAAAAGTGACCGCGCCGAAGAGGAGCTGTATCTGGCCTCAGATGGCTCTGGACTTTCGGAATGGGAAGGATCCGGACGCCGCGTTGGCGCACGACCGGCACGGATGAGGGGTTCTTTTCTCCGGAGGCCATATCCGCCGTGGGGCGGTTAGAAAGGAGAAAACGGATATGCCTAGCAAGGAGTTGATCACAACCCGCATCGCCCGGTTCGAAAAAGCCTGGACCGAGCTTGCTGCGGAGTCATCGTTCGGAGGCATGACCCTCGAGCAGTTCATCGCAGGGACACGAGCCTCGTTCGAAGAGCGGCAGACCATCCAGGTGCTGGAAATGCTGCGCTCCGCAGCAATCGGCCGCCGCAACGCGGCCGATGCAGTGAGCCGGGAAAAGATCGAGCTGATGGTTAATGGCGTCCGGAGCGATCCGGACCATGGACCAGACAGCCCGCTTTACCGGGCTCTGGGATTCATCCCGAAAAGTGAACGCCGCAGCGGCCTGACCCGGAAAGTCAATTCGGCCGCCGCGACGCCAGATCCCCTGAAGGAAGCCGCGTAAGCGGCGGACTTCCAAGGGGGAAAAAGCAAGACCCGGTGTCGTGCGCGCCGGGTTTTGTCATGCCCGCAATGCGCTTCGCGGGGTTGCCGCAAAGAGGCGCAAGGAGCACAAGTGGGCTGAACGGAGACGAGCGTCGAAAGTCGAGAGACGAGCGTCAGGGCAGCGCAGGCATGAGGCATACCGGATGGTCGCTGCGCGACCGTTGCAGAGCGCCGAGGCGCTGTTGCAAGCTGCGTGTTGCGGCGCTGAGCGCGCGCGGTGTTTCGGTAATTCGGAAGCCGGTGGCTGGTGTTTCCGTGTTTCAGATTTTCAGTATTTCGGAATTTGCCTCGCACGCTCCCGCGCGTCTCGCCCTTCGGGCTGCCTTTCAGGCAGGCTGCCCCGCGCCATCCCTGGCGCCGGTGCTCAGCCTTTCAGCCTTTCCCTGTTTCCCTATTCCCTGTTTCCCTGGAAGCAAAAGGATTCGTGACGATTGATCATGCTTCCCAGCTGTTTCCCCAGCCTGACTGCTTCTTCCTGGAGCTTTGAATGCTCTTCCGCGGGGAGATATCCGCATGCAGCGGCAGTTTCCAGCCAGTGAAGAACCTCCTGCAGCTCTCCATCCGCGTCGGTAAGTTTCGATAGAAAATGTGCGGGATATCGTCGCTTGGCCCAGGCTTCAGCGATGTTGGAACCAATGGAACGAGACGAACGACGGATCTGGTCGGTCAGCGCGTATCCTTCCGTTTTCGGCCATGTCTTTGACTCCCGGAATATCGCCTGTTGCAGCGAGAACGCGCTCCGATACGCATCGAGATCCCGCCACGAATCGACTTTCACCGTCAGATATCCGACTTACCGAAAGACCGCCCACCGAAGCACCGCGCGCATGGCGCGCTGCGCGCGCGGTTGCATGGTCGCTGCGCGACCGTTGCAGAGCGCCGAGGCGCTGTTGCAAGCTGCGGGTTGCAGGTCGCGCGCTTTCGCGCGCGGTTGCAGGCTGCGGGGACCCACAGCGCGGCTACTCGGGTTTGAAACGCTTGTCCTTTGGCGAGAGGCTTTGAAGGTAGGTGATGTAACCCGAAAGCTTCGCTTTTGCCGAAGTCCATTCTTTCCGGAGGCTGTCGTAGGAATCTGCAGGGAGGAGGCCTTCATCAAGCGCCACGTTGAGATGGTCCAAAACTTCGCAGAGTGATCCTCTTGCCTGGCGGCAGAATTGCAGATTTTCCTGCGGGTGTTGACGTCCAAAACCTTCAGCGATATTCGCCGTCACTGAACGAGCCGCACGTAGAATCTGATCCCTGAGGCGAAACTCTTCCTCCTTGGGAACCGACCTTGCCCAATGCGCAATCTGAATCCGCAAAGCTCGAGCCAACTGGTAACATTCCAGCTCCTCGAACGATTTCATGGCTCTTGTGCAAACCCGCAGCCCGCAACCGCGTAGCACCGCGCGCAGCGCGCGGCGCCCGGCGCTTACGCGCCTCGCTTCTCGCGCGCTTCCTTCTGCGCGAGCTTCCAGTCGGCTTCGGTCATGATTTTGACCAGATCGGCGAAACGGGTTTTCGGCTCCCAGCCCAGTTTCTCCTTTGCCTTCGCGTAGTCGCCAATGAGGAGATCGACTTCCGTGGGACGGAAGTATTTCGGATCGATCTTCACGCGGACCTTGCCGGTCTTCTTTTCGATGCCGACTTCGTTCACGCCCTCGCCCTGGAATTCCAGCTCCATGTCGAGCTGCTTGAAGGTGAGATCGATGAACTCGCGAACGGTGTGCGTTTCGTTCGTCGCGCAGACGAAGTCATCGGGCTCGTCCTGCTGGAGGATGCGCCACATGGCGTCGGTGTATTCGGGAGCGTAGCCCCAGTCGCGTTTGGAATCGAGATTGCCCATGACGAGCACTTCTTCGAGCCCCTCCTTGATCCGCCCCGCGGCGCGCGTGATCTTGCGGGTGACGAAGGTTTCGCCACGGCGCGGAGATTCGTGGTTGAACAGGATGCCGTTCGAGGCGTGGATGCCGTAGGCCTCGCGGTAGTTCACGATGATCCAGTAGCCGTAGAGCTTGGCCACCGCGTAGGGCGAGCGCGGATAAAACGGCGTTTTCTCGTTCTGCGGAATGGCCTGGACCTTCCCATACAGCTCGGAAGTGGACGCCTGGTAAAACCGGGTCTTGTCCTTGAGGCCGACCTCCTTGATCGCGTCGAGGAAGCGCAACGTGCCCATGGCATCGACCTCGGCGGTGTATTCAGGCACCTCGAAGGACACCTTCACATGACTCTGCGCGCCGAGATTGTAGATCTCGTCGGGGGCGACCTTTTCCAGCATGCGGTTCAGGTTGCTGGAATCGGTGAGGTCGCCGTGGTGGAGATGCAGGTTTGGGTTGCCGAACAGGTGGTCGATGCGTCCCGTGTTAAAGCTGCTGGAACGGCGGATCATGCCATGGACGACGTAGCCCTTCTCGAGCAACTGCTCGGTGAGATACGAACCGTCCTGGCCGGTAATGCCGGTGATGAGTGCGGTTTTCATGAAATGGGGAAAAGATGAAAGGCTGAAATGCTGAGATCGGTGCGGGGCTAACCTCTACTGTTATTGGAGCGTGTTCGATGAATGATCGTGACGAAGATGGAGATCAGCTCGTCGGACTCTAAAAGTAATTCCTTAATCAGATTGTCTGAAACGCCGCATTCATCTTGCAGCAGTTCCATCCATAGCTGCGATTCGTCCGCTTCCTGAAGGGCAATGGCTACCTTCGACACAAACTCCTCGTCGGAACGAGCCCGGGATGCCTCGCGAATATTCGCGGCCACGGATGTCGCCGATCTTAGGAGTTGATGACTTAAAACCTGCACGTCGCGAGCTGACGTAGGAAGTGCTCGATAAAGTCGAATCGCTGCCCCTGCAAAATCCTTGGTCCGATTTCGAAGCTCGTCCGGGACGCGACTCATGGGAAATGCTGAAATGAAGAGATCGGGGAAATCCGAAATTTAGGAATTTGAAGATCACCGCTTAAGAAATGGCGAATCGCCATTCATTTCAGAATTTCTCCATCTCTGAATTTCAGCTTTTTCAGCTTTTCCCTATCGCGTGGACTTCGAAGCCGAGGTCGCGGAGTTTGGCGTGCGGCAGGATGTTGCGGCCGTCGAAGACGAAGGCGGGTTTGCGCATGCCCTGGAGCACCCGCTCGAAATCGAGATCCTTGAATTCATCCCACTCGGTGACGACCGCCATGGCGTGGGCCTGATCGAGCGCTTCGTAGGGATCGTCCACCACGGTCACATGCGTCTCGAGTTCGCCCGCAAGCAGACGGTCGGTCGCTGAGAGGTCGCGGAAGATGGTCTCCTTCTCGACTCGCGGGTCGTAGATGCAGACGTGCGCCTGCTCCTCGACGAGCGCCCGCGCGATGTGGATCGCGGCGGATTCGCGCGTGTCGTTGGTATCCTTCTTGAAGGCGAAGCCGAGCAGCGCGATGCGCTTGCCGGCCACCGTGTTGAACATCGTGCGAATCATGCGCCGCACAAAACGATCCTTCTGCCAGTCGTTGATCTCGACGACCTTCGCCCAGTAGTCGGCGGCCTCCTTGAGCCCGTAGTGCTCGCAGAGATAGACGAGATTGAGGATGTCCTTCTGGAAGCACGATCCACCAAAGCCGACCGACGCCTTGAGGAAGCGCGGACCGATTCGCGCGTCGCGGCCGGCCGCAAAGGCAACCTCGTCCACATCCGCGCCGGTGGCTTCGCAGAGCGCGGAAACGGCGTTGATCGAGGAAATGCGCTGCGCGAGGAGCGCGTTGGCGACGAGCTTCGAGAGCTCACTGGACCACAGGTTCGTGGTGATGATCCGGTCACGCGGCACCCAATGCGCATAGACGTCAACGAGCGCCTGCACCGCCTTTTGCCCGCTCTCCGTGTTGTCGCCGCCAATCAAGACGCGATCCGGCGACTCGAGGTCCTCGATGGCCGTGCCCTCGGCGAGGAATTCGGGGTTGGAGAGAATCTCGAAATGATGCCCCTGGCTGTTCGCATTCAGGACGCGCTTGAGCGACTCCGCCGTGCGCACCGGGAGCGTGGACTTTTCGACGACGATCTTGTCGCCATTGGCGACCTCGGCGATGCGGCGGGCGCACAGCTCCAGATAACGCAGGTCGGCCGCGCGGCCGGCGCCGACGCCGTAGGTCTTCGTCGGCGTATTGACCGAAACAAAGATGATGTCCGCCGCGCGAATGGCCTCATCGACGTCCGTGGAAAAGAAGAGATTTTTGCCGCGGGCCGCCTCGACGACCTCCTGCAGGCCGGGCTCATAGACGGGCAGCTCGCTCGAATTCCATGCCGCAATGCGGTCGGCATTGATGTCCACCACCGTGACGCGGATCTCCGGGCATTTCCGGGCGATCATCGCCATGGTGGGTCCGCCTACGTAACCAGCTCCAATACAACAGATATTCATGAAAACGGTCTAAAGGTCTAAAGGTCGATAAAGGGGTCGAGGGACGAGAGTGAGCGCTGTAGCCGTTCCGCTCCGCGGAACGCACGGGGTTGCCGCAAAGGGGTCGAGAGCCGAGCGTCGAGGGACGAGAGCCGAGAGTGAGCGCTGTAGCCGTTCCGCTCTGCGGAACGCACGGGGTTGCCGCAAAGGACGCAAAATATCGAGGACCTCCGGGCTTCGACGGGAATGGAAAGGCGATCGCGATCTCAAGGTTGGCAGGTCAAAACCTCGGGAGTGTAGAAGGCAGCGGAGGAAAGTCAAAACCGGAGGAAATAGGGAAACGCTGAGATCCTGAAACGCTGAGCCCCGTCGATCCGTAACAAGCAACCGTGACTGACATTTGCTGTCAGCTCTCGGCATTTCTTGATTTCCTTATTTCAGCTTTTCCCCCGCCTCACGCGAAGGGCGCAAAGAGAGGCACTTCGATAGCCGGATGTGAAAGATAGGGGTGATTTGAGTCCAGCGAAAACCAGTTGCTGGTTGGGGTTGCGAGTTGGCGCCCTCGACAATCGACGCTCGATTGCCTGCCCTACGGCAGGCTGTCTCCGCTACGCTCCGGCTCTCGACCCTCGACCCTCGACCCTCGTCCCTCGTCCCTCGTCCCTCCCCCACCTCATGCCCCCAGCAGCGCCTCTGCGCCGGGGCGAACCGTGACGATGGCGGGATTCCGTAACTCGGGTTTGTTGTAGGCGAGCGGCTGGCCATCGAGCCGACGCAACGTCGCGCCACTCGCAAGCAACACGGCATGCGCCGCTGCGGTGTCCCACTCCATGGTCGGGACATCGCGCAGGTAAACATCCGCCGCGCCCTCGGCAACCAGACAGAATTTCAGCGAACTTCCCATGCTGCGGAATTGCGCACCCGGATGCCGCTCGACGAGCTTCGTGACTTCCGGTCCGGCATGATCGCGACTGGCAACCAGAACCGGCGACGTTCCCGCGACGTATTCCCCTGAATGAATTTCCCGTGCCTCGTCCGTGCCCTGCTGCTTCCAGGCACGCGTTCCGTCGCTCCAGTAACACAGGTCGATGGCCGGCGCGTAAACGACGCCAAGCACCGGAACCCCCTCCTGCACGAGACCGATGTTCACCGTGAACTCGCCGGTCTGCTTGAGGAATTCCTTCGTTCCATCGAGCGGGTCAACGAGCCAGAACTGCGTCCAGTGCCGACGCTCCCCGTGCTCCGCGGCGGCGGATTCCTCCGAAATGATCGGGATGTCCGGCGTCAGCTCCCTCAGCCCCGCCACGATGATCTCGTGCGACGCCTTGTCCGCAAGCGTGAGCGGAGAATCATCGGCCTTCGCCTCCACGCCAGCCTCGGTGCCATGGAAGCGAAGAATCGCCTCACCCGCCTCACGAGCGAGGGAAAGGAGAGAGGAAATGTTCAAATTCTGAAAAGATGAAATGCTGAAATTGGAAAACCTGAATTCATGAAATGCCCGGCGCGGCGAGCTCGTTCCGACCTTACCGCATTTGCGATTCCAGCATTTCAGTTTTCGCTGTTGTTTCTTAATTTCCCATCAAGCTCTTCCGGAAGTATTCGATGGTCTTCGCGAGGCCTTCGTCCAGCGGCACCTTTGGCTCCCAGCCGAGGATCTTTTTCGCCTGCGTGATGTCCGGGCGACGCTGTTTGGGATCGTCCGCGGGAAGCGGCTTGTGAACGATTTTTGAGCGTCCGCCCACCTGCTCGAGGACCTTCTCCGCCAGCTCCAGCATGGTGAACTCGCCCGGGTTGCCGATGTTCATGGGGCCTACGGTTTCGGTCTGGTTCATCAGCCGGACGAATCCCTCGATGAGGTCATCCACGTAGCAAAACGACCGCGTCTGTGTGCCGTCGCCGTAAACCGTGAGGTCTTCGCCGCGCAACGCCTGCACGATGAAGTTCGAGACCACGCGCCCGTCGTCGGGAAGCATGCGCGGACCGTAGGTGTTGAAGATGCGGACCACGCGAATGTCCACGCCGTTCTCGCGATGGTAGTCGAAGAAGAGGGTCTCGGCGCAGCGCTTGCCCTCATCGTAGCAGGAACGACGGCCGATCGGGTTCACATGTCCCCAGTAGCTCTCGCTCTGCGGATGCACCTCGGGATCTCCGTAAACCTCGGAAGTGGAAGCCTGAAAGACGCGCGCCTTCACCCGTTTCGCGAGACCAAGGCAATTGATGGCGCCCATCACCGAGGTCTTCGTCGTCTTGATCGGATTGTATTGGTAATGCGGCGGGGAAGCCGGACAGGCAAGATTGTAAATCTGATCGACCTCGAACTTGAAGGGGTCGATCACATCATGCCGCACAAACTCGAACGACGGGTGGTCCTTAAGGTGCGCGATGTTTGCCTTGCGCCCCGTGAACAGATTGTCGAGGCAGATGACCTCATGCCCTTCCGAGATGAGCCGATCGCAAAGGTGGGAGCCAAGAAAGCCGGCACCGCCGGTAACAAGAATACGCATGGGAAACAGGGAAATGCTGAAATGCTGAAATGCTGAAATGCTGAAATGCTGAAATGCTGAAATGCTGAAATGCTGAAATGCTGAAAAGATGAAAAGATGAAAGGCTGAAAGGCGAAACGTGGAAAAGGTGAAATGCTGAGATGCGTTTTCCTATTTCAACTCTTCTGAGTTTCTTGATCTCTGCATTTCACTCGGGAAATGCAGAGATGCCTGCTTCCTTGTTTCAGCTTTTCCAAATTTCTTCATTTCTAAATTTCCCTAAAACCTCTCCGCGACGCGGAGGAGGAGCGGGACGAGCTGGCCCCCGAAGCGATGCCAGCGGCGGAGCTTGCGGAGACGTTCCTGGGCGAATTTGCCCTCGCCTTCCGCGGATTCGTCCAGCCGCGCGAGGAGCGCCTTGCCGCTTTCGAGGTGCGGATTCACCTGCTCGCGAAGAAAGCCGGAAGCGAGTTTTCGGAGTTCGGTCTCCGCGGCATAATGGTCGCGACGATCACCGGGAACATAGGTCACGCGGAGCGCACCGACCTCCCGCAGCCACCGCAATCCCTGGCTGGCGGAACCCTTGCTGATCCCCAACCGCGCCACGATGTCGTCCATCGCCAGCGGTTCGGACGTCCCAAACAAAAGTCCGTAGATTTCCCCGATCGAACGGGGCACCGCAAGCACTTGAGAAGCCCGCACGAAGATCTCGATGCAGTCGCGCTGGAAATCCGTAAGGGCGACTTCGGACGCGCGTGCCGGACTTCCGTTCAGATCCATTTCCGCACCCCGCATCATCGGGAGAGGGATTCAAGCATGCTGCCGCCCTTGGTGAGCGTTCTCGTCGCGCACCCCGCACCATTTCGAGCGCCGTGACAACACCGCATCGATTGGGCTGGAAGTTTCCAAATCAATTCACCTAGTTCAAGGAAAAATGAACAAAATGAGTCGAGGGACCTGCGTCGAGGGTCGAGTGATGGCATTTGGGCGTCCCCTTCTGCAATCATGGTCCCGGCAACATTTGCAGACTTCCCTCGACCCTCGACCCTCGTCGCTCGTCCCTCGACCCCTATTTCCTTGCGCCTCTTCGCGGCGGTCCTCGCCTATCCCTGCTCTGGACGCTCGGCTCTCGACTCGCGTCCCGCTGTCTCCTGGCGTTCGAGGAAGCGGCTGATGAGCCAGAGGCATACGAGAACGACGCCGAGGATGGCGAAGCCAGCGGAGTCGTGCCACTTCTCGGTGGCTTCGATGCCGTGAAAGGCGCCCTGCCAGGTGAGGAAGACGGTGCGCACGACATTGCAGACAAAGGCGATCACCGCACCGCTGAACACCAGCAACAAACAACCGCGGACACCACATTGATACAGAAGTCCGAGAAACACCGCGGCCATGAGCGTGGATTGCAAGGAACGAATTCCGCTGCAGGCTTCGTTCACCCCCAGCACACCAGTGGGGATGTGAATGACATTGCCCGTGGCCTCTGCCGGCACGCCGGCGAAGGTGACGACTTCCGCGGCAATCTGTGCATTGATGCGCATCAGCCCCTGCACCAGGGGTCGCTCGATGAAAACCGGCCATGGCACCGCGACATAGAGAAAGCCAAGGACCGCGAAATGCCGCACCCACGGCCTGCCGCCGCTCAGATACAGGAGCGCGGCCGTGATGCCCCCCGCGCAAAGCGACATCGCCCAACTGACAAGACGGGATGTGCTGTTGGCCTCCCCCAGCCAGCGAAGGGGCAACTGGGGCAAGGCGCACAGGACGATGAACACCATCACCCAGCCCACGCGCGCCGGAGGCACCGGGGTCGGCGTAAATGCCAGCCTCTCGTAAACGAGGTAGGCGGTGAGGAGCGGCACCGCCCAGCCGTAGTAATACTGCGGGTTCAACGACCATTCGGCGGTCAAACGCAGCAACGTGGGCACCCAAATGAGGGTGATAAGAAGAAGGACCGGCAAAGGATGCACGGACGCCGCTGCCGAAGCGGACGCCGGACGGGCGCTCTCCGTCATTGCTCCGAGTTGGCCGGTTTCTGCAATTCCTTGAGCAACTCCTGATACCGCGCCTCGGAATCCGCGCCTCCCGGTGCCGGCAGGTCGAAGTTTCCAACAGCGCTCCCGCGCTGCGCGCGCTCCTGCTCCAGGCGATCCAGCATGGCATCGCCCTCGGAGGCCCGCTTCTCCTGCTCCTCCCGCATCTTCGCGAGTTCCGCTTCACGCTCCCGCACCGCTTCGAGGTTCGCGGCGACTTCCGCCTTCAACCGCTCCTCGACCTTGGCATCTCCGCGGGCAAGCGCCTCGGCCCTCTTGATGAGGACCTCCTCCTCGGCAAAGGTCGGAGCGAATTTGCCCTTCATTTGAGTCAACAGCCGGGTTGCCTCCTCGGTGCGCCCACTGCGCGCCATCGCGTAGGCCACGTAAATCCCGCGTTGCGGGCTCAGCCGGGCCGGCTCCGGAATCGCATCCAGCAACTCCGCAGCCTTTTCCTGCTCGTTCAGCTCCGCAAGGATCAACCCCGCAGTGAGCAGGAAGTCCGGATTTTGCGGGGCCACCTCGAGGTTCTCCATGGCGATGCGTCGAAGCTCCACAAGGTCCTCCTGAAGCAGGAAGCCCGTGATCACCCGATCGGTTGAGACCTCGCGATTGCGCGGATCGGCCTCCATCCAGCCCTTGAGAATGCGCGCAGTCGTCGGCAGATCCCTGCGAGGCCGGGTGAGAAAATACAGGCTTCTCCACACGCCGGGCTCCAGCGGGGTCGCCTTGCTCAGGGCGAGGAAGGCCCGCTCCGCACCCGAGGGCCATTCCCACGCCGACGCCAGACGGGCCATGAGCTGGAGGGCAAAGGGATTGTCTCCCTGCGAATTGAGCAACTCCGCCCACTTCTCGTCCACCGCCGCGCCCCTGCCGGCGGCCACCGATTGCCGCACCTCCTCGATCGCCTCGACCGTTTCCTTCGACAGCAAAGGCGGCTCCGCGGCCACCAGCTCGAAGAGCCGATCCCACTCGCGTTGCGCAAGAGCCACGTTCAACTTCGCCTGCCGCACCTGCTCCAGACCGGCCCGATCCTCCGGCAGCGCAGTCAACCAGCGGTGCACCATTTCCGTCTGCCCGCGGTCGATCAAATACCGGGTGGCCGTGGCAAAGTCCGCAGGACGGTCGATCGTGCGCTCGAGGAGGTTCCTGAGGGTGAGCGGCATGGTGAAGCTCTGCGTCGCAAACTCCGTATCCATGTGCAGCATCAGATCCTGCACGGTCGCGTCCGGCGACTCAGCCAGCTTTGCCGCCCGGGCCGAGGCGACGAGGTAGTCTTTCCGTTGAATGGCGGCGCGAACCAGTTCACGCCGCGCCTCGAGGGCAAAGGGACTGTCGGAATCCGCCAATGCCTGCAGGTCCGGCTCGGTCTCGAGGATGTCGCTGACGCCGCCGCTCCGCAGCCGGGCCACCTTCGTGTAGAAAAGGGCGGCTTCGTTGTCGGGCTCGACTTCAAGCACCCGTTGGGCCGCCTCCCTTCCTTCCTTGAGGAAACCGCGGGAAACCTGGGCGCGGGCCTCCAGCACGCCGGCGCGAACGCTCTTCTGCTCCTCCGGTGGCAGCTTCTTCAAGTTCTCGAGAACCCGCTCCCACTGTCCCGCCTCGGTCGCCGCCTCGGCCGCACGATAGCGGTGTTCACTCACGTCCGGCTCCAGCCGCGCGAGACGGTCGTAGATGTCGATGGACTGGGGAGAATTCTCGCCCTCGAGGAAGGTCGCCAGCTTCTTCCACACCTCGGGATTCTTGGGATTGATGCGAATGGCCTTTCGAAACGCGAGGGAAGCACCCGCCTGGTCGCCCTGGGCAAGGCAGGCATCGGCCACCCGGAGGGCATTGGCCTGCCGGATATACCGCCACAGGGGGCGCGCAAACTTGAACCCGATGATGCCCATCGGAATCGACAGGATGAGCAGCCAGACCGCGATCTTGTTGAGAAGCCTCAACTGCTGGTAGCGATCCCAGATCCGTTTCCAGATCGGGACGGAACGGCGTTTGCGAGCCGACGGGTCGGAATTGGTCGAAGTATTCATGCAGCAGCTGGACGGCCCAATCGGGGGGAAGGGGCGACCGAACGATATGCTCCCGTTGCGGCGCCAAGGCAAGTTTTTGTCTTGATCGCCCGGCGGATTCCCGATTTCTCGCACAGGATGCGCAATCGCTGCGGCACGTTTCTCCTCACCCTCTCCCGCGTCCTGTTTCTCGCGCTGATCGTCTTCGCGGCGTTCAACTTCGGGCTGACGCGGCTTTCCGGGATGGCGGCGTTCAACGTCGCGATGGGTGCGACGGTCGCGATCTGGATCCTCGCCCACATGGTCGGATTTGCCCTGCCGCGAACCGGATGGATTCCGTGGGTGCTCGGCCTGCTGATCCTGTTGCTGGGGTGGTGTGTGACCGGCCTCGGCCTCTACGAGAACTGGGCGGACGAGCACGAAATCGAGCTTTCCGAACAGCTCCTCGACCTCATCCTGGAATTTGGCTCCCTCGATCCGGACCTGGGGTTGAAAGCCTGCATTCGCACCACCATGTTGCTTGGCGCCCTCCTCATCGCGATCGATCTCTGGAATACTCCGCGATGGTGCCAGGCTCTGATGGCCACCATGCTCGCCACGGCGGTTGCGATGGTTACGCTCTTCTATCTCCAAAAGCTCCTGCCGGGTGTCTTCACGTTGCGGAGCGAAAATGGAAAATTTCCCCTGAGCTTCGCGACCTACCGCTATTGGGGAAATGGAGCCTCATTCATCAACCTGTTCTGGCCGGTCATCGCGGCTACGGCGCTGGCGACGCGATTGCACGGCAAGCGCGGCTGGTCGATCTGGATGGCCGCGGCCATCGTCGTTTTCTCCGCGAACTACATCAATGTATCGAAGGCGGGTTACGGCCTGGGGTTGATCGGGTTGATCGCGTTCGGTTTTCTCTCTCTTTTCGCGATCCGCCGCCAGCGCCGTTCCCGGAATGCCGGGGGATTCTCCCTGCGGACGCTTGTGGTGGTGGCGATTCCAGTCGCCGTGCTCGCCATCGGCCTCTACATGAGCATCTCGTGGGAGCGTATCGAGAAATTGGAAAAGACTGGCCTCGAGGAGAACACGCGGACCCAGGCCTACCTTGAATTTCTCGAAATGATCCCGGAGGCCGGATGGACGGGCTTCGGACCGGGGAGTTTCTATTACTCCCACTATCAATACATCGAGGACAACAAGATCGCGAACTCCGCGCCCTATTGGGTGGCACACCAGGATTACCTCCAGACCGTCGTCGAATGGGGGTATGCGGGATCCATTCTCTGGGGTCTGCTCCTCGTGCCCGCTGCCCTCCGGCTCGGCATCGACGGGCTCGCCCGCAAATCCTCACGGCAGGCGTCGGACAGCAACGAGGAGTTTGAATACGCGTATGGAATCGTCGGCGCCCTGAAACAATTTGCGAAGACCATCCCCACCGGTCGGGAGTTCACCGTTCGCGGCGGCGTGTTCATCGCCATCGCCCTGATTTCCCTGCACGCGACAATCGATTTCCCCATGCAGATTGTCTCTCTCCAGTTCTTCTTCCTGATCTGGATCGCCCTCGGATGGGCGAGGCGGGAAGCAGTGGAGTCGAGAGACGAGCGTCGAGAGACGAGAGGCTTCTGAAATCCAGGCACTTCCTCGGGAGTGCAAATGCGCGAAAGGGAGAACGCCAGGCGTCGAGAGCAGAGTAGGCGCGTAGCTGCCGCGAAAAGGCGCAAGAGGCGCACAAGAGAAAGAGAGAGTCCAGAGACGAGCGCCGAGGCGTCGAGTTCCAAAAGACTTTTAGCCATTTAAAACTTCAGGCCTCGGAACCGGAATCCGATCGTTGTCATTGTCCGTTTCGCAGTGCAAAACGGCTACAGCTTCAGCGTGTCGAGCCCGGAGGTCGCAGTCCTACCGGCGCTCTCGACGCTCGTCCCTCGATTGCCCGCCATGCGGCAGCGTCTCCGCTGCGCTCCGGCCCTCGCCTCTCGTCGCTCGACCCATCCCGTCCTCACGCCTGACGCTCGTCTCTCGACGCTCGACGCTCGTCTCCGTCAACCCCTGTGCTCCTCGCGCCTTTTCGCGGCTACTGACTCGCTTCCTGCTCTCGACGTTCGACGCTCGACGCTCGACCCGCTTTCTACGTCTGCGGGACTTCCTGATCGTTGACCGGGGCGCCGTAGGTGCGGCCCGTGCCGTAGCTGTAGTAGTAGTAATACGCCGCGGCTCTCGCCGGAACCATGTTCAGGACCAGGCCCGAGCACGGATGACCGGCCCGCGCGAGCAGGTCCGCGCCACGCTTCACGAGGCGCCGTGCTGTCTTGTGAGAGCGGACGACCATGGCGATGGTGCGGAAGTTGTTGGCAATGTTCAGCGTATCGGAAACCGCGAGCAACGGTGCGGAGTCCACAACGCCGCGGTCGAACTTCGCCTCCATCTGCGAGAGCATGTCGCGGAATCGCTCGCGACGGAGCAGCAACTCGGCCGGACTGGAAACGTGACGGCCCGCCGTAATCACGTAGAGGTTCGGAACCTGTGTTTCCCGAATGATGTCGTCGAAATCCGCCTCGCCCAACAGGAAGTCGGTGAGGCCGGGCGCCCGGCCACGCTCGAAGAGACGCTTCTCCACGGCGGGCTTGCGAAGATCCGCATCGACCAGGAGCGTGCGCTGCCCCTGCTGCGCAAGTGCCACCGCGATATTGATGGAACAGAACGATTTGCCCTCCGCCGGGGTGGCACTGGTGATGAGCACATACGGCTGCTCGGTCTCCAGCATGAGGAAGGAGGCACGCAGCGTGCGGAAGGCCTCGCTGACGGTGGAGTGCTGATCCTCGAGCAACGGCAGCCGCGACTCCGCGCGGGGGTCGTCCTTCTTCGCGTTCTTGCCCGTCATCGGAGGCAGGTTCGGAATCGCGGCAAGCACCGGCATTCCCATGCTCTGCTCCACGTCATCCACCGACTTGAAGGAGGTGTCCAGAATCGCCAGCAGGAAGATCGTGGCCGCACTGCCACCAAGGGCGAGGAACAGCGCCACGGCCACGACGAGCAACGGACGCGGCTTGACCTGAACTCCAGGGGAAGGAGGATCCACCGTCTGAATGAAAATCGGCTGGCTTCGCGCCTCCGCCATTTCCTCGTTCAAACGCTGGAGCGTAATCTGAAAGGCCGCCTGATCGGTCTCGATTTCGCGCTGAAGCACCTGGGCCTGAATGGCGAGGTCCTTCACCTCGATCGTCTTCTTCTCCTGAGCCTGCGTCTCGCGCTCGAGCGATTTTTCATTCTGGATGGCTGCACGAAGGGCAACCTCCACGGTGCGCGGCGCACGGAGGGCCGTCGCATAGAGACTTTCCTCCACGCCCTCACGCTGACTGACCAGCTCCGCAATCTGCGGAGCCTCAGACCCATAACGCTGACGGGCACGGGCCAGCTCCCCATCAATCTCGTTCAAGCGAACCTTGACCTCCTGCACCTCCGGAAGCTCGGCCACGCTGGCGATCTGGAGAAGCGCCTGCGGATCATCCTTCACTTCCTGAATTTGGGCAAAGTCCGCCTCGAGCTTGAGCCGCTCGGCCTTGGCCACGGTGAGGCGGGCATTCAGTTCGCGCAACTGCTCCGCGATGATGTTCATCTCGCTGTCCACCGAGATGCTGCCAAGCTTCTTGGTATACTCGGAAAGCTTCATCTGCGTCTCGCGCAGCTTGGCTTCGAGGCGATCCCGCTCACTTTCGAGATACGTGAGACTGCCGCTCGCGGCGCGCAACCGCTGCTCGCCGTCGAGCGCGATGTATTCCCGAAGAACCGCATCCACGACCTCGGTCGCCAGCTCCGGGCTCGGATTCTCGAAGCTCACCTGAATAAGACGGGTTCCCCGAATCACCTGCGCGTTGATGTGCTTGGCCAGCGCTTCGATCGTTTCCTGCTCCTTGTCCGCCGGCGGGGTGTTCGCGGGAATGAACCCGGGGCGGTCCGTGAGTTTGAGTTTGTCCGCCACGCGGAGAAGCAGCGAGCGGGAAAGGAATCCACGCTGAATCGTGCCGAGCATTTCCAGACTGCGAAGGTCCTCGTAGCCTCCATCAACCGTCATGGTCGGCGAGGCATCCTTGATTCGCTGCTCGACCTTCACCACTGCGACCGACTGGTAGATCGGGGTGGCAATATTCAGAAACGCAATGGCGCCCACCGCGCCCGCCGTCAGAAACAGCAGAATGATCCAGAAATGCTTCTTGATCGCATCGAGAATACGCGTGAAGTCGATCGAAAAGCCGCGATCATTGTCGGCCGCCATCTCGTAGGAAGGGCCAGTAGGCGGCGGCGTGAGAGTCGGAGTGTTCATTAAAAGAGACTTTCGGGAACAAAGATCATGTCGCCCTCCTGGACAACGAATTGGCGGCCCTGCGGGGTGGACAGGTTCACCGTGATATCATAAACGCCCTCCGCTTTTTTGCGAGTGACAAGAATCCGGCGAAGGTTGGCGATGCGGGTGTTTCCCCCGGCCATTGCGACCGCCGTCGGCAGCGTGACGACCTCTTCGCTGGGAATCTCGAAGGCACCCGGGGCGTTCACCTGTCCCAGCACGGAAAAGCGGTGTGGTGCATACTCGACGATGTGCACGGAAACCTGCGGATTGACGAGGTAGGCACCCCTCAGTTTCCCCGCGATGGCTTCCGCAGCCTCCTCCACGGTGAGCCCGCCGATCTTGACCCGGCCGGCAAGTGCGATGTTCACGGTGCCATCCTGCGCAATGCGCTGCTCCGTCTCCATGTCGGGCTCCTGGAACACGGAGATATGCACGACATCCCGTGGATGGAGCCGGTAATTGGCAGGGGTTCGCTCGTCGGCCGCAATGTCGATCGGGACCTTGCGCTCCACGATTGGCGAGGCGCAGCCTCCGAGGGTGAGAACAACGAGAATGGAGAGGAGAAAACAACGCACCATGAACAAATTTTCCCTAGGGGCCTTTCGACTATCGGAGGCGGGCGCCTCTTGCAAGCTTCAAGACCGAAAAAGAAAGCCGGAAGGCGAAGACACCTTCCGGCTTTCAAAGAGTTTGAAGTTTACAAAACTCGAGAACGAACGTTACGCAGCGTAGTTGTTCTGGTGAGCCTGGTTCTCAGCCTTCTTCTCTGAGGTCGAAACCTGCTTGCTGATCTTCTTGATCTGCTGCGCAGTGAGATCCTTCGACTTGCCCACCTGATTCGTGACCTTCTTCGCAAGCTTCTTGGCCTCGGCCGCGAGGACCGGGTAGGCATACTTGCGGGTCGCCTGCTTGTAGTATTTATTCGCCTTCTTCGGATCGAGCTTCACGAGCTTGAGCGTGAAACGCTTGACCTTGGCAGTCGGGACCGGCGGAGCTCCCCGATTCGGGATCTTCTTCAGTTTCGCGAAGAACTTCGCGATTTTCTTGTTTGTCGCATTGTTGCTCGCAGCCTCCGCCTTGCTGGGGACGAAGCTAGCCGCAACCACGAAAGCCATCAGGCACGCACCAAGTTTTCTGATCATGATATTTTTGCTTTCTTTATGCACCCCCGCTTACCCGAGATGCTTGGGAATTGATAAAGCGCCTATCGCGCCGGGACAATCTTTTTTTCGCGTAACTTGCGTTTTTTTTCGGCTAGATGATCATGCCCGCCGCGACGGTCTCATTCGTTCCCGGATGAATCAGAATGAAGGACCCCGTCGTGCGATTCCGCCGGTAGGAGTCGTGGATCAGCGGCACGGCCGTCCGGAGCACGATGCGACCGATGTCGTTCATCGCAAGGGATTGCGGCCCCTCCATCTTGTGGAGCGTGTTGATGTCCACCAGATAGCGGACATTCTTTACCACCGCCTGCGTCTCCCGGGTCGTATGGCGCAGGATATATTTCCCGCGCTCGACCATCGGAGTCTGGGAGAACCAGCAAACCATCGCCTCGATGTCCTGCTCGACCTTCGGCGGGTTGTTCGCCTTCACGATCATGTCGCCGCGCGAAATATCGATTTCGCTCGCGAGCGTCACCGTGATCGACTGCGGAGCGAACGCCTCGTCGGCCGCGCCGTTCGCACCGTAGATTTCCTTGATCTTCGTGGCGAACCCGGACGGGAGAATCGTCACGTCGTCGCCGGGCTTGAACACGCCACCGGCCACGCGCCCCGCGTAGCCCCGGAAATCGTGCCACTCGTTCGACTGCGGCCGGATCACCCACTGCACCGGCAGGCGCGCGTCAACGTGATTGTGCTCGCCGCCGACGTAAACCGTCTCCAGGTGATAGAGCAACGAGGAGCCCTGATACCAAGGCATCCTGTCGGACTTCTCGACGACGTTGTCCCCGTTGAGCGCGCTGATGGGAATCGTGGTGATGTCAACCAGGTTGTCGAGCCGCGAGGCGAAGCCTTTGTAGTCCTCGACGATCTTGTTGTAGACCTCCTCGCTGTAATCCACGAGGTCCATTTTGTTGATGGCCAGCACGACATGCTGGATGCGCAGCAGGTCGGCGATGAACGAATGCCGCTTCGTCTGCTCGATGACGCCCTTGCGCGCGTCCACGAGGATGATCGCGAGGTTCGCCGTCGAGGCGCCCGTGACCATGTTCCGCGTGTATTGGATGTGCCCGGGCGTGTCGGCGATGATGAATTTCCGCCGCGGCGTCGCAAAATAGCGGTAGGCAACGTCGATCGTGATTCCCTGCTCCCGCTCGGCCTTGAGGCCGTCGGTGAGGAGCGCGAGGTTGACCACCGCGTCGCCGCGTCGCTTCGAGCTTTCCTCAACCGCCGCGTATTGATCCTCGAAAATGCTCTTGGAGTCGTAAAGCAGCCGGCCGATCAAGGTCGACTTGCCGTCATCAACGGACCCGGCGGTGGTAAAACGTAAAATATCCATGAGATTATTGCCGCAAAGAGGCGCAAGAGGTTTTGAAGCTGCTGTTAGAGTGCCGAGAGTGCAAATTTTCGGATTTGAAGTTTCGGTGCACCAAAGTTGATCAAGAGACCGTGCTCCATCCCGGTCGCACGGAGATAGCCAAGCAATTGAGCAACATGCTCGTCGGCCAGCGCACGAAAGGCCTTGATCTCAACGACCAGTTCGTCGTTGACCAATAAATCAGCCACGTAGGTTCCAAGAACCGTTCCATCCTCGTCCTTTACGTTGAGTGGATATTGCGTGGCGACGTGGAGGCCAGCTGCCGCCAGTCGATGGGCGAGGCCATTTTCGTAGACCTTTTCCAAGTGCCCATGTCGAAGGAATCGATGAAGGGCGAGCGCCGTCTCTCGAATCTGGTCACACAGTTCAAAGATTCTGTTCTCATCCACGTTTGCGACTCCTGCGCCTCTTCGCGGCTAGAAATATCCCTCCCGCTTGCGATCCTCCATTGCGGTCTCGGAGCGCTTGTCGTCGGCGCGGGTGCCGCGCTCGGTCTGGCGGGACGCCGCAACCTCGTCGATGATGTCCTGAATCGTGGTCGCGTTCGACTCGACGGCGCCCGTGCAGGTGGCGTCGCCAATGGTCCGGAATCGCACCCGCTTCTTCTCGATCTTCTCGCTCGCCTGCACCGTGACGAACTCGCTCACCGCCAGCAGACTGCCATTGCGCTCGAAGACCTCCCGCTCGTGCGCAAAATAAAGGCTCGGCAGCTCGATCTCCTCGCGCTGGATGTAAAGCCACACGTCCATCTCGGTGAAGTTCGAGAGCGGGAAAACGCGGAAGTGCTCGCCCTCGTGCTTGCGGCCGTTGAAGAGATTCCACAGCTCGGGCCGCTGGTTCTTCGGATCCCATTGCCCGAACTCGTCGCGGTGCGAGAAAAACCGCTCCTTCGCCCGCGCCTTCTCCTCGTCGCGACGGCCTCCGCCAAGGCAGGCGTCGAACTGATGCTTCTCGATCGTGTCGAGCAGCGTGACGGTCTGCAACTTGTTGCGCGAGGCATTGATCCCCTTCTCCTCGACGACGCGGCCGGTATCGATCGACTCCTGCACCGATCCCACGACGAGTTCCGCGCCCAGCTTCTCCACGTAGGCATCGCGGTAGGTGATCGTCTCGGGGAAGTTGTGGCCGGTGTCCACATGGAGCAACGGGAACGGCAGCCTGGCCGGCCAGAACGCCTTGCGCGCGAGGTGCGCCATGACGATGGAATCCTTGCCGCCGGAAAAGAGCAGCGCCGGCTTGCGGAATTGCGCCGCCGTCTCGCGCAGCACAAAGATCGCCTCCGCTTCCAGTTGATCGAGGTGACTCAGGTTGTAATCAGGCATGGTGATTCGGTCGAAGGTCGAAAGTTGAGGTTGAAGGTCCTGACCATTTCCCGCCTTCGCGGGGCCGAATGCCTCGCGGCATTCAGGCTTCAGACCTTCGATTCATTTCAGCGCGATCTTTTCGCGCAAAAACGCGACCAATCGAGCCGCACATTCCTCCACAGGCGCGACGGCGGTGTCCAGCACAAGATGCGGGGACGCCGGTTCCTCGAACCCGCTGTCCCGCCCCGTGAAGTTCGCGACCCCACCGGCCGCGGCTTTTTTGTAAAGCCCCTTCGGATCCCGCTCCGCGCACAGCTCGAACGGCGCTTTCACGTAGATCTCGTGGTAGGCCGGGCCAATGATCTCCGCCGCCGACTTCCGAAATTCCTCCCGCGGCGTGATGAGTGATACGAGTGTGATCACCCCCTGGCTCATGAAGAGCTTCGCCACCTCGGCGACCCGGCGGACGTTCTCCCGGCGATCCTCATCGGAAAAGCCGAGATTCCGGTTCAGTCCGCTGCGAAGGTTGTCGCCATCCAGAATGACCGTGAAGCGCCCCTCCGCATGAAGCAACCGCTCCACCTCGTTCGCAATCGTTGACTTGCCGGAACCGGACAGGCCCACCAGCCATGCCACCACCCCGCGCTGCCCCAGCAGTCGTTCCTTTTCGGCAGCCCCCAAAAAGCGGTGAAACTCGGTGTGGATGTTTTCAGGCACAACGGACATGGAGGCGCTATCTCACGCCAACCACCCGAAGGACGCAAAGGGAAAACGCCGGTTATGACTCGATAAAACCAGAGGCCCCGCGCCTGGCAGCGCGGGGCCTCTCCACCGACCTCACCCAGACACCTCAGACACGTCGACGCCTCAACAACACCACAGCCACCAGCAAGCCCCCCATCGCCACCGCATACTGATGCGGCTCAGGGACGGCAGTAAGTAACGAATAGCCAAGTCTGGCATCTTCGTTCGCTTTGGCGTCAGCCACCGTCGCTAGCGAAACCTGCCCCCACACGCTGGAGAAGTCCTTGACCCCCGACCCGGAGGTCGTGTTCCACCCTGCTCCAAGCGTGAGGCGAACATAGCTGGTATCCTCTCCTTCCGTGCTGCTTGTAAACCCGATGGCGTCGAGAACGCTGCTCGTGGCGAATGTTGTTCCCGACCATAGAGCCACCGAGTCATCCCCGTTGAAGCTTAAACTACCGCTGGTTTGGTTGGCTGTCGCATAGTCTGGAATGCCGGCTGAAGAATGCGCCAACAGAAATGATTGTCCAGGCGCAAGCGAGCCGGACGAGAGGGAAATGGTCAGGGTCGGAGTCCCGTTCGACTTATACCCCTCTCTGTTCGCATTCGACCAAATCGATATCTTGTAAATCGACAGATCGGATATTGTCGAAGAGCCAACGTTTGTAAGCTCAAGCCACTTGTTATTGCTGGTCCCTTCATAATATTGCGTAATAAGAAGCTGCGCCTGCGTTGCCGAAACTACATGCAACGCCACGATTCCAAGAATCACGGGTTTCATCGTTTCCAGTGCGGAATTAATTATACTCGCTAATTAACGCATTCTTTAACAGGCATTACGCTGCCGCCGCAGCATTACGACCGCCACCAACAGCCCAGCCATCGTAAGCGCAAAAACCTGTGGCTCCGGGACCGGGGTAACGTCCGCATAGCTGGTGCCGATGCGAACCTCATCGAGAATACCGGATGGAGAACCATTAGCTCCCCGAAGCAGGAATTGGGAGATCGTGTCGAGATCGGTGCCTCCGGTTGCGGTCAAAGTTGGCGCCGGCGGAAGCCCTCCGAAAGTCACCGGGCTGGGATTAATCCAGAGCGAGGAGACATTGTCCCCGGTCTCGGGATTGAAAGTATAAGCCCCCACCACGAAATACGTGGTATTCAGACTAAGCACGGTTGTGTCGTAGATTGGAGTCGTGTTGGAGCGATTGCTCAATCCAATGCTGAATCCCTCCTCCGCCGCCTGAAACCAAACCGCCGCGGCGTAAAACGTATTATTATTAGATAGGGAGAAGCTATAAGTTGCGCCGGTGGGTTTGGTCGTCAACTGGAACTCGAAAGAGTAGTAGACCGTTCCGGAAGTCAATGCCGAGAATCCCATCAGGGCCTCCTGGATATTTCCCGCGTCAAAGGACACTTCTTCTCCTGTTGGAGGTTCAAGCCCGGGAGTTGTCAGATTACCGCTGGCAATTACGGGAGGAGTGCCGGGATTTAACGAAATCCAGCTTCCGTTCCCGGCGACCGTTGAGCCCACCGTGTAATCGAAACCCTCATAAATAACCAGTTCCGCCAGGACGTTCGAAACCGACAGTGCCGCGACAATTGCTAATGCTATTTTCTTCATCGTTTGTTATCCGTTAACCCGCTCCTTGAACGACTCCTCCCGATACTTCCGATGAGGGGGCTGCGCGGGGGCAAACCCATTGGCAAGCTCCCTAGCACCGGTCGTGCCAACAGGAATTTCGATGCGACAAAATTGCCATCGCGGTGACACAGCGGCGGAATTCCGCCATCGCTAAGTCCACCATTTGGAGGAACTTAACCAACCGGGGACAATGTCAGAAAAATAATGGCCGAAAACACGCCGTCTGATTCCCCGACCAAACCGGAGAGACAAACTTCGCCAGTTTGCGCCATGCCGAGCCGCTGACGCACGACTCGGTATCCGCATCGATCGATCAAGGATGGCCACCCTCGAAATCACCTTGCTCAGCCGGGCAACGAGACCCGCGGCCATTTGCCGCCGCCCCGCCGGACAGGACTGAATCGACACTCGAAAAGCTTCGCGGCTCGATGACCCGGCGCCATCCCGCCAGGTTCAAAGGCTTGAATTCCCCCGATTTCCATGGGACTGGAGAAGTGTCGACGCTCGAAACGTTGAGACCATGGACCGCATCCGCTCCCTCAAGCTTCGCTGGCTGCACGGCCAGCTCACCGAGCTCTCGTGGGAGAACATCACCGGCATTTCGTCGCCCCACCCCGCCACGTGGCAACCGGCAATCAATGTCTTTCGCTGCGAGTCGGCGTATTGCATCTGCGTGGATCTCGCCGGCGTGGCCAAAGACGAAATCGAACTGCTCGTGGAGCCCGGGCGACTGCTGATCCGCGGCTCGCGCACTCCTCCCCACCCGACCGCCGAGCACGGGCGCGCCGTGCGGGTTCTCGCCATGGAGATCGATGCCGGAAGATTTCAACGCGAGCTGCACCTGCCACCCGAGGTCGATCTCGATCGAATCAGCGCCGAACAGGAGAACGGATTGCTATGGATTCGCCTGCCGATCCCATGACGCTGCGTGCCGACTCGGAGGAGCCGGCTGCCGAAACGCCCCGGAACACCGGCGAGCGTCCCTCCAGACTCGAAGAAATCCCCAGGGAACTTCCGATTCTTCCCACGCGAGGCGTCGTGGTGTTTCCCGGCGTGATTCTGCCGATCGGGCTCCGCGATGCCGGCGCGCACAAACTGCTCGAGGAAACACTGCCGACCTCGAAGCTCCTCGGTGCGATCACCCTGCACGACCCGGCCAAGGAAACCATCGAGGCGCCGGACCTTTATGGCTTCGGAACGATCTGCCGCGTCTTGAAGTGGGTGCGGCAATCGGAAACGCATTCCGTGCTCTTCGTCGAGGGGCTGGAGCGATTCTCGCTGCGAAAGCTCATCCAGACCGATCCCTATTTCCGCGCGGAGATCGAGGTGCGGCAGTCGATTTATCCCGCCGAGAGCAGTCCCGAGTGGGAGGCGGCGGTGCGCAATCTGCGGGCCTCCGCCATCGAGCTTGCGCAATTGATGCCGGAGGTTCCCTCGGAAGCGCAGGCATTGCTCGAAAGGCTCGAAGACGCGGGCTTGCTCGCCGATTTCATCGCCGCGCACATCGAGGGCGAGGTCTACACCCGCCAGGCCGTGCTCGAGGAACTCGATGTTCGCAAGCGCATCGAGCTCGTGCAGCGCCAGCTCGCGAGCCGGCTCGAAATTGCACGCATCCAGCAGCGGCTTCGCGAAGATGTGAAGGCGCAGTTTTCCGATGCCGAGCGCCGGGCCTACCTCCGGGAGCAGATTCGCGCCATCCAGCGCGAACTCGGCGAGGGCGAGGAAGCCGGCACGGCCGAGCAGGTCGAGGAATTGCGCCGGCGGCTCGAGGAGGCGGCTCCACCCGAAGCGGTGATGCAGCAGATGGAGCGCGAGCTGAAGCGGCTCGATTTCATCCCCGCGGCCAGCCCGGAATATTCCCTCACCATCAGCTACGTCGAAACGGTCGCCGACCTGCCGTGGTCAAAGCTCAGCGAAGACCAGCTCGACCTCACGCGGGCGCGTGAAATTCTCGACCGCGATCATTTCGACCTCGAGAAGGTGAAGCGGCGATTGATCGAATTTCTCGCCGTTCGAAAGCTGAACCCGACCGGCCAGGGACCGATCCTGTGCCTGCTCGGGCCTCCGGGTGTTGGAAAGACAAGCCTCGGACAATCGATCGCCGACGCGCTGGGGCGAAAGTTTGCGCGCATCAGTCTCGGCGGGTTGCGCGACGAGGCGGAGATTCGCGGCCACCGCCGCACCTACGTGGGCGCGATGCCGGGCCGGTTGATCCAGGAACTCCGCCGCGTGGGCACGCGCAACCCCGTGCTCATGCTCGACGAAATCGACAAGCTCGGCGCGGACTTTCGCGGCGACCCGGCCAGCGCGCTGCTCGAGGTGCTCGACCCGCGGCAGAATCACAGCTTCTCCGATCGCTACCTCGACCTCCCGTTCGATCTCTCGCAGGTCCTGTTCATCGCGACGGCGAACTTCGTGGATGGCATTCCGGGTCCGCTGCGCGACCGCATGGAGATCATCGATCTGCCCGGCTACACGGAATCCGAGAAGCTCGGCATCGCGCAACGTTACATCGTCCCGCGCCAGCTCGCGGAAAACGGCCTGCCAGACGACGTGCGCTGGACCGAGCCGGCACTCGTTCAAATCATCGAAAGCTACACCCGCGAGGCCGGCGTGCGCGAACTCGAGCGGCAAATCGGCGCGGTCTGCCGGGCCATCGCCGCGCGCGTGGCGGAGGGAGCGTCCGCGGCGATCGAAGTGACGCCGGAGTTTGTCTCGGAGACATTGGGGCCGCCGCGATACGTGCGCGAGGAGCATCTGCGCACAAATGCCCCCGGCGTCGTGACCGGGCTCGCCTACACTCCCGTGGGCGGCGAGGTTCTCTACATCGAGGCGGTGCGTTTCCCGGGCCGGGGCCAGGTCACGCTCACCGGACAGATCGGCAATGTGATGAAGGAATCGGTGCAGGCCGCAATGAGCCTCGTTCGCGCACGTGCGGGCCAGCTGGGAATCGACTCCGAGGTCTTCGAAAAACACGACGTGCACGTCCACGTGCCCGCCGGCGCCGTGCCGAAGGACGGTCCCTCCGCAGGGGTCGCCATGTTCTGCGCGATCGCATCGCTCTTCCTCGGCCGCAACGTCCGCTCCGATGTCGCCATGACCGGCGAAATCACGCTGCGCGGTCGCGTGCTGCCAATCGGTGGACTCAAGGAAAAGTCGCTCGCGGCGCTCAGAGTCGGAATTCGCAAGGTGATCATTCCCGCCATGAACGAGAAGGACCTGCCCGACATTCCCCCGGAAGCCCGGAGCCGCATCGCATTTCTGCCCGTCTCCACCGTCGACGAGGCGCTCGAAGCCGTGCTTGAGCCGAGGGCGGCCTCCTGACAGAGCCGCAGCTCACGCGAGGATCGCGTCCAAAGTCCGGGCACGTTCCGCTCTCGATGGCTTCTTATCGGAACGCTCCGAAATCAACAGGAGGGTGTCGCCGAGTCGCGTAGAAACGACATTCGCTGGCGGAAGACGGCGTTCATTACGACAAGAAGCGGGCAACTGCTCCGCCGCGTCTCGTGCAATGTGCTCCACAAGACTGTCACGAGTGCTCGGGGGGTGCCTGCGATTTTCGAGTTTCCGACGGCGGCGGAGGCCCGGCACTCCGCGAACCGGTTGCTTTCCCGCTCGCATGATGACGAAGCTGCGGATCGACGGCGACGACCATGCGATCAACATCGAGCGCTCCGTCGAGAAATTCATTGATCCGGCCCGCCGCCGTCCGCGGGTCTTCCAGGACATCGGAGAATTCCAGCTCCAGTAGCAGGGCGTTGGGATTCCGCTGTGTGATTCTCCTCGCCGTTGCCATGTGCTTTTCGAACGTCGCCCGAATCGCCGCCTCCTGCTGCGCATCCGGAAGCCGTCGACCAAGCCGCTCGAGCATCTTTCGTTGCGAAGCCAGGACTTCATCGGGACTGCGCCGCAGAAGAATCACCCGTCGCGGCACCGCTGGCGGCAATGCGGGAAGAAGAGGGGCGACAATTTTCACCCCGTTGCCCCGGGCCTCGGGGACCCATGTTGCGTCCTGCCACAAGCGTTTTACCTTCTCGTGCTCGAAATAGCCGTGGACGTTGCTGTCATCGGGCTTTCGAACTCCGTCACAAAATATTGACAGTCCGCCCGCTTCGAGCATCCGCATCAGCATCGAAGTGCCGGAACGCGGAAGCCCGGAGACAATGACCAGCGAGTCGGAAAGCGGCACTGGTCTTTTGGGCAAAGCAGGGTGCAAATCCGAGGCGGGTGCCACCACCGGGTTTTCCACACGTTCTGGTCCCGGCAATGTTGCCCGGCGAAAAAGGCGCTTGCGGCGGGCTTCGGCAGCCAACCGGCGATGCCGTATGGCGCTCGCCCAGTCTCCCTTTCGCGTCCGCAGGACGCGCGCGAGGGCAAGATGTGCGGCAATAAAATCCGGCGCGATCTCCACGGCGATGCGCAGAGCCTGTGCCGCAGCCTCCGGATCTCCGGAAGCTTCCAACGCCATCGCTCTCCAGAAGTGGGCTTCGTGAAAGCGATGCATCTGAATCGTCACGTTCGTGGCGTGTTTGAGAGCTTCCTCATAACGGCCCAACTTGAGAAGTGCGCGTGCGAGGAGAAGTTGCGCTCCCAGATCAGCCGGCTCGAGATCGAGGATCTCACGCAGGCGCTTTTCGGCATTTTCCGCCTCACCAAGCCGCAGATGCAGCTTTGCGAGCTCCGTAAGCACGGATAGGCGCAATCGCGCTTCGACCTTTGTCAATGCTTCAAGACGCTCCAGTGCCTGGCGGCTTCGCCCGCCCGATGCGTCGAGAAGCGCCTCGAGATAAGCAAACGTCGCCCGGTTGATCGTGCCTGCTTTAACAAGCTTCCGATAGCGCATCTGGTCCTGCTCGCTCCATTCAGCGAATTTCTTGTCCCGACACGCTTCCGATTCCGCCAGCTCACGCATTTCACGGCGGCTTCACGAGCCGTCTTCGCCTTTCGCGATTTCAACTGGTCGAGAATCTCGCGCGCGGCGGCGCGATCCCGCCTGGCCATCTGGCAAAAGAACCTCTGCAACCCAAAGCGCCCCTCGTTGGGCCATCGCTCCCAAAGTTCGGCGAGAATCCGGTCAGCCTGGACCGGCACCCCCGCATCCATGTAGGCCCGTGCCTCGTTATAGCGCAGTTCACGCGTGGCATGCTCGGCGGCCTGCACCTTGTCCTCGGGGATGTCTTCGATGTAACCAAGGTCGGCAAGTTGACGGAGCGCCGCCTCGTTCGCGGCCGGATCCGTCTGGCGGTCCGGGGGATGTCCGCCATCCTCACCGGGCACGAGGTCCCAGCTTTCGCACCACGACACTTCGGGCGGCTCGACGAACACGTCCCGCAACACACGGCCATCCATGTCGCGACCGACGGGCAGGCCAAAGAGCTGAAGCACGGTGGGGCAGACATCGAGCACCGTCGCGCCAAATACGAGTTCATCGCGTCGCACAGCGGGTCCGCGCATCGCAAAGATGCCGAATCCACGATGCTCCGCCGCTGGACCCGCCGGCTCGTTCGGCAGCGTTTCCGGGCGCAACGCATCGGGATGAAATCCATGATCGGACATCAGGATCACCGTGGTGTCATCCCCAACGTGCTTGAGCAGGACGCCCAGCATGAGATCGTGAAAGCGGTAGGCCGCCGTCACCACACCCCGATAAAGCTCGAAGTCCTCCTCGGAGACGTTGGGACGACGCGGTGGATGATACTCCATGAAGGCGTGGCAAAAATGGTCGATCGCGTCGAAATACACCGCCATGAAATCCCATGGCTCGAGCTGCATGACCGCAGTCGCCGCCGCCTGGATGGATGAGCATTCGGCCAGAATTTTCGCCAGCGTGCGAAGTCGCGGGTCCTTTTCCTGGTCAATCGAAGCCGCTTTTGGAACAAACGGCAGAATCTGCGAAGCCTCGAGTTCCGCAGGATGAACCCGCAGCTGCGCGAGCGGTCCATACAACCGGCGCGGATGCACCGAAGCCGGGTCCAGCGGCCAACGACCGTCTTTCGTCAAATCCGTGGCACGATGGTAATGATTCGAGACCATCACACCACGAATGGGTTCCACAGGATGCGACGGCCACCAGCCGATGACGTTCGAGCGGAATCCATTCTGTCCGAGAATATTCCAGATCGCCTTCGTCTTGCGTGAGAGCGAAGAGACCGGGCGCACGCCACCGCCGTGGGGATCCGGCTCGGTAAATCCCAGGATGCCGTGTTTGAAAGGTCTTTTGCCCGTCGCGATCGACGTCCACAGCATAGGCGAGAGTGGAGGGTTGAGCGTGGCCATGTTCCCCATCACTCCCTCCTCCAGAAATCTCCGGAGGTGCGGCATCTCGCCGCTGTCAACCAGCGGTTTGATAACCCGCCAGTCAGCTGCGTCCCAGCCAATGAGCAGGCATTTCATCGCTCCCGCGACCTATGCGGATTGGTTATCACCATTTCCTGCGGCGGCGATTGGCACGCCAGGCGGTTACTCCAACGGCGCCCGCCGCCAGCGCAAGAAGGCCCGTGGTCGCAGGTTCCGGGACCACGCCGCCAACAAAGATCGGCTTGCCAGCCTCCGTTTCATAGGCCCAACGCGTAATCGTAAACTCCGAATTGCGCCACTCGACTTCGTCGATGGTAATCACCATCTCTGCCCATCCGTAGTGCGTCGCCCCATCGTCATCAACAAAGCGAAAGCCAAAGTATCCAGGGATCCCGCTCTCGAATCCTTGCATATTCCATCTAATGAGAGCCCGGTCGGGATACGAGACACCATAGGACGAATAGGCTTTGGCAAAGCGTGCCACATATTTAGACCCTCCAGCAATCCATGTGGTCGTGTATTTCTCCCCGTTCCACGTATAGGTCCCCCTTCTCTCTGTCGTGCCCGCGAAGAAATACCGGGCAGGCAAATCGGGCCCTACTTTGAAACCTGGCACCAGATTCTTTACCGCCCCACCATTCTGGTAATAATACCCACCACTCCAGTCAGTCCATATCGATTTCGCTACAATCCCGCGACCGCCGAGGCTGTTTTCGCCCTTTCGATAGCTCTGCATCGCCAAAACTCTCCACGTAGACTGATACTGATGCCCGCCCCAACTCCACGTATAAGTGCTGGAACTGCGCCTAAGCCGCCAATCCCAGAGCCCGTTCCCATCCACGTCCCATCCAACCGTGGCAGGCGAAGAAAGAGAGAAACTCAACGTCCGCGGTTTGTTCGAAACGGTGACAACCTCTCCATGCGCAGAGCCTGCGCTCACACCATTTATCGCGAGCACAGCCGCCGGAGCGGTGAGCACTCCCATATGGTGCAGAACCTTCGACTTATTCTTCTTTCCATTGCGGAGACGCATTCTTTTCAAGTTGAATTATTAGATCTCCTGTTTCATAAGCGAGGTAATCTGCGGATTACCCTTCCATTACAATTATCGCCTTCGCCGCTTCGACGCCCATAGAAGTGCCGCCAGCCCTATGCCGAGCAACAAAACAGTCCCTGGCTCAGGAACTGCCAAGGCATCGCTTAGCGAGTCTTCTAAAGCACCGCGTGATAAAGTATTATTGATCATGCAAACGTCTTCTCCAGAACTGCGCTGAAATTCCAAAACAGAAACCAAGATTCGCGCTCAGGAGATGAAATGCGCAAGCTAGTGAAGGAGACGACAAAGCGCTCCAATCCAAACGCCGAGGTCCAGCAGGAACTTTCTCTTTCATAATGTTTTGCGGTTCCGATACTTTCAACGATTTCCCAGAATTCTCCGGCGGCGGAGGAGCATCACCATACCGAGCATTCCCACGAGAAGAGTGCCCCATTCTTCGGGCTCGGGGACAGCGTTGAGAGGGGTCATCGAAAAGCTCGCCGTCGGGTTGTCGAAGGCCAGTTGGAGCGGAAAGGCAAGCGGATCGTCCGGATCAACCAAGGGATCGATTCCGGTAATTGCGAACGACGCCACCGCGGAACCATAGAGGGCCTCAAAATCGACGACATCACCCGGCCCAAATTGCCCCAACACCACTCCACCTACTGAAACCGTAAACGCATCGGCAAATCCAGTCGGGAAGCCGAGGATTTGTGTAAACAACGAATCCGAGGTCATCGTATATTCGAATCCGTAGGCGGTTGGTGGATCGAACCAGGCACCGCTTGGCACTTCGACGAAAATGAACTCGCTCTCACCGCCCTCCCAACTCGGTAGATGGGCATCCGGAATGAAAGGATTGGATTCCGTTTGCCCAAGTGTTGGATTGCCGTCACCAAAGTCGTAGGTCAGCCAAAGGTGGCTGTTCTGCACGCGGGTGCTGATGCCGCTCTCGCCGGAACCTTCCAGTAGGAACTCACCGTCGTTGATCTCCGCAAGCCCGTCTCCGACGCCAACCACAGCCCGGTTACCGCCGAATCCCTCGAAGCCTCCGCTGGCATCGCCCGTTTCCCATTCGACCTCCTTGTAAAAGAAGCCAATATTCCCTTCGCCTTCAGGCACCTCATAGCCGGGTCCACGAATGACGAGCTGGAAGGAAGCCGTGCGCTCGAGATTGTCCGCTCCGTAGTATGACGAAACCTGATCCCAAGTGATGATCACCTGATCGGGAATGTCCGTTCGAACATAAACCGAACCCGGCCCCCAACGCGTATCCACATCCGCCCAATAAGGAGCGATCGTCGGAGCGAAGGTCATCGTGCGGATGTCCGAAGGCGTGTAATTAAAAAAACCCGCCGTTCCGAAGCTGATCGTGCCGTTGTTGTTGATGATGAAGGAACGATAAGTCGATCCGAAGTAATCGATATTAAATCCGAGAAGATACGGACCAAACCAACCATCATCGTTCGGGCCGTAGGTATTTGGGATTTCGCCTAAGCCTCCGCTGATTATATCCGTGTAATACTCCGCACGCGCGACGCTTCCTGTAGCGATCACCACAGCAAGGCCTAGCGAAAGTCCCCAGTTTCGAAGTCCACGCAAACCCGTAGTTCGTGCACCCTTCCCATACGTATGACTGTCCTTGGTTTTCATAATTAGAGCCCCTTTCCGTGCTTAACGACTGGCAATTCTCCTGCGCCGGCGCTGGCCTCAACGCCGTTGGCAAAGGCGAGTGTTCCTCCGGTCGCCACTACGTTATCTGTATTCGTCGGCCGGACAGCCGCCGTTCCAAAGCCCGTAAGCGTCCCCAAGTTGGCCAGCGACGGCGCACCAAACTCGCCGCCGGCCAACTGAAGGGTTCCGCTGTTGGAAAACGCATCCACCGCCGTAAATTCCCGGCCGCTCAAGAGACGCAACGCTCCTTGGTTGTCGGTCACGGTGAAAATCCGATCGACCCGGGCTCGATCGCTATTGAGAGTGACGTCAGCCTGCTTGGTCGTGAAGCCATCGCCGGCCATCTCCAACATCGCTCCGTCGCGAACAATCCACGTGACCCCTTTAAGGGTGCCGCCACTCCGCTGAGCAATTTCACCGATTCGCTCGGTGCCGCCGAGGATCTCCGCGACGCCAATTTGCCAGGCAAAAGCCCTCTCCACCGCGGGGCTTTTGACTTTGCTTGTGCTGAAGATGGCGCCTTCCCTGAACATACCGATCGTTCTTGGGGATTACGCGCCACCCGCACGGTCTTGCAGAAATTCTTCATTCTTTCGAAGGAAGGACGCCGGTAGAAGACAAAGACTCAACCGCCGATCAAACCGGAGCGTGAAGAAGCCCCCACCAAAGGGTCCCGCAGCTCCTGCGATACGGTTTCGTCGCGGGAATTTTCCCGCCGAGCCTTTCGTCCGCAGTAATTCCAGTTCTCGATGCGCTGATCCCCAATAACAGCGCGACCCAAATCTCAATCACCTGTCTCCGCAAAAACCGAAAGCTCGAGCCCACCCTCTTTTGAAGATTTTCCTTAGGGGAGCGGGAACGACGTCACTTGGATCCTATTTTGCCACTTCCCGTTCGGAGTCCGTCCGAAGGGCTTCGGCAAATCGAGTCATCAGACGGACCAGATCGGCCACATCCTTTTCGGGCCAGTCCTCAAAGATTCGCCGGGACATTCGTTCGCGCGCCGCATCGAGGGCGTCGGTCAGCGCACGGCCCTTTTTCGTGATCACCGCCTCGCGAACCCGGGCGTCCGCCGCACTCTCCCGCCGGGCGACGAGTCCGAGTCGCTCCAGTTTCGCCACCTGCCGGCTGACGGTCGTGTAATCGAGGCCCACCCGCGCGGCCAGTTCCACCACACCGATCGGTCCCAGCCGTTCGATCGTCACGAGAGGCCGAAAAAGCGCCCGATCGAGAGAGATTCCCGACTCCCGGATGAGATCGTCATCCCCCTGCGGGCGATTCATCGCACTGACAATTTCGATCAACGCACCGTGCAGATCGCGCGCCAACTTTTTATGTGCATTTCGCACATTTCTATTGGACACGTTCCGGCAACTCATCTATGTGCATATTACACATATAGAAACCCTGCCGACAATGAGATTCGCCGCCGTGTCGGGAGTCGACCGACGACGGACCCGACGACCAGTGCCTTCCAATGACCTCTTCCGAACCACACAAACGCTTTTCCCTCCGCACATGGGCCACGCCCGTGACCATTGGCTCGTTCCTGCTGATGAGCGTGACCGGCATTCTCATGTTCTTCGACATTGTGCCGGGATTCGTCACTTTCGCTCACGAGTGGTTCTCCTGGGTGTTCATCCTGGGGACCGTTGCCCACATCGCGATCAACTTCCGGCCGTTCAGGAATCACTTGAGATCGAACTGGGGTCGCGCCAGCGTCGCGGCGTTTTCCCTGGTGGTCATTCTCTCGGTCTTTTCGTGGGGCCACATCACGCTGCCGCAACTGAAATGGCCGATCGCCAATGCGCTGGTGAACGCCCCGCTTTCCGCATTGGCCGAGGTCAAGCGCACGGACACGGACGGACTCCTGCAAAAGTTGGAGAAGCACGGAATCAAGGCGCGGGCTGACAAGTCGATCCAGGAACTCGCGCAGGACAACGGCGCAGATGCCTTTCACCTGCTGGGCCTCGTGTTTCTGCCAGAAGAGAGTAGTTCCGCAGGCGCTCCTCTCCGTGGCTTTTAGCCATGTCGGCAGTCCCTGATTCGGTGTTGATCTCTCTTCCTGAATGCGTATCGCTTCCGGATGAAACTTCCCAAGCCGACTGAAACGCTGGCCGATTGCGTGTGGCTGCCGCGGATCCTTGCAAAGGCCCGGCTCCTTGCCGCGGATGCGTTACCCGGGGAGTTCGCCGAGCGTTTTTGTCATCCTTCAGGAGTGGACGGGGAGTTCCTGCGATTCTTCGATTTGACGAAGGAAGAGATCCTTCGTCTGAGTGCCCTTCCGGATCCGAAAGTTGTCGAGTGGTTCCTGGCGGACTCTGCGCGGAAGGCGAAGATCCCGGAGTGGAATCACATCGCGAAAAACCTCGGCCGTCCCGGTTTTCCGATGGCGGACCGCCTTCCGATTGCCTTGTCCACGACCTACGGGCACGTGGCGCACCGGAATCCCCAAACGGTCTTCGAGGTCCTCGAAGCCGATGAGGCTGGCTGATCCGCCTTCCGGGCACCGGTCTGCTTTACGGAGCCGTGCCGTCGTCTATCGCCACCCTGATCGTTCGATCTGAAGCGGAATCCGTCAGAACCCCTGCAACGACGCCTCTCAAAATGGGCTGGCCGGTCGAGGCAGGAAGCGGTAGACACATGAAAACGCTGAGGGACGACTCCAACTTTCCCTCCAACTCGGCGTCCCGACCCCGAGGAAATAAACGCAAGGCGTTGATTATCAAACGCCCCTGTAGTTCAACGGATAGAACGGAGGTTTCCTAAACCTTAAATCTGGGTTCGATTCCCGGCGGGGGCAGATTCACTGCGGTCAACCACCGGAAACGGCGGTGAAGGAGAGCTGCCTCGCCGCGGCGCTTCTCCGGGCGTATGGTCCCCACGTGCTTCACGTTGTTCTTGTCGAACCTGAGATTCCGCCAAACACCGGGAACATTGCCCGTCTTTGCCTGGCGGCGGACGCGCGCCTGCATCTCGTGGAACCGCTCGGATTTTCGATCGACGACCGCGCACTGCGGCGCGCGGGGATGGATTACTGGCACGAGGTCGATGTGCGCCGCTGGCCCTCGCTGGACGCCCTGCAGGCCTCGGCGCCCGATGCGCGATTTTTCTATTTTACGACCAAGACGCAGCGCCCGCTTTGGTCGGCGGAGTTTCGGGACGGCGATCATCTCGTCTTTGGCCGCGAAACGAAGGGCCTGCCCGAGTCGCTTCTCGCCGCCAACGAGGCTCATTGCCTGCGCATCCCGATGCAGCCAAATGCGCGCAGCTTGAATCTCGCCACCGCCGCCGGCATTGCGCTCTACGAGGCGAAACGCCAGATCGCGATGGCACGCTAGCCATCTCTCGACTATCAACTCTCCGCATGCCCGCGATCGAGGTCCGCAACCTGCGAAAAATCTACCGCACCTATCGCAAGGAGAGCGGGTTGCTGGGCGCCATCAAGGGATTGTTTCATCGCCGCTACGACGAGACGGCAGCAGTGGATGGCGTCAGTTTCACGGTCGAGCACGGCGAGTTCGTGGGATTTCTCGGGCCAAATGGCGCGGGCAAAACCACGACGTTGAAGATGCTCTCCGGCCTTGTGCAGCCGAGCGGGGGCGATGCGCGCGTGCTGGGTTTCGTGCCGTGGGAGCGGCGAAACGCGATGAAGCGGCAGTTCAGTCTGCTCATGGGCCAGAAAAACGCGCTGTGGTGGGACCTGCCGGCACGCGAGTCGCTCGAGCTCAATCGCGCCATCTATGGCATCGACCGCGACGAGTTTCGCCGCACCGTTGACGAGTTCACGGAAATGCTCGACGTGCGGGACAAGCTCGGCGTCATGGTGCGCGAGCTCAGTCTCGGCGAGCGAATGAAGATGGAGCTTATCGCCGCGCTGCTGCACAAGCCGAAGGTGCTCTTTCTCGACGAACCGACGATCGGCCTCGACGTGATGAGCCAGAAAAAGGTGCGCGAGTTCCTGAAAGGCTACAACGCGGCAAACGGCGTGACAATTCTTCTCACCAGCCACTACATGCAGGACATCGAGGAGCTCTGCGAACGGGTCGTGCTCATCGATCACGGGCGACTGTTTTTCGACGGCCCGCTCGAGGACGTGCTCACCCAGTTTGCACAGACCAAACAGATCGACGTGGAGTTCGTCGACCGCTGCACGGCCGATCTCTCCTCGCTCGGACGTGTGATCGAGCAAAGTGGAAATCGCATCCGCCTCGAGGTGCCGCGTGATCGCGTCGCGGAGACATGCCGGCAGCTTCTCGCATGCGGCACCGTGACCGATCTCTCCGTCGAGGAAACACCGATCGAGGACGTCATTGGCGATGTCTTCGGCCGCGCGCAGAAACGCCACGCGTCAATGACCTGACGACCTCGCGAGCACTTCGCGGTCGTCCGCTTCCTCCGAAGCATCCGGGGTGTTCAGTCTCGAGAACACCACGACGCTCCAGCCGGATTTCGACAATTCCGGATGCTTCCGGGCAAAGTGGCTGCCAATCCTGTGGGCGATTTCGCGAGCCATCGACCGGCCTCCCGACAATTCATCGCGGGCGACGCAATCGAGGAAATCCCCCCATCGATGCGTGGCATACAGGCGATCCCCTCCCCCCGGAAAGGCAAACTCGCGGCCGCGCAACTCACCGTCCCCGGCCCAATCCAGCGCGATCAGATCGACCGGTCGCCCTCGATCCCGCACGACCACCGCAAGCCTCGAGGAGAAGCTCGATGGGTGGGAAAACATCGGCCACCGCTGATTCAGCCCGACCAGCTGGAACGCGCGCTCGTAAGTGGAGTCGTCCTGCTCGATTCCCAGCGAGGCGACCGCGTAAAGAAACGTCAACGTCCCGGCACAGATGGCGGTGATGCCCCGCCAGTCGAAATTGCGGGCAACCTCCGGCGCGCGGTGCGGAATGGGAACCAGCGGAAGCAGCGAGACGAGTCCGATCCACGGAAAGAAGCCGAGATTGAAGACAAGCAGGAAGCTGATCTGCATCGCTGCAATCCATGCAACGGCAATCCCCCGCCAAAGCGGGGATCGCAGCAAGAGCCCGAAGCCCGCAAGAAATTGCACGAGCACAACTGCGACGCCGAGGGGATGCAACGCGGCTTCCCATTGCAGAAAAATCTCCGCAAGCGGCCGCGTGAGTTCCACGTAGCGCAGCGATCGCTCGAGCGCATCGCCCACGAGCCAGCCGCCTGCGAGAGCCTTGTGGGCCGCGGTGATCAGGTAAACAACGCTCACCTGCAGCCGGTAAACGGCCCAGACGCCCCGTGACCACACGGAAGTTTGCCGCCAGGGCGTCAGTGCTCCACCCGTTGGCAGGAAAGCCGTCCAAAGCAAAATCACCCGCAGAAAGAAATCGCCACCGTTCGTGACGTAGGGATTGCGATGGTGCAGCGACAGGATCAGAAACCAGCCGAGAAACGCCGCCAGTCGAGGGCGAAATCCAATTGCCAGAGCGAGTCCGCACAGCCCGTAAATAACGAGCAGAAAAATCGACCAGTTCCCGTCGCCAAAAAGCGAGAACAACGACGGCCGATCGACATCCTGGAAGGCACGCGGGAAAAATCCATCCTCCGCGAGAAAGAGATGAGCGGTGGGAATTCGCTCGCAGGCGTCCCAAAGCACCATCACGCCGAGCGCAATCCGGAAGACCGCAAGCTGCACCGCTCCCGGCGGCGGAACGTCAAACCACATCCTGACCCGTGCCGCCAGACCGGGACGCGTGCTCATCATTCGACGCCGCTCAGCCGGCAGGCTTCGGCAAAACTCGATTCCTTCTCGAGCAGACCGGCAAGGTAGGTATCGACCGCGGGCATGCGGCTTACATTGGCAAGGCGTTCCGGCCGCTCGAGTCGCGAAAACAACGCCCGCGCAATCGACGAGCGCGGCACCGACTTTTCACCGAATCCACCCGGCTTGTTGCTCGACCAGAATCGCACGTGCTCCCTGCCGTCGATCGTCTCGGTGCCGAGATAGATGACGAGGTGACCGCGTTCATTGGCGCCCACCGCATCGCGCCAGAAAATCTTCATGAAATCGCCCGGGCGCGCCTCCTCGAACGAGGTGAAGTTTCGTCCGAGACCGAGTTCGTGAAACCAGCGGGCGGTGCCGGGTCCGTTGGCATTCCATCGCCCCCACACGCCATGACCATCGCGCTGGGCGGCGGGCAGCAGCGCTTTGAGGACCTCTTTGTCGAGCTGCAGCTCCCCGCGTCGATGCGCCTCCGCCACGACCTTGAGAAAGACCAGATACGTCGCCCCGGAGCAGTAGCTCGGCCGCGCGACCTCAGGGCGCACCACCAGTTTCCCATCGCTCACTTGAGCCGAAGAGCGCAGTTTCTCCCCCGCCTCGCGCGTAACGGAATAGCCGCCACCTTCCGGCATCGAGCGCACCGCATCGAGGACCGCACGATTCCAATCCGCGCCGATCGCACTCGCCGCCATGGCCAGGGTGAGGAGAAACGCGGGAAATCTCATTGTGACGGTCCCACGAAGAAATACGTTGTGGCCATGATCGCAAGACGGATTCTCGCCATTCTGCTGCTGGCCGCGGTGCTGGCGGTCGGCGCGTGGTTCTGGCATTGGTCCACTCTGCGCGATCTACTTCCTCCGAGCGGAGGGCTGTATTTTCCCGTCGAGAAAATCATCGAGGTGCCGCAGTTTTTTCAAAACGACCCGCGATGGGGCAACGACCCGCTGGGCCCCACCTCGGCCAGCCTCGGGGCGGAAGGGTGCGCACTCACCTCAGCCGCCATGGTGCTCGCCAGCTACGGCGCGGACGTCGACCCGGGGCGCCTCAACCGTTTCGTGACCGAAATCGACGGCTACACGCCACAAGGCTGGTTGTATTGGGAGGCCGCGGCCGCCTATCCGCCCGCGCTGGCCCGCCACGCCTACGAGGACAAGGCCTCCTATGCGCTGATCGATCGCAATCTGCTCGCAGGCAATCCCGTGATTGTGCGGGTGCGGTATCCGAGCGGGATCACGCATTTCGTGGTGATCGTCGGAAAGCGGGGGTTTGATTACCTCATCCGCGACCCGGGCGGCGGCGGGCACAAGGGCATATATCCGTTGAAGGAATTCGGCCGTCCCATCGAAGCGCTGCGTTTCTACGAGCGGCTGCCGTCCCCGCTTGTCACCACGGACCTGCCGGAGCTCTTCAACAAAAACATTGAAGCCGCCGCAAAAGACTGATCTTGCTTGTGCATGAAGCGGATTCTTTTTCCGGGGTTGATGGTCACCGCTGCCGCGACCGTTTTTACGAGTTGCGAAACAGGACCTGAAAACTTCCCGCCTCCGCCTCATGTTCCGCAACCGGCCATCGTCGAGCCGGAACCCAGTCCCACTCCCGTCGAGATCGTCCCGGAACCGACTCCGACACCCACGCCCGCTCCCTCGCCCACGCCGGCGATCTCCAACACGGGCGACCTTCCTTATGGCAGGCCGGTGCCGGGCAAGCCGGGGTTCGTGACGAGCCCCTACGCACCGGACGCGGGACTGGTGGACGTGCGTGGATTTCCGCCCAATACCGAAGTCACCGATCCCTATTCCGGGAAAAATTTTCGCGTTCCTTAGCAGGCACCAGACCGCGCGGGCAAAAAGGATTGCAGTCTTTGTGTATTCAAGGAATCTCTAGTGATATTCGCGAATCATGAAACTCTCGACGCTGATCCTGCCATCCGCTCTCGTTCTCGTCCTCTTTGCCGCGTGTGAGGAGGAGTCCCGTCCTCGTAAGCGCCAGGATTCCGCTGCACAAACCGGTGGCGGAAACAGCTACGGATATCAGGCGACGCCCGGAACGGCCACCGACTTCGTGACGGATGCCGCACCGACACCGACGCCCCAGCCTCAGATCGCCGAGGATCAATCTCTGGTCAACGCCACGCCCACGCCGGCTCCCGATCCGACCACCACGGCTCCGACGACCACCACCGCCGAGCGGAACCTCCAGTATGGAACGCCGGTCGCCGGAAAGCCGGGGTTCGTAACGAGCCCCTACGCTCCGTATGCCGGCTATGTGGACGTGCGCGGATTCCCTCCCAACACCGAGGTCAAGGATCCTTACTCGGGTAAGATTTTCCTCGTCCCCTGAGCACCGCAGATCGATTCGGCCCGGTTGCCATTCTCGGCCCCGGACTCATCGGCGGCTCTCTTGGGCTGGCACTGCAACGAATCCAACCGCCCGTCGAGGTCCGCTTTTGGGCCCGACGTGAGGAGGCCATTGCACCGGTCAAAGAGGCGGGATTTCTCGCAACCACCGATTTGGCAGAAGCAGTCCGCAACTCGCGGGTGGTCGTGCTTTGCACCCCCGTCGAGTCAATGCCGGATCTCGCCGCACAGCTCGCCCCGCTTCTCATGGAGGACACCCTCGTCACCGACGCAGGCAGTGTGAAGGGTCCTGTCGTCGCGAAACTCGAGCCGATTCTCGGCAACCGCTTCGTGGGCGCGCACCCCATCGCCGGCTCGGATCGCTCTGGATTTGCCGCGGCGCAGCCCGACCTCTTCGAGGGAGCGACCTGTGTGCTTACGCCGGGAGAAGACACCCCGGCGTCCGTTCTCGAATTCGCCCGCTTGTTCTGGGCCAGCGTCGGCTGTCGGATCCTGCAAATGTCGCCCTCCGCGCACGATGCTGCCCTGGCGCGCACGAGCCACCTTCCCCACGCCGTGGCGGCCGCCCTCGTCAACGCGATCTCGCAACACTCCACGTCCGACTGGCGGAAGCTCGTTGGCGGCGGCTATCGCGATTCCACCCGCATTGCAGCAGGTCATCCCGAAATGTGGACCGGCATTCTGCTCGCAAATCGCCAGGAAGTTTCGACTTCCATTGCGGAATTTATTGAAATCCTTCACAACATCCGCGCCGCGCTTGACGCCTCCGACGCCGATCGCCTCCATTCGGCTCTGAGTGAAGCGAAGAAAGCGCGCGACTCATTCGATGCACTTTAAAGTCAGCAAGATCAACAAGCTCACCGCCGAGATCACCGTGCCCGGCGACAAAAGCATCTCGCACCGCGCGCTGATGATCGGCGCCCTCTCGAACGGCCCGTGTCGCATCACGAACTTTCTTGAAGGGGAGGACTGCCTCGCGACGATGGAGGCCCTGCGCAAGCTGGGCGTCGAGATCGAGCACCCCGAGCCAGGCACGGTCATTGTTCACGGCTGCCGCGGAAAATTCTCCGAGCCGAAATCCGAACTTTATCTCGGCAACTCCGGCACCTCCGTCCGCCTGCTTTCGGGCCTTTTGGCCGCGCAACCCTTTACGACCCGCCTTACGGGCGACGCCTCGCTTTCGAAGCGACCGATGCGCCGCATCATCGAGCCTCTCCAGCAGATGGGAGCGCGCTTCAACGCGACCGGCGAGCGTGCCACACTTCCAATGGAAGTCACGGGCGGCCCCCTCAAGGGCATCCGCTACGAGATGCCGCACGCCAGTGCACAGGTGAAAAGCGCGATCCTTCTCGCCGGCTTGTTTGCCGAAGGGCGCACAACCGTTGTCGAGCCCGCTCAGACCCGCGATCACACCGAGCGGATGCTTGCCCATTTCCTCGTCAGCACGAAGCGCTCGGGCAACGAAATCACGATTCTCAGCAACCAGACGCCGGAATCCCGCGACTTCCAGGTCCCGGGCGATATCTCGAGCGCGGCGTTCTGGCTCGTTGCCGCAGCCGCACTGCCCAAATCGCGACTCCTCGTGGAAAACGTGGGGCTCAACCGCACGCGCACGGGCATTCTCGATGTGCTCGTTCGAATGGGAGCACAGGTGCGGGAGGTCGTGGAGGTCATGGAGAGGGATCAGGGCGAGCCGAGCGGCACCATCGACATCCACGGTGGCCCGCTCAACGCCACTGTCATCGAGGGCGCGGAGATTCCCAACGTCATTGACGAAATCCCCGCCCTCGCCGTTGCCGCCGCGCTTGCCAATGGCACGACCATCATCCGCGACGCGAGCGAACTCCGCGTCAAGGAGACGGACCGTATCGCTGCGGTGGCCGGCAACCTCCGGGCCATGGGAGTGAACGTGGAAGAGTTTGACGATGGCATGGCAATCACGGGCGGGGCGCCCCTCCGGGGAGCTCGCCTGCAGAGTTTCGGTGACCATCGCATCGCCATGGCCTTTGCGATTGCCGGCCTGTTTGCGGAGGGCGACACGATCATTGAAGACGTGGAGTGCGTGCAAACCTCCTATCCCGGCTTCGAGGAAACCCTCCGCCTGATCCGTTCGGGCAAGTCCCTGAAACGCGCGACACCCCGGGGCTCGCTCGAATCCAGCGTGAATCGAAGTCGCGCGGAGGCCACCCACCAATGAGCCGGTTGGTGATCGCGATCGACGGCCCGGCTGCTTCGGGAAAAAGCAGTGTCGCCCGGGGACTCGCGGCCCAACTGGGAATCCACTATGTCAACTCGGGCACGATGTATCGTGCGATCACGTGGCATGTGTTGCGCGCCGGGGTCGATCTTCGGGATGAGGAATCCATCCTCCCCGTGGTGTTTTCGGCCGCGATTCGCAGTGGCTTCGAAAACGGCCAGTCCTTCATTGAAATCGACGGCTTCCGCCCCACCCATGAACTCCGGGAGGAATCCGTCAATCAGGCTGTGTCCACCGTCTCCGCTCTCCCGGCCGTGCGCTCGCGTCTCACCAACGAGCTCCACGCCCTGGCTCGTCTTCAGGACTGCGTCGTGGAGGGACGCGACATCGGGTCCGTCGTTTTTCCAAACACCCCTTACAAGATCTACCTCGATGCCTCGGCAGAGGTCCGGCAACGCCGCCGTTCGGCGGAAGGCCAGCAGGATGAAGTCGCGGCCCGGGATCGCGTCGATTCCTCGCGACACACCGCGCCCCTCCGCATCGCACCGGATGCCGTGGTGATCGACACCACCCACCTCGATCTGGAGGCGACCATTGCCGCGGTCCGGAATGCCCTGCTGAGCCGTGGACTGCCGCTTTCCACCGACAGCTCGATTTCCGCCCAGTGACGATCGTCTACAACATCTTCTACACCCTGGCGAAGTGGCTCGCGAAGCTGCTCTTCAACTTCCGCGTTGTCGGCGCGGAAAACATTCCGGACGAAGGCAGCCTGATTCTCGCTTCCAATCATCAAAGCTATTTCGACCCACCTCTCGTTGGCATTTGCTGCCGTCGCGGCGTCTACTATCTCGCCCGAAAAACGCTGCTGAATTGGCCCTTTTTCGGCCCTCTCTTCCCAGCGATGAACGTGATCCCGGTCGATCGGGATGGCAACGACATGGCCGCGCTCAAGGTCGTCATTCGCAAGATCCGTGAGGGCGAAGGCGTGGTCCTCTTTCCCGAGGGCACAAGGTCGCAAACCGGTGAGCTGCAACCCGCGAAACCCGGCATCGGGCTCGTTATTTCGAAAACCCGGGCCCCTGTCGTGCCGGTCCGCATCTTTGGATCCTACGAGGCCTTTCCGAAAGGCGCCAAGACGCCGCGCCTTCATCCCATTACGGTCGTCATTGGAAAGCCGATTTCCTTCAGCACTGAACTCCTCGAAGAGGGTTCACGCGAGTCCTACCAGAAACTCGGCGATGAAGTGATGGCCGCAATCGCGCGCCTGGAGCTTCCCTCTGCGTGATGACCGCAAAGGAGGTCATTCTGCTTTTACTGACCTTTTCGATTCTCGGAGCCGGCTACCTCCGGGCCAATCGTGAACGGGTGGATCAGAATCGAGTTGAAATCGAGCGGCTTTCAGCAACAACCCCCACTTCGCACGACGAGGAGCAGAGCATCTTTCCGGAAGCCGTCCTCCAGCCCGGAAACAATCCAAGTCCCGCTGCCAATGGCTCAAGCCCCCGGCAGCAGGACTGATTCGTCAAAATTACTTCGCTGCAGGCGTGAGCGCACGATTGAATGCGCTCTTTCGACGATCTGCGGCGTTCTTGTGAATGACACCCCGCTTCGCCGCGCGATCCAGCTTCGAAGCAACGATCCGATACCGCTCCTTGGCGGCCTGGAGATCACCCTCGGCAATCGCCTTGCGAAGCTTCTTCTGCTCCGTCTTCAGTGCGGAGAGAATGCTGGAATTGATGAGCGTGCGGCGGGCGGTCTGGCGCGCGCGCTTCGCTGCGGATTTCGTGTTGGCCATGAGATTCGTTTTAAGTTGGTGCCAGAGGAGGGAATCGAACCCCCGACCAAGGGCTTATGAGTCCCCTGCTCTACCGCTGAGCTACTCTGGCGGAATTCGGTAGGGCTTGGAAGTATAGGGACGTCTTCACGCCATGCAAGAGAAATGACTTGGAACTTCTCGGCGTTCGACGCACCAACACTCCACCCTCAAAAACAAAGCCCCGCCTTCTGTTTCCAAAAGGCGGGGCATAGACCTGGCAACGACCTACTCTCGCACAACCTAGAGATGCACTACCATCGGCGCTATGGCGTTTCACTTCCGTGTTCGGGATGGGAACGGGTGGGTCCACCATGCAAGGATCACCAGAGGATCGACGTGTCTTGTTCACATCGAGATCTCTAACGACCCCATCATTGTCAGTTCAAAGAACGATGCGTTCCTTGACAACCGCATATCAGGCAAAATGCCGCAGACTTCACTTGCTGAGTTAAATGCTCAGAATAAAAAGCCGGACGAGTATTAGTACCGCTAAGCTGAACACATTACTGCGCTTGCACCCGCGGCCTATCAACGTGGTGGTCTACCACGACTCTTCAGGGAGATCTCATCTTGGGAGAGGCTTGGCGCTTAGATGCTTTCAGCGCTTATCCTTTCCGAACATAGCTGCCCAGCAGTGCCGTTGACACGACAACTGGAACACCAGAGGTTCGTCAATCCCGGTCCTCTCGTACTAAGGATTGAACCCCTCAAATCTCCTGCGCCCACAGTGGATAAGGACCGAACTGTCTCGCGACGTTCTGAACCCAGCTCGCGTACCACTTTAACCGGCGAACAGCCGGACCCTTGGGACCTTCTCCAGCCCCAGGATGTGATGAGCCGACATCGAGGTGCCAAACCCTGCCGTCGATATGAGCTCTTGGGCAGGATCAGCCTGTTATCCCTAGCGTACCTTTTGTCCTTTGAGCGATAGCAATTCCACATTCAACTACCGGATCACTTGGACCTACTTTCGTACCTGCTCGACTTGTGGGTCTCGCAGTTAAGCTGGCTTATATCCATGTACTCGACACCTGATTGCCAACCAGGTTGAGCCAACCTTCGTAATCCTCCGTTACTCTTTAGGAGGACACCGCCCCAGTGAAACTGACCGGCTGCCAGTGTCTCTCGCCCTGATGAAGGGTCGAGGTTAGATGTTCCAATTCCATAGGGTGGTGTTTCATTGACGACTCCTCCAGCCCCGAAAGGCTGGAATCACAGTCTCCCACTTACACTAAGCAATAAAATCGAAACAACAGTGACAGCGTACAGTAAAGGTGCATAGGGTCTTTCCGTCCTACTGCGGGCAGGCGGCATCTTCACCGCCATTACAACTTCGCTGAGCTCCTCGTTGAGACAGCGGTCAACTCGTTACACGATTCGTGCAGGTCGGAACTTACCCGACAAGGAATTTCGCTACCTTAGGACCGTTATAGTTACGGCCGACATTCACGGGGACTTGGGCTCAGAGCTTCGCCTTGCGGCTAACCCCTTACCGTAATCTTTCCGCATTGGTCACGTGTCACACCCTATACAGCGTCTTACGACTTGGCAGAGTGCTGTGTTTTTGTTAAACAGTCGGTTGACCCATTTCACTGCGACCCTCTTGCGAGGGCACCCCTTCTTCCGAAGTTACGGGGCTAGATTGCCGAGTTCCTTAACGAGGTTTCACTCACGCGCCTTGGCACATTTATGCCCACCCACCTGTGTCGGTTTCCGGTACGGGCGCCTTAGTATACACTGGAGCTTTTCTTGGCGAATGCTTTAACGGATCCGCTTTGGCCGAAGCCTCCACGTCCCCTTGCGGGACGAGGACATTCAACACCTCGCCCGTCTCCGCATCCGCGTCCCTCCAGCTTAAATGTCGGCGGTGCAGGAATATTAAACCTGCTTTCCATCGTCTACGCCCATCGGCCTCGACTTAGGTCCCGACTAACCCTGGGAGGACGAACCTTCCCCAGGAAACCTTGGGTTTACGGCGGACAGGAATTTAACCTGTCTTATCGCTACTCATGTCTGCATCCTCACTTCCCAGCGCTCCACAGTCGGTTACCCTTCTGCTTCAATGCACTGGGAACGCTCCCCTACCACGCCCAGCAGAGCTGGACATCCAGAGCTTCGGTATAACGCTTATCGCCAATCATTTTCGGCGCGAGATCACTCGATGAGTCAGCTATTACGCACTGTTTAAATGATGGCTGCCTCTAAGCCAACATCCTCACTGTCTAAGTAATCTCACATCCTTTCCACTGAGCGTTATTTTGGCACCTTAGCTGCTGATCTGGGTTGTTTCCCTCTCGACCGTGCAGCTTATCCCACACGGACTGCCTCCCAAGTTACACCCTGCGGCATTCGGAGTTTGATTGAATTCGGTACCCGGGTGTGGGCCCTAGTTCATCCAGTGCTCTACCTCCGCAGGTCAGCACTTGAGGCTCTACCTCAATAGATTTCGGGGAGAACCAGCTATCACGGGGTTTGATTAGTCTTTCGCTCCTACCCACAGCTCATCCGGGGACTTTTCAACGTCCATCGGTTCGGTCCTTCACGTCGTGTTACCGACGCTTCAACCTGGCCATGGGTAGATCACCTCCGCTTCGGGTCTAGTGCCAGCAGCTGACGCCCATTTCGGACTCGCTTTCGCTTCGCCTCCGCCCCAGAAGGGCTTAGACTTGCCACGGACACTAACTCGCAGACTCATTAAGCAAAAGGCACGCCATCACCCTTGCGGGCTCTGACACCTTGTAAGCACATGATTTCAGGTACTATTTCACTCCGCTCGCAGCGGTACTTTTCACCTTTCCCTCGCGGTACTTGTTCACTATCGGTCGCCAACTAGTATTTAGCCTTACGCCGTGGTCGGCGTGGATTCATGCGAAGTTTCACGTGTATCGCATTACTCAGGAAATCCCTAGGCGTTGTCGAGTTTTCGGTTACGGGCCTGTCACCCTCTGTGGAGCGCTTTTCCACACGCTTCACCTAACTGTTCAACTGCCACGTTGGGCTCCTACAACCCCTGGAAGCAAGCTCCCAGGTTTGGGCTTCTCCGCTTTCGCTCGCCACTACTTACGGAATCGCATTCGCTTTCTTTTCCTCCGGTTACTGAGATGTTTCACTTCACCGGGTGTCGCTCTGCCGCTCCTATGTATTCAGAGCGGAGTCATCCGCTATTAAGCGGATGGGGTTATCCCATTCGGAGATCTCCGGATCAAAGCGTATTTGCCGCTCCCCGAAGCTTATCGCAGCTTATCACGTCCTTCATCGCCTGTTGGCACCAAGGCATCCATCATGTGCTCTTAGTAGCTTGTTCTATTCTGAGATTTAAAATCTCAATATTTATTTAACGACGGACGCATTGTGGCGCAGGCCACGGCGCTCCCCGTCGATGCATAACTCAGCATTTGAAGTTGCATTATTTTGCCCTATATGCGGATGTCAAAGAACCCTCCGTGACTTTGGCCACGGACCGGATGTCTGAACTGGTTTTTCCAATTCAAGCAATCGGGAAAATTCAAAACGCGAACAGAATTGGTGGGCCTGACAGGACTTGAACCTGTGACCCTGCGCTTATCAAGCGCATGCTCTAACCAACTGAGCTACAGGCCCGGAAAGAGAGGAATTGGTGGAGGCAAGGGGATTCGAACCCCTGACATCCAGCTTGCAAAGCTGGCGCTCTACCAACTGAGCTATACCCCCGGTCAAGGCGACCGTCCGGGTTTCATACGTCGGACGCCGGCCGGGCCATAAGTCAATCTTCCAGCAAAAACTGAATCGTGCGCTCTTTGTCAATTTTGGCGACGGCATGCTTTCGCATCCGGCGACTTGCCGCTTGGCACATCTCCGAAGAGAGGCTTTAGCGGTCGACCTGCAGAAAACATCACCTGATACTGCCAGTGAGAGGTTTTCAGCTACTCCTTAGAAAGGAGGTGATCCAGCCGCAGGTTCCCCTACGGCTACCTTGTTACGACTTCATCCCAGTTACCACTCATAGCGTAGGGCGCTGCTTCCTTGCGGTTAGCGCACGCACTTCGGCTACAAGCGACTTCCATGATGTGACGGGCGGTGTGTACAAGGCCCGGGAACGTATTCACGGCGCCGTAGCTGATGCGCCATTACTAGCGATTCCGGCTTCATGTAGTCGAGTTGCAGACTACAATCCGAACTGGGCCCAGTTTTAGGGATTTCCTCCACCTCGCGGATTCGGATCGTTCTGTACTGGGCATTGTAGTACGTGTGCAGCCCTGGCCGTAAGGGCCATACTGACTTGACGTCGTCCCCACCTTCCTCCCTGTTTCACAGGGCAGTCTGAACAGAGTGCTCGGCTTGCGCCGGTGGCAACAGTTCACAGGGGTTGCGCTCGTTGCGGGACTTAACCCAACATCTCACGACACGAGCTGACGACAGCCATGCAGCACCTGTGTATCCCCATCACCCTTGCGGGCAGTCACCTGCTTTCACAGATTTTCACGATACATGTCAAGGCCAGGTAAGGTTCTTCGCGTTGCATCGAATTAAGCCACATACTCCACCGCTTGTGCGGGCCCCCGTCAATTTCTTTGAGTTTTAATCTTGCGACCGTACTTCCCAGGCGGCACGTTTAACGCGTTAGCTCCGGCACGGAAGGGGTCGAATCCTCCCACACCAAACGTGCACCGTTTACTGCTAGGACTACCGGGGTATCTAATCCCGTTCGCTCCCCTAGCCTTCGTGCCTCAGTGTCAGGAATTGCCCAGAGAATCGCCTTCGCCACTGGTCTTCCTCACGATATCTACGCATTTCACTGCTACACCGTGAATTCCATTCTCCTCTACAATCCTCGAGCCTAGCAGTATTGAAGGCAGTTTCGGAGTTGAGCTCCGAGATTTCACCTTCAACTTACCAAGCCACCTACGCACCCTTTACGCCCAATGAATCCGAACAACGCTTGAGACCTCTGTATTACCGCGGCTGCTGGCACAGAGTTAGCCGTCTCTTCCTCTTGTGGTACTATCACTTTCTTGTTCCCACATGACAGGAGTTTACAACGAAAACGCCTTCATCCTCCACGCGGCGTCGCTCCATCAGGGTTTCCCCCATTGTGAAAGATTCTCGACTGCTGCCACCCGTAGGTGTCTGGACCGTGTCTCAGTTCCAGTGTGGCTGGTCGTCCTCTCAGACCAGCTACCCGTCATCGCCTTGGTGAGCCGTTACCTCACCAACTAGCTGATAGGCCGCGAGCCCATCCAAAAGCGCATTGCTGCTTTAGCGTCAGGAAGATGTCTTCCTTGGCCACATGCGGTATTAATTCGCCTTTCGGCGAGCTATCCCCCACTTTTGGGCAGGTTACTCACGTGTTACGCACCCGTCCGCCACTAAGCTTTGAGAGCAAGCCCTTAAAGCTTCGTTCGACTTGCATGTCTTATCCACGCCGCCAGCGTTCGTTCTGAGCCAGAATCAAACTCTCCGTAAAGAATTTGCTCCCCGATACAACTTGGGGAAATTTTTCTGACTATCCATTGTTCCAGCCTGTGAGACAGGCCGGGAATGGGTCATCAATTTTTGATTAACTCAAAATCGACGAAAGAACGCACAATTCAGTTTTTGCTGAATTTGCTGTTTCTTATTGCGTTCTGAATTTTCGCGATTGCGAAAAACTCAGATCAGACTTTCAAATAACCTTCTTCGTTTGCGAGGCCCATTACCTTCGCTGCCTGTCTCATCCGGGGACGGTGAGTCCCGTTTTGAGTTTCAAGCATCGAGGCGGTGCACCCGCTCGAGAGAACTTCGCCTCACTTCGTTACCGGTCTGACCGGTCCGTCGTGGGAAGAAAACTTCTATCACAGTGCGTTTTATCGTCAACGGTTTTTGCTGAAATTTTTCGATTTTTTTTGCCCTTGCAAGAGCTCGAAAAATTCCACCACCCGCGAAGCCTGTGTTTATGCCGGCTCGCGGGCATCGACATCGAAACCGGCTCGCGAAAAATTTTTGCGCGGCGGTGGCGAAAAGATCACTGCAGCTCGCGCTGGGCTTCGAGCGCGGGCGCGTAGTCCGGCTTGAGATCGAGCGCGCGGCGCAGCTCCCCACGCGCTTCCTCGTGCTTGCCGAGCTTGTCGTAGGCGAGAGCGAGGAAGTAGTGGGCCTGGTAGTTGCTGTCGTCGATCTTCACCGCATTCTCCAGTGACTCCGCAGCGGCGTCCGTGTTGCCGGCCCGGAACTCGGAGATGCCAAGTTTCATGAGCGCGAAAGGCTCATTGGGCTGAATCTTGAGCGCGCGGCGAAACTCGTCGATCGCCTGCGAGTATTCCTCCAGCAAGTGGTGGGCGACGCCCAGATTCACGGCCGCCATGAAGCTCTCGGGCGCACGGGTGGCGATTTCCCGGTAGATGTCCCGCGCCTCTTCGAGCTTGTCGAGCCGGGTCAGCTCATTGGCTTTTTGAGCCTGGGCGACGAGCTCTTCCGGGAGTCCGTCCACAGCCGCATTGGCGTCGGGCTTCGCGACCACGAGTTCGAAGCTGCGTCCGTTGGTCGAGGTGCCGGCGGCGGTCACGGCGGGAGCGGGCTCGGCGAAGAGCTTTTGTTCCTCGGGCGTCAGTTCGACCTCGGCACTCGCCACGGCTTCGAGCTTCTGGAGCAGTTCGGTCGAGCGAATCCGGAGTTTTCTCATCTCCTCCTCGACGAGTTTGCGCGCCTGCTGCCGTTTGGCCTGCTCCTTGATCTGACGCGAGACAATCGATTTCAACAGCGCGTTCTCGGCCGCCATCGCGCCGGTTGCGCTCGCCGTGGCCGCAGAGGTTTGCTCCAGCTGCTCGTTGAGTTCAGCCATCCGCGCCTCGCCCTCGGCGAGCAGGGTTCGCATCTCGGCAATGCGCGTGTTTGCGGACTCAAGTTGCGCCTTCAAATCCGCAACCATCTTCTCACGCTCCGGCTCGCGCGCCTCCAATTCCTTCAGCCGCGCCTCTGCGTCGGCCAGCTTCTTTTCGAGTTCGGCGTTGGCGCCCTGCAGCTCCTCTGCGGCATCCACCTTCGCCTGCAAAGACTCCACTTCCGCACGGGCTTCATCCCGTTCCTTCTCCAAACGCGCAAAAGCCTCCGACGCCTCTCCATTCTTGAGACGATCCGCCAAATCGCTCCGATCCGCGAGAAGCTGCGTGCGAATCTTCTCCGAGGCCTCGATGAACTCCGCCGCCTTCTCGAGCTTTGCGAGCAGTTCCTCGTTGTATTCGTCGGCCACTTCGACATCCGCCTTCGCCGCCTCGAGATCCGCCTCGAGGGAGGCGATGCGCTCGGCATCCGCGGAACGCTCCTTTTCGAGGCGCTGCTGGACAACCTGCATGTCGTTGAGCGCCTGCCTGGTCTGCGCGAGACTCGCCCGCAGGTCGACAACCTGAACCTTCGTGCGGTCCAGCTCCGTCAACGCGCTCTGCTCGCGAGCCTGGCTTTCGAGAAGCTTCTGCTCGAGATCCTGCGCACGCAATTCGGCCTGATTAACCTTCAGCCGCAATGCACGAATCTCCTCCTCGAGTGCCCGCACCTTTCCCTGGCCAATGACTTCGCCCGGTCGGTATTGAGGCGTAATCACCGGGGCAGGCTGCACCGGCGCGGATTGAATGGGCGCCGGCTGAACGGTCGGCGTGCGCTGACCGGGAAGCGGGATGCGCATTCCGCCGATCGTGGGCAATGAAGGCTTCGACTCCGGTCGCGCCGTGCGAGGTGCGGGCGGTGCGTTTGTCACGGGGAGATCCGGAACGCTGGTAACGGCCGACGCGGAAGCTTTGCCCGCCTGGGCGCGGGCGATTCCCTTCCGACTCTCGGCGAGGCGATACTCGATCACGACCGGCTGGTAGTCGGGGTTCTCGGTCTGCAGCTTCTCGCAAAGACTTGCAGCGAGCTCGTATTTCTTCAGCGCATCCTCGAATCTCCCGTTTGCCTCCAGTCGCTCGGCAGTCCGGCACTCGTTGTAGGCCTGCATGAAAACGCTGGAGGGATCCTCGACCGCACGGAGACACAACGCAGGGAGCAGCGCAAAAAGCGCGGCTGTCACGAGGGAAACGCGCGGGGATCGCATGGTGAGAACGGGAAGGGATACCAGAAAAGAGCCCGCACAATCAACCGCCACCGGCAAAAGCGCAAGACCGGAAAACCGCCCCGCGAGCGAGACGATTTATTCACATTTCATTCACACCTTGACACCACCTCGCGGAGAGGTTACTGAGCGCGCGGAGCGGGGCACGTCCCCTCCCAGCGAGCGAAGCGATGGACGCCGTATTGGATAGACCGGTTCTCGTTCTCAATCGCCTCTGGCAGGCTGTGAACACCTGCAGTGTGAGGCGGGCGCTCACGCTCCTCTTCCAAGGGCACGCTCAGGTCGTCCGCAACGACGCGGAGAACAATTTCTTCACCCACGACTTCCAGAGCTGGCGCGAGCTCTCACAGGCGGAACCCGAGCACGAGATGGTGCGGACCATTTCGGTAAACATCCGGATTCCCCAGGTCATCGTGCTGTTGATGTTCGACCGGCTGCCGAAGAAGGAAGTGAAGTTTACGCGCCACAACGTCTTCGAGCGCGACAAAAACACATGCCAGTATTGCGGCCAGGTTTTCCCGCGCCACGAGCTGAATCTCGACCATGTCTTCCCGCGCGACCGCGGCGGGCAGACGACATGGGAAAACGTGGTGTGCTCCTGCATCCCGTGCAATTCACGCAAGGGCAACCGCCTTCCTCACGAGGCGGGCATGCAACTGCTCCGCAAGCCGAAGCGGCCGAAATGGCGGCCGTTCCTGCATCTCTCGTTTCCAGCGGGGCACCAGCACGAAAGCTGGAAGCACTTCATCGACTTCGCCTACTGGAACGTCGAGCTCGGCGAGTAGCCGAGCTCGCTGGAAACCGTCGATAGAGGCGACGGGCCGTTACACCGGCGCCTGCAGCGTCAGCGACATGATCGAGGCTGCGAGAAATCCCAGCGCGGCGATCGCGGCGATCACCATCGCCGCCACCGAGAGAGGATCCGCCTTCTCCTTTGGCTTCGGGAACGGCGAAGCATTCACGAACGAAGCCGGACGCGCACTGGAGCTGCCCAGCGAAGCCTGAGCCCCGCCTGCCGACGGCAACGGCTGCGCACCCTCGCCTTTTTCGGCGGCGTGCACTCCATACACCGCGTCGATCTGCCCAAACCGCACCTGGTCACCGTCGTGGAGCACATGCTCGGTGACCTGGTGACCGTTGACAAACGTCCCGTTCGTCGAGTTCAGGTCGACCAGCTTGTAACCGGATCCCTCCTGCACCAGCTCCGCGTGATGGCTCGAGACCGATCCATCCTCAATCTGGATCGCGTTGTCTGCGAGTCGACCGATCGTGATCTTCTCTTCCGTGAGTTCGTGCGTGATCAGGTTGTCCGCGGAGAGGGAAATACGTAGCTGGGGCATAGTCGTCTCCAAGTATCACCGGGCCATGGTTTCATCAACCGTTTTGGCGAACTGATCGAAAAAGTAGCTCGCATCGTGAGGTCCGGGCGAAGCTTCCGGGTGGTATTGCACGCTGAACGCCGGCAGGTGCTTGTGCGCGATTCCCGCCACCGTTCCGTCATTCAGATTCACATGGGTCACTTCGACATCATCCGGCAGCGAGTCGGGGTCGAGCGCGTATCCATGGTTTTGCGAGGTGATCGCGATCTGGCCCGTGCGCAGGTCCTTCACCGGTTGGTTCGCACCGCGATGGCCGAATTTCAATTTGAACGTCTTTCCACCGAGCGCGTAGCCCAGCACCTGGTGCCCAAGGCAAATTCCAAAAAGCGGCACCTCCGGCACGAGTTCACGCACCGCCTCGTGCGCGTAGGTGAGCGCCGCCGGGTCCCCCGGCCCGTTTGAGAGGAAAACACCGTCGGGCTTGCGCGCGAGCACCTCCTTTGCGGGCGTCTTCGCCGGCACGACTTCCACCGCAAATCCCTTTCGCCGCAGCAGACGAAGGATGTTTTTCTTCATCCCGAAATCGTAGGCCACGATGCGCCGCACCGGCGCTTCGACGGGCAGAAAAAGATTGCCCCGCTCATCCGCGCGGCCACGTGGCTCGTGACCGACCGCCTGCACCCATTCGCCGCTCAACGTGCCATCGGCGTCCCACTCATACGGCTCGGCGGGAGTCACCTCCTGCACGAAATCGTAGCCTTCGTAAACCGCATCACGCGCCGCCTGCACGGCCGCCGTTTCATCCAGCTCGGTGGTCACGCAGGCTTTCATCGCGCCACGCGTGCGAAGATGCCGGGTAAGCGCGCGGGTATCGATGCCCTCGATGCCGGGAATCCCGTGTTTTTCGAGAAAATCATGAAGGGAAAACTCGGAGCGCCAGTTGCTCGGAATGCAGCTCAACTCCTCGACCACGAACCCTCGCACATGCGGGCCCCCGCTCTCGACGTCGATCGCATTCGCGCCGTAGTTCCCAATCTGCGGCGCCGTCATCGCCACGATCTGCCCGCGATACGACGGATCGGTGAGCACCTCCTGGTAACCGGTCATCGAGGTGTTGAAACAAATTTCCCCAACCGCCGTGCCGCGCGCCCCAAACCCTTCGCCGCGAAACACCCGGCCATCTTCCAATGCAAGTATTGCGACCACGCACGCACTATGGCGGCGCTGAAGCCGGGACTCAACTGCGATCCTTCCAAACTTCCGGAAACGCAAAAGCCCGCCCGACGCATTTACGCCGGACGGGCTCAAAGCATGCCCCACACGTGCCGTTAGGTCGTGTTTCCCGTTCCCTTTCGAGAACGGTGGATAACCGCGAGACGGAACGCTGACGTCCAGTAAAGGCCTGTCATGATTCCGCCCCGCCAAGCCTCCAATAGTGTTTACATCGGACCGGGAGTCACAACCGGATCTCGAACACAGCAGGGCAAACCTTTTCCCGACAACCACTGGCCGCCAGGCAAATTCCTCGGAAAGATCTATTCGCGGAAATCGGCCGCGAGCTTCTCACGCAGCCGCGCCTTCAACCGATCGCATGCCGCGTTCACTTCGTCTGCCGTCAGCGTTCGCTCGGGCGAACGGAAAGTCAAGGAGAAGGCCAGCGACTTCTGGTTCGCGGGGAGTTTCGCCCCGGTGTCATCGGTGAAGACATCAAACGGGCGCACCTCGCAGAGCAAGGATTCATCGGCCTCCGCGAGCACACGCTCGATTTCTCCATACGGCAGACCACGTGCCACGACCGCCGCGAAATCACGCGTCACCGCCGGGAACTTCGGAATCGGAACAAACTCGCGCACCTGATACGCCGCGGAAAGCAGATCGAGTCGAAGTTCCGCGGCAAGCACGGGGCCGCGCGCATTGAGCTCACGAGCTGCTGCGGGAGCAAGCTGCCCCACAACGCCCGCGGTGGAATCCCCCACCTTCACCTCCAGAGCGAGCGCAAAAAGCGGATGCTCCGTCGGGGCAAACTTCACGCCCGGGACCAGCTTTTCCACGATGCCCTTGATGTCGAAGAAATCGAAGGACTCGACCTCGCGGTTTCTCCACGACGGCACCGATTTCTGACCGGTCATGGCGAGGCCGACTTTTCCAACCTCCTCCTCGGTCGATGCCGCGAAGACGCGGCCGATCTCGAAGAGTTGGATACGGTTCGCGCCAAAGTTGAGGTTGCGGCCCACCGCCTCGATCAGGCCGGTGATCAAAGTCGGTCGAAGGGCTGATTGCTCCTCGCCCAGCGGGTTTCTCACGCTGAGGCAGGAGTAGCCCTTGTGCGAAGCGAGCGGCACCAGGGTGCTCGTGCGCGCCTCGCTGAATCCAAGGCTGCTGAGCGTGCGTCGCAATTGCATCGCCTCGTCATAGGCCGCGTCGGCCGGTGTCGTCGGAGCCGGACGCGCCACAAGCGAGCCCTTCACATTCTCGATGCCAAGCATCCGGACCACTTCCTCGATCAGGTCCGCCTCGCGGGTCAAATCTCCACGGAACGCAGGCACTCTCCAGACACTGCCCGCCCCATCGTCGCTCAATTTCTCGAGTCCCAGACGGCTCAACGCGTCGGCAATCTGGTCATTCGAAAAATCGACGCCGAGAAACCGCCGGCAGCGGTCGAAACGAAGCGTCACCTCCGCGCGGGCCTTCGGCAATTCGCCGGCGACGACAACCGCGTCGTCCGCGGTTCCACCCGCCAGCTCGAGGATCAACTGCACCGCGCGCTCACTCGCCGCGAGCACGCCTTCGGGGTTCACGCCGCGTTCAAAGCGATAGCTCGAATCGCTGTGCAGATCGAGGCGTCGGGCGGTCGCACGTATGCCCGAGCCTGCAAACCATGCGCTCTCGAGCAGAACGTCCGTCGTCGATTCCGTGACCCCGGTTTCCTCACCGCCCATCACGCCGGCGATGGCGACCGGTCGGCCGGAATCCGCAATTACGAGGTCCGTCGCCGCGAGCGGGTATTCCTTCCCGTCGAGAGCCAGGATCTTTTCTCCGTCACGCGCATGCCGAACCACAATGCCGCCCTTCACCTTCGCCGTGTCGAATGCGTGCAGCGGCTGGCCGAGCTCCATCATCACGAAATTCGTGACGTCGACGATGTTGTTGATCGAGCGCAGCCCGACGACTTCGAGCCGGCGCTTCAACCAATCGGGACTCGGCCCCACTTTCACATTGCGAATGCGCCGCACGGAGTAGAACGGGCACGCCTCCACCGCCTCCGTGCGCGCCTGTGATTCATCAACCTTCGTCGGCGGCAGCGGAATCGCGGGAATCTTCACCCCCAGCTTCGCGTTTGCGGCCACTTCGCGCGCCACCCCCAAATGGCTGAGCCAGTCGGGGCGGTTCGGCGTGATCTCGACCTCGAGCACCGTCTCCGGCGGGTAGAGATCGGAAATGGGCGCGCCGACCGTGGCGTCCTGCGGCAGAATGAGAAGCCCGTCCGCATCCTCGGCGAGCTGCAGCTCCCTGGCGCTGCACATCATTCCCTCGCTCTCCACACCGCGCAATTTGCCGACCTTGATCTTGAAATTCCCCGGCAGCACCGCGCCCGGCAGCGCGAGCGGCACCTTGTCGCCGACCTTGTAGTTTTTCGCGCCGCAAACGATCTGTCGCGGCTCGCCGCTTCCGTCATCGACGCGGCAGACACTCAGGCGGTCGGCATTCGGGTGCGGATTCGATTCGAGAATCTGCGCCACGACGACGTTGGGAAAATCCGCGCCAAGCTGCTGGACACCTTCCACTTCGAGGCCGGCGCGCGTGAGCAGAGCCACCAGATCCTCGACCGGGCCCTCGTAAGGCACGAATTCCTTCAACCAACTGAGCGAGATTTTCATCGATGCGAAACCAGGGAGGGCATGGAAATCACGGGAGGCAGAAAACGACGTTCATCGTCACCCCCCCTCGCGTTCTCCACGGTTAAAATTGCTTGAGAAACCGGAGGTCGTTTTCGACCAGCATGCGAATATCCGGAATGCCGGTGAGATTCATCGCGAGCCGGTCGAGGCCGAAGCCGAAGGCAAAACCACTCACGACCTCAGGGTCGTAAGCCCGGTCGCCGCGCTGCTCGCAAATCGCTTCGAACACCGCCGGATCGACCATGCCGCAGCCGGCGAGTTCCATCCATTTTCCCGACAAGGCGCGGGTCTTGATGTCGATCTCGAAGCTGGGCTCGGTGAACGGGAAGAAATGCGGGCGGAAGCGCACCTCGGTGTCCGCTCCGAAAAGTTCGAGAAAGAAAAACTCGAGCGTGCCTTTGAGGTCCGCGAGGGAAATGTCCGGCCCGACGCAGAGACCCTCCATTTGCGTGAACTGCGCGAGATGTGTCGCGTCGACTTCGTCGCGGCGATACGCGGCACCCGGGGCAATGATGCGAACCGGCGGCGGCTGCGCGGTCATCGTGCGAATCTGCACGGTCGACGTGTGGGTGCGCAGCAGGCGTCCGTCGGGCAGATAAAAAGTATCCTGCTCGTTGCGAGCGGGATGATCCGGCGGGGTGTTCAGCGCGTCGAAGCAGTGCCACTCGGTTTCGATGTCCGGACCATCCGCAAGCGCGAATCCCATCCGGCGAAAAATCCGCACCGCACGATCAAGCAACTGCGTGAGCGGATGAATGGAGCCGAGCGGAGCGGCATCGCCCGGCAGCGTAAGGTCGATTCCCGCGAGCGCGGCGGCATCGGCTTCGTCGGCCAGGGCCTTTTCACGGGCTTCCAAGGCGGCGGTGACGTCAACGCGGAGCGCGTTGAGCGCCTTGCCCACGCGCGCCTTGTCCTCCTTCGGCACGGTGCGCATTCCCTCGCTGAGCGCGGGAATCGCGCCGGCGCGACCCATGTATTTGACGCGGGCGGCCTCCAGCTCCTGTGCGGTGGACGCCGCCGAAATCGCGGCCAGCGCCTCGTGACGAAGAGACTCGATCTGCGCTTCCATGGAAATTTCACCCACGGACATCCGGGTGAACACAGATCGAATCCATGTTCACCCGTGTGAATCCGTGGCAGGACGACTACGCGGCCTTTTTCGACTCGAGGGCACCGATCGCCTGCCTGACGATCGTGTTGAACGTCGCCTCGTCGTTCACGGCGAGGTCGGCAAGAATCTTGCGGTCGAGGCCGATGTTTGCGGCCTTAAGCCCCTCGATGAACCGGCTGTAGGTGATCCCCTGGGCGCGGACAGCAGCGCTGAGGCGGCTGATCCAGAGCGTGCGGAAGTTGCGCTTGCGCGTCTTGCGGTCGCGATAGGCCCAGTATTTGGCCTTCATCTGCGCGTCCTTCGCATAGCGAAAGAGCTTCGAGCGACGACCGCGATATCCTTTCGAGGCATCCACGACGCGCTTGCGGCGCTCGCGGCTGGCGGGAGCATTGGTTGCTCTTGGCATATCTCAAAAACCCCGGCTTTCGCCGGAGCCTCCGTGGAGCGGACTGTTCGTTAATCGGGATTCCGGGCCTCGTCTGCTCCATATCCCTCGCAGGTCGCGAGGGCAGACCACGGAATCGCTGGGTTCAGGAGAAAGGCAGGTTCAACTTGATGCGACCGACATCGCCTTCGGCCACCAGACCCGCCTTGGCAAGGTTGCGCTTGCGCTTGGCGGATTTGGAGGAAAGAAGGTGACGGCGCCCCGCATGCGCGCGCAGAACCTTGCCGCCAGCGGTCACTTTGAACCGCTTTGCGACAGCCTTTCTCGTTTTGCTGCGTGCGATTGCTTTTGGCATGAGGAGCCGGAGACTATGCGCGCATTCCCCGGCCGCAACAAGAAAAATAGTCGTCACGGAAGATTTTCCTGCCTTGCCCGGGGGCGGGAGCGCGAGTGGACTGATTGCCAACGCCCACATTTCATGAAGCTCCTTCTCACCCTGCTTGTCGCCGGCGGCCTTTCCCTCGCCCACGCCCAGGTTTCCACCTGGCCTCAGACGGCAGCGTCCTCCGCCGGGGAAGTCACCGTTTACCAGCCGCAGATCGAATCGTTTTCGGGCAATCAATTCAACGCACATTCCGCGGTCTCGGTGGCCCAGGGCTCCGGCGAGCCGCTTTTCGGCGCCATCTTTTTCACCGCCCAGGTCGCCACCGATCGCGATACGGGCATGGTCACCGTGCAGTCGATCGATGTAACGAAATGCGTTTTCCCCTCCGTTGACAGCGCGACAGCGGACACGGTGTCGCAGGCCATCGACGCCGCTGCCGGGGAATGGAATCTCACCCTCTCCGAAAGCCAGCTTCTCGCCCAGCTCGCGCTCACCCAGCAGCAACAAGCCGCGGCGGCGAACCTCAACAACACGCCGCCAAACATCATTTTCGAAACCCGACCGAGCGTGCTCGTCACCATTGCCGGCGAGCCGAAACTTGTGCAGGCACCGGGCTCCGACATCATGACGGTGGTCAACACGCCTTTCTTCATCGCGCTCGATCCGGCCACGAAGACCTATTACCTCCGGGGCGGCGGCCAATGGCTGAGCTCGAGCGACGTGTTGAACGGCCCGTGGACCGTCACCACCGACGTGCCGGAGGCCGTCAGCGCCCTCGCCTCCAACCATCAGGATCCGTCCACAGATGACACATCGACCTCCGGCGAACCACCGCTCGTAATCGTCGCCACACAGCCCACGGAACTCATTCAAACCACCGGCCCGGCCGAATACGGCCCCATCGACGGCACGAACCTTCTCTACGTCACCAACACGGACAGCGACGTCTTCATGGACATCGATACGCAGACGCTGTTCGTGCTGCTGTCCGGCCGCTGGTATACAGCCCCCTCGCAATCGGGACCCTGGACCTACGTCGCGCCGAAGGCCCTTCCCGCCGACTTCGCGAAAATTCCGCTCGGCTCGCCGAAGGCAGGCGTCCTCGCAAGCGTCGCGGGAACCGAGCTCGCAAAAAATGCCGCGCTCAACGCCATGGTGCCGCAGACAGCCGCCATCCAGCGCAGCGCCGCAGGACCCAACGTCAGCTACGACGGCGACCCGAAATTCGAGCCGGTCGAGAAAGGTTCCTCTGTCCGTTACGCGGCGAACACCACGCACGCCGTTGTCGCCGTGGACGATACCTACTACGTCTGCTCCGACGGCGTGTGGTTCGAGGGGCCGGCCCCCGTGGGACCATGGACGGTGAGCGTCGAAATTCCCGAGGTCATCTACACGATCCCGCCGACCTGTCCGATCTATCCGGTGACCTTCTGCAACATCTACTCCTACACGCCCAACGTCGTTTACTGCGGCTATCTCCCCGGCTACACCGGGAGCTACATTTACGACGGTGCCATCGTCTTTGGCACCGGCTGGACCTATGACCCGTGGTTCGGGACGTATTTCATCCCGCGGCCGGTCACGTGGGGATTCGGCGCAAGCTTCAACCTGGCATGGGGGACATGGGGCTTCGCACTCGGCGGCGGCTGGGGCATCGGCTCCTTCGCCTGCGGCTGGAACAGCGGCTGGTGGGGCTGGGGAAACTACAGCTGGAGCAACTGGAACTGGAATCCCGGCTGGAACGAGAACGTAGACATCACCCGCAACATCAACCGGACCGTCATCAACAAAAACATCTACCGGAGCCACCCGGACCGCCTGACCCCAAGGGAACGGCAACGCCTCGAGGATAACGAGAACCGCCTCGCGAGACAGGAACGACACGACGAAAACCAAATCCTACGCGACCGCGGCAACCCAGCCGACCGGGCCCAGCGCCAGGAAGACCGCGAGCAGGAACAGCATGATGAGAACCGGATCAACCGGGATCAAAACCGCCTCAACCGAAACAACGTTTACGCCGATAGCGAGGGCAACATTTACCGGCACGATGGCAACGGTTGGGAGCACCGGCGGGGTGGCGAATGGCACCGCGCGGACGGCGAAGCATTCCACCGCCATCGCGAGGAGCTAAACCGGCATTTCGGCGCCCGCGCCCGCGGAGGCTTCCACCCTCACCATTTCGGTGGAGGCGGCCACCACGGCGGCGGAGGCGGCCACCGCCGCTAGGCGGAGCTGACCAACCTTACCCAACTCGAATCGTCACCTCGAGTAAGAAGGGACGCAAGTTGCCACGACTTGCGCGTAATATATCGCGCTTGCTTTCGTAAGCATGCACATGCTACGGAAGCAGCGGATGAAGAGGCGCAGGGACCCAGGAGTGAGCGTCGTCGAGGCAACTGTCGGGCTGGCAATTGCAAGCGTATGCGCCATCATACTGTTCCCTGTATTTCAGCGCGCCAAATACGTTGGAGAAGATACGAAGTGCTTATCCAATCTTCGACAGGTAGGCGTTGGGATTCTCAGTTATGCAAACGATCATGACGGTCGTTTTCCCGGTCCTCTGAACAGCGCACAATATCCCTACTGGCAGCATTATACGCAGCTTTCCACTTATCTCGCGAACTATCTGTGGTTGCAAAAATCTCGCGAGAAAACAAAAGACGATGTGTTCATCTGCCCCGCCTATAAACGGATGATGAGGGACCTCGGAAAATATGTCGGGGAATCTCCAGTCTATGTGATTAACATCGAAGTTCCCGTTCAAGGCGGTGCGCGGCATGTCACTCCGTTTGGTTACGCGAACGCACAGAATCCGCGCACATTCGGGACTTTCGTGAATTTCCCGCCCATGCAGCTGACGTCGCTCTCCGACATCAGCGACGAGCACGGACCCGCGCATTCGCGCGTGTGGATGATCAAAGACGCCGATCAACTCGTCCCGCTGCGAGATAAGACGAAGTTCAATGTTCCCGACGGAATGGCTCCCGAGAAAGTGCACCGCGACCATCGCAACGCCCTATTTTTCGACATGCATGTCAGCCCGATTGATCTCGACCGCCCATCCGGCAAGCCACCTTCGACCCATGATACAAACTACCATACCAACCCCGAGACACCGACTCCCACTCCTTCTGCGTAAACACGCGATCGCGACGGTGTCGTTCGTCGCCGCGAGCTTCGCCGCACACGGTGCCTTTGCCGAACTTCTTGTTTACGAGCCGTTTGATTATCCAGTCGGTGCCGAGATTCATGGGCAGTCCGGCGGAATCGGCTTCGGAGACAATGAGTGGGAAGACAACCAGGAAGGCTCATCTGCTGAAATGGACCACATCGCAGACGGCAGTCTGTCGGTCGCGAACCCGCTTCCTCTGCTCACGACGGGGAATTCCCTGAGCCAGAACTCCATTTCGGTGAACGGCAGCACGGACATCCGCTCTTTCACCATCATTCCGGGCATCGACGGCACGACCACGTGGATGAGCTTTCTGATGCGATTCGAGGGAACGTTGAGCGAAGACACGATCGCACATTTCGGGGTGCGTCCCAATTCGAGCGGTCCGGCTCCATTCTTCGGCGTTTTCAACAATGCGGCCAACGAAATTGTTTTCGGTATCGGCTCCAATTCCGCCGGCACGGTCTTTTCCGACATCTCGTTCACGCCAGGGCAGACCTACCTCCTCGTCGCGAGCATCACGTGGAATACCGCAGTCGGAGCGTCCGAACTCGTCAACTTCTACGTCAATCCCACCCTCCAGGCCCTTCCGCCCGCCTCACCGGATGTCTTTCGTGACGACCTGAACATCGCCACCGCTGGTGGCACCAATCGGCTCAGTTCGCTGGAACTGGCCTCCGGCGGCGACGGAGTGGAATGGCGCTTCGACGAACTTCGTATTGGCAACACCTGGAGCGACGTAACCCCCGTGGTTCCGGAATCATCCACCACAGCGATGGCAGTCGGCTGTCTGCTGCTGGCGGTCGGACTGAAACGTGCTTTTTCGCACGGTCGGCGCCGGGCTTGACCGTCACGTTCCGGAAAAATCGTGAATCCCACCATGAGCATACCACGACACAGCATGATCGTGGCAACGCTCCTGGGATTTGGTGCGCTCGCAGGCATTGGCATCCTTAGAGGGGAACTTCTGGTCTACGAGGGATTCGATTACGAAGCCGGAGTGGAGATTCACGGCGAAAGCGGCGGCGTGGGCTTTGGAGATCGCAAGTGGGAGGACAATCAAGACCACGCCGCGGAACGAGATCACGTTGGAACGGGCAGCCTGACTTACGGCTCCCTTACCACTACCGGGAATTCATTGAGGCAGACATCAATTGCCGTCAATGGCAGCACGGACAACCGATCGATCAATCCGATCCCGGGGATTAACGGCTCAACCACGTGGATCAGCTTTCTGCTACGCTCCGAAGGTCCCGTCAGCCCCGACCAGCCAACCCATCTTGGCGTGCGGGCGAACCCCGTCAGCGAAGCGCCTTTTTTCGGCGTAGTCGACAACCCGGACGGTCAAACCGTCTTCGCCATCAGCTCAAACACTCCCTTCACCAAACCGGACGTTTTCACGAACATCGCGTTTGAAGCCGGGCAGACCTATCTCATTGTTGCGAGCATCGCATGGGACACGGCTCCCGGGGCAAGCGAACTCGTAAAGCTCTACATAAATCCTCCGCTGGGTGCGAACCCACCCCTCTCACCTGATGCGTTTCGGGACGATCTGAACATCGCGACAAACGGCAACACAAATCGCATTGCCTCACTGGAACTCGCCTCATCGGGGGACGGGGTGGCATGGATCTTTGACGAGCTGCGCATCGGTGAGGCGTTCTCGGACGTCGTGCCGATCACCGTCCCCGAGCCTGCCACGATCCTGGCAATCGTCGGCGCCATGGCGATATGGGGTCTTCGAAAAAGGGGGCGTCTGTTGGTTCGCTCGATCCTGCCGAAAGCATGAAGGTCGCGTTGCTCTTCACCGATATCGAGGGCTCCACACGACTGCTGGACACCGCCGATAATGCCTATAAACGTGCGCTCCAACAACATCACGACATCATTCGCCGGCACACACAGGCACATGATGGCGAGGAGTATCTCGATGTGGGTGATGGATTTTGCCTGGCATTTCGAAACGCCGCCGATGCGGCGGCTGCCGCATCCGCCGCGCAGCAGGCGTTGAGCGTGGCTGAATGGCCTACGGAAACGGGACCGCTTCGTGTGCGCATGGCCATCCATTGCGGCGACGCGGAATTTCGCGACGGACAATATCGCGGGGCTCCCGTCCATCTTGTCGCGCGTCTCCTCGCCGCCGGCCATGGCGGACAGATTCTCGGATCCGCCGCCGCCCGCGCCGGATCGGAAGATTCAGGCTTCCCATGGCGTCGGCTGGGCGCTTTTCGGCTGCGGGGATTTGGCGAATCGGAGGAAATTTTTCAACTGAACGGTGGGGAAACATTTCCGCCACTCAATGCAGACTACGCCAGGCGTCACAATCTACCCATCACACAGGACACGTTCGTGGGCCGCCGTGACGAATTGGCAAAACTCGAGCGCTTGCTCCAGCCCGAAATGTCCAACGCCTGGCTGGTAACGCTAACGGGCTCGGGCGGAATGGGCAAGACCCGGCTGGCAATCGAGACAGGGCTCCGTCTCCTCAATGCCTACGACCACGGCGTTCATTTCGTGCCTCTCGCAAGCGTATCGGAAGGAACTCTCGTTTTCGGAGAAATCCTCAAAGCGCTCGGAGTTTCCACAACAACAGACAGCGATCCGCTTAGGCAGATTTCGCAGTCGATTGGCAATGCGCCCACGCTACTCATTCTCGACAACTTTGAGCAACTCCAAGCCGAGGGCGCGGGCATTCTCTCGCGACTGCGTGCCGTAGTTCCACAGGTCCGCCTCCTGGTAACCTCACGTGCCCGGGTTGGGATCGATGGCGAGCGGGAAGTGGCATTGCGCGCCTTCCCGGTGCCCGCACAGGCAGAGGGCTTCAATAACCTCGCGCGATACGACTGCGTGCAACTGCTTGTCGAGCGGGCACGTCGCGCGGGGGATCATTTTACCCTCACAGCCGAAAACGCGGCTGCTGTCGCCGGGATTTGTCGTCTACTGGATGGTCTACCCCTCGCCCTCGAACTCGCCGCTACGCGTCTTCAGGTGCTGACCCCTCAAGAACTCTTCGACACGTTGCAAACCGAATTCTCTGGGTCGGATCGAAAAGGCATCCCAGGTGTATCAGACACCTTGCAGGCGACCTTCGAATGGAGTCGCAGCCTGCTTCCGCGGGAAATTGCCGGTTTTCTCGCGACGTTCAGCGTCTTTCGTGGCGGCGCGACAGCTGTCGCTGTCGCGAACGTTCACGAGATCACTCCGCGCCTCGCCCTTGCCTATCTGCATTATCTGCTCACCTGCTCACTCGTTCGCGCCTCGGACAACAATGGCTCGATGCGATTCGACATGCTCGAGCCGATTCGTCAAATGGCGGAAGCCGGCGGCGGTGAACAAATTGCCCGGGCGGTGGAAAAACACAGCGAGTATTTCCGCCAACTTGCCAGGAAAGTCGCTGCTTGCGCCCGCACCCCTCAGGAAGCCGACCTTCCCCGGGAAGTGGAACCCGAACTCAGCAATCTTCTCGCGGCAATCGATCGCGCTCCGTCGAATCAGCACAGGATTGCGGCAGCAGTGAACCTTCACCACTACGCGATCAATCATTCATCGAATCGATCGCTACGTGCTCTTCTGCCGGAACGACCCGACGGCGGGCCTGTGAAACCAATCCTCCGCGCGCATGGATGGCACGCAGCCGGGGCCCTCGATTTGCAGGTCCGAGCCCTCGACGAGGCAGAAAAAGCATTCCGTCGAGCTCTTGAGCTTTATGAAGAGGCGGGCGCCGAAGACGAGATGATATCGGAGCAATTCAATCTCGCCATTGTGGCAGCACGACGCGGGAACCGCGAGGAGGCCTATGCGATTTACTCGGGAATACTTGAGGCGTTTCGCAAACGGGATGCGCCACTGAAATGCGCGTATGTTCTTGCACACATGGGCAACCAAGCCCGCGAACAGGGATGGCTGGACAAGGCTTGCGAGCACCTTGAGGAGAGCATGAGATTATGCGAGCAAGCCGGCGACCTAGGGATGCTGGCAGACGTGCGCTCCACATTGGGCGAAACACTGCTGGCACACGGAAATCTGGCCGGGGCGGCGACACTGCTCCGCGAAGGTCTCGCACTCAAGGTGCGACTTGGCCAGACCAACACCCACTCCGTCCTTGCCCCGCTTGCTGAGATTGCCCTTCGAGAAGGAAACCTAGCACACGCCGCATTTTACGCCGCGGCGGCCCGAGCAGTCATCGCCAGACATCGCATCGAATGTGCCGCGGAAACCGAGGCGACTTTGAAATCCGCTGAGTCAGCCAGCGAGGCCGGGCTGGAAGCCCACACGCTGACTCGGTGGAGGGAGAAAGGAGCCACAGCCTCTCCCAATGAATGGCTTTCCTTCACGGAGCACGAAAACGGCGAATTCTCGAAAGCGTCCGGGCTGTCCCTCCTTTCAACCAACCAAAACCCATGAGAAAAGCAAAATATATCCTTCACGGCATCCTCGCCGTCTTCGTCGTCATTTTGTCAGCCTGCACAACGACACGGCAAAAGACACAGGCACAAGGCATACTCACCGATATCGCGCCACTTTACACGGTCAACGGCCCGGTGGACTTGATCCGCAAGAGCGATCTCGCAACTCCCGGTCAAGACACCCAGTTTTCGCTAATTCTACCGTCCGGCCCAAGCAGCGTGGATATTACGATTCGGGCCTACTTTGCTCATGTCCAGTCGGTTCAGGGAGGCTACACCCTCGCACTCGTAGGGCCTGTGAGCTCATCATACTTCCATACGACGAATGGTCGTTTCGATGGCAGCGAAACCTACACGGTGGAGAAAGGCGTGCCGAAAACAGTAACCTTCAAGCTGAAAAGTGACATGTTCCTGGAAGATGAGATGGGAGACTGCCTGCTCGTCCTCCTCGGAAAAAGCGGCGATTACGAAACCGGGATCATCTACAATATCGACAGCCCCTACAATCCGTAGGCCCACTTGACATTTGTGGCCCAACGGCGCCTCGCTGGAACGTGTCCTCGGCATCAACGCTCTTTCAACTTCACGACATGGCCTTCTCCAGGTGCGAGGAGACCCTGCTCTGCGAAGTCTTTGCAGTCGTTGGTGCCGATGAAGGCACACTCTGGCTTCTCGACGAAGCGCAGACGGCGCTGGTGCCAGTTTGGAATTCCGGGCCCAACGCGCACCGAATCGTCAATCACCACCGGCAACCACTCAATGCAGGTCTCGTCAGTCTCGTGTGCGTGACCGGACAGGCTATTTGTGAAAACGGCATCTACCGAAACGCGGGCCAGGACCCAACACTCGACCGCCATCTTGGCCTTTTGACCTGCGCAATGATCGCAGTGCCGCTGCACTTCAGGAGAGCGGAACGCGGAGTCGTTTCGTGTGTGAAGCTCAAGCCAGCGACCCCTTCCGCGCCAGATCCCGCTCCATTCTCCGCTGCCGACCTCGCAAGGGTAACCGCCGCAGTCCGCGATCTCGAGCGACAAATGGATCACCGGTGAACCTCTGGATCACCCCGGCAGAAGCGCGTAGCGCCATTGCCCACGGAGACGGCCACGGAGTCCGTATCGCTGTGCTCGATTCCGGAATCGAGATCACCCATCCAGATTTCATGGGCCGGTCGCTGAGCGACGACATAAACTTCGAGTCGTCACCGGCATCATCTCCCCAACCCGGAAATGGAGTGGATCGTTATGGCCATGGAACAGCACTGGCTGGAATCCTTTGGAAGGTCGCTCCCGGAGCGGAAATCGGCAGTTTTCGCGTGCTTGGCCCGAACCTCAACGCGCGCACAGCTGCCGTTGCCTGCGCCGCACAAGAAGCCATCTCAAGAGGTTATCACCTCTTGAATTGCAGCTTCGCCTGCATGCTTCCGGGACACCTGCCGATTTACAAAGACTGGGTGGACCGGGCCGCGCTCGCCGGGATTCATGTAGTGGCAGCAGGCACTCGCAACATATCTCGCAATCCGGAATGGCCGGCACACTTTACAAGCGTTCTCGGTGTGGATTGTCACGCCGCCCCACGCACACCTCTGCAGCTTGCTCGCAATGGCGAGGGGATTGTTGAATTTTCCGCACAGGGCGAAAATGTTCGTGTCCCCTGGCGGGACTCCAGCCACCGCACAATGACAGGCAGCAGTTTCGCCGCGGCACATCTTTCCGGCCTACTGGCCAGACTTCTTTCGGTGCATCCGCTTCGCGACGTGCATTTGGTCAAGGCGCTGCTCCGGCAAGTCGCAGACTGATCAGTTGCCGTCTCTATTACGACCAGCCTTTCGGCCCTTCGCCGGACAATCTCTGCAAGACGCGCAAATTGGCGCGTATTTCGGATATGCACCCGATGACATCTGCCACTTCAACACCATCCTCACCGGCCGGAACTCCTGCGACTTTTATCAGCCGCCGTTCCCCAAGCCATCACCCAACATCTTCGCCTCGTATCCGGATAGCCCGGTCGGCTTTGGCAGGCGCTTGTTGCCTGCTTTTTTCTCTCTTCACACCGTTCGCTTCGTTACACGCGTCCACACTCGAACCGTTTACCTGGACCATCCAAGACGGCGAGCAGATGCATCGATGGACGCTCGCCATGGACGAACTAATGGTGAAAAACGCCAGCGGTCTCGAGCTGCTTAGCATTCCCGTTCAGAACTCCGTCCCCCAGCTGGCGGAATATGCACGACGTTTCGTGGAGTCCGGTTCAGCGGAAAAAGCCAGCTTCGTCCTCTACAAAGATGGAGCGGAACGCAACTCCGAGCACCGCGGGATTCTCACGGACGATATCCTCGTCGAGATCGAACCTCGAGCTATTGCCAGTTTGAAGGCCGTTCCGGGTGTCAAGTCGGTGGAAAAACTTCCCTTCGGGGGGAACCTGTTCCGCGTTGTGACCTCAATTCCGAACACCGCGCTGGATATCGGCACGGCGATCAGCGCGCTTCCCGGGGTCGCCCATGTAGCACCACAAATCGCCCGTGCACACACCCCTCACATTATTCCCAACGATCCGCTCTTCGAGGATCAGATCCATCTCCAGAATACCGGGCAATTCGGAGGAACACGAGGAATTGATCTCAACGTCACAGAAGTTTGGAACAAGATCGCCGATACGGATCCCGGTCGCGGCCGAGGAGTCACCATCGGCATTGTCGATTCGGGCGTCGAACTCTCGCACCCCGATCTCGTGGGAAATGCGCGATTCGATGTTTCGCGGGACTTCTTCGACGACGATCCCGACCCGTCACCAGAATATACATTTGAAGCTCATGGGACCGCCTGTGCGGGGATTGCCGCAGGAGTTGGGTTTAACTCAATTGGAATCTGCGGAGTTGCTCCCGAGGCACGCATCGCCGGCATCCGCCTGGCCGAGGAGGACGAGGACGGCTTTTTCTACTTTTCTCCTCTTCAGGAGGCCCTGGCTATGGGGTGGGAACCAGATGCCATCCAGATCAAATCCATGAGCTACGGCTCCGCGAATCAGGCAGTTCACCTCGAGACCTATGCCATCACGCGCACCGCACTCGAAGCCGGCGCCCGGGACGGCCGGGGTGGACGAGGCACGATCTACGTGATCGCCGGTGGCAACCAAGGTTACGACGAGGATTACGGCGCCGCTTATGGCAACTCCAACCTCGATGGTCGCGCGAGTTCCATTTATACGATCGCCGTAAGTGCCGTGGATGACAGGGGGCGATGGGTCTACTCCTCTCCGGGCACCAATCTCGTGGTCTGCGCTGTGGATGCCTCCACGACCACTGACCTCACCGGAGAAGACGGCTACAGTTCCGGCAACTATACATTCGACTTCGGCGGCACATCGTCCACCGCACCACAGGTAGCAGGAGCAGTTGCTCTTATGCTTGCCCGCAATCCGAATCTTGGCTGGCGCGACGTGCAGGAAATCCTCATGCGAACCGCGCGAAAGAATGACCCAACACATCCGAACTGGATCACCAACGCTGCCGGACTTCACTTCAATTACTATTACGGAGCGGGGCTGGTGGATGCTGCGGCGGCGGTGCAAGCAGCGGCAAACTGGAGCAACCTTGGTCCCCAACGTCAATGGTCAGCCAATTTCCCCGGAGTTCCTGTCTTTGTTCCGAACAACTCGAACGCCGGTTCAACGCTCCCTGTTTCAGTCAACACATCCATCACCCGGGTCGAGCACGTCGAGGTGACGATCAATATGGAACATCAATATATCGGCGACATTGAGATCGAGCTGATCTCTCCCTCGGGCACCAAGAGTCGACTGGTCAATCAACGTTTCGCAGACAGCACCGACGGCTATCTGGGTGCAACATTCATGTCGGTCCACAACTGGGGAGAGAATCCCAACGGAACCTGGACGCTCAAGGTCTACGACCTTGCTGGCCTCGACGCCGGCATCCTCACAAATGCCCGTTTGACATTGTATGGAACGGAAGGAACCACCGTCCTCGATAATATCCCCCCCACTCTCGTCGTATCGACCGGCAAAAAGTTAAGCACGCCAAAGAAAAAGATTCTGATACAGGGAACCGCAAGCGACGACGTAGAACTCGACCGCGTGGAATGGAAAGCCAAGGGACCCTGGCAACTCGCCAAAGGGGGCAGGTCTTGGAAATTCAAAGCTCCCCTGACCAAGCGGCGCACAGTTGTTCAGGTTCGTGCCATCGATGCAGCCGGCAATCCATCGCGAGTGGCAAGGGTAACGGTGTTGCGACGGCCCCCAACTTCACCGACCCCTGGTTCGCGATAGAACCGGCATTCATGGCACCCGTCTGCAAAAGATCCGCCATTTCTGCAAGGCTCAGAAATTCGCGCGTATCCAATAGGCAGGCGGTTCGGAAGCGCTCCTCGACTCGGTGCAAACCCTGCAGGGTTGTCGAGGGGCGCTTCCTCGTTTTCATTTCACGCTAAATCAGAACTTCCCGGAAATACACCATGCCGGGACATAGGTGCGACCAAGGCTGTCTCCCGAGAGCGCTCGTTCCCACACCTTACCGTCCCCACCACGACGTCAAGTCTTGGAAAGAGGAAGAAGAAAAGACCTTAACGTGATCTCTTTCTTTGGCTCTTGATCTGCTCGGCAACCCAACCCACCCACCCCGGCTGCTCGCGAAGAATCTCACAAACGCGCACCCGTTGATCGGGAGACAGTTTTCCTTCAATTAACTCGCGGATGAGCTTCTCCACATCCTGCGGGGGGCGGGAGGAATGCCTCCCCCTCACTTCTCCGCCCAGCTTCTCAAGAAGCTGGAGCAAGCTCGCAAATCGGGCGTTCAATACACCTCTATTACGCGTCAAGGCAGGGCATTTGCAAAAGATTTCGTTGGCACGGAATTTGCCTTTTCCCGACACCCAAATAATTTTTGTATTGCCCCGGATGATTCGGGAGAGTTCCGCCCAGTTTTACGAAATCGATTTGGTGCAACGTTGCCTTCAAGGCGAGGAGTCGGCTATTCGCACGCTTCAGGCCGAACATACGTCTTATCTCAAGAGCGTCCTGTTCTCCTACGGAGCGACTGAGAGTGAAAGCGATGATGCGCTTGGATCCTTGTGGGCTGATTGCGTGGTATCAAGTTCCGACCGAGCCGCCTTGTTCGAACTCTATAACGGGGAGTCCTCTTTGCGTTCCTGGCTCACCGCCATCGTGGTCAACCGATGGATCTCCTATCGTCGCCATCGCAAAGTCTGTGTGCGCGCTCACGAGCAGATCAGCCAGTCGATCAAAATCGAACGGGACTACCGGGATTCTCTGGTCGACCCTGAATTGCTCGCCGCACTTGAAAAAGCGCTCCGCGAGGCATGCGCGGCGTGCGGAGCCGAGGAGATCGTGATGCTCCAGCTCGTCCATTTGCACGGATTGACACAGCGTGAAATCGCCACCATTTGGGGCTGGCATGAAAGCCGCGTAAGCCGTTTTCTAAGTCGCGCGGAAGAGCAGATTGCCCAGTCGACCCTGCGCACAATCGAAGAGTTCGACCCGGAGCTGAATTTGAAATGGAGCGATTTCCTGCGGCTTTGCGAATGCACCAACCTCCTCGTGTCCTGAGAAGTGCTAAGCCGTCTCGCGATCCGGACGGAAGTCCTGCACGTAGATGAGGCCGATGAGGGCGCGGGTGACCGTCGTCCGGTCGAACAGGTGCCGCATGTCGATGAAATCGCCCTCCTCGACGACCGCCTCGATCTCGCGTGAGAGTTCGCGTGGCGGATCGGGAAATGGCATTGCGCTGAACAGGACCCCGTGGCTGTGCAACAGGCAGTCGGCCTCCGGCGCGTTCGCGGGGTTGCTGTAAAATGCCGCGTTCAGCGCATCCTGGTTGTAGGCGCTGAGGTCCGAACGCAAATCCATGCCCACCGCGGTCACGAGACCCGTCACCTCGCGATGGCGTGGCTCGCGATCGACCTCGAACCACTCGTTGAAATTCTCCGGATCGATGATGCGCTTCCCGTTCTTGGGAGCATTTTCGGCAATCGGCGCCTTTGTCACCCCAGAGCCGTAAACCGCGCCGAGATCCGCCCGCATCGCCAGTCCCACGCCACCATGGAAGTCCGGCCGGCGTTCCTTCGCGAGATCGAAAATGGCGCGAAAGATCTCCGTCAACGTGGCTCCCTCCGGTCGTGCGGCCCGGAACTGGACGAACTCCCCAAACGGCCCGCTCAACGATGCGTTGAACGCCGTGCGAATCGTCACCAGGTCGCTGTCGGCCTTTGGCACGAGGAAATCGGGCGTGTCGTTTCCATCCGTGGGCAGCCACACCATGGTCCCGCCGATGGTCATCATCTCCCCAATCAGCGGAAGCACCTCGGCGTCGGACGGCCCCAGCCCGCCCAGTCCGAGTGAAAATCCCTTCGCGGAAAATTTCTTTGCGTGGAGCTTGTCGGCGGTCACCCGGCTTTCCAGCACGTCGTCGATGTGACCAAGCACCTCGACATAACCCGGCTCGTCACTCCCCGGCTGGAAAGTAAAGGTGCCGCAAGGCATTTCGCGAGGCTCGACACCGGGCTCGAACGCCGCAAGCGCCTCCGCTCCGGTCTCGAAAATCGGCAGGGCGCCATCGAGCCCGGAAATGCGGATCACCTCCCGGCAATACGGCTGCACCCCCGCCAGCGCGAACTGGCCGCCAAGGCGCGCGGCCTGACGATTGAGCTGCAAAAAGGCGCGCAGGCTCGCACTGCTGAGATACGAGACGTTTTCGAGGTTTACGACGAGGTGGAGCGCCTGCGATTCGTAGCGCTCCTGCGTGACCGCCAGCACCTCGTTGCTGTTGTGGGCATCGAGGCGCCCGCTGGGCTTTACCACCAGCGTCGCGCCAATGACATCGACTTCCAGGCCGGCCATTTACTTGGCGCGCTTTTCGGCCTCGGTCTTGATCTCGTTAACCGTCTTTTTCACCTCTTTGAGAGCGGCGCCCTTCGCGAGCGCGGCCACGGAGGACTTCGGCTTCACGTAGTTCGTGTAGCGCATGATCGACCCGTTCTCGAACGGCTCGACCCGCAGCGAGCCCTCGGAAATATCGGCGGAAGAGGATTTTACCAGGTTCCAAGCGACGTTTACGCCGTCATCGTCACTTGTGAAGGTGTTGCGAACGGTATTCGACATCGAGCCCAGGATGGGCACCTTCGAGGTGTATTCAACGACGTAGGTGTCCGGACTGGGGTGTTCGAGCACCTTCGCGGAAACAAGGCCGGCCTGAAACTCATGCGCGTGTTCGTAATCACGCAGCACTTTCTCGACGGTCGAGACCGGCGCCTTGATCAAGGTGTAAACCGTCAACTCCGGCCACACGCCGCCTCTATCCTTTGGCCGGACCACCACGTCGCCGGATTTGAGATCCGAAATCTCCTCCTTGCTCAATTCCGAGACCAGATCCGCGCGGGCTTCGGCGAAAACCCCGGCAATCAGCACGGCCAGCACGGTCGCTGCAATTCTCATCGGGCCACAGGAGCCACGGCTCCTCCTTTGTGTCAAGTTCATCAGCGTCTTCATTACTTGGGGAATCGGCTCTGCACAAAAGTTTGGGTGGAAAACAGTCGAGGGCTGGCTAATATTGACCACTCTCGCGACAGATGGCCGTTTCGCTTCCAGTCACGCTCAGCACCGCCCTGCGCCCCGCGCGCGAGGCGTTTCTGATTTTTGTCGTGCTCGGCACGTGCAGCGTGACGGCTGTCCTTCTGGCCGGCAAATACGGTGAGGAGAAGCTCGTTCAGTCCCTGGAAAAAACGGCGATGGACGCCGCCCGCACCGCGTCACTCGTTCTCGACAAGAACCTTCACCACCGGCTCGTCGCCCATGGATCAATGTGGACCGAGGAGCACAAACGCGCCCTTCGCCCGCTGGTCGCGTTGCACCAGAATTTTCCGGAAATCACCCGCATTCGCACGTTCGCGATGGAGGGCGGAAGGGTCGCGGTGATCCTCGACACGGAAACCGTCGCGGGCGAGATCGGAATGCAACGCCCCGTCGATCCGACCGACATTCATTCCCCGCTCAACGAAGCGGACCCCGCCTACGAGGTGGTTGAGAATGCGCTGGCCCGCGGCGAACAAGGCGCCTCGGACGTCTCGACCAACGATGGCTACCGCACGTTTCGTCCGGCTGCCGTCCCTTTTGGCAATGGCTCGGCGGTCGCGACCGAACTCGAGGTGAGCACCTTGGAAAACACGCTCACGACGCTGCGAGCATGGGTGCTTTTCGGCGTCGGCATTGCGGTCATCGCGTGCGGCGTTGTTTCGTTGATCTATTTCAACATCCGCTCGGCGCATATCATTTCCGAGACGACCGGGGGCGAGGCCGCGCGCGGCCAGCAATGGCAGGAAGCACGCAACCAGCGGCTCGTGCAGGCGCTCGGACAACTCGTCGTCTATCGCGACATGGAGAGCGATCGTCTGTTGTGGGACGGCGACACGCTCAAGCACCTTGGCATCGCCTTCGAGCGCATGCCCCTCCATTTCGAGGAATGGCTCAACCATCTGCACCCCGAGGACGCCCAGGCGGTGCGGACCGCCGCCCGTCGCACAACTCCGGAGAACCCCACGTATGAAGTCGACTACCGCGCGCGCAATGCCGCGGGCGAACTGATCTGGTTCAACGAGCGCGGCGTGGTCACCTACGAACTCGAGGACAACGAATACGTCGCGAAGCGTTGCGACAGCGTTCTTCACGACATCACCGCGCACCGGCGCGAGCAGGACGAAATGGCGGCCCTTGCGCTTATTGCGAGCCGCACGGACAACGCCGTATGCCTTACAAGCCCCGACGGCCGCATCCGGTGGGTCAATGCGGCGTTCACACGCGCGACCGGCTTCACCAGCGAGGAAGCGATCAACCAGCCCATCAAGGACCTCGTTACGACACAGGGGAAATCCGAGTCACTCGCCGCGCTGGTTCACGATGCCACCGCCGGCAACGGGCGTAACGCGGAACTCCTCCTCACCCGAAAGGATCGCGAGGAATACTGGGCGCGCGTTGAGATTCAGCCGCTGCTCGACGACAAGGGCGAGATCACGCGTCTCGTCATGATCCAGAGCGACATCTCCGCCGCCAAGGAAATGGAAGCCCGTCTCACGCGTGAGAAGGAGCTCGCGGAGTCGGCCGATCGCGCCAAGAGTGAATTCCTCGCGGTGATGAGCCACGAAATTCGCACTCCGCTCAACGCCGTCATCGGCTTCACCGGCCTCCTGCTCAATACCGAGCTGAACGATCAGCAGCGGGATTACATCGATACCATCCGCACGAGCAGCGACAGCCTGCTGCACCTGCTGAACGACATTCTCGAATTCAGCAAGATGGAAGCGAAGGGCATCGAGCTCGACAATCGGAAGTTCGAGCTGCGCGGCTGCATCGAGGACGCCATCGACGTCCTCAGCCAGACCGCCTCGTCAAAGGACGTGGACCTCATCGCCGACCTCGACCCCGGCCTGCCCGCAGAGGTCATCGGCGATCGCGCGCGACTTCGCCAGATTTTGATCAACCTCACCGGCAACGCGGTAAAGTTCACCGACGAGGGTCAGGTCACCGTTGCCGCGCGGCTGGCGCCGGGCGGACGCCTCCGCGTCGAGGTTGCGGACACCGGCCCCGGCATTTCGCTCACGGAGCAGGAAAAGCTCTTCAAGCCGTTCAGTCAGGCCGACTCCTCGGCCACGCGCAAACACGGCGGCACCGGCCTTGGCCTCGCGATCTGCAAGCGCCTCATCAACATGATGGGCGGTGAGATCGGCGTGGAAAGCACCCCGGGCATCGGATCGACATTCTGGTTCGAGATTCCCCTCAAGATCACCATCGCCACCCCGCCCGAGCGCTCCGCCAGTGGCATGCGCATTCTCGTCGCGGAGAGCAACTCCACACTTCGCGCCGTGCTCGCGCGACAGCTCAGCTACTGGGGCATGCAGGTCGAGGTGTGCCCGCGCGGACGTGACGCTCTGTTCGCCGCGGAATACCGCCGGTTCGACGTTGCCCTCGTCGACCTCGATCTACCCGACATCGCAGGCGACCGCCTCGCCGATCGCCTGCGCCACATGCCACGTCGAAACGTGGGTTCGGTCGTGTTGATGGGAAATCCCCAGCGCCTGCCAACCTCGAAGCGCGGCCCCGTTGAGTCGTTTTACCGGCTTCCGAAGCCCATCCGCATGTCGGCCCTCGCGGAAATGATCTTCCGCGCCGCACCACGTGTTGTGCCGCGCGCCACCATCATGCCCGAAACGGCGCAGGGCTCGTTGAACCTGCCTATCAAAGAGTCGTCGCCCCAGACCGAAAAAGCCCCCGCGACAACCCGCAAACGCATCCTTGTCGCCGATGACAACGCGATCAACCGCAAGCTCGCCAAGAAGCTCCTCGACGGCATGGGCTATTCGCCCGAGCTGGTTTGTAACGGTCTCGAATGCGTCGAGGCGGTGAAGAACGGCTCGTTCGACGCCATCCTTATGGATCTCCAGATGCCGGAAATGGACGGCCTCAGCGCCACGCGCGCAATTCGCGCATTCGGCTCGCGCATCCCGATCATTGCGATCACGGCCGACGCGATGCCCGACGACCGCGAGCGCTGCCTCCAGGCCGGCATGGACGATTACCTCCAGAAGCCGATCCGTCCCGACGCCCTGGAAGACGCCCTGTCGCGCGCGGCGGCGGCAAACGCCTGATCCTCAGGGCCCGGCTTCCCCGTCCTTCAGGAACATCCAGCGGATCGAGTGCTCGTCCAGCACGTTTGGCTCGATACCGCCGATCTTCGCGGGATCGTAGAGCTGGATGCTCACCCAGTAATAAATCGGGCAAATCGGAACCTGCTCTTCGACGAGAATTTTCTCCGCCCGCGAAAGGAGTTCCATGCGTTTCACCGGATCGGTTTCCTTCGCCGCATCGGCGATCAACCGGTCGTATTCCGGGTCGCTCCAGCCGGTGTTGTTGTTGCCGCCACCCGTCACGAAGAGATCGAGAAACGTGTTGGGATCGGGATAGTCGCCCACCCAGCTCGAACGGCTGATGTCGTAATCGAGTTCCTTTTGCGAGTTCAGGTAAACCTTCCACTCCTGGCGGGCGAGGGAAACCGTGACGCCCAGCACCTCCCGCCACATGCTCTGCAACTCCACCGCGATCGCCTCGTTGACCTCGCTTTCGCTGTAGAGATACCGCACCAACGGAAATCCCTTCCCATTGGGAAAGCCCGCCTCGGCCAGCAAACGCCGCGCCTCCTCGGGATTGTAGGATAGCCCCTCGGGCGCGACATAACCTTCGAGACCAGGGGGCACGAGAGTCGGCGCGGGAATTTCCCCGGCACGGGTGATCTTCGTGACGATGCGCTCCTTGTCGATCGCGAGCGAAAACGCCTTGCGCACGCGAACGTCCATGAACGGCCCTCTCGCGCAGTTGAAGCGCAGGAAGTAGTTCCCGAGAAATGGCGACGCGTGGAAATACGGCTCGCCCCGCAGCCGGTCGAGCAACGCCGTCGGCGCGAGCCCCTTGTCGAGGGAAAGATCGGCCTCGCCGCTCGCGAAGAAGTTGAAGGCCACGTTTGCCTTCGCGATCGGAAGCAAATCAACCGTCTCTAGACGCACGTTCTCGTGGTCCCAGTAGTTCGGATTTTTCCGCAAACGGATGCGATCGTTGATGCGCCAGTCTTCGAGCACGAACGGCCCGTTTCCGACCAGGTTGCCGGGTTTGATCCAGTCGTCCCCCTTCGCTTCGACCACGTCGACCGGCACGGGAAAAAGCGTCGGGAATGCGCAAAGATCGAGGAAGAACGACGTCGGATTTTCGAGCGTGACCTCGAGCGTGCGGTCGTCGAGCGCCTTCACGCCGACCTGCGAGAAATCATCGATCTTCCCCTCGGCGAAGGGCTGCGCGTTCTTGATGTAGTAGAGCTGGTAATTGTAGGCCGAGGCGGTCTCGGGCGTGAGCGTGCGCTTCCACGACTTCACGAAATCGTGCGCGGTCATCGGCGTGCCATCGCTCCATTTCGCGTCGGGACGAATCTTGAAGGTATAAACCTTTCCGTCTTCCGAAATCTCCCACGACTCCGCGACACCGGGAACCGCCTTTCCAAATGCGTCCATCGACGTGAGCCCCTCGAAGAGCGCCCGCACCACGCGGCCCTCGGGCTGGCCGGTAATGATCGCGGGGTCCAGCGACTCGGGCTCCGCACCGTTGATCATCACGAGATCCGCCCGCTTTCCCCGCGGGCTGCACCCGGCAACAACCAGGCCGACCAAAAACAGCAGCAAAAGCTGGGTCCACCGGGAGGTTCGCATTCGAATGACATAGAGTGCTCCCATGAAAACTTCAATGACCCTGCTCGCCTGCGCGTTACTTTCCGCCTGTGCCTCCCAATCCGACCTCAGCACCGTGCCGGAGGTGGATATCGAACGCTACTCGGGCAGGTGGTATGAGATCGCGCGCTACCCGCACGGGTTCCAGCGGCAGTGCGCCGGCAACGTCACCGCCGACTACGGGCCGCAGCAGGACGGAACCATTCGAGTCATCAATCGCTGCACGACTCGCGACGGCGCCACCGACGAAACCACGGGCACGGCGACCGTCGTTCCGGGTTCACGACACACGAAGCTCAAGGTGAACTTCGGCGTGCCGTTCATCACCGGTGACTACTGGATCATTGGCCTCGCCCCCGATTACTCCTGGGCCATCGTGGGGCATCCCTCGCGGAAATACCTGTGGATCCTCGCGCGCGAGCCGAAAATCTCCGACGAGCTCTACGAGCGGATCATCTCCGAGGTCGTCGCGAAAGGCTACGACCCCTCCCGGCTGGAGCGGACTCCACAGAATGTTCGCGTCGTTCCCGCCTCCGATCGCCTTTGACGCGCGCCACGTCCACAAGCTAGCATCGGGCCATGTCCAACGGATTGCCGGGTCCTGATTTCATCAAACGAAGCCGAGGCTGGCTCATTTTCTTCGGCATCTTTTCCCTGGTCGTCGGCTTCTTCGCGATCGGCTTTCCGCTGGCAATGACCGTGGCCGTCGAGCAGGTGCTCGGCATTCTTCTGGTGATCTCCGGAGTCTTCTCGATCGGAGGGGTCGCATTCGGGCACGAGAAGAACCACCGCATCGCGACGTGCCTTCTCGCCTTGATCCGGCTCCTCGCCGGCCTCGCGCTGATCGTTTACATCCAGCCCGGCGTGCTTGCGCTGACCGCCGTGCTCGCCGCATTTTTCTTCGCGGAAGGCGCCGTCTTCATCATCTCCGCATTCTCCCTGCGCAGCAACAAGGCATGGCCGCTCGTCCTCCTCAATGGCATCGTGTCCATCGTGCTCGGAGGAATGATCCTCTCGGAATTTCCATCGAGCGCCGCCTGGGCGATCGGCCTCCTCTACGGCATCAACTCCGTCTTCTACGGCGTTTCGCTGCTTGGTTTCGCGGCGGGATCCGGCAAGGCCGCGTGACTGCTCGAAATCGAACCCGCAGGTGATGCCAGACGCGTTTTATCCGCCCTCCCGGCTGCTTCTCGGACCGGGCCCAAGCATGGTGGCGCCCTCGGTGCTCGAGGCGATGTCGCGTCCGCTCGTCGGGCATCTCGACCCGGCCTTCGTGGCGATGATGGAGGAGATCAAGGAAATGCTGCGGGCGGTTTTTCGCACGCAGAACCGCATGACCTTCCCCGTCAGCGGCACGGGCAGCGCGGGAATGGAATTTTGCTTCGTAAATCTCATCGAGCCGGGTGACGAAGTCGTCATCGGCGTGAATGGGGTATTCGGTGGTCGCATGGCCGATCTCGCCGAGCGTTGCGGAGCGAAGGTCATCCGCGTGGAGGCCGAGTGGGGGCGCATCATCGAGCCGGCGCAGATTGCCGGGGCCTTGAAAGGGCGCTCCGTGAAGCTCGTGGCCGTCGTCCATGCGGAAACTTCGACCGGCGCCTGGACGCCCGTGCAGGAAATCTCGCATCTCGCACACGAGGCGGGCGCCCTCATGCTCCTCGATACCGTCACTTCGCTCGGTGGCTGTCCGGTGGAAATCGACGCCTGGGGCATCGACGCCGTTTACAGCGGCACGCAGAAATGCCTGAGCTGCCCGCCCGGCCTCGCTCCCGTGTCGCTCAGCGATCGCGCAATGGAGGTGGCGGCGAATCGAAAGACCAGGGTCCAGAGCTGGTATCTCGACGTGAACCTCCTTGCCGGCTACTGGGGCGAGGAGCGCGTTTACCACCACACGGCCCCGATTTCGATGAACTACGCGCTCCACGAGGCGCTCCGGCTCGTCCTCGAGGAAGGTCTCGAAGCGCGCTTCGCCCGGCACGAGCGAAATCACATCCGGCTCAAGGAAGGACTCTCAAGCCTCGGCCTCGAGCTTGCCTCCCAGCCGGGGCATCAGCTCTGGCAGTTGAATTCCGTCGCCGTTCCCCCGGGTGTCGACGAAGCCATGGTGCGCTCGCGCCTTCTCCACGATTTCGGCATCGAGATTGGCGCCGGCCTCGGCCCGATGAAGGGCAAGGTGTGGCGGATCGGCCTCATGGGCGAATCGTCCACCGCCGACAATGTCGAGATTGTCCTCAACGCTCTCGGGCAAATCCTGAGCGACAACGCTCGCTGAGCCATTCATGAGCCGACTTTTGTAATCCGATGGAATGGTATTGGTGGGCATTCTTCTTTTTGATCGTGGCCATTCTGCTGGCGCTCGATCTCGGCATTTTCCAGCGGAAGGTCCACGTGGTGAAACTGCGCGAGGCGCTCTTTGCCACGGCGCTGCGCGTGGGGCTGGCGCTGCTGTTCTGCGGCGGAATCTACCTCGGCTGGATTGGAAGCTACGACACGCTGGAGCTTCGCCACGCGGCCGGCACCGAGTTCCTCACCGGCTATCTCGTCGAGATCGCTCTCAGCGTCGATAACGTCTTCGTCTTTGCGCTCGTCTTCCGATACTTCCGGGTCGACGCGACCTATCAGCAGCGCGTGCTGTTCTGGGGCATCCTCGGCGCGCTCGCCATGCGTGCGGTTCTGATTTTCGCCGGCATTGCGCTGGTCGAGCGATTCCACTGGGTCATCTACATCTTCGCAGCAATCCTCATTTACGGAGGCATCAAGATGATGCGCGACGACAAGGAGGAGATCGACCCCGAGAAAAACCCCGTTCTCCGCCTCTTCCGACGCTTTGTTCCGATCACATCGGGATTTCGTGAGCAGAAGTTTTTCGTCCGCGAGGCAGGCCGGACGTTCGCAACCCCGCTGTTCCTCGTGCTCATCGTCATTGAAACGACCGATCTCGTTTTCGCCGTCGACTCCATCCCGGCGGTGCTGGCGGTCACGACCGACCCGTTCATCGTTTTCACGTCGAACATCTTTGCGATCCTCGGCCTGCGCGCGCTCTATTTCGCCCTCGCGGGAATCCTCACGATCTTCCGCTTCCTGCACTACGGCCTGTCCGCAATTCTCATCTTCATCGGCGTGAAAATGCTTCTCACCGCGACGCCGTTCCACATCACCACCGGCCAGAGCCTCGCAGTTGTGGGCACGCTTCTCATTGCCTCCGTTCTCGCCTCGCTGACGTTCCCGAAGAAGAACGCGTAGCCGTCCCTTGCCTGGCAGCAAAAGCTGTCTTAGGAGTCACCCATGCTGTCCTTCCGACTCCCGTCGCTGCTGACGGTCATCGCCCTCGCCGTTCTCACCCCCTCCGCCATCGCCGAGAAAAACCAAGCCGACCTCTCGGCCTTCAAAGGCAACTTCCGCGGAAAGGCCGGTGTGAAGACCGCCACGAGCAAATTCAGCGGCAAGTTCCGGGTGCGGGGCAAGGTCAGCGGCAACCGGATCGCGAACCTCAGCGCGAAGGGTTCCGTGAATGCGCGCGGCCGGAATCTTCCCGTCGACAACGATTTCAAATTCACCAGGACCGGCGTGGTGAAGATCAAGGAACTCGCCCCCGGCGACACACACGGCACGAAGGTGGAAGGCACCTACACCGCCACGGAAAATCTCATCACTTTCGAGGGCGACTGGACGCTCGGCGCCACCAAGGGCACGATCGAAGGCACGGTGAAGGTGAACAACAAGGGCAAGCTGAAGCTCACCTACAAGGTCTTCGTCAGCGGTAACGACGACCCATTCTACATTTACACCTACGTCGGGAGCTGAGCGCCCGGCGCCCTGCGATCATCCTCCCTTGCTCCGGGCAGGGGGCTCCGCTATGGGAGGCGCGAATGAACATCCTGCGCCTCGCTCTTTTTCTCACGTGTGCCGCCGCTTTCTCCGCGGTCGCCGCACCGAACACCACCATTCTCTCCGCCTTCAAGGGCAATTATCGAGGCCGCTGCTCGGTGGATGTTCCGCCGGGAAAATTTTCCGGAAAGACTCGCGTGCGCGGTGTCGCGCCCGCTTCTGGCCTGTCGCTGAAGCTCATCCTCAAAGGCTCGGTGAGCTTCAACGGCTACGAAGTGAGGATCGACAATGAGTTTCAGTTCACCAAGAAGGGAACGGTAAAGGTCAAGACGACGGCTCCGGGCACCGGCTACACGAACAAGAGCACCGGCACCTACACCGCAACCGGGACGTCCATCGCCTTCGAAGGCACCTGGAAACAACCCCAGTTCAATGCCACCGGCACGTTCGAGGGCACGGTCACGCGTCGAGGCAGGCAGATCGTGGTGCAATATACGGCGGTCGTCGACGACTCCGGGACAACCTTCAGTTACACCTACAAGGGGAAATAACTGGTGCACCCCCCCGGACTCGAACCGGGAACCAATTGATTAAGAGTCAACTGCTCTACCATTGAGCTAGGGATGCACGTCCCCGAAAACGGGAGCCGTGTTTTCTCGCACAACAGCGCCCGAATGCAAGAGGGAAGTTCGCGAAAATCGCGCTGTGCCGTCACTCGATGCCGAACAAAACCCTTGACGCCCCCGGCCGCCTGTTTAGCTTCTTCGGCAATCTTATCGAGAGTGGCAGAGGGACAGGCCCTGTGAAGCCACGGCAACCGACTCGAATCCCACGATCCGGGTGACCAGGTGCCAAATCCTGCTCCAAGGCCCCGCCTTCGGAGGAAGATGAGATGCGACAGTCCAGCTCCGGGTTCGTTGCCTCGCTCACTCTCGATCGGAGAGAAATTCCATGAGCGACAGACCCTTCTTCAGCAACCTCAAGTGCCGCGAGTGCGGACGCCTTTATCCCAAGGAGGCGATTCATATCTGCGAGTTCGATTTCGGACCACTCGAGGCCGCCTACGACTACGACGCGATCAAAGGCTCGATTTCCCGCGAAGCGATCGCCTCGCGTCCGCAGAGCATGTGGCGCTACCGCGAACTGCTGCCGATCGATGGCGCGCCGACCGTCGGCGTGCAGGTCGGCTTCACGCCGCTCGTCAAGGCCGACCGGCTCGCAAAGCGCCTCGGGGTGAAAGAGCTCTACGTGAAAAACGACACGGTCAATTACCCGACCCTGTCGTTCAAGGACCGCGTCGTCTCCGTCGCGCTCAGCCGCGCCCGTGAGCTTGGATTCAAGGTCGTCGCGTGTGCATCGACGGGAAATCTCGCGAACTCCGTGGCCGCCAATGCCGCGAGCGCGGGGCTGACGAGCTACGTGCTCATCCCGTCCGATCTCGAGCGCAGCAAGGTCGTCAATTCCCTCGTCTACGGCACGAACGTGGTCGGCATCGAGGGCCCCTACGATCAGGTGAACCGCCTGTGTTCCGAGATCGCCGGCAAATACGGCTGGGGATTCGTGAATGTGAACCTCCGCCCGTATTACGCGGAGGGCTCGAAGTCGATGGGCTTCGAGATTGTCGAGCAGCTTGGCTGGAAGGTGCCGCGGCACACCGTCATTCCAATGGCCTCCGGCTCCCTGCTCACGAAGATTTACAAGGCCTACACCGAGTTTGCGAAGGTCGGCATCATCGACGAGCAGCCGTTCAGCGTGCATGGCGCGCAGGCTACGGGATGTTCACCCATCAGCACCGCGATGAAGAAGGGCATCGAGGTCGTGAAGCCCGTGCCGAAGCCGGAAACGATCGTCAAGTCGCTCGCAATCGGCACCCCTGCCGACGGCTACTATGCGATTCGCACGATGAAGGATACCCACGGCAGCGCGGAGGATTGCACCGACGAAGAGGTCGTCGAAGGCATCAAGCTCCTCGCGGAAACCGAAGGCATCTTCGCCGAGACCGCCGGCGGCACCACCGTCGCCTGCGCGAAGAAGCTCATCGAGTCGGGCAGGATCCCGGCCGACGAATCCATCGTGCTCTGCATCACCGGCCATGGTTTGAAGACGCAGGAAGCGATTCACGAAAAATGCGGCGCCCCGCGCGTGATCAAGCCCAGCCTCCGCGAATTCGAGGCCCTCGTCGCCGATGAGCTTGCCGCTCTGGAAACTCCTCAACCCTCAACTCTCAACTCATAGTCATGTCCACCGTTCGAATCCCCACACCGCTACGCAAGCTCACGGGCGACCAGGAAGTCGTCACCGCCCAGGGCTCCACGATTGCAGAAATCCTCACCGACCTTGACCAGAAGTTCCCGGGCCTCGGCGAACGCATCTGCGACGAGGAAGGCAATGTCCGCCGGTTCGTGAACATCTTCATCAACGACGAAGACATTCGCTTCCTCGAGGAGAAGGCCACGCCGGTGAAGGACACCGACGAGATCAGCATCGTCCCGGCGATCGCCGGAGGCTAGGTCTCCAGCATACAACCGGCTTTCCGCCGGCGATCCCCTTGCGCGTCTCCGGATCGCAGCGGGCATGTTCGCCGGCGCGGAATGCCGCGAATTCCCGAATCGGAGGGCCGGCCATGCTCCGGCCTCTCGCGATGACAGAGCCCGTGCAATCGTTTCTTTGCCAGCCGGGCGCCGCCCTCTTAGAGTTGAACCATGGCCGAACAAGCAACCCGCCTCTGGCTCATGTATCCGTCGCGTCTCATCACGCGGCCGGTGATCTATGAGATCGGCAAGAACTTCAACATTGTCACCAACGTCCGGCAGGTCAGTGTGACCGACGAAATCGGGCTGGTTTCCCTCGAACTCGACGGGGAACGCGAGGAAATCAAGCGCGCCATCGCCTGGCTCGAGGAGCTCGGCATCAAGGTCGAGCCGGTCGAGATTCAGACGATCGAGGGCTGATCCCCCGGGATCGAGCGCTGCGAGGAAGACTCATGGCCGGCCGCCGCCCCCCATCCTCCAGCTCCCAATTCACGACCCGGCCGAGACCCAAGGTTCTCATCGTCGACGGCCACAGCATGATCTTCCAGTGGCCGGAGCTGCGGGCGTTGCATGCGAAAAATGGCGCGACCGCACGCGAGCAGCTCGTTCGCGGCCTGCTTCGGCATCAGGACAACACGGGCACCCACGTCATCGTGGTCTTTGACGGCAAGGGCGCACGCGCGTCGGAGGACGAAGCGAGTATCGGCATCCAGGTTTTCTATTCGAAAAGCGGCCAGACCGCCGACGCGGTGATCGAGCGCATCGTCGCCGCCTATGCCGAACGATACGAAATCACCGTCGCCACCGACGATCACATGGAGCGCACCACCGTCGAGTCGTTCGGCGCGAAGTGGATCTCGTCGGAATTGCTCGCGCGCGAAGTCGCGGATTCCGACCGGGACCTTGCAGCCCGCATCGAGCAGTTGCGGCGGCGTTGAACCCTACGCCACGGCGCGGTCGCGATTGCGCCAGACCGTGGCGGCGCTCTTCATGCGAGTGAGAATATAATAAACAGTCTGGCTGCGCTGGCGGACCAGATCCGCGCCCACAATCTTCGGAACGAAATCCGCCGGCACTTCGAGCACCTCCTCGATCGTCGCTCCTTCGAGGCCCTTGCAAAGAATGGACGTCATTGCCTTCGTCAGCGTCTGGACATGCGGGCCGAGCGTGACGCGATAATGCGTCGAGCGATCGGGATTCACCTTCAGAAAAATCCCGACCGTGTCGGTGCACTCCTCGTCCTTGCGAACATCCTCGAGATCGAACGTCTCCCCTTCGCGAGGCGCCTGGTTCTTCGCCTGGTCGGCGTAGGTAATGAGCGTCTCGCGCTTCTCCGGATCGGGAAGCGACTCGAAAAGATCGACGATCTGCTGGAGCTTCGGCGGATACATTTCCGAGCGATCGACGCCCTACGCGCCCTTCTCGATGGGGGCACGCACGCGATTACCCCACTCGGTCCACGAGCCGTCGTAGTTGCGGACTTTCTCGTAACCGAGGAGATAGGTGAGCACGAACCACGTATGGCTCGAGCGTTCGCCGATGCGGCAATACGCAACGACGTCGTCACCGGGCTTCAGGCCGGCCTCGCCTTCGTAAATGGCGCGCAGCTCATCGGCGGACTTGAACGTGGAATCGTCCCGCACCGCGCGCTTCCACGGCACGCTCCTGGCGCCGGGCACGTGGCCACCACGCAACACACCCTCCTGCGGATACTCCGGCATGTGCGTCACCTCGCCCACGAATTCGCCGGGAGAACGCACATCGATGAGCGGCTTGCGCGCCCGCGAGTGCTCCAGTGTGTCTTCGAAAAACGCCCGGATTTCCTTGTCGTGGCGCTTTTCCGGAACCGGATACTCCGTCGCCGGGTAGGTGGGCACGTCGCGCGTCAACTCGCGGCCTTCGCGAATCCATTTATCGCGCCCGCCGTCCATGATCTTCACCTTCTCATGACCGAAGAGCCGGAACGCCCACAGCGCGTAGCAGGCCCACCAGTTCGACTTGTCGCCGTAGAAGACGACCGTCGTGTCCTTCGCGATGCCGTTCTTCGAGCAGAGCTGCGCAAACTCCTCCGGCGAAATGTAATCGCGCACGGTTTGATCCTGCAGGTCCGCGCGCCAGTCGATGTGCACCGCGCCGGGGATATGGCCTGTGCTGTAGAGGAGGATATCCTCGTTGCTCTCGACGAGACGAATCCCGGGATCATTCAGGTGTTCGGCCACCCACTCCGTCGAAACCAATGCCTCTGGATGTGCGTATTCGCTCATGATTGGAAAGAAATTTCACCCATTGTCCGTGCGGCCCGCGGCGGCTCAAGTCATTTCGCGCCCATGACACGCAGGCGCCGCCGGCGACGGCGGTTCGCTCCAGGCTTGTGCTTGCCGGCCGGCGGATCCCGTGGGATCGGCGGCTTCCGGCGCATGGACGGCGGCCTCGGCACGCCCCGCTCCCGTTGCTCCTGCAGCGGCGCCTCGTAGTCAAAGCCCTCCGCGCGCTTTCGTGGAATCCCGCGACCGATGAATTTCTCCAGCGCCTTCAGCGCCGAATAGTCCTCGTTGGTGACGAAGCTGATTGCGTCGCCCACCGCATGGGCGCGACCAGTTCTTCCAATGCGGTGCACATAGTCTTCGGGGTGCATGGGGAAATCGAAATTCACCACATGCGAGATGCCGTCCACATCAATGCCGCGCGCCGCGATGTCCGTCGCCACGAGCACGCGAATTTCGCCATCCTTGAAGGCCTTCAGCGCGCGAAGGCGCTGGTTCTGCGAGCGGTTCGAGTGCAGCGTTCCACAGCGAATCCCCTGCTGCTCGAGCTTTCGCGCGATGCGATCCGCGCCGTGCTTCGTCCGGGAAAACACGAGCACCATGTCGAGCGACTCATCCTGAAGCAGATGAAGCAACAACGCCTGCTTGAGATGCCGCGGCACCTCGTAAACGAACTGCGCAACGGTATCGGCCGGGTTTGACCGCCTGCCGATTTCCACCGTCCGCGGCGAGCGCTGGAAATCCCGCGTCAGCGCCTCGATCTCGCGGGACAGTGTCGCGGAAAACAGGAGCGTCTGGCGTTGTTTGGGAAGCGGCTTCACCACCCGCTTGATCGACGGGAGAAAACCCATGTCCAGCATCCGGTCCGCCTCGTCGAAAACCAAAAATTCCAACCCCGAGAAATCCGCGCAGCCCTGGTCCATCAAATCCAGCAACCGCCCGGGCGTCGCAATCACCAGATCCGCGCCGGATCGCAGCGCCTGCATTTGCGGCCGCTCGCCAACGCCTCCGAAAACCGTGGCAATGCGCAGCGAGAGAAATTTGCCGTAGGCGCGGACGTTCTCCTCGATCTGCACCACGAGTTCACGGGTCGGCGCCAGAATCAGCGCACGCGTCTTGCCTTTGGAGGGACTCGCGGCGAGCTTCGTGAGCATCGGGAGCGTGAATCCGGCCGTCTTCCCCGTGCCCGTCTGCGCGATGCCGATCACATCGTGACCGGACAAAATCTCGGGGATCGCCGCCGCCTGGATCGGCGTCGGCTCTGTGTAACCAGCATCCTGGACAGCTCTTAATACGCGGTCATCAAGACCCAGTTCGCGAAATGACATGTTCGCGCAATATGCAAGCCATCGGCACTAATTGCTACGTATTTCCTGCGAACGGGGCTTTCCGTTTCGGGAAACAATCCCTCAGAAGCACCGCTTCAGCGCAAACCCCGCAACGCCAGCCGCACAGCCGCGCCCAGCGGTCGCGAGCCATCCCCACCTAGACGCGCATCGATTTCCTCGAGTCGCCGGATCAAATCCACCACGTCACGGCGCGCATACGGTCCGCCGGCCGCCGCGCAAAAATGCGTCCGGCACCCAAACGGCCGGTCACTATAAATCAGGCATCGTCCGGTTTCCGGGCTCAGCATGGGGCAGGAACCATCCGCGGGCTCCGGCAAAACCTTGCGTCCGGTCGCGCGAAACGCCCGCGCAGCCAGCAGCGCTTCGCCCTTCGTCAAATACGGCGTCAGGCCCGTCACCCGGAAATGGCAGCATTCCGTCCGCAGCGTGCACTGCCGTTCAACTGGCCGACCGGCAAGTTCCGCATACACCGCCCGCACCTCGTTCAGGCTCTTCGCAAGATCCGGCCTCCGACGATCCTGTTTCATCCGGAAACTCCCGCCATTGCATGACCTGCGATCCAGCCCGTCGTCCATGCGGCCTGGAAATTGAAACCGCCGGTAATTCCGTCGATGTCGAGAATCTCGCCCGCGAAATGAAGGCCCGGGCACAAGCGACTTTCCATGGTCTTGAAATCGACCTCCTTCAATCGCACGCCCCCACACGTCACGAACTCATCCTTGTTCAGCGTCTTCCCATGCACGGGAAGCTCCATGCGCGTCAGCGCATCGGCAAGTGCCAGAGCCGAGGCTCGCGTCAGGGTCGTCCAGCGCACGTCCGGGCCGATTCCCGCACCGCGCGCAAACTCCGCCCACAACCGCGCCGGCACGGGAGCAATGGGATGATTCACCACCGCCTTGTTCGGATCGGTCCCCCTCCGCGACTGAAACTCCGCAAGCAGTCGGTCCGCGGTCCAATCGGGCAGCCAGTTCATCCGCAACGGAAAATGGTAGTCCATTCCATGCAACTCCCGGGCGCCCCAGGCGCTCAGACGCAGGATCGCCGGCCCGCTCAGTCCCCAATGCGTCAGCAGCACGGGCCCGCGCTCGCGCAGTTTCGTTTCCGGAACGGACACCGCCACGTCCGGCATCGCAATGCCGGCCAGATCGCGCAACCAGTCCGCGTTGACGTGAAACGCAAACAACGACGGCACCGGCGTCTCGATGGTGTGCCCAAGCGCCTCGATCCATTTGCCGAGCGCCGCGCTGCGACAGCCGCCGATGGCGACGCAAAGCCTGGCGCACTCGAGATGGGAGCCATCGCTCAAGGTCAGATCGAATCCGTCCGGACGTGATTCCGCGGACCGCACCCCCGCACCCGTGCGGAGTGCCACACCGGCCTCCCGGGCCGCATTTCGCAGACAATCGACGATGGTGGCCGACGAGTTTGTGACCGGAAACATCCGTCCGTCAGCCTCGGCGTGCAGCCGGACGCCGCGCCGCGCAAACCATTCGACGGTCTCGCGCGGGCCGAATCGCGTGAGCGGTCCAATCAACGCCCGCCCACCGCGCGGATACTTCGTCGAGAGTTCGCGCGGGTTCTGACACGCATTCGTCACGTTGCACCGACCGCCGCCGGAGATCCGGACCTTCGTCAGGAATTGCGGCCCCTGCTCGAGCAGAACGACTTCGCGATTTCTCGCCGCGGACGCACAGGTGATTGCCGCGAAAAAACCGGCCGCGCCGCCTCCGACGACGACCACACGGGAAGGGTCAGACATCGACCAAAACGATCAGCCCTGCCCCGACGCCTGCGAATCCCGCGCGGGAAGTTCCGGCCCCGCAGCGGGAGCGGACGTCCCCGGCAGCACCTTGCGCATGAACTTCGTGAGCCCGCTCTCTGCAGCCTCCTGCTCCGCGCGCGCCTGCCGCATTGCCTGTTCCCACGCCGCGGCAAATCCCGGAGCCTGTTCGCGCATCCGCGCCACCGCCGCCTCGTAAAGCTGGAGTTGCCGGGCTTCCGCGCGCCCCGGCTTTTGCTGCGCGGCGGCGAGATTCACGCGCAGGTTCTCGTTCTGCGTTTTCAACTCGGCGAGTTCCTTCTCGAGCCGCTCGCTGCCCGCGGCGGTGATCTTCAGATGCGTGTTGATGTGCTGTTGCAGCTCCGCATTCTCCGCCTTGAGGCGCTCGATTTCCTTTTTGAAATTCGCCCGCGCGGTCCACGCCCCCTTCCACACAAACGCGACAACAAGCAGTCCCAGGGCGAGCCCCCAGGTGAACGGGTGCGAAACGACCGGCCAGAGTTGGTCCATGTGCCAACGCTAGAGCGTGTCGGACACTTTTACAGGAGAAAACGAATCGCCCCTCCGCTCATCGCGGATCCGTCACCCGCCCGAGAAACAAACACGCCGCGCTCGGCCGGTGCTGGATCGCGAAGAAAAACGGCCTGTCCACCGTCACGACTTTTGGTTCGTCCGTTCTCGCTCCTCTCACCATCATCACTGCAGTGGCTGCGGCGGCCTCCGTTCCCTCCTCGTTTACGTCGACGAAGACCTTTTGAAGGACCCCCGAAATCCAGAACGGCCCGGCGGAATCACTCTCCACCATTTTCGAGAAATCCGCACTTCCCGGCGGAATTCCAAACGCGTGCGTGATTCCCAGCCCGATCAACAGATCCCTCAGCTCCATCGCAGGCCCGTCCATTCGGAACCGCGGGAGAAAGAGCGTAATGTCGACCCGATCAAGTGCCGCACATTCCGCGAGCAGTTTTGGGGTCAGCTTCGCCTCCAAAGCGGACAATCCGCTCGGCGAATCGGGCAACAGCACGAGGAGTTGCAGATCGGGATCGGTGTAGGGAATGCCAACCACCGTCATCCCGGGCCGCCGGGCCCAGGCCAAGCTCGCGCGCTTTTTCATCATCGGCACGCTCACGCTCTGTTGCTCGTCGAGTTGAAAGGGCATCGGCGCGGTCTCGGCGCGATCAAACGCATGCTGCCAGCGCGCCTTGAAATACAGTGCGTCCACCAGCACGGCATTCGTCGCCGGACCGATACTGCCCTGCGAAAGAAAATCGCGAATCCGATTCCGCGTCTGCCGCTGGACCCATTTGTTGATCGTCGCCCGCGCCTGCTCGGCCTTGCGGAAGTCCACCAGCTGAAGCTCCGCACCAAAATCCGCTTTCAGCGTCGCCAGATACTCCGGCCGGATCGGAAACCCGTCCTGCGCGAAAATCCGATCCGCCTGCAGAAACTCGATCCGCGATTTTCCTTCGGGCAGTGCCCCAAGAGCCTTCCGGAGCTCCGCGAATGCCGCATCGCCACCTTGCTTCTTGTAACCGAGCACCGCGGCCATCTGCTCGCGATTCGCACCTCCGGCGCCAGCCCACACCATCCGCAATGCACCCTGCAGGGACCACGGAGACAATGCGACATTTCCTTTCGGCACCCCGCGCAGCAGCTCGATCCCGAGCGCATTCGTTGCCTCCGCGGCGGGATTCGTCGGCCCGTCACTCGCGGCGAATGCCACGACCGGCAGCGTCAGCGCGCAGAGCCAGCTTCGCATGGCGAAAGCGTGACTCGCGGAGCGAATGCGGCCAAGCGGAAAAACCGGAACGCTATTCGGAGGGCTTGTAATCGATCCCCAGTCGCTCCGCGTTCTCCTTGCGCCACTCCTCGCCGAGCTCCTCGAGCGTGCTTCCCGTCCAGAGCTTCCACAGGTCCGGATCGTATTTCCCTTCCCGCGACGCGGCATTCAATTTGCGGATGAGGTCCTTGTCCTTTTTCCGAACCACCCAGTCGAGAAAGTTGGCGGTCACGCGATAGCTCGAGTCGTATCTCGCGCTGTCGAAATTCCGCTCGGTGATCTCGGCGCCTTTCGCCTCCGGCTCGTAGAGAAACCATCGAATGTAGTCCGGAATCCCCTCACTCACCCACCGCGGGGCTCGCACGGCATTGGGATTCCGCCGACGGGCGTTTCCATACGCCTGCACGACATGCACCATTTCGTGGACCACTGCCCCGCAGGCTTGCTTGTCGAGCTGCTCCCGGAAAAACGGGATTTTCATCGCGATCCGGCTGCCCGCGGCATACGCCGGGGTCTCGCCCATGTCGTCGCGAAATTCAAACAGCACCTTGTCCGCGGCCTTGAAACCCTCGCTCGGAAGCATGGCGATGATCTTCGGATACCACTCCTTAACCACCGGAAGCAGCTTCTGCTCCGCCCACGGGAGAAGGTCGGGCGCCAACGTGGCATCGATCGTATAGGTGTAGGGGCCCGAGCGGAATGTCTTCTGAATCTTCTCCGGGACCACCGCCAGCTCCAGCGGCTCCCCGCCCGATTCCACCACATCGATCTCGCTGAAAAACGTGTCGGCAAACGGACTCGCGTCGTCGGTCTTCTTCACGTCGAAGAGCAGGTAACGCCACGTCCCCAAGTCCTTCCCCTGCTCCCCCGTGATGGACACGCCCACACAACCACCCGGCTCCTCCACCGTCTGCCGCGTATCGACTTCGGCAATCAGTTTCCACCCCTCGGATTCGAGGTCATCACTGGTCGGCTTCGCCTGAAAGTCCGGTGTCTCGCCGGTCGCACCATACACCTTGTAAACCTGCGGAGACCGCTCGTCGCTGTGCCGGGAATACGTCGAGATGCGCTCCATGGCGACGGGGCGCCCAAGATCCAAAGACAACCGCCCGCCATCACGAAAAAAGAAATTGCTGCGCGGCTCATCGTCTCCCCCCGGGAGCCTCCCATCGGTCAGAACGGCGAGAGCACCACCCTTTCCATCCCTTTCACCCCTGACGATCACAAACTCCCGCCCACTCGCGGCGTCATTCGCAGCGGGAGGCGGCACCGTCTTGAAACGAAAATCACCTCCGTCACGGATGCACTCCACAGAGACGTTGGCAGCCACCGCATAGCCGGAAAGCACTGCGGACACGGCTGCACAACTCAGTAATCCGGGGAGACGCATTATGGCATCGCATGATTTCCCTCTCGAACGCCGCACCGCAAGAGCGAACCATGTCATACGCCCGGGAAGGGCCGTTTTCACTGTCACTCGGTTCCTGCCCGCAGGGACACGCTTAACGATCAGCCGCTAGTCGGAATCCCGGAGTGCTACGTGGAGGGCTGGTAATCGATCCTCAGCCGCTTGGCGTTCTCCTTGCGCCACTCTTCGCCGAGTTCCTCGACGGTCGATCCGGTCCACTTCTTCCAGTCGTCCGGAGAGTATTTGCCCTCGCGCGCGGCGGCGTTGAGCTTGCGGATCAAGTCGCTGTCCTTCGTCCGCACGACCCAATCGAGGAAGTTGCCGGAAACGCGATAGCTGCTGTCGTAGCGAGCCTCCTCGAAATTCTGCTTCGTGATCTCCGCGCCTTTCGACTGCGGTTCGAACAGAAACCAGCGGATGTAATCGGGAATGCCCTCGGTGATCCATCCCGGCACCTCGGCCGCATTTCGATTCCGACGCCGGCCCCACCAGTAGTTCTGCACGACATGCACGAGTTCGTGCACGACCGCGCCGCACGCTTCGCGATCCCGCTGATTGCGGAAAAACTCGATGTTCAGCGTCACTTCATTTCCCGCTGCATAGGCGGGCGTCCCGCCAATATCGTCGCGAAATTTCATCGTCACCTCGTCGGGAGGGCGGTAACCCGGACTCGGCAGCATCTCCACGATCTTCGGATACCACTCCTCCACCACCGGCATGAGCGTCTTCTCGGTCCACGACGCCAGATCCGGCGCCTTCGTGAGGTCGACGGTGAACGTGTAACGACCGAACTTGAACTGCTTCAAAATCTTCTCGGGCACCTTGACCACTTCGAGCTTCGGGCCGCTTGCATCCACAACATCGATCTCGCTGAAGAATGTGTTGCCAAAGGGGCCGTCGTCCGTCTTCAGCACATCGAAAAGCAGGTAGCGGTATTTTCCGATCGGTGACGGTCCGTTGCCCGTGATCGCCACGCCGACCTGCCCGCCGTCCGCCCCGATTTCGTTGCGGGTGTCGACATCCGCGATCAACGTCCATCCAACAGTCGTCGGATCGGTATCGCCCTCCACCTTCGCAACGAATCCCGGTTCATTGCCGACGGCTCCGTAAACCTTGTAAGTCTGCGGAGCGCGCTCGCCGGTGTGCCACGAGTAGGTGCCGATGCGCTCGATCCAGATCGGCTTTCGCAGATCCATCGCGATGCGCCCGCCATCTCCGCTGAAAAAGAAATTCCCCGAAGGATCGTCCTGACTCGCGGGAATCCCACCATCGTGCAGTTTGTCGAGCTCGCCGCCGTTTCCATCGCGCTCGCCGGAAACGATGATGAACGCCGCCTCGGTCGCGGCGTCGTTGGTCGCCGGTGGCGGGACTTTGTCGAATTTAAATCCTTCGTCCGACGCAGCGTGCGCGATCACCACACGCGCCGCCGGAGCGGCGAAGGCACAACTTCCAAAAAGACCTGTTAGCGCTACGACGCAGAGGGAACGGGGAAGAACCATCGGTGCCTCCAACCTTCCCGGAATCAAATATCCGCGCAAGACGGAAGGTCGTCCCCGACGCTCCTATGACACGGCAATCACGCGCCGATTGCGAAGCCCCTCCTCGACGCTAAAAAACGCCCAGCAGCAGGAGAACAAGCAGGATCACCACGAGAAGCCCCAGGCCTCCGCTCGGATAATAGCCCCACCCTGAGCTGTAGGGCCATGTGGGCAAAGCTCCGATGAGCAGGAGAATAAGCACGATTAAGAGGATGGTGGACATGATGCGTTGGGTTCCCCTTGGATCGCGGGTGAACGATCCTTTGGCCGTCTGCCTCGATCACGCACCGCGTCCGAACCTAACGCGCCCTGGCGTCGAACTCCTCTTCGTGCTGACGCATTCTGCCATCGACCACGAACGGACCGAAGGGGAGCAACGCCGCGACGAAGAAAAACGCGGCCCGCGCAACGGACCAGCCCGCGATCACCATCGTCTGGATCAGCATCAGCACGAACGCGGTGAAAAGAATGCCGTGCAGCCAGCCCGCGATCTTCACCGCCATGGGCATGTCCGCGAAATACTTGAGCGGCATCGCGACGCCCAGCAGCAGAAGGAACGAGATCCCCTCGATCAGCGCCAGTTTGCGAAGCAACGGAATCGGATTCTTCACGGCGGGAACGCTAACGAGGCCGGCGGGGAAAGCAAACCCGCATTGGACCCGGATCCCTTGCACACAATCAAGACCTGCTCCGGGCCGAAGCATCTGGCAACTGGCTGGTGAGCGATCCACGGGTTAACTTCAAGTCGTTCGCCGAAGCCCATGGACTGGATCATTCTCCAACAGCTCGCGATCTCTCTCGGCATCGGGCTGCTGCTTGGTCTGGAGCGGGAGCGAACGGAGCCGTCCATCGCGGGCATCCGCACATTTCCGCTCATTTCGATGCTCGGCACCGTCTGCGCCCAGATCGCCACCGTCTCCGGCGGCTGGGTGATTGGCGCTGGATTTCTCGGACTCGCCGCCACCGTGATCTCTGCAAACATCGCCAGGCTGAAAAAGGGCGATGTCGATCCCGGAATGACCACCGAGGTCGCCGCGCTGCTGCTCTTCGGAGTGGGCGCAATGCTCGTCACCGTCAACCTCATGGCCGCCGTCGTCGTCGGAGGCGCGATGGCCGTGTTGCTCCATTCGAAGCAGGCATTGCACGGCTTCGCCGATGCCGTGGGTGAACGCGACATGCGTGCGATCATCCAGTTCGTCGTGCTGAGCATGATCATTCTGCCGGTGCTGCCCCACCAGTCCTACGGACCCTACGGCGTCTGGAATCCCTTCAAGATCTGGCTGATGGTCGTGCTGATCGTCGGCATCAGCCTGTGTGGCTACGTCGCCTACAAATTTCTCGGACCACAGGTCGGCACACTGCTTGGCGGCACCATTGGCGGCATCATCTCGAGCACCGCGACCACGGTGAGCTATGCACGACGCTGCGCGAAGGAATCCTCGCTCGCGCCGCTCGCCGCGCTCGTCATCATGATCGCGTCCTGCTTCTCGCTGGTTCGCGTGCTCGTGGAGATCGCCGCCGTCGCACCGTCGAACTTCCCGAAACTTGCCCCTCCGCTGGTCGCCATGCTGCTCGCGTGCGTTGGCATCACGATTTTCCTGTTCCTTCGATCGCGGTCCCATCACGCCGAAATGCCCGAGCAGAAAAACCCGGCTGAACTGACCTCCGCCCTCGTGTTTGGAGCCATCTATGCCGTGGTGCTGCTCGCCGTGGCGGCCGCGAAGGATCATTTTGGCGCCGCCGGCCTCTATACCGTCGGCGTGATCTCGGGATTCACCGACATGGACGCCATCACGCTCTCCGCCGCACAAATGACAAACTCCGACGGGCTAGATCCCGGCACCGCGTGGCGAACCATCCTCATCGCCATGATGGCAAACTTCGTCTTCAAATTCGGCGTCGTCGCCGCGCTCGCCACCAGAGCATTGACGGTCCGGGTCGGCGCATCATTCGCCACCGCGATCGCGGCGGGAATCGCCATCGTCCTGTTCTGGCCCTAGCTCGACTTCTGCCGGCGAATCCAGTCGTTGACCCGCTCCTCGAGCACATCGAGTGGAACGGCGCCGGCTTCGAGCACCGTGTCGTGAAATCCGCGAAGGTCGAAATCTTCGCCCAGCGCCTCCTCCGCGCGCTTTCGCAGCTCCTTGATCTTGAGTTCGCCGACCTTGTAGGCAAGCGCCTGGCCGGGCATGACGATGTAACGATCCACCTCGACCTTGATGTCGTGGCTGCTCATCGCCGAGTGCTCCGTCATGAAGTCAATCGCCTGCTCGCGGGTCCAACCCAGCGCGTGCAAACCGGTGTCCACCACCAGGCGGCAGGCGCGCCAAATCTCGAAGGTCAACCGGCCAAAGTCCGACGCCGGGTCGGTGTAAAAGCCCATCTCCTTCCCCAGGCTCTCGGCATACAGTCCCCATCCCTCGATGAATGCGGTATAGCCACGCTCACGAAGCAGCTCCGGCTTCTCGTCCAGCTCCCAAGCGAGCGCCAGCTGGAGATGATGCCCCGGCACCGCCTCGTGCAGTGTGAGCGCCTCCATTTGCCATTTGGGCCGCTTCTCGAGATTCGACGTATTCGCCATGAAGTAACCGGGTCGCTGCGCCTCGATCGAGCCGCTGTAGTAATACGCCGCGGGAGCCGCGTCGGCCTTGAATGCAGGGATCGGCTTCACACCGTAGGGCAGTCGCGGCAGCCGGCCAAACAGCCGCGGCAATTCCGCGTCGGCGCGCTTCGCGATGTCGCGATACCCCATCAACAGCTCGTCCTCGGTTTTCGCGAAATACTTCGGATCGGTCTGAAGATGTTTCGCGAACGCCTTCCGGTTCTCGAAACCGGCCCGTTTCGCCACGGCGTCCATTTCGGCCTCGATGCGCTCGACCTCCGCCAGCCCGATCTCGTGAATCTCCTTCGGCGTGAGATTGGTGGTTGTCGAACGCTTCGCCCGGTGGGCATACCACGCCTGGCCATTCGGCATTTCCGACATGCCAATCGTCTCGCGCGTGCCGGGAATGTAGGTCTCGTTCACAAACGCGCGAAACTTCTTCAACGCCGGCAGCACGGACTCCCGCAGCACCTTCACGGCCTTATCCTGATATTCCTTCTTCGCATCGTCGCTCATCAACGGCGTGTCCTTCCGAAATGGCGCGAGAATCGGATTCTCGAGCGTGTCGTCGGAGACAAGCGCATCGAGTTGCTCGGGTAATGCGGCGAGCGTCACCCGGGGCGGCGTCACGCCCGCGTCGAGCCCCCGCTTGAGCAGCTCGATGTCCTGATCGATCCGTCGCGGCACGGAATTCAATCGCGCGAGAATCGCATCGAAATCCTCCGGCGTCTCCGCAGGGACAACCTCCATCAACTCCGGAATCGACGTGTGCACGCCGCCGAGTTGCGTGAGCGCCAGCAATTCGGCAGGGAACTGCTGGCCCTCGACATCCTCCCGGAAATCGCGAAGCAGCAGCTCGTAGTCGAGGCGCCATTTTTCGCTGAGCTGATCCGCATGGATCGCTTCGAGCTCCGCGAGAAACTTCCGCTCCTGCTCCTCACGCACCTCGAGGGCCTCGGGCGATTTGTCCGTCCAGCGATCCAGCCCCTCGCGCTTGCCGAGATACGTCGCCCACTCGGGAAACTGCTCCATGTTCCACGCCCAGATCCGATCGATGAGAGCCGTGAATTTCTCATCCTCCGGCGTCGCCCGGACGGGCAAAACCGCCAGCAACCCGAGACCCCCCAGGATCGCCAATCGCAGCACGCAGATCATCCTCATGCGGTCGAAACTGATCCCCCCGCCTGCCAACGGCAAGCCGGGAGGAAACGATTCCGCCGCGGGTCGTCTTTGACAAATCCGGCCGCGGCTGTTCCCTTCTCGCTACCGATGAACTCTCCCCTTGTTCTCATCGCCGCCCTGCTCGCGCTTGCCGTGACGTCGGAAGCGCGCGCCGCCGACAAAACCTTTCGCAACCCCGTCAATCCCTCCGCCGATCCGTGGATGGCCTACGTGAAAGGCCACTACTACCTCGCCACGACACAGGGCGATCGAATCAAGCTCTGGAAGGCAAAGTCGGTGGCATCTCTCGCGGAGGCGCAACCCATCACGATCTGGGAGGGAGGTCAGGGCGTGTGGGCTCCCGAATTTCACGAGCTCAAGGGTCCGCGCGGGACGAAGTGGTATTGCTACTTCACGATGACCGATGGCCCCGATGACAACCACCGCATGTATGTGATGGAAAGTGCCAGCGGTCGCATCGAGGGCCCCTATCGCGCACCGAAGAAGATCCTCACCGATCCCAAAGACGAATTCTACGCGATCGACGGCTCGGTTTTTGTTCACCCGAATGGAAAGACCTATTTCTTCTGGGCCGCCCGTCCCCACCACCGGCTTTACGTCGCAGAGATGAGCGATCCGTGGACGCTGAAGGGAGAACGCCAGCTTATCGAAGCATCGGGCTTTGGCTGCGAGGAAGTGCGTGAAGGGCCGTTCGTCATTCAACACGGCAACCGTCTCTTCCTCACATATTCGGCGTGCGACACGGCAAAGCCCGATTACAAGGTCGGCGCACTGTGGACGACGATCGATGAGGATCCGCTGGATCCCAAATCGTGGCGGCAAATCGAGACGCCAATTCTCGAGCGGGCGGACGAAAACGGGGTGTTCGGTCCCGGCCACCACTCCTTCTTCAAGTCTCCGGACGGCAAGGAAGACTGGATCGCCTACCATGCCAAGACCAGCTCGGAATACACCTACAGGGGGCGGTCCACGCGCCTGCAAAAGCTGGAATGGACCGAGGATGGCATGCCAAAGCCGGTCATTCCTCTTCCGTTGGACGCGGAGATCCCGCTGCCTTCGGGTGACCGCGGCCGGTAAGAGCAGGCTCGCGGCGCAACTCGTCGTGCCGCGGACATTCTTTCTTTCGCAGCTCTCCGACCTCGCCCATTCTGCGGGGTTGTGTCTGCCGTTACGAATATCGCCGCCTACAAGTTTGCCCGGCTCTCCGAGCTGAAGCCACTGCGCGAGGAACTCCTCGGCCAATGCAAAGCCGATGGGCTGAAAGGCACGATCCTGCTCAGCACCGAAGGTATCAATTTGTTCGTGGCGGGCGGGCGAGAGGCGGTCGAAAAGCTGCTCGCGCGACTGCGTGCCATTCCCGGTCTGGAGGATCTCACCGCGAAATACAGCGAGAGCGCGAAGCAGCCGTTCTCACGCATGCTGGTGCGGATCAAAAAAGAGATCATCGCGTTCGGCGTCGAAGGCATCGATCCCGTGAATCATCCGTCGCCCAAGCTCGCGCCAAAAACGCTCAAGCAATGGCTCGACGAAGGCCGACCGGTCACGCTTCTCGACACCCGCAACGAATACGAGGTGAAGCTCGGCACCTTCAAAGGCGCACTGCCCATCGGCGTGGACCATTTCCGCGAATTCCCACAGGCGGTCGCGCGACTGCCCGCAGCGATGAAGGACCAGCCCATCGTGATGTTTTGCACCGGCGGGATTCGCTGCGAGAAGGCCGGGCCGTTCATGGAACGCGAGGGGTTTCGCCAGATCTTCCAGCTCGACGGCGGCATCCTGAAATATTTCGAGGAGTGCGGAAGTGCGCACTACGAGGGCGAATGCTTCGTCTTCGATCATCGCGTAGGACTCGATCCCGCGCTCAACGAGACCGAGACGACCGTCTGTTTCGTTTGCCAGGCTCCCGTGACGCCAGACGAACAAGCCGACCCTCGCTACGTCCCGAACGAATCGTGCCCGCACTGTTACAAAAGCCCCGCCGAGAAAATGGAGGCGGTCCTCGCGGAGCGGCACGCGACGCTTCACGCCGTTACGCATCCATTGCCCGGAAGCGTTCCTGCCGACAACCATCGTCCCATCAACGTGCCGGGGGAGTTCGACGGCGCTCCGTTGCTCGAGGCGCTCTGCGGAATCTTTTCTCACATTCCTCGCGAAGAGTGGCTCGTCCGCTTCGACGAGGAAATCCTCCTCGACGAGGCCCGGCAGCCTGCTTCACCCGACCGGCGCGTGCGCACCGGAGAACGCTACTATTTCCTCGAGCGCCTCGCCGTGGAGCCGAACGTAAACGCCGACATCCGCTTCCTTCACGAGGACGACGCGTTGCTTGTGATTGCCAAACCGGCGCCCCTCCCCATGCATCCTTGTGGACGCTTCAATCGCAACACGCTCCAGTCGATTCTCGAGCGCGTCTATCGCGGACAGCGCCCCCGCCCGGCCCACCGCCTCGATGCCAATACCAGTGGAGCGCTCGTTTGCGCTCGAAACCGGCGGTTTGCGAAAATGCTCCAACCGCAGTTCGAGAACGGAAGCGTCGGGAAAATCTATCTCGCCCGCGTGCAGGGGCATCCGATGCTGGACCATTTCCGCTGCGACGCACCCGTCGGCAAAGCCACGATCGAAGCCGGCGCCCGCGAACTCGATTTTGAAAACGGACTGCCGGCCAGCACCGGGTTCTCCGTAGTCGAAAGATCCCCCGACGGCACGGCTCTGCTGGAAGTCCATCCGCGCACCGGGCGCACGAACCAGATTCGGCTGCACCTTCGCCATCTCGGCCATCCCATATGCGGCGACCCGATTTACTCGGGCGTCGACGCACAGGGCTCGCCGCAAACGCTCTCCGTGGACGCACCACCGCTCTGTCTGCATTCGTGGAAGATCACGTTTACGCATCCGACCAGCGGTGACCGCGTGACCTTCGAGGCGCCCCGCCCGGCCTGGGCCGCGCCTACGGAGTGAGCGGCACGGCCTTGCCCGAATCGGCGGAACGCCGCGCGGCATCGAGGATCTCGACCACCGTCACGTTCACCGGCAGCGACGACAGGCTGCCTTCCGGATCGACTTTGCCACGCACCACCGCCGCGAGATAGGCAAAGCAATCGTCAAAGGGCGGCGGCGACGGCGGACATTCCTCGGTGCTCACGTCGCCGCCGGTCTTCGTGCGCAACGTCTCCCGATTCTCCGCAAAGAGCGCGCCTTTCCCGCCGTAAATCTCCAGGTCCTTCCGGCTGTAAGGCCAGTTCCACGATGCCTGAATGATCCCCTGCGCCCCCGGATACGTGAGCACGATGGTGGCTTCGTCATCGACGCCGGCATAAGCCGGGTCCGTCTTCAACTTCTGCGTGACCGCGAAAACCGTCTGCGGCCGGTCGCCTTTCATCAGCCACGTCATCAGATTCGCACCGTAACAGCCAAAATCGATCAGCGCACCACCGCCGCGACTTTCGGAATCCAGCAGCCAGCCAAGAAACTCCGGCCCGCACCCGATCTCCTTCGGCCCTTCGTGACCGTCATGCGCGACGATCTTTCGAATCGCTCCAATTTCGCCTTCATCGAGCGCCTTGCGTGCCTCGCGAACGGACGGATACCACGTCGTCTCGTAGTTGGTGAGCACATGGATGTCGTGCTCCTCGGCAAGGCGCGCAATCTCCCGGGCATCCTCGACGGAGACCGCCAGCGGCTTTTCCACCATCACATCAATGCCGCGCTTCGCGCAGGCGCGAATCACCTCGAGATGATCGCCGATGTCTGTAAACACACACACCGCCTCCGGCTTCGCCGCATCGAGCATCCCCTCGACGCGCGAGTAAACCAGCTCCGGCGCGAAGCCGAAGCGCTTGCGCAATCTTTCGGCCAACGCCCCGTCCGGTTCCGCGATGCCCACGACCTCCACGTCGCCATTGTTCTCGCGTCCGAGAATCCAACCGACGTGACCGTGTTCCAGCCCCACGACTCCGAGTCGCACGGGCCGCTCAGCAGCTTGCGAAGTCACGCATTCCACGAGAAGAGCCACGATTGCGAGCAGGCGAAACACAAACCGCTGGCACATGCTACTCGCCCCCGGGTTCGGGCGCTTCGGTTTCCCCGGACGGCGCCGGAGTCTCCTTTTTCGGTTCCTCCTTAGGCCTGGGGACCACCTCGAGTCCGCGTCCGACAAAATCGATCACATGCCCCTCGTGCAGCAGCCACGACAGGTCGGCGGCCACTGCAGCCTCCCGTCGATCCTCCTCGCCCGGCGCGGGCGCGGGACGCAGCGCCACCAATGCCTTCCATTGCTCCGCGCGCGGCACTCCCGGATGCTCCTCGATGTAGGTGAGCATGCCCGAAACCGCTTCGGAAACGGGCGCCGTGGAACGGTCGAGATACTTCGGCCGCGCGAGGCCGGCATACGTGATGTTTTTCTTCGCCTTGAAAATATGAACGCCCAGCGCCGTGAGCTGCCGCCCGAGATGGTTTGCGAGCGGAAGCGGGAACCGCTGCAACTCATGCCACGTCTGGCGGGTCAGCGCATGCACTCGCGGACTGGAGGAGTTCATCGCCGGAGAGCCGGGAATCGTCACGCGGTTTCGAATTTTCGCGATCACCGCCCGCGCATGATGCTCGCGGAAATGCCGCTCCACCTCCTCCATGGAGGCCAGCGGGGCAGGCCCAGCGGGAGCGGATGATTCATCCACGGTCGCCGCAGGCTCCGCGTCTGCGTTCTCCGGCGCTTCTTCCACGGGAGACTCCGGCGTTTCCTCCACCACCTCCACCATCGGTTCCTGCTCAGTGACCGGTTCCTCCGCGCTTTCGCCAGCCGGCTCGACAGGTGGCTCAGGCTCCGCGGGTGTCACCGGCTGTTCAGGCTCCGCCTGCTTCTCCGTTGGATCGATCGGATAATAAACCTCGCGCGTGCTCTCCTGGGCCTTCCATTTCTCGATGGATTCCTCGTCGCGCAACATCCGGATCCGCGATTTGAAAACCTCGAAGGGAACGCCCGGGAACCGCTCCCGATGCAGGCGGATGAGCTTCGATTGATAGTCGTGAAGGTTTGGCGGACCAAGCAGCAGACCGCTCATGCCACATTGCGCAACAAAGGGGTAGTTGCCTTTCGGCGGTTCCACGGAATGGACCTCGCGGCGGTAGTATTTGTCGAGATCGGTCGCAAGCACGTGCGCGATGACTTCCTGCTCGCTGGTCCACAGCGTGTCGTCGGTTTTCGCGTGAAACAAATCCGGAGCCGTGTCCGACGTGCGCCGGAATTCCACGAGGTAACGCTCCGATCGATCCAGCACGAGATGCGCGAGATCGAACAACGGATAGGCGCGCGCCGTGGATTTGATCTGCTTCGCGAGACCTTCCACGCCGGCGCGATCCGGCAGAAACTGCACCTTCCAGCCCTCGATGGGCGCAGGCCCGCGCGGCTCTTTCGGTTCCTCACGCCGGTCGCGACCTTTCTTCTCGCCACGACGGGGCGGACGTCGATCCTGCCGGTCGCGATGCCGCCCTTCGGGTCGTCGCTCACGTCGATGCGTGGCATCACCTTCCTTCTCGCGCCGCTCACGAGGCATCCGGGGTGGCTCGGTCGAACCACCGCTTTTTGCCCAGGCAGGAGCAAACGCCTCGGACAGGTCGATGCCTTCGAGGCTGGAAAGGGGAGACGGCTCGTCGCTCATGGGTTCGAAGAGGCTACCATGAAATGATCGAAAACAAGACTCGAAGTGCCTTCCCCAGTCAGGAAACCAAAAGGTTCCACGGAATCCACTTGCACCAACGCGCAGAGCAACTACCGATTCTCAGGTCAATGGGTGCGGCGATACGTAGAACTCTTGCAATGCTCGCGATGGCCTCCGTGGTCGCGCCCGACTTGCGCGCCCAGACTCCCCCGCCACCGCTTTCCGAAATCGAGCCCGGCCTTGAAAAGGCCGTCCGCTGGAAATGGCATCCCGAACCGTCGAATCCGCGTAACTGGGGCCTGGAGCTTCCCGTGGTTGCGCCCACGCCCTACGCGCCGGCGCTTCCGGGCGCCACCATTCGCCACGACGTCACCGGCCGGCCCGATGCGTATGTCGTGCAGCGGGGCGACGCGCTCGCGAAGATTGGCAAAAAGTTCAACGTGCCGGTCGAGGTGCTCAAGAAAGTCAACGGCCTCGAGAGCAACCTCATTCGGGTCGGCGACGTCCTGCGCATCCCGACGCCCGAGGAGGTCGCGGCATTGAGCCCCACGCCCGCTCCGGATGGAACCGCTCCGCAGCCGCCGATTCCCGGAGCTCCCACGGGCCAGCCGCTCGACACCCTGATTCTTCAGGTCTTCCTCGATCGTCAGCAATTCTCCGCCGGCCCCATCAATGCCGAAGTGAGTCCGGAGTTCCTCAAGGTCGTGCAGCTCTACCTGCAAACGCATCCGGAGATCGCCGACTCGAATGCGCTGCTCGAACTCGCTAAGGCGAAGGTTCCCGAGCCCACGACGACCTACACCCTGCGAACAGCCGACTTCCATTTCATCGCACCGCCCAAAGCGGCGCCCATCGAGCCAGGCACCAGCGGCAGCAAAAAGAAAACCGCGGCGGCAAAGCCCCCAAAGCCCACGCTCGAGGATCTCACCACCACGCGCATGCTCGCCTACCGCAGTCCGTGGGAATTCGTGGCGGAACGCTTTCACTGCAGCGAGAGCTACCTGCGGAAGCTCAACCCGCACATCAAGGAACTGCCCGGCCCTGGCACGGAATTTCGCGTGCCCAATGTCGCGCCGTTCGAGATCGAGCGCGTGTTCGCGGGTCCGCTGCAACCGCCGGCCGGCGTGGGGAACCCCTTCACCGCGGCGATCGTGGATCGTTCCCGGTTGGAAATTCGCCGTGGCGACGCTCTCGAGGCCGTGATGCCACTCTCGATCGCCCGCCCCGGACTGCGCGGCAGCGAGTGGGTTGTTCTCAACGCCATTCCCCGTCCGCAGCTGGTGACGAATCAGGAACCCCGTGTTCAGTCGCAGACGCCGACCCGCCTTTTCGGCCGCGAGTCCCCAGGCGAAGCCAGACCAACTCCCACACCCGTGCGCGAACGCCTCGTGCTCGGTCCCGGCCCACGCAATCCCGTCGGCATCATCTGGATCAATCTCGCCAAGGCTGGTGAACCCGAGCCGCTTCAGTTCGGCCTTCACGGCACCAGCATGCCGGACGAAATGGCCACTCACGAGAGTCTCGGCGGAATTCGCATGACAAACTGGGACATCGCCCGCGCCGTGCGTATGCTGCCCGAAGGAACCCCGCTGGTCTGGACCACCGGTCAGCCCCTCGCACCACCGGTCGCGCCACAGCCGCCCTTGTAGAAGTCCTATCCACCCCTCACCACCGAACACCAAACAATCCATGAAACACACCGCATCAGCAGTCTGGAAGGGCTCCCTCACCGAGGGCAGCGGAACCATGTCCACCGGATCCGGCGCGCTCGTCGACAAGCCGTATTCCTTCAAAACCCGCTTCGAAGGAGAACCGGGCACGAACCCCGAGGAACTCATCGCCGCCGCACACGCGGGATGCTTCTCAATGGCGCTGTCCCTGATCCTCGGGCAGGCCGGAATGACCCCGGAGAAACTTGAAACAACCGCGACGGTTACGCTCGAGAAGGTCGACGACGGATTTGCCGTCACCAAGAGCCATCTCGACCTCGTGGCCACCATCCCCGGCGCGAGCGAGGAGGCATTTCAGGAATGCGCGGCCAAGGCAAAAGCCGGCTGTCCGATCTCGAAACTCCTCAACGCCGAGATCACCCTCGACGCAAAACTCGCGTAAATTCGCCGCTGAAGGGACGACCATCGATCGATGGTCGTCCCGTTCAGTTTTTCCAGCACCGCGATCACCGGTTCCGCCGGCAGGCTCCAGCCTTTTTGCTGGCAGGCCTCGGCGATCAAATCCATCAGGCGTTTGCCGTCTCCAACGGTCGGATTTGAATCGGCCCCTGCAGCGACAAGCATTTCAACGACACGGGCGTTCCCAGAATGTCCACGCCGACACCCGGCGCACACGACGTCGCTGGCAGATTTTTCGAGCACCTTGATCAACGTGCGTCCATAGCGATCCCGTTCCTCCTCCTGCTGTGTGGCGAGCACCCGGGCAGCGCACGCCAGCTCTCGATCCTACCGGATCCAGCGAACCGCAAACCAGAGGATCGGATTAAACCAATGGACCGTCTGCAAGGCCCGCTCCAGCACGTTGGCCCAAAGATCCCCGCCGCACGCGGAAGTGAAAGCGAATCGTTCCAACCGCAGGCCGCGCCAGCAGGAGCATCGCCACCGCGCCCCATGTCATCCCCAACACCAGCTGCCACGAGAGAGCGATATCACAAGCTGCCGGGGCGGCCGACGATTCGGCGGGACTTTCCTCCGCCGTGGACGGGGAAGCCGCACGAGGAGCCACCACCATCTCCGGATGATCCGAAAACCCGGCCCACAGCCTTTCCCGGCGAACTCCCGCACCGGCGGCATCACGTTGTAAACGCTGGTGCGTGACGCCGGCAGGTCGGGCAGCACCACCAACACCCACAGTCCATACCGCCACCCCGGTGAAAGACGTTTTCCAGGCAAGGCCTGCACAAGCAGGACGGCCCGGATAAAATCCTGAAAAGCACTGATGCCGTTACGGCATCCCTACGCCGTCGCCCAGACGGCGCGCTCGGGGGCGACGACGAACTCAATGAGTTCGTCGCGAAGACGCTGCGGGACCGTGGCCCGCACTCGCGCGGAATTTTCCTCGTAATCCACCGCGTGCACGACTCCCTCGCGGTGCAGGCGCGCGAGCAGATCCGCGCGAGCCAGCGGCAGCTCGAAGGTCGTTTCCTCGAGACCGCGACTGACGAATTCCCCGATGCGCTCGATCAGCACATCCATGCCCTCGCCGGTGTGCACGGAGACAAAGACGGCCTCCGGAAAATGCAGGCGCAGCACGGCTTTCGCCGCCGGATCCTCGACGCGGTCCATTTTGTTGAAGACGACCAGCGTCTGTTTCATGTCGGCGCCGAGGTCGGTGAGCACCTTCATCGTGGTGTTGTAAAACTCCATGACGCGGGGGTGCGAGGCGTCGAGCACGTGAATGAGAAAGTCGGAAACGGCGGCCTCCTCGAGCGTCGCGTTGAACGACTCGACAAGCTCGTGCGGGAGCTGACGCACAAATCCAACGGTGTCGGTGAGCAGCAGCGGTTGTTTGTTCGGCAGCGCGATCTTGCGTGTCGTCGTGTCGAGCGTGGCGAACAGCTTGTCCTCGACGAGCACGTCGGCACCGGTCAATCGCCGCAGCAGCGAGGATTTTCCGGCGTTCGTGTAACCGACGATGGCGGCGTTCGGCACGGGCGTGCGCTTCCGGTCCTTGCGCTGGGTGGCGCGTGCGCCGCGCACCTCCTCGATCTCGCGACGCAGGCGGTCCATCTGCGCGCGGATGTTCCGCCGGTCCTGTTCGAGCTGGCTTTCACCTTCGCCCTTCGCGCCAATGCCACCGCCCTGCTTTCCGAGGTGTCCCCACGCGCGCGTCAATCGCGGCAGCGAGTATTGCATGCGCGCAAGATCGACCTGCAACCGGGCCTCCCGCGTCTGCGCACGCATCCCGAAGATGTCGAGGATCACCTCTGCGCGGTCGATCACCGTCACCTTCGACAGCTCCTCCCAATTGCGCTGCTGCGCGGGGGTGAGCTCGTTGTCGAAAATCAGCACGTCACATTGCAGCTCTTTGGCGCGGGCGCAGACTTCCTCCGCCTTGCCGGATCCGAGGAAATACCGCGCCTGCGGCTCCCGCACCTGCGCGAGCACGCGATCGATCACCGGAATGCCCAGCGTGCGCACAAGCTCCGCGAGCTCGTTCAGCAAATCCTCGGCGTCCGCGCGCGCCGTCGGGTCCACGAAGGCTCCGACAAGGAGCGCTCGCTCGACCATCTTTTCGCGCGGCTTGATCTCAAACATGAAGGCGGGAACATAGCAGATCCCGCCGTCCGTGCATCCGCATTTCGCGAGGCGCCGAATCAGGATCAATCAACATCGACGCCGGCGCCGACATCGACGATCGGAGTATTGACGTGCGCTCCGGTCGAGCAACCTATGGCGAAAATTCCCAAAGCAATCGCGGCGACCCCAAGGAGGATGATTCTTTTCATACGCCTTGAAATCGCGACTCGCAGCGCCGTCGGACGCCCTTTCACCTGCCGGCGGGGCTTTCCTCCTCCCCTGGAACCCAGCGGGCAAGCATGGCCTCCAGCGCATCGATGCGAATGGGCTTGGAAAGATAGTCCGTCATTCCCGCCTGGAGGCACAGCTCGCGATCGCCTTTCACGGCATTGGCGGTGAGCGCAATGATGGGAATCTGCGAGTCGTAAGAGCGAATCCGCCGCGTGGCCTCGTAGCCATCCATCACCGGCATCTGGCAATCCATCAGAATGACGTTGTGAACTCCCTGTCTCGCCGCCTCCACCGCTTCCGCTCCATTGACCACGCAATCCACATGGCAGCCAAGCCGCTGGAGAATCGTATTGGCGACCTTCTGATTGACGAGATTGTCCTCCGCAAGGAGCACGCGAATCCCGTCCCGACAACGGGCATCCCCTCCGGATTTTTCGGGTGAGAGATTCTCGCCGTTGCTCTCGCGACAAGGAATGGCGAACCAGAAATTCGATCCCCTTCCGACCTCGCTCTCAACGCCGATTTCACCGCCCATCATTTCGACGAGGTTCTTGCAGATTACCAATCCCAACCCGGAGCCGCCGTAGGTGCGCGTCGTTGAGGAATCCGCCTGGAAGAACGGCTCGAAGAGGCGATGGATGACATTCCTGGAGATTCCGATGCCCGTGTCCCGCACCTCGAACCGGAGAAAGTCGCCGTCCCGCCGAACGGATAACGTGATGCACCCATCGTCCGTGAACTTCACGGCATTCGAGCCGAGATTCAGCAAAATCTGGCGCAAACGGGTGGGATCGCCGCGAAGAAACCGCGGAACGTCGGCATCCAGCTCCGTGAGCAACCGCACGCCTTTCGGCGATGCCGAAACATCGAGGATCTCGCGCACCGAAGTGACGATCTGTTCCAGGTTGAACGGCACATCTTCCAGTTCGAGACGCCGCGCCTCGATCTTCGAGAAGTCGAGAACATCGTTGATGATCGACGTAAGCGCGTCGCCGCTGGATTCGATCACCTTCACATACTCGCGCTGATCGTCGGTAAGCTCCGTTTTCAGGAGCAGGTCCGCCATGCCGATGACGCCGTTCATCGGCGTGCGAATCTCGTGGCTCATGTTCGCGAGGAACTCGCTCTTGGCCTTGCTGGCTTCCTGCGCTTCGCCGGCAAGCCGCTCCACCCGTTCGAGCGCCGCTTCGAGCTCCCGGTTCGCCGCCTGCAGGGCCAGCTCGGATTTTTTCAACCGCGTCACGTCTTCCGTGGCCATGATGAGACCGCAGATGTTCCCCTTGTGATCGCGCCACGGGCTGACCTCCCAGCGGACCCAGGATTTCGACCCGTCCTCCCGTTCGAACAGATCCTCCTCGCATCGCTCGACGGCGCCTTGCAGACAGCGGGCGTGGACATCCTTCCATCGCTGGGGAACATCGGGAAAGACCTCGTAGTGCGACCTGCCGATTAAATCCTCGACCGTCCCGGGAAGCTCGTAATCCTCCAGCCAGCGCCGGCTGCAGTTCAGGTAGCGCATCTCGCAATCAAACATCGCCACCGCGCTGGGCGCATTTCGCACGAAGGCCATCAATTGATCGCGCGATGTGGTCAGCGCCTTTTCCGTCTGCTTGCGTGCCGAGATGTCGGAGAAAATCCCCAGATATCCCGTAATGTTCTCCTTGTCGTCCCTCAGCGCCGTGATCGAGAGCAACGCCGGATAGCGGTGGCCGTCCTTGTGAATGAATGTCCACTCGTGCTCGTTCGGGATTCCAAGGCGGGCCTTCGCCGTGAACGTGTCGAAGCCCGGCCGCAGCCGCATTCCGAGTTCCTGCGAAAACTGCTCGCATCGTCGCGCCACGTCCTCCTTGTCGTGGAGCAGACCGGGCGTGTCCCGGCCAATCAGGTCCTTCGACAGATAGCCCGTGATCCGCTCCGCGGCGTGGTTCATCGATTGGATCACGCCCGCCGTATCCGTGGTGATGATCCCATACGCGGCATTGCTCAGGATCGCCGTCTGCAGCCGGGTCAACGACTCGAGCGTTTCCTGCGTCGCCTGCCGGCGGCTGATGTCCTCTTTCATGGCCACAAACCGGCATATGCGGCCATTGGCGTCCCTCACAGGATGAATCGTCGCGAGCTCGGAAAAGATCGTCCCGTCTTTTCGCCGGTTTCGGAATTCGCCACGCCAGACCCTGCCCTCAAGAAGCGTCCGCCAGAGCTGCGCATAAAAATCCTCCGACTGCTCGCCGGACTTCAACAAGCTTGGCCTTTTCCCCAGCACCTCATGCGCCCGATATCCCGTCACCTGCTCGAAACAGGCGTTCACATACTCGATGCGACCCTCCACATCGGTGATCATGATGGACGTCGGGCTATTCGCTACGATCATCCCAAACAGCGAAAGCAACTCTTCCGCCGAGCCCTCGAGCATCTGCCTCTCGTTGCTGGGATCCATCGACTGCAGCCAGTCCGTGATCAGACTGACCGATTCAACGATACCGCATCCCGGGGAATCAGCCAGCGCTTCCGCCCCCGTTTACTTTTGATGCGTCAAAACCCGCCAAACTTTGCCACAATCCCGCCGATGCGTTTTGCGGCTCTGCTTTGGGAAAACAACCGTTCCGGCGCATGATCCCTACAAGCCCTGCAAACAGCCCTGTAACGATGCGATTCACCAACGCCGACTGGCAACGCCTTCGCGACCTCCGCGACCGCTTCCTCACTGATGCTTCCGCAGATTACTGGACCGCACGGGACCTCGAACTCTACGACGCGACCTTCGCACAACGCATCGGCTGGAAATGGGATGCCGTCCTCCACACGCTCAAGCGCCTGGGATGGCGTCCCCGCGCGACCCGCATCCTCGACTGGGGATGCGGCACCGGGATTGCGACGCGGGCGGTGGCGGAATGGTATGGGATTCGAAAGGTGGAGGTTTACGATCAATCCGCGGTCGCGATGCGCTTCGCGATCGAGGCCTTGAAGCAACGCGGCCTCGACGCAAGCCCGGCGAATCTCCGCGATGGAACAGTTCCCGGGGATTCCCTGCTGCTCATCAGTCACGTCGTCGGCGAGTTGAAACCGGAGGAACGCAAGGCGCTCGCCCATCTCGCAGCCACCGCATCCGAAGTCATCTGGGTCGAACCCGGCTCGCGGGACATCAGCCGCCAGCTGACGGACCTGCGGCAAATCCTTCTCGACGCCGGCCATCACATGATCGCCCCCTGCACGCACGATCGGCTTTGTCCGATGACCGATGCGCCGCGCGATTGGTGCCATTTCTTCGCGAAATCACCGGCGGAAATTTTCCAGTCGGCATTCTGGCGGGAATTTTCAGAGCGCCTGGAAATCGACCTCCGCGCCCTGCCCTACAGTTTCCTCGCGTCGTCGAAGCATTTCACGCGACCACTTCCCGCCGAGGCTGAACGCCTCATCGGACGCCCTCACGTTCTGAAAGCCCACTGCGAGCTGCTTTGCTGCGGAGCCGAGGGGCTTGCTGTCCGCACGCTTCGCAAGCGCGACGACTCCGAGCTATTTCGTCGCGTGACTCGAAAAGGACTCAGCGGAGTCTTCGCATGCCGGAACGGGAAAGTCGAGCTGGTCACCGGAGACAGCGACTGATTTGCGGTCGATCACCAGTCTCGGCAGCGATTATTCGAGTGTGACGCCGGGCAACGGCGGCAGGCCATGCCACGCACGCGCCCGCTGGCACTTGTCGTCACCCGACATCAACGAGCCGCTCGGTGAGCGCCTCCGGCAGATTCGCCCCCTCGGCGCGGTAGAAGGACACCCGATAGGTGGCGCAGCAGGCGCCACATGTCAGACATGGGTTCTCCGGATCGTTCAACGCACGGTGAAAGATCGGCGGATTTCATGGATCGATCAAAAACGCCTGACAACGGTCACCTCGACCCGACTTCGCGAGTTCCCGCGCAACGGTTTTGAGGTCCTCGACAAATGCCTCGTAATTCTTCTCGCGAGCCTCCCCGTCGGGCGCTCGCAGGAGCGATGACGGATGCACGGTGATCATCGTGCGCGCGCAATATTCGGACTCGATCCACTGCCCGCGATCGCGTAGCACGCGAACCTTCGATCCGAGCACACTTTGGGCGGCTGTTCCGCCGAGCAGGACAAGCACGCGGGGCTTCACCGCCGCCAGTTCCGCCTCCAGCCACGGACGGCACGCCGCGATCTCACGCGAGCCGGGTTTG
>Ga0207864_1000134_pt1 | contig 118439 bp, 87 predicted proteins | sample HigsolmetaAR202D_FD_184834 | JGI IMG/M metagenome (GOLD analysis project Ga0207864, IMG submission 184834) | Ionic liquid and high solid enriched microbial communities from the Joint BioEnergy Institute, USA - AR20-2-D (SPAdes) (version 2) ...
TTCGTAGCCGTACTCCCCATACGGCATGCCGCCGTACGGGTAGCCGGGCACGCCGCCGTACGGGTAGCCGGGCACGCCGCCGTAGTAGCCCTCGCCGGGGCCGTACAGCGGGGCGTCGCACGGGCCCCAGCGGCAGATGCCGTTCACGCAGCACTGAGCGTCCACCACGATGGGTGAGGACACCGTTCCCGTTCGTTCTTCTCCTCGGTCCTCGTCCTTCGGGACCTCGTCCTTCGCCTCCTCGTCCTTGGCTTCGTCCTTCGTCTCTTCGTCTTTGGCTTCGTCCTTCCCGTCACGATCGGGCTTCGCCGTCTCCTCGCCCTTGTCCTTGTCCTTCTTCTTCCCTCTCCGATGCTTCTTCCTCGGCTCGTCGACGTCGACCTCCACCTCGACCTCGACCTTCAACGCCTCCTCGCGCGAGGCGGTCGTGTCGTCGAAGACGAGCGGATCGATGAACAACGACTGACGAGCCCGTGAGGTCTCGCCCTCGTCCGCCGGCGCGACGCACGCGCCGAGCAGGAGGCCCGAGGCGATGACGGTTGCGATCGTGGTCGTTCGTCCGAATGTGCTCATGACGTTCTGCTCCTTCGAGGCGCTCTGCCTCGCGCGGTCTGCCCCGTGCTTGCTCGAGGCGCTCTGCCTCGCGCCGCTTCGCCACGAACGCGGCGCGCGTGTAGGAAGGCGCGGGGCCTGGGCGGTCGACGCGCGACCCGGCCCCGCTCCGAGCTCGGCGCTGCGCGCAGGGCGGCGAAGCATGCTCGCTCGCCCGGCGCGTCAGGCCTTTCGACTACCAGCGGCCCCAGCCCGGGTGACGGTGACCGTGCCCCCAGTGCCGATGCGGGAAGCCGTGGCGATGACGCCCCCAGCCCCAACGCGGATGACGGTGATAGCCCCCGTGCGGATGCCGCCAGTGGCCGTGCCTGTGCCCGCCCCAGCGCGGATGCCCGTGGCGATGGCGCGGGTAGCGACGGATCTCGCTCTCGACGGTGCCGGTCTCGCCCTCCTCGGTCTCTTCCGCGGTTTGCTCGAGCGGCTCGCCTTCCTCTACGCCCTCCTCCATCGGCATCTCCCCGCCCATGCCCGGCGCGTAAGGCCCCTCGTCGAGCGGAGGCTCCTCGTCGAGCTCCTCCTCTTCGAGGTCCTCGCCCTCGTCGATGGGCGGCTCGCCCATGTCGGGACCGTACGGCTCCTGATCGATCGGCGGCCGGCCCACGCCCGGACCGTACGGATCCGGACCGTACGGCTCCTGCTCGAGCGGCGGCTCGCCCACGTCCGGACCGTAAGGGCCGTCCGGACCGTACGGGCCTTGTTCGGGCGGAACTCTCGGGACACGCCGACGACCGAACGGGTCGAGCGGGTCGCGCCGTCCCTCCAGCTGGATCTGCGCTTGATTCTGCACGGGCTCGTTCAATGCCTGCTCGGTCTGCCACTGGAAGTCGCCCGGATCCCGATCGTCGATGGCGCTCGCCGACGAGCCGATCGGAGCTGCCTCTTCGGCGGGGCTCGCGCATCCGACGAGCAGGAACCCCATACCGATGGCGACGTTCGCGACGAGCGCTCGCTTCTGTTTGATCATTGCGTGACCTCCTTCGCGGCTGCGCGCGTGCATTCCCGGAGCCAGCGAGCACGTCGAGCGTCGGCTCTTCACGTTTCTCGACGGCGTCGATCGAGAGGGACGCGTCGCGAACGTGTCGACGTGACGGTGCGTGACGCGTCGCCACGATCTTCGTTCGAAGGCTCTCGTCCCGCGGTGCAGGCGACGCGCGGACGAGACGAAAAGAAAAAGACCACCGACACGTCGCCGAAGACGAGAGCGAGCGCTCGCGACGAACGCGAACACACTCGGCTCACGCACCGACGGCGCGCCGGTGGCCTCGTATCCACTTCGATCGAATGCTCGAATCCGCGAGGACGTCCTCGACGAGCGAGCCGCTACCAGATGAAGCCCGTGCGGAACCCCCACGCGCGGCCGAGGCCCCACCCGAAGCCCGGGTATCCCCAGCCGTAGCCCAGGCCGAGCCCCGGATAGAAGCCGCCGAAGCGGGCACCGTAGAAGCCCGGGTAGAAGCCGCCGAAGCCGACGCGGGCGCCGTAGAAGCCCGGGTAGAAGCCGCCGAAGCCGCCGATGAAGACGCCCTGAGAGGTCGAGTCGACGTTCTCCTCGCCGTCGTGCTCGACGTCCTCGCCCTCCACGTCGGGGAAGGCCGCGAGCGGCAGGGTCTGAGCGGCGAGCTCCGTCTCGTCCGGGAACGCCTCGTCCGGGAACGTCTCGTCCGGGAACGCCTCGTCCGGGAAGGCGGCGGGCATCGCGGCCTGGACCTGGCCCGTGGCTTCGTCCTCGGCAGGGGCGGCGCATCCGGTGAACACGAACAGGGCGCCGACGCCGACAGCGGTCAGTGAAACTCGGTCGAGGGTAATCATGTTGAGTTACCTCCTTCGGGCGCCCCTGCGTTGCATCCCCAGCGCCACGGCGCGCGAGGCGCGAAGCGTGCATCCGCCGCGCGAAGCGCGAGCGGTCCGACGGCTCGCTTCGTTCGGCGTACGCAGCACGCGATGCGTCGGATGACGCTCGCGCCCGACGACCGACCACGCTCGACCGGCGATCCGAGCGACGACGCCCCGGTGCAGATTCGTCGAGTGGTCGCGAATCTCCGCGCACAGCCGAGCCTGCTTGCCAAGCCCACGCGGTGGACGCTAGTCGTCGAAACCAGCGGAGCTCGGGGTCGTCTCTCGCGACCTCGTCGGAGGCTCGTGATGAACGGGAGCGCACGGAATCCAGCCAGCTCGCGGGTGCGACGACCCGCAACGAGCGCGCGAGCGCGCGAGCTGAAGAGCGTCGGGAGGGCGATGCTCCTCTTCTTCGGCGTGACGCTCGCCGCCGCCTGCAGCGCCGAGGATCCCGCCGAGACGAACGACGCGGACGTCGTGACCGTCCGGGTCACCTCGGACCGGTTCGACCCTCCGACGGTCAGGATCAAGGTCGGCCAGACGGTGCGATGGACCTGGGCCGGCGGGACGCACAACGTCGTGTCGGGCGAGAACTGCACGCCGGACGACAACTTCCGGAGCGGTGCGCCGATGGCCGGCGGCACGTTCGAGAAGAAGTTCGAGACGCCCGGGACCTTCCCCTACTACTGCGAGCCCCACTGCTCGATGGGCATGACGGGCGAAGTCGTCGTCGAGTGACTGCCGCGCTGTCGTCATGAGCTTCGCGCCGGCCGACGGTCGAGCACGACGGACGACCGATCCGAAGCTCCTCTTCGCGCGCATGCTCGCGTCGGCCCTCGTGGTGGCGACGGCCGCCGTCGCCACGCCCGGCAGAGCCGCGCCCGAGGACGATCCGGCGCCGCAGCCGTCCGCCGAGGAGAACGACGACGGCTCCTCCCCGTCGAGCACACGCGCCACGCGCGCGCCTTCGACGAGCGATCGCGCGTCAGCGCTCGACGAGGCGGCGCGTGCACCGGCGGCCGACGTTCGGATCGCGCCGTCGCAGAGCGGCGTGCTCGGCGCATGGCTCGTCGCCGGGCCTTTCCGCGCCGGCCGCCCGGCGCTCGACGCGTCTCCGTTCGGGGCCGACGACCGCCGGCTCGACGCGCGACTCGGAGCGACGCTCGGCGGAGATCGCGACCTCGGCAAGGTGCGGCGGGGCCCGGCGCGTTGGGTCATCGCCTCGAGCGGCCCCCCGCGATCCGGCCCCGCTCAGAATCCCGGCACGGAGGGGAGCCGCTCGATCGACCTCGTCCAGACGCTCGACGACGCGAAGCTCTCCGATCTCGTCGCCTACGCGGCCGGTCGGCTCCACGTCGAGAAGGCCGGCCGGTACTTCCTCCTCCTCGGCGTCGACGACGGCGTGCGCGTGAGCGTCGACGGGAAGGTCGTCTACTCGCGCGACGAGGCGCGTCCGCTGCGCGACGACGACGACATCGTGCCGCTCGACCTCGCCGCGGGCGATCACGACGTCCTCCTCAAGCTGCATCAACGCTCCGGCGCATGGGTCTTCCGCGCCAAGCTGCTCGACGAGAAGCTCGCGCCGCCCGAGGGCGCGTACCTGCACCTCCCCGGCACGACGGCGGCGGACGCCGAGGCGCTCGCGTCGAGGATGTCGTGGCTCGTCGTCGACCGCGCCTTCGACGCGCGATCGACGCCACCGCGTTACCGGCCCGTCCTGACCGTGCGCTATCCAGAGGGCGCGCCGCGCGGCGTGCCGATCTCGGTCAGCGCGAAGCTCCTCGACGTGCCCGAGGCCTCGCGCTTCGACGTCCGAGCCGGCGGCGTCCCGGTGACGTCGAGCGGCGTCACGGATCTCGTCGTCGCGCTGCCGCCCGTCGAGCCGTGGAAGGGCACCGCGACGCTCGAGGCGACCGTCGCGGGTCGGGTCGTGCGATCGGCGCTCGTCGCGCGCCCGGTGTCCGAGCAGGCGCTCGTGCGCGCCGAGCGCGCCCTCGCGCGCGTCACCGGCGACGAGCCTTGGCTCCAGCCCGGCTCGCTCGACTCGGTCCGCTACCTCACGCAGCGGCTCCATCGCCTCGTCGCGCGCGGTGATCAGGACGACGCGGCCCAGGCGGCGGAGGCCCGCGAGCTCGACGAGCTCGCCGCGAAGCTCGAGCGCGGCGTCGACCCGTACGAAGGACGCACGGGGATGATGCGTCGCGCGATCGTCACGCCGTTCGACGGAGCGCCGACGGAGTTCGGGCTCTACGTCCCGCCGTCGTTCAAGCGCGGCGACGGCCGGCGCTACCCGCTCGTCGTCGGGCTGCACGGGATGAACAGCTTCCCGATCTCGATGATGCGGGCGCTCTTCGGCCTCGACGACGACACGAAGCCGCCCTCGTGGAAGGACCGCCGCCCGCTGCCCGTGCCGCCGGTCGACGCGTTCATCATCACCCCGCACGCACGCGGCAACTCCTTCTATCGCGAGATCGGCGAGGCCGACGTGCTCTTCGTGATGCAGTGGGCGCAGCGCGCGTTTCCGATCGACGAGACACGCATCACGATCACGGGGCCCTCGATGGGAGGGACGGGCTCGGCGTCCATCCCCTTCCACTTCCCTCACGTCTTCGCCGCGGCCGCGCCGCTCTGCGGCTATCACAGCTACCTCATCCGCCCGGCGATCCGATCGCAGCCCAAGCGCCCGTGGGAGCGGATGATCATCGAGGAGCGCTCGAACGTGCTCTGGGCGGAGAACGGCGAGCACTTGCCGCTCTGGATCGTGCACGGGACGCGCGACCTGCCCGAGGCGAACAGCGGCGTGCTCATCGAGCGCTACGAGAAGCTCAAGTACTCCATCAAGCACGATCACCCCGACGCCGGGCACAACGTCTGGGGCCTGACGTACGGCGACTGGAAAGGCCTGAGCTGGCTCCTCTCGCACCGACTCGATCGCCATCCGCGGCGCGTCCGCTTCCGCACGATGCGCAGCCGCTATTCGACGAGCGCGTGGGTGACGATCGACGAGCTCGCCCGCGAGGGTCGATGGGCGGACGTCGACGCGCGCGTGAAGACCAGGACGAGCATCGTCGCGACCACGAGCGGCGTCGCGGCCATGACCTTCGCGCGCGACGACCGCCTCGTCGATCCGAACGCCGCGATCACGGTCACCGTGGACGGCACGACGCTCGAGTTCGGCGAGGACGAGCCGCTCGCGATGCACAAAAGCCCGTCCGGCTGGGAAAAGGGCCCCGCGTCGCACGACAGGCCGATCAAGCGCGCACGCGTGAGCGGCCCGATCCGCGACGTGTTCCACGAGCCGATCCTCTTCGTCCATGCGCGCGACGACGAAGCGCGCGCGAACGAGCGCGTCGCGCGTCACTTCGCGTTCCGACCGGGAGTGACGACGTCGTACCCGATGATGACCGACGACGAGTTCTTGGCCCGGAACGAGCCCCTCGCGAACGACCGCGCGCTCTTCCTCGTCGGCCGCTCGAACAAGGTGCTGGCCGCGCTCGAGTCGGCGGCGGCGAACATGGGCGCCCCCCTCCCCATCCGCGTCGAGGCCGGCGCGGTCACCGTCGGCAAGGAGCGCTTCACCGGCAGCCAGCTCGGGGCGGCGTACATCCATCCGAACCCGCTGCGACCCGATCGCTACATCGTCGTCGTCGCGGGCGCGGACGTCGCCGGCACGCTCCGCGCGATGTCGCTGCCCGAGGCCCTTCCGGACTTCGTCGTCTGGGACGAGCGCCTCGCACCGGCGCGCGGGCAGCTCCTCCTCGGAGGCGCCTCGCTCGTCGCCGGCGGGCTGTTCGAGAAGGACTGGTCGCTTCCTTCGTCGATCGCCGACCCGCTGGCGAAGCCGCTCCGCAACTGACCGCCCTTCCGGAGCGACGCCACGGCGTCCTCTGCGACATCGATGCGTCACCGATGCGATGTGCGACGCTGCACATGGCCGCGCTCTCCGGCGGGTCCGCCGGACGCCATGGGGTCGCATCGGGGCTGACGCCCGAGAGCGACGGGATTACATTCCCCGTCCGAATGCCGCTTGCGACGTGTGACCGAATCGGGCCTGGCCTGGCGAGCGGCGGCCCGTCGTGGCGGGCCGCATCCGTCCGATCCTTGCGCGGAAGACGGCTCGGCCGACTGCTCGTCGCCTTCGCGATCACCGTCGTCACGTCGGTGCTCCTCTTCTTCTCGCCGCTCGCGCACGCTGCGGACTGGACGCCTCCGCCGCTCCGCGGACACGTCGTCGATCAAGCCGGAGCTCTGACGTCGGCCCAGGCGCTCCGCCTCGACAGAAAGCTCGACCGTGCGCGCCGCGAGACGGGCTTCGCGATCGTCGTCTACCTCCTCCCGAAGCTTCCAGAGGGGATGACGATCGAGGACGTCGGCTACACGGCCGGCAACGCGTGGGGCGTCGGATCGAAGGACGGCGACGACGGCGTCATCCTTCTCGCGTCGCTCGCCGAGCGGAAACTACGCATCGAGACCGGTCGCGGCGTCGGCGGCGCGCTCACCGACATCGCGTCGAGCCACATCAACCGCGACGTGATCGGCCCGTTGATGAGGCAGGGCCGCGTCTACGAAGCGATGGATCGCGGCGTCGACGCGATCCTGAAAGAGCTCGTCGAGAACACGCCGGGTGGAACGAGCCAGGCGGGCCGCGATCCGTCCGCGGCGCGCAAGGCCCGCGGTCAGGGCGCCCACGCGCAGCCCGCCACGCCCGCGGACTTCGTGAAGCTCGGCGTCATCGGCCTCGTCATCCTCGGCGTCATCATCCTCGCGATCGTCTCGCCGACGTTCCGCGAGCTCCTCTTCTTGCTCCTCCTCTTCGGTCGCTTCGGCGGCGGCGGAGGAGGCGGAGGTCGCGACAGCGGCTCGGGCTACGGCGGCGGCGGCGGCAGCTTCGGCGGCGGCGGGTCGTCGGACGATTATTGAGGAGAGGCTCCGGGCTCCAGGCTCCGGGCTCCAGGTGGGGCCCGTCTCCAGACTCGAGTCGCCAGCCTGCCGTCTTCAGATCGATTGAGAGGGCGCACGCGGCACGTCATGGGTGCGCGTACCGTGCAGGCGCGCCAGGAACCTTTCATCCCTGGAGCCTGGAGCCCGGAGCCTGGAGCCTCCCTCACCGCCCGTACCGTCCCTTCACGCGAGGCGCGTCCTCGTAGCTCCCGATCCCTCCGGCCGTCCCCGTCGTCCTCGTGCGGCCGTGGCGGCCGCCGCCGAGATCGCCGGGCGGGCGGTCGTCGCGGCGCTCGGCGGCGCGCGTCGAGCCGCGGCGGATGCCGCCGCCCCAGTCCTCGGTGACGTCGTAGCCGCGTCGGCCCGGAGCGCCGCCGCCGTAGCGCGGGGTCCGCTCGCCTTCGTCGCGTCGGTCGGAGCCGCGGCCGGTGCTCCTCCGGCGTTCGCCTTCCTTCACGTTCGGGCGCTGCTCGGTCCCGAAGGCGCGCTGCGCGCGTCCTGCCGAGCCGCGCCGCGCGATCGGCGTGGCGCGGGCACGGCGGGTCGCGGGCTCCGACGTGATCGGGATCTCGGACGGGATCTTCTTCGGCACGCCGTAGGTCTTCTTCAGGGCGACGAGCTCGTCTCGCGTGAGGTACCGCCAGCGTCCCGGCGCGAGGCCCTCCGAGGAGATCTCCGCGAAGGAGATGCGCGCGAGGCGCATGACGGGGAAGCCCGTCGCCTCGCCCATGCGGCGGATCTGCTGGTTGCGTCCCTCGCGGATCGTCAGCTCGAACCACGTCTTGTCGCCCTCGTGGCGAAGGAGCTTCGCCTCGGCGGGCAGCGTCATTCCGTCCTCGAGCCGGACGCCCTTTCGCCATTGGTCGAGGTCCTCCGGGCTCATCGTGCCCTTCACCTTGACCACGTACGTCTTGGGCACGGCCTTGCGCGGATGGAGCAAGCCTTCGGCGAAGTCGCCGTCGTTCGTCGCGAGCAGGACGCCGCTCGTCGCGAAGTCGAGGCGCCCGACGGGGTAGACGCGCGCGCCGATGTCCGCGAGGAGCTCCTTCACCGTGGGCCGTCCTTCGGGATCGCTCATCGTGGAGACGACGCCCCGCGGCTTGTGGAGCACGACGTAGACGGGCTCCTCGGCGACGACGCGCCTGCCGTCGACCTCGACGCGATCGCGGCGGGGATCGGCCTTCGCGCCGAGCTCCGTCACGACGCGGCCGTTCACGCGCACGCGCCCGGCCTCGATCAGCCGTTCGGCCGCACGGCGCGAGGCGATGCCGCCGCGCGCAAGGATCTTCTGGAGACGTTCCATCGCAAGTGCCCTCGAAACCCCGCTACTCTCGCGGGGTGACCTCTCGTAGCACGCTTTTTGCCGCGCCTGTCGTTTCTGCAGCGCTCCTGCTCGCCGGGACGGCCTCCGCCGAGACCATCGTGCTCGACGGAGACGTCCCCGCCGAAGGCCCCGACCACTTCTTTCTCGAGTTCGACGTCCCCGAAGGCACACAGGAGATCGAGGTCCGCCACGACGACCTGTCGGAAGAGAACATCCTCGACTGGGGCCTCGACGACCCCAACGGTTGGCGCGGCTGGGGCGGCGGAACGTCGGAGCCCGCGATCGTCGGTGTGAACGCGGCGTCGCGCGGCTACGTCCCCGGCCCCATCCCGGCGGGGCGATGGCGGGTGGTCGTCGGCAAGGCGAAGCTCGTCGAGTCGCCGGCGCGCTACCACGTCGAGATCGAGCTGCGGACGAGCCCCACCCTCGAGCCCGTGCGCCGCAGCGCGTACGTACCTCCGCCCGCGCGCAAGGTCGAGACGCGCTACTACGCCGGCGACCTACACGTCCACTCGCGCGAGTCGACCGACGCCTCGGCAACGCTCGAGGAGAACGTCGTGCTCGCCAAGTCGCTCGGCCTCGACTGGATCGCCGTCAGCGATCACAACACGATCACGCAGCTCGACTTCTTCAACGAGGTGCACGAGAAGCACCCCGACTTCCTGCTCCTCCCGGCCATCGAGTTCACGACCTACGCCGGCCACGCGAACGCGATCGGCGCGACGCGGTGGGTCGATCACAAGATCGGACAGCCGGGCGTCACCGTCGAAGCCGCGGCGGACGCCATCCTCGCGCAGGGCGCGATCTTCAGCATCAACCATCCGGTCCTCGACATCGGCAACCTGTGCATCGGCTGCGCGTGGAAGCACGACCTCGACCCGAGCAAGATCGGAGGCGTCGAGATCGGCACGATCGGAGCGACCGCCGGTGGGCAGCTCTTCCACGAACGAGCGATCGCGTTCTGGGACGCGCTCCTCGACAAGGGCGCCAAGATCCCCGCGCTCGGAGGCAGCGACGATCACCGCGCCGGCACGTCGTCGCCGCCGTTCGCCGCGAAGGTCGGCAGCCCCACGACGCTCGTGCGCGCCACGGAGCTCAGCACGCAAGGCATCCTCGACGGCATCCGCAAAGGCGCGACGGTCGTGAAGCTGGACGGCCCCGGCGACGCGATGGTCGAGCTCGAAGCGTCGACGTCGCAGGAGGCCGAGCCGCTCGCGTTCCCGGGCGACACCCTCGGCGTCCGGTCGATCGTGCTCCGAGCGAAGGTGACGAACGGCATCGGCCAGTCGATCCGCTTCGTGAAGAACGGCAAGCCCGAAGACGAGGTGCCGATCACGACGGACCCGTTCGTGCACACGGCGGTCGTGACGCCGCCCGATCAGGGCGAAGACCGCTGGCGCGCCGAAGCGCTCGTCGACGGCAAACCGCGCACGGTCACGAGCCACATCTGGCTCCGCCGCGACGAAGCGGGCCCCGCCGCCGCAGCCCCCTCCCCGCCCGACGACGACGGCTGCGGCGTAGCCCCCGAACGACGAACGCCGGGCGCCCTCGTGCTCGCCGCCCTCGCGTTGGCAGCGCACCGGTTCGTGCGGAGGAGAGGCTCCAGGCTCCGGGCTCCAGGCTCCAGATGATTGGGCCGTGACAACGGCGAGGATCCTCCGTCCTCGCTCCACCAGACTTCGAACGAGCCCAACAGGCGCCTCTCGCTGGAGGCTGGAGCCTGGAGCCTGCGCTCAGCTCCCCCCATCCGCCTCGCCCGCAGCCTCCCTGCCCGCGATGCGTGGCGACGGCGGCGGTGCGGACGTGCCGGCGTCGGGAGCGGACGGGGCTTCTGCCTTCCGCTCGGCGGCCTCCGCCTCGTACTTGAGCTGCTCGTCGCGATCCCAGCGGTCGACGTGGCCGTCGTAGTTCTCGTCGAAGCCCATGCGCTCGAGGCGGCCCTTCGAATAGAACTCCCAGACGTCGGGCTTGCCGTCGCCGTTTCGATCGCGGCGGACGCGCTGGAGCTGCCCGTTGACGTAGAACTTCCAGACGTCGGGCTTGCCGTCGCCGTTCGTGTCGAGGCTCTCCTGGGCGATGCGGCCGTCGACGAAGTCGATCCAGACGTCGATCTTCCCGTCGTAGTCGCGATCCGCCTCCTCGTGCAGAGCCTCGCCGCGCTCGTTGAAGGTGCGGACGACGTCCTTGATGCCGTCGAGGTTCGTGTCGATCTCGCGGCATACGAGCGTACGGTGACGCGACTCGCCTTCCCCGAGGATCTTGTAGACGCGGCGGACGTTCGGCTTGATCGCGCCCGGCCCGATCGTCTCGGAGACCTCGAGCTCGGGTTTGTTCCGCCAGTCGCACATCGACTTGTCGTCCGCAGGCCACTTCGACGGGTCCTTCGAGCCGCCGGGGGCCGTCGGTGTCTCGACGAGCCCGCCCTTCCGCCCGCCGCCGCCGCCGCAGGCCATGGCGAAGGCCACCACGACGGCGATCGCCGCCGCGCCCGGCGTGCGCAGCCGGCCCCACGAGGAGGCCGCGCGCGGTCGCATCGCGCTCATGGGTTCGACCCTCCACCCGACGCGCCGGCGTCGGCCTCGTTCCCGGCGGAGTCCGTCGCGGCAGGCGGCGGCGGAGGAGGAGGCTCCACCGGCAGCGGCGTCCCCGAGGCGCTCAGGGTGATCACCGACTCGGGGTCCGGGAGGCCATCGCCGTTCTTGTCCATCGCGATGGTCACCTTGTCGCCCTCGTAGGTCCACCACTGGTCGACCCGTCCGTCGCCCGTGGCGTCCCGCTCGCGTTTGATGCGCTTGCCCGTGTTCGGGTCGAACGTGTCCCAGGTGTCGATGCGACCTTGGTTCGTCGTGTCGAGCTCGGCGCGAACCAGCTTGCCGTTCTCGTAGATCTCGATCGCGTTGATGATCCCGTTGTCGTCGTAGTCGGCCTCCCGACGACGGATCACGCCGTTCTTGTCGAAGTACTCGTACATGTCCGGCTTGCCGTCGCGATTGAGGTCGCTGATGCGGCAGACCTCGCGGTCGCCGTCGTAGACGCGCTTGATGTCCGGCTTGCCGTCGTTGTTCACGTCGACGGTCTCGACCCTGCGGCCGGACTCCTCGCACGCCTCGTGCTCGATCGCCTGCGATCGAACCCCCTCGGGCAGCTTCGACTTGCCGATCGCGTCCTTGCCGCCGCAGCCCGCGCCGGCCATCGCAATCGCATGCGCGACGACGACCGCGGGAACGACGACCCCGCTCTTCATCCTCTTCAGCCGGCCCCGCATCAGGGCAATCACGATAAACGGGCCCTCAACCCAACCGCAAGGCAACCGGGATAGCGGCAAAGGTACTACCTTTACCGACATCCGGATAAACGTACGTAACGATTGAGCTTACGACGCCGCGTAGAGAACTTGACCCGCGCGGTATGGTCGCCCTTGACCGTCACGTATGTTCACGTAGTGTATATCCACGAGGCGCGAGGCGGCCACGACACCTCCGCCCCCCGAACAAAGGAGCTAGTGACCGAATCACGGGTGCGTTAGGCGAGTGGGGAGGCGGCGCGCGAGGGAGCGCCAGGCTTCTCGAGACCGCCAAAGAAGCAGAGACAAAGCATAGGAATTTCGACGGCCTCAAACACCATGCGGAAGAAGATATCGACCACCATCTACGTGACGCCGGAGCAAGCGGACAAGCTGAAGCTCCTGCACGAGCGCACGAAGGTGCCGGTCGCCGTCTACATCCGCGAGGGCATCGATCTTGTGCTTCGCCACTACGCGCACCTGCTCCCCGGCCAGCTCGCGCTCGTCGACACGACGACCGAGTCCCCGCGTCCTCCCGAGGTGAGCGCCTCCGAGCCTCCTCCCTCGATCGCGGCCGGCGGGAAGAAGTGATCTCGTCCTCCGTCTGAAGAGCGGGCGCGAGCGGCGAGACGTGACGGCCCCTCGCTTCTTTCGCGCGCGGCGGCGGCCCGCATCGTCTATGACGAGGCTCCCCCGGCGAGGTCCGGGTCGTGCGCCTCGAAGCGCCCTCTCTCGTCTCGTCCGTCGCCCGACATGCCGACTCCCCAGTCCAAAATCCGCAACTTCTCGATCATCGCGCACATCGATCACGGCAAGTCGACGCTCGCCGATCGCATCCTCGAGGTGACCGGGGCGCTGTCGCAGCGCGAGGCTCGCGAGCAGTTCCTCGACAAGATGGACCTCGAGCGCGAGCGCGGGATCACGATCAAGGCGCAGAACGTCCGCCTCAGTTACACGGCGAAGAACGGAGAGACCTACCAGCTGAACCTCATCGACACGCCTGGTCACGTCGACTTCAACTACGAGGTCTCGCGCAGCCTCTCGGCATGCGAAGGCGCCATCCTCGTCGTCGACTCGACGCAAGGCGTCGAGGCGCAGACCCTCGCGAACGTCTACCTCGCGATCGACCAGGGGCTCGAGGTCCTTCCCGTCCTCAACAAGGTCGACCTGCCCTCGAGCGACATCGACAAGACGAAGCAGGAGATCGAGCAGATCATCGGCCTCGACACGTCGGACGCGGTCCCGTGCAGCGGCAAGACGGGCGTAGGGGTGCCGGAGATCCTCGAGCAGATCGTCGCGAAGATCCCCGCGCCGAAGGGCAAGGAGGACGGCCCCCTCCGCGCCCTCATCTTCGACTCCTGGTACGACCCGTACCGCGGCGCCATCGTCATGTTCCGCGTCGTCGACGGCTCCGTGAGGAAGGGCGACGTCATCAAGTTCATGGCGACGGGCCGCCAGTACGAGGTGACGGAGCTGGGCGCCTTCACCCCCCACGCCACCCCGCTCGAGGAGGTCGGACCGGGCGAGGTCGGCTTCCTCGCCGCGAACATCAAGAGCGTCCACGATACGCGCGTCGGCGACACGATCACGCACGCGCCGAGCCAGTCGAGGAAGGAGGCCACCGATCCCCTCCCCGGCTTCAAGGAGGTGAAGCCGATGGTGTTCGCCGGGGTCTTCCCCACGGACTCCGCCGACTACACCGGCCTACGCGACGCGCTCGAGAAGCTGCACCTCAACGACGCCGCGTTCAGCTTCGAGCCCGACTCGTCCGAGGCGCTCGGCTTCGGTTACCGCTGCGGCTTCCTCGGCCTGCTCCACATGGAGATCATCCAGGAGCGCCTCGACCGCGAGTTCAACCTCGACCTCATCACGACGGCGCCGAGCGTCGTCTACCACGTGTACAAGACCGACGGGACGATGATCCCGGTCGACAACCCGACGAAGCTGCCTTCCCCGCAGTACATCGACCGGATCGAGGAGCCTTACGTCAAGCTCACCATCCACGTCCCGCAGGAGTACGTCGGCGCGGTCATCACGCTCTGCCAGGACAAGCGCGGCACGCAGGTCAACATGACCTGCCCGAGCGCCGGCCGTTACATCATCCAGTACGAGGTGCCCTTCTCCGAGGTGCTCTTCGACTTCCACGACAAATTGAAGAGCGTCTCCCGCGGGTACGCCTCGATGGACTACGAGTTCATCGGCTACCGGCCCGGCAACCTCGTGAAGGTCGACATGCTCGTCAACGGGGACCCGCTCGACGCCCTGTCGATCATCGTCCACCGCGATCGCGCCTACGCCCGCGGCCGCGCCCTCGCCGAGAAGCTGAAGGAGTTCGTGCCGCAGCAGCAGTACGAGGTCGCCATCCAGGCGGCCATCGGCGGCAAGATCATCGCGCGCGAGACCGTCCGTGCCCTCCGCAAGGACGTCACCGCCAAGTGTTACGGCGGCGACATCACCCGCAAGCGCAAGCTCCTCGAGAAGCAGAAGGAGGGCAAGAAGCGCATGAAGCAGGTCGGCAACGTCGAGATCCCGCAGAAGGCGTTCCTCGCCATTCTCAAGGTCGACCAGTAAGGGGCTCGCACCGCGGCCGGGGCTCTTGCCTCCGGGTCTCGGCACCGATCGGCCGCCGTCCCCTCGCCGCTCGGCCCCCGGTTCGTAGGGCCGTCCGTGGCGGCCGTTTGCTGGTACCCTGACACTCCCGTGAGGAAGACGCCTCTCAAGAAGCGCGTCACGCGCAGCCTGAAGCCGCGCAGCAACGTCGATCCGACGCGCGTCGCGCTGCAGGCGCTCGAGCGGATCCGGACCGTGCTCGTGAAGTCCGGGCACAAGGACCGCCTCGGCGAGCCCTTGCCGATGAAGGAGCTCGCGGCGCAGGCCGCCTTCCTCGGGACCGAGCTGCCCCCGAGCTACGTGGCGGCGATGCGCGTCGCGAGCAGGATCGGAGAGCCCGAGACCTTCCTGCTCTCGCACGAGATGGAGCTCGAGGCCGAGCGCATCGCGACGGAGGGCGGCGAGGAGGCGAAGCGTTACGCGCCCTTCTGCAAGACCGCCGATCACGTCGTGTGCTTCGACAAAGGCACCGGCAAGCGCCTCGTCAGCTCCATCCGCTACCAGGGCGAGCTGCCCATCGTCGAATGGCGCGACGGCACGGCGCATCCCGTCGCGGCCCACTTCGGCGAGTGGCTCGACGCGGTCGCCGATGCGCGCGAGGAGGCCGTCGAGCGCGCCGCGAAGATGCCGCCACGCCTCAAGCGCCTGCTCTACGAGCTCGGCTTCCGCTTCGATTATCCGGTGGTCGGGCGCGTCGAGACGGGCGACATCGAGGCCATCGTCGAGCTCATCGGCGAGGATCTCGCGCGCACCATTCGCGCCGACGTCGATCGCCTCTTCGACGCGAGCGGCAAGGCGCTGCTGACGCTCAACGTCGACGACTTCACGCTGACCGCGAGGCTGCGCACGGGCGTCTACACCTTCGAGGCCGAGGACGTCTTCCGCTGGCTCCGGACGTTCCGCGACGAGAACTTCTTCACGGACGAGGTCCGTCCGGCGAGCCACCCGGACAAGGTCCGCGACCTCCGCCGCGCGCCGCGCGAGCCGCCGCTCATCCAGCGAGGTGTCCTCCACGTCGCCGTGATTCCGGCGACCAGGCTCTCCTTCCGCGCCGCGAGCGGGCTCGGGAGCTCCGACTTCTACCTGCTCGGCCGCACGAGCTCCGGGAGCGACCGCTCGTCGAGCGTGCTGCTCCGCGTCAAGAACGGGACCGTGGAGAGCTCGATCAACGTCGACGAGCCGCTCAACGATCTCCACATCACGCGCGACGGCACGCTCTGGGGCCTGACGACGACGCACGCCGTCCGCATCCGAGACGGCCACACGCACAGCTTCCCGCTCCACCGCCCCACGCGCGGGCGCCCGTGGTGGTACGGCATCGGCGGCGGCGGCGAGCGCGTGCTCGTCTGGGGCACCGGCGCCCTGCTCGAGTTCGACGGCCGGCAGTTCGTCCCCTTCCAGCCCGACGCCCAGCTCGACGACGCCGAGTCGGTCGTGGCCCTCCAGGCGCAAGGCCTCCGCCTCTGGATGCTCGTCTGCGGCGACGGCGTCGGCGCGGTCGCGCGCTTCGACTCCGTGCAGTGGCAGCCGATCACCGAGAACCAGGTCATCGACGCCAACCTCCTCGACCTCGACATCTGGCGCGGCACCGCCTACGTGCTCGATCGCGACGGCGGCGTCTGGAAGGTGGAAGGCAGCGCGCCTCCCCGCCCGCTCTCCCTCCCCACGTATCAGGAGGCGTTCGTCACGGAGACGGGCATGCCGCGGTCCCTCCTCGGCATCCGTGCCTACGACGGCGGCCTGCTCCTCGCCAGCAACGGCGGGGTCATCGCCGTCGGCGAAGGCGACGCCCTCTTCCACGCGGTCCCGAGCGGACGCGACCCCGTACGCCTCGTCCGCATCGGAGCCCGCTCCGGCGCCGACCCCGGCAAGACGGACGGAGCCATCCTCGCCCTGAGCGGCCCGAACGCCTGGATCTGGCGCAACGGCACCTTCCACGTCATCGACATGCGCGACTGGTGAGCACTGGCGAACGAGCCGTTCTGTCGTAAACTCGAAGTGCCCGAGTCCTAAAAAGGCAGCCCGGTTCCGGTGAGCCCCGGGCACCTCGTGAGAGGCAAATGTCCAGCGTGGGATGGGCCCGCGCGAGGACCCATGGACGGAGGCACGGCGGGAGCCGTGTATCCAGACCAGGAGCCTCTCATGAAGCTGTCACTCGATCACGTCGGCGTCGTCTCCAGCGATCCCGAGGCGAGCACTCGGTTCTACGTTCGCCTCTTCGACGGCACCGTCAGGGCGATGGGCGGTCACACGGTGGTGGTCGCCGGGGACGTCCGCATCGCGGTCGTGCCTCGCCGCGACGACGATCCGCCGAGCCTGCCCTGGGGACAGCACGTCGCGGTCCGCGCCGCCGGAGCGGAGCGCGACGCCCTGCTCGCCCGCCTCGGCGAGCTCGGCGCCCCGTTCGAAGAGGTGCGCGGCAGGATCTACACGCGCGATCCGGGCGGCATGACGCTCGAGATCCTCTTCGACGGCTGATCCGACGCCGCATCCGCCGCGGCCCGCGCCCACGGCGGATGCCGCACGTCTCTGCTTCCAGAGACGGAAAGACTGGGCTAGAGCAGAGTGCCCGGGCCTCTCCGACCTGGAGCCTGGAGCCCGGAGCCTGGAGTCTGATCGCCCGTGTCCGACGCGAACCTCGCCGCGCTCGTCGCGCGCATCAACGAAACCGCGACCTCCCCGCTGGCGAAGTGGACCTTCGAAGGCTCGGTCGCGTTCGCCTTCGGTGACTCGAGCGGGATCGACGGCGAGCCGCCGCGGGTGTTGCGGTTCCGGCTCGGCAACGGTCTCCGGCTCTTGCTGCTCGTGGACACGAGCGCCCCGGTGCTGAGCTACTTCACCTGGTTCCGCGTCGGGTCGCGCCACGAGAAGCCCGGCAAGACGGGCCTCGCCCACCTCTTCGAGCATCTCATGTTCAACGAGACGGAGCGGCTCGCGGCGGGCGAGTTCGACCGCAAGCTCGAGGAGCACGGGGCCGAGTCGAACGCGGCGACCTGGCTCGACTGGACCTACTACTACGAGTCGCTCCCGAAGGACTGCCTCGGCCTCGCGGTCGAGCTCGAGAGCGAGCGGATGGCGCGGCTCGTGCTGCGCGAGCCGCAGGTCGCGAGCGAGAAGGAGGTCGTCGCGAACGAGCGGCGGATGCGTGTCGAGGACGACGTCGAGGGGACCGCGAACGAGATCCTCTACAAGACCGCGTTCACGCGTCACCCGTACCACTGGCCGACCATCGGCTGGATGGCGGACATCGAGAGCTTCACGCCGGACGACTGCATCGCGTTCTACAAGACGTTCTACGCGCCGAACAACGCGACCGTGGTGATCGTGGGCGACGTCGACGTGGAGGACGTGCTCGTCCGCGTGCGCGACGGGTACGGCGCGATCCCGCCGTCCGTGATCCCGGAGGAGGACACGCACCCGGAGCCGCCGCAGCTCGAGCCTCGCGAGGTCACGATCGCGAAGCCCACGCCGACCGAGAAGCTCCTCGTCGGCTATCGCGGGCCGGCGCTCGGCGACACGGATCACCCGACGCTCGTCGTCCTCAACGAGATCCTCTTCGGCGGCCGCGCCTCGCGCCTGTACGACGAGCTCGTCACGACCCGCGAGGCTTGCACCGAGGTGCGCGGTTGGGTCTCCACCTTCCGCGATCCCGGTCTCTACGAGATGTACTTCACCGCCCGCCCCGGCGTCGCGAGCGCGGACATCCTCGCGGTGCTCGACGCGCACATCGCTCGCGTCCGAGACGAGCTCGTCTCGGAGGAGGAGCTCGATCGCGCGAAGGCGCGGCTCGAGCTCGGGCTGCTCCAGTCGCTCGAGACGACGAGCGGCAAGGCGGAGCAGATCGGCTTCTACGACACCGTGCTCGGCGATCCCGCCGCGCCGTTCCGCCGGCTCGAGCGGTACCGCCGCGTCACGGCGGGCGAGATCCGAACGGCCGCTCGGCGCTGGCTCGTCCCCTCCGCGCGCACGATCGTGCGCGTGCTCCCCGAGAAGGGAGACGACGACGAGGACGATCGCGCCTCGGACGCCGCCGCGAACGCCGCGGAGGTCGGCCGATGACCGTCCGCTTCGACGTCGGCGACGGAGCCGTCGGTTTCGTCGAGAGCTCCGGCGCCCTCCCCCTCGTGTCCATCGTCGTGTCGCTGCGGAGCGGCGCGATCGCGGACCCTGCCGGAAAGGACGGCCTCTGCCGCTTCACGGCCCGCATGCTGCGGCGCGGAGCGGACGGGATGTCCGCGCAGGACATCGAGGCGACGATCGATCGGCTCGGCGCCGAGCTCTCGCTCGACGTCGGTCCGTCGACCTTGAGCTTCCACGGACAGGTCATCCGGCGCAACGTGCAGCCGTTCGTCGAGCTGCTCGCGCGCCTGCTCGGCAAGCCCACGTTCGATCGCGATCAGATCGCACGCCTTCGCCGCGAGACGACCGCCGAGCTCGTCGAGGCGCGCGACAGCGACCGCGCGCTCGCCAACATCGCCTTCCGCCGGGCGCTGTTCGAGGGGCATCCTTACGCCCGCTCGGCCGCGGGTCGGATCTCGACCGTCGGGACGATCGAGCACGCGGACGTCATCGCCGCGTACGAGGCGCACTTCACCCGCGGCAACCTCGTCGTCGGCTTCGCCGGAGCCGTGACCGAGGACGAGGCGCGCACGCTCGGCGCGACGCTCGCCGGCGCGGTCCGCCCGGGGCCGCGTCTCGCGACGGACTTGCCCGAGCCCACGCCGAAGCGGGGCCGCCACCTCGTGTTCGTCGACAAGCCCGAGCGCACGCAGACGCAGACGCTCATCGGCAGCCTCGGCACGTGGCCGCACGATCCCGATCACTTCCCGCTCGTCGCGGCGACGGCCGTGCTCGGCGGCACGTTCACTTCCCGCATGATGCGCGAGATCCGCAGCAAGCGCGGATGGTCGTACGGGACGAGCGCGCGTCTGTCGATCGAACGCCGGCGGCATGCGTTCACGATGTCGGCCGCGCCGGGCGCCGCCGACTGCGCGCCGTGCGTGGAGCTCGAGCTCCAGCTCCTCGAGGAGTTCGTCGAGAAGGGCATCACCGCGGAGGAGCTCTCCTTCATCGAGAGCTACCTCGTTCGCTCGCACGCCTTCGAGATCGACACGGCGCCGAAGCGCCTCGGCCAGGCGATGGAGACCGAGCTGCTCGAGCTCCCGTCCGACTACCACACGCGCTACGTCGATCACGTGCGCGCCGTCACGCTCGAACAGGCCAACGCCGCCATCCAACGGCGGCTCTCGGCGAAGGACGTCGTCATCAGCGTCGTCGGCACGGCGTCGGAGTCGCTGAAGAACGTCGAACGAAGGATCTTCGATCTCGCGTCGACGACCGTCGTCCCGTTCGACGCCGACTGAAGCGCCCGGCCGCCCGCCGGAACGACGAGCTTGGCACCGATGGACACCGTATTCGTCAGCGGACAGCTCCCCGGCGACGCCGTCGCCGTCCTCTCCGAGTCGTTCGAGGTCGTCCAGGACGACGGCGGGGTCGCCTCCGAGGCGTTCGCTGCGTGCGCCGATCGGGTGCGCGGCATCGTCGCGCTCCTCACGGATCGGATCGACGCCGCCTTGCTCGACCGGACGCCGCGCCTGGCCGTCGTGGGCAACGTCGCGGTCGGCGTCGACAACGTCGACCTCGCCGCCTGCGCCGCGCGAGGCGTCGTCGTCACGAACACGCCGGACGTGCTTACGGAGGCGACGGCCGACCTCGCCTTCGGCCTCCTCATCGCCGCCGCCCGCCGCATCTGCGAGGGCGACCGGCTCGTCCGCGCCGGCCAGTTCACGGGCTGGACGCCGACGTTCCTCCTCGGCACGCGCGTGCACGGCATGAAGCTCGGGATCGTGGGCCTCGGCCGCATCGGCAAGGCCGTCGCCCGCCGCGCGCGTGGCTTCGGCATGCACGTCGGCTATTGGCAGCGCCATCGCGAGCCCGAAGGGATCGAGCGCGCGCTCGGCGCGACCTGGGTGCCCTCGCTCGACGAGCTCTGCGCGTCGTCGGACGCGATCACGATCCACACGCCGCTCACCGAAGAGACGCGCCACCTCTTCTCGGCCGAGCGCCTGGCCAAGATGCGCCCCGGGTCGATCCTCGTGAACACGGCGCGCGGGCCGATCGTCGACGAGGCGGCCCTCGCCCACGCCCTCGAGCACGGCCCGCTCGCCGCCGCCGGGCTCGACGTCTTCGAGGACGAGCCGCGCGTGCACCCGGCCCTCCTCGCGCGCCCGAACGCCGTGCTCGCGCCGCACATCGGCAGCGCCGACCGCGCGACGCGCGAAGCGATGGCGAGCACCGCGGCGGCGAACGTGATCCGCGTGCTGCGCGGCGAGCCACCGCTCACGCCGGTGGTCCCGGCGAGCGGAAGTCCGTCGACGCGCGAATGACCGACGCTACGAGCCGTTCCGCGCCTGCCCGCCGGCGGCGTGCGGATCGGAGTCGTTCACGACGATCATCGCGGTCGCGTCGAAGGCGGGCGTGCCGAGGCGCGTCGTGCGGAAGGCCCCGTCGACGAGCGCGACGTTGAGCGGTGACTTGACGCCGAGCGCGCGGATCTTCTCCGCGAGCTCGGGGATGTCGGTCGCCCGCCGCCACCCCGAGGCCCCCGGCGGCTCGAAGAACTTCTCCGGCGCGACCCAAGCGTCTTCGGCGACCTCGCCCGCGCGAATCGCATCGAGGAGCGCCTGCGTCGTCAGCGGGCCGCGATGCTTCCCTTCGTCGTCGTAGAGGTACCACTCGCTCACGAGGGTCGTGATAGCCGCCGAGGGTCGCGCCAGCAAGACGCCGCACGTCACCTTTCAGGGTGACAAGCCCGGGACCTGCGAAGCCCCGTGCGGAAAGATCGCCCTTTCGCTCACGGGCGCTTCGCGAGGGCCTCGGCGAAGCGCGTGTCGTACGCGCCCGCACGGAACTCGTCGCTCGCGAGGACTTTGCGAAGGAAATCGACGTTCGTGACGAGCGGTGCGATCCGCGTGCCGGCGAGGGCGCGATCGAGCTCCGCGATGGCGGCGTCGCGCGTCTCGCCCCAGGCGATCACCTTGGCGATCATCGGATCGTAGTAGGGCGTGACCTTGCTGCCGGCCTTCACGCCGGACTCGACGCGCAGCGTCTGCGTCTGCGCCTCGCCCGCCCCGCCGGCCCACACGAGCTCGTCGATCGGCCCCGGCTTCGGGATGAAGCTCTTGCTCGGGTCCTCGGCATAGACACGCGCCTCGATCGCGTGTCCCTTGCGCGCGACGCTCGAGAGATCGGGCAGCTTCTCGCCGGCGGCGACCCGGAGCTGGAGCTCGACGAGATCGAGGCCGGTGACCATCTCCGTCACGGGGTGCTCGACCTGCAGGCGCGCGTTCACTTCGAGGAAGTAGAGCTGGCCGCTCTCGTCGGCGATGAACTCGCACGTACCCGCGCCGACGTAGTTCACCTTCTTCACGACGCGGAGCGCGGCGGCGTAGAGGTCCGCACGCCGGCGCTCGCCCTCTTCCCCTGCGAAGAAGGACGCCGCGGACGGCGACTCCTCGATGATCTTCTGGTGCCGGCGCTGGACGCTGCACTCGCGCTCGCCGAGGGCGAACGCCTGCCCGTGCCGATCGCAGAAGACCTGCACCTCGATGTGCCGCGGCGTCCCGACGTAGCGCTCGATGTACACGCGCGGATCGGCGAAGCTCGCCTTGCCGCGATCGGAGCAGGACTTGAGCGCGCGCTCGAGGCCGGACTCGTCCTGGACGACCTGCATCCCGATGCCGCCGCCGCCGCCGACCGCCTTGGCCACGATCGGGTATCCGATCTTCGCCGCGACCTCCTTCGCGTGGGCGATGCCCTCGGGCGTGTCGATGGCGATGGGCTCGTCGGTGCCGGGCACCGGCGAGGTGCCGACGGAAAGCGCCACGTGCCGCGCCTTCATCTTGTCGCCGAACGCGTCGAGCGTGTCCGGCGACGGCCCGACGAAGACGGCGCCGGCCTCGGCGACGGCGCGCGCGAACTTCGAGTTCTCGCTCAAGAAGCCGTAGCCCGGGTGCACCGCCTTCGCGCCCGTCTTCTTGATGGCGGCGAGGATCGCCTCGACGTTCAAGTACGAGTCCTTCGCCGGCGCCGGACCGACGAGCACGGCTTCGTCGGCGTCGGTGACGTGGGGCGCGTCGGCGTCCGCCTCGGAGTGGATCGCGACGGTCGCGATGCCGAGGCGCTTGCAGGTGCGGATGACGCGGCGAGCGATCTCTCCGCGGTTGCAGACGAGGACCTTGTCGAACGGCATGGCGCACCGATACCACGCATGCCGGGACGGGTCATCGACGGAGCGAACGACGCGGAACGGGACGCGAAGCTCGAGCAGATGACGCCCGGTGGGTGTAAGGTCCCGCGCCGGAGGTCTTCGAACGGATGCTCACGATCACGCGACTCATCGCCGGGAGCGCAGCTGCGCTCGCCATCCTCGTCGTCGCCTGCACGACGACGACCACCACCACGACGAACGGAAGCAGCGGAGGCAGCAGCAGCGGCGGCACCAATGCCGGTGAGGATGCCGGTGAGACCGACGCGGGGACCTCCGACGCGTCCGACGAGACGCCCGGCGACGACGGCCCGAAGGATTGCTCGAAAGAAGAAGACCTCGTCGCGTGCGAGAAGTGCTGCGGAGTGCCGGAGGCGACCCTGCCGTTCGACGGCACGTACCTCGCGTGCGCGTGCGACAACCCGTGCAAGGACGCATGCGCGACGACGGTCTGCGCAGACATTCCCGAGGACCCGGACGACGCGTGCGTGGCGTGCCTGGACAGCGACACCACCGCCGCGGAGTGCTTGGAGCTGGCCCAGACCGTCTGCGACGCGGATCCGACCTGCACGCAGGCCGTGGAATGCCTGCTCGAGCACTGCGCCGACGACGCCGAGCGCTGATCCGCCACGCCCTCTCGCGTGGAGCGTAGATGGCCCGTCGCCGCCACCGACGCGCTCGACCTCACGGGCTCGAGCGCGTCGGCAGGCGCGGGTGTTATCGTTCCCCATCGGAGGGCCGCACCATGGTCGATCTCGGCAAGAAGCTCCTCGGCGGCGCGGCTGCGCTGTCCATCCTCGTCATCGCGTGCACGACGACCGTACACGGCACCGGCGGCGGTGACGGCGCGGGCACCGACGCCGGGCGGGAGGACGGCGCCTCTGGCGCTCCCGACGAGCGCCCGGGCGACGGGGACGCCGGCGCCGAGGCCGACAGGTGCGCCGGAGGAGGAGACCCTCCTCGATTGCGCGGAATGTTGCGGCGGCTTCGACGCGGTGCTTCCGTACAACCGGACGTACATCGCCTGCGCCTGCCAGGGGCCGTGCAAGGAGCAGTGTGCGGAGACGCTCTGCGCGGACGAGCTCCAGGATTCCGACCCCGCGTGCGACAGTTGCCTGGAGTCCCAGACCACCATCGCCGCTTGCGACCCCTCGGCCCAGGCCGCGTGCGACGCGGACGAAGCGTGCACCCGCTTCACGAGGTGCGCCTTCGGAGCGAAGTGTCTCGAGAAGCCGGACGAGTGATCGACGAAAGTTCTTCGCGTTGACGAACGATCGTCTGCCGGCGATCGTGATGTCTGGCACCACGTGCGTCGTAGCCGTCTCCGCGCCTACCTCGTCGCCACCTGCGTGCTCGCCTTCGTGGGTTCGAGCGCGTCGGCGTGCGTGATCATCGCGGGGCTCGAAGCGCCCGCGTCACCGCCGCCGCCCGTGGCGGACGCCGCGACGGAAGACGGGCCGCCGCTCCCGGACCTCCCGCCCGACGCCGGAGCGACGTGCGATCCATGCGTGACGGCGATCGCGGCCGGCTTTCGTCACACGTGCGTCGCGATCCGCGATCAGCCTCCTCGCTGCTGGGGCGACAACTCGCTCGGTCAGCTCGGCGTGCCGGACGCCTCGCCGGAAACCAGAGGGGTACCCCACGCGCTCGACCTGCCGCCCGCGGCGCTCGTCGGTGCCGGCGGGTTCCGGAACGAGGACCACTCTTTCTCGTGCGCGACGACGGCCGACGGCGCGCTTCATTGCTGGGGCGACAACGCGAACGGTCAGCTGGGGCGAGGGGCCGGCGGTTTCTCCGCGACGCCGGTCGCGGTCGCAGCGGGCCCTGGCGTGACCTACCTCGGCGTCGGAGGGGCGCACGTCTGTACGGTCCACTTCGGCGGCGAGCTGAAGTGCTGGGGCCACGGTCAGAATGGCCAAATCGGCCGGGTGATCGCTTCGGATCCGACGCCCAAGATCGTCGCGCTCCCTCGGCCGGCACGCGCGGTCGCCACGGGTGGCTTCCACACGTGCGTGCTCCTCGACGACGGAACGGTCCAGTGCTTCGGCCTCAACAACGTGCGGCAGCTCGGTCACGACGGCACGAACACGGCGATTCCTGCGACGGTTCAAGGCCTCGGCCCCGTGAAGCACCTGGCGCTGGGCTGGGCACACAGTTGCGCCGTCCTCGAGGACGGGACGATGCAGTGTTGGGGGTACGACGACCACGGGCAGCTCGGGCAGGGCAAAGTCGGCGCGTCCGCGACCTTCCCTGGACCCGTCCACTTGCCGGCGGGCCGCTCCGCGCTCATGGGGTGCGCGGGCCAAGTCCACTCTTGCGCCTTGCTCGACGACGCGACGGTCGCGTGCTGGGGGAGCAACCGGCGCGGGCAGGTCGGGACGGGAACCGTCCTGTCGGACACGGTGGCGGACCCGCCGATCGTGCTCACGCCCACGGTGGTGGAGGGCGTGACGAACGTGCGTTCCATCGCCTGCGGATTCGCGCACACGTGCGCGCTCCACGAGAGCGGACGGGTGACGTGCTGGGGCACGAACGAGAGCGGCGAGCTCGGTCGCAGGACGGCGGACACGAGACCCCACCCCGAGCCGGCCCCCGTCGTCTTCTGAGTCGGTCCCTCGTCGAGCGCTCGGCGCGATCGAGTGGGCGATGGGTCATCCGTGTGGTGATAGCATCCGACCGTTGTCTCGCCCTCACGCAGCACCGAAGCAGATTGGCCGCTACGAGATCGGCGCGAAGATCGGCGGCGGAGGGATGGCGAACGTCTACGTCGGCCGCGCGAAGGCGGCGGACCGCAGCGACGAGATCGTCGCGATCAAGGTCATTCGGGACGAGTACGGAAAGGACCCTCGGTTTTTGCGGATGTTCTCGGACGAGGCGAAGATCCTCGAGCGCATCTCGCATCCGAACGTGATCCGCACGTTCGAGTACGGCATCGAGCGGGATCACCGCTACATCGTCATGGAGCTCCTCGCGGGGCGCACGCTGGCCGACGTCTGGGACACGCTCGTCGCCCAAGGTGCCTCGCTGTCGCTCTGGCTCGGCGCATGGATCTGCGCTCGCGTCGCGGAGGGGCTTCACGCCGCCCACGAGCTCACCGACGACGCCGGAGTGCCGCTGTCGATCGTGCATCGCGACGTCAACCCGTCGAACGTGTTCCTCACCTACGCCGGCGAGGTGAAGCTCATCGACTTCGGCCTGGCGAAGGCGCGGATCCGTCGCGATCGCACGTCACGCGGGATGGTGAAGGGCACCCTCGCCTATCTCTCGCCGGAGCAGATCGAGCTGCGTCCGGTCGACCGCAGGGCGGACATCTATGCGCTCGGAACGACGCTCTGGGAGATGGGCACCATGCGGCGCCTGTTCAAGCGCGACGACGACTTCGAGACACTCGAGGCCATCCGCATTTCGGACGTCCCGGACCCTCGGACCATCGTGCCCGGCTACCCCGACGCCCTCGCCGCGATCGTCGCACGCACGCTCCGCGCCAATCCCGACGAGCGCTTCGCGACCGCGGGCGAGCTTCGCGCCCACCTCGATGCGTTCGTAGGCCGGAACCGAGCGTGGATGAGCCGAGAGCTGGGCGAGCTCCTCGCCACGCTCTTCCCGAACGAACGCGCCGAGCACGCGCGCTGGCACGACGAGGCCGTCTCCGTCTCCGCCATCGACACGGTCCCTCCACCGCCGAACCGGGTCCCGGTGGCGTCGTCGAGGCTGCTGGATCCGGACGTGGAGATCGGCGAGGCGGAGCTGTCGGATGTGGAGATCGTTCCGGAGTGAGACTCCGGAGGAGGCTCCAGGCTCCGGGCTCCAGGGATTTCGGTCCTCGGTCCTCGGTCCTCGGTCCTCGGTCCTCGGTCCTCGGTCCTCAGTCCTCAGTCCTCAGTCCTCAGTGAGCGTGCTTCGCACGCTCATGCCTCCATGCTTCGAAGCCAGCGTCGTGTTGGAAACGCAGGACATGTAGTCGAGACGAATCTGGAGCCTGAAAGCCTGGAGCCCAAATCTGGAGCCTGGAGCCTGGAGCTTGGAGCCTCAGCGTGCGAAGCACGCTGGACGTGCGAAGCACGCTGGACGTGCGAAGCACGCTCAATGAAAATCCCGACTCATGCTCACGAGCCGCGGCAGTCGCTCGTCGAGGCGCTCGAGGCGCTCGACGATGACGTAGACCACGCTCTGCGGTGCGTTCGGATCGGGCGGGCTCAGGCCCTTCGGATCGTCGCTCCGCTCGATGCGGCCGTGGGCGACGAGGAGGCGCGCCGTCGTCGCGAGGTGGTGGAACGCCTCGAAGACCTTGGCCCAGAGGATCAGGTTGATGAAGCCGTGCTCGTCCTCCATCGTCACGAAGACGACGCCGCTCGCGGTCCCGGGGCGCTGGCGGCACGTGACGAGCCCGGCGGTGCTCACGCGCGTGCCCGATCGCAGCTTCACGAGATCGCGCGAGCTCTTGAAGCGCCTCGGAAGCTTCGGGCGAAGGAGCTTCATCGGGTGGTCGGTGATCGACACGCCCGTGCGCTCGTAGTCGAGCACGAGCTGCTCGGCGCGCGACATCGGCCGGAGGTCCGGCGCGGATTCCCCCGTCGACGTCTCTCGAAAAAGGCCGTTCGGCCGCGGCGCGACGACGTGCCAGATCGCCGCCCGCCGCGCGCTGCCGGGAGGCTTGTGCGTCAGCGCGTCGAGGGCCCCCGACTCAGCGAGCGCCATCGCCTCCTTCCGATCGAGCCGCGCGCGCGCGACCACGTCCTCGATGCTCGCGAACGGCCGTACGGCGCGCGCCTCTTCGATCCGGCGCCCCGCGTCCTCGCCGAGGCCCGAGACGAGCCGGAGGCCGAGGCGGATCGCGGTCCTCGGGCGAGAGGAGCCCGCCCCGCGCCCGTCGGGCACGACGCGCACGCACGCGCAGTCCCAGCCGCTCTCGTTCACGTCGATCGGCAAGAGCTCGACGCCGTGCCGCTGCGCATCCTGGAGGATCGTCGACGGCGAGTAGAACCCCATCGGCTGGCTGTTGATGAGCGCCGCCGCCAGCTCCGCGGGGTAATGGACCTTGAGCCAAGCGCTCGCGTAGACGAGCAACGCGAAGCTCGCGGCGTGGGATTCGGGGAAGCCGTACTCGGCGAACCCGTGGATCTGCTGGTAGAGGCGCTCGCCGAACTCCTCGGGGATGCCGCGCTCGCGGAACCCCTGGAGCAGGCGCTCGCGGTGCTTCTCGAGCGAGCCGGTCTTGCGCCACGCGGCCATGTCGCGCCGGAGGCGGTCGGCCTCGCCGCCGCTGTAGCCCGCGCCGACGATCGCGATCTGCATCACCTGCTCTTGGAAGAGCGGGACGCCGAGGGTGCGCTCGAGGATCGGACGGAGCAACGGATGCGGCGGATCCGCCTTCTCCTCGCCCGCCCGCCGGCGCAGGTACGGGTGCACCATGCCGCCCTGGATCGGGCCCGGGCGGACGATCGCGACCTCGATCACGAGATCGTAGAACGTGCGCGGGCGCAGCCTCGGGAGCATCGCCATCTGCGCGCGGCTCTCGATCTGGAACACGCCCACGGTGTCCGCGTTGCAGAGCGCGTCGTAGACCTTCGGGTCTTCGGGCGGGATGCGCGCGAGCCGCTCGATCGCCGTGCCCGTCACGAGCTCCGGCGGCGCGTACGGCGCCGTCTCGGTCGTGGCGGCGTCGTTCGCCGCGCGCTCCGCTTGCCGCGCGACGTCGCGGACGAGATCGAGGCTCTTCCGGATCGCCGTCAGCATGCCGAGGCCGAGGACGTCGATCTTGAAGAAGCCGAGCGTGTCGATGTCGTCCTTGTCCCAAGGGATGATCGTGCGGCCGTCCATCGTCGCCGGCTCGATCGGCGCGACGTTCACGAGCGGCTCGGCCGACAGGACGAAGCCTCCGACGTGGATCGACAAGTGCCGCGGGAAGCCTTGGATCGCCCGCGCCATCACGAGCGTCTGGCGGACGCGCGGATCGTCGGCGGACAGCCCGATCGCGCGCAGACGCGACTCGCTCACCGTCCCGATGCCGTCCCACCAGGACACGACGCCCGCGAGCCGATCGACCTGCTCGAGCGACAAGCCGAAGACCTTGCCGACCTCGCGGAGCGCGCTCTTCGACCGATACGAGACGACCTCGCAGACCATCGCGGCGCGCTCGCGCCCGTACGTCGTGTAGATCTCCTGGATCACCTCCTCGCGGCGCTCGTGCTCGAAGTCGACGTCGATGTCCGGCGGCTCGCGGCGCTCGGCCGAGAGAAAGCGCTCGAAGAGCATGTTCGAGCGTGCCGGATCGACGGCGGTGATGCCGAGACAGAAGCACACCGCGCTGTTGGCCGCGCTGCCGCGGCCCTGGCAGAGGATGTCGCGCCGGCGTGCCATGTCGACGATCGCGCGCACGCTGAGGAAGTACGGCGCCACTTCGAGCTTCTCGATGAGCTCGAGCTCCTTCTCGATCTGCTGCGTGACCTTCTCCGGGATCGCGTCACCGTAGCGAGCCCGCGCGCCCTCGTACGTGAGGCGCCGGAGCGCCTGTTGCGCCGTCTCGCGATCGTCCTCGTCCTCCGCCCCGCCCTGCCCCGCCTTCGGCTTGCGGAAGTCGCGGTGCACGAGGTCGGTGATCTCGTACGGGAAGCGGTACGATAGCTCCTTCATCGAGAAGCGACAGCGCTCGGCGATGAACCGAGAGCGCGCCACCCACTCGGGGTGCAGCGAGAAGAGGCGGAGCATCTCCTCCTCGCTCTTGAGATGGGCCTCCGCGTTGGGGAAGAGCTCGCGGCCGGCTTCGTCGAGCGTCTTGCCCTCGCGGATGCAGTGGAGGACGTCGAGGATCGGCTTTTCGCTCGGGCGCGCGTAGAGCACGCGGTTGGTCGCGCAGATCGGGAGCCCGAAGATGCGGGCCGCGGCGAGGGCGCGCGAGACGCGGGCGCGGTCCTCTCCGTCCTTGTGCAGGTGGACCATCACCGACAGGCGCGGGCCGAACGCGCGCGCGAGGGCGCCGCCCGCGCCGACCGGCGACGCCTGTTCGCCTCCCGTCACGAAGAGCGCCGCGTCGGCGAGCGCCCACAGCCCCTCGGCGTGCGCGCAGACGAACGAGAGCGGAACGCCGGCGAACGTGTTCCGCGGGAGCTCGTCCTCGTCGAGACGCTCGGCGCGCCGCTTCGAAGCCCCGGCCTCGGGCGTGACGCCGTCGCTCGGCGCGGCGGAGCCCCAAGCCGCCTTCGGATGCCGCCGATGGCTCTCCGTCAGGATCTTGCAGAGGTTCGTGTATCCCGTGTGATCCTCGACGAGCACGGTGAGCGTCGTCGGCTTGCCGGGGACGTCGGGCACGCCCTCGAGCCCTTCGCGCTCGAGCGTGAGCTCGCATCCCACGATGACGCGCACGCCGTGCTTCTCGGCCGCCTCCCAGGCGCGGACGATGCCGTAGAGGCCGTCGCGATCCGTGATGGCGATCGTGTCGTAGCCGAGCTCGGCCGCACGGAGGATCATGTTCTCGGGCGACGTCGCGCCCGAGAGGAAGCTGAAACACGTCCGCGCCGTGAGCTCGACGTAGCGGCTCTTGCGCGACTCGATCGTGCGCCGGAGCGCGGCGAGCTCGTCGATGACGCCGCTCACGCCCGAGCTCTTGCCCTCGGCGTCGTCCGCGAAGGGCATGCGCGTGGAAGGGTCGATGCGGATCCGGGGAGACATCGCCTGCCGCTCGCCGTCGGGCGCTCAATCGAACAGACCTCGCACGCGCATCGCGCCCGTGGCGCGATCGATCTCGACCCACGCCGCGCCCTCGTCCGTCCACGCATGGACGTAGTCGAGCGCCCTCCGCACGGAGCCGGACGGACGATCCGAAGGTGGCTCCTTCCACCACTCGACCGACTCGAGGCGCGAGAGGTGGCGCGTCACGCGGACGCCCTCGCGCGACACGGGCTCGGGCTCGGCGAGCAGGCGGGTCGGCTCCGGCACGCTCGAGAGCAGGTGACGCGGAAGCCGTCGCTTCGCTCCGCCGCTCCGCCCCCCCGTCTCTTTCTCCGCCGTCCCGAAGGCGACGAGCTTCGATCGGTCCTCTGGTATCCAGCTGTCGCCGAGCACGAGGGTCGAGACCGCCTCGGGCCCGAGATCGGCGGTGAGCTCGGCCACGAGCCGCGGGAGCGCGCGCTCGGCCTTGGGCTGCGGCTCGAAGAGCGACAGCGGCAGCGCCCGCTGGTGCACGAGCACGGGGGCGCGGAGCCGAGCGCCGAGGACCGGCGCGTCGAGGACGAGCCGCTCGATCTTCGGGCGCAGCGCCGCGAGGAGATCGCTCGCGCGCGCGAGCGGCGCCGGCAGATCGATCGCGACGATCGTGACGTCGTCACGCGACGGCTCGCCCGGGTCCGTCTCGCGCATGGCCTCGTCCACGGCCGACGCCGCGGCCGCATCGCGGCGGTCGCGGAGCATCGCCGCGTCGAGTCGCAGCTCCAGCTCCAGCCGCGACGCCGCGACGGCGCGCCCCTGCAGGCGCGTCGCGAGCCGATCGGTGAGCGTCTTCGCGACGAACGTGAGCGCCTGCGTGCCTTCGATGCCGTACTCGAGCTCCGTCGCCTCCTCCGGCACCTCCGGCGGCACGTACGGCGTGAGCGGCGCGCGATCGTCTCCGGCGGCGAGCGCCATCACCTCGCGCGCGCGGGCTCCGAGACGCGCGCCGAGCCCCTGCGGAGGTAGCTCGCGGAGCTCCTGGATCGTACGGACGCCGATCTTCGCCAGCCATCGCACGTCCTCCGGGGGGAGCGGGAGCGCCGCGACCGGCAGGCTCGCCAGCGCACGCGCGTTCTCTCCCGAGGGCACGACGATCGGATCCAGGAGGAGCAGCGACGAGGAGGACGCGCGCGACCGCCTGCGCGACGACGCATGCAGCGCCCGCTCCGCCGCGTCGCGCGCGAGCATCGCCGCGACGCGCGGGCCGTCCGCGATCGCGACCGAGCACGTGTGCCCGAGCGAAGCGATCACGCCCGCGAGGCGCGAAGCGAGGATCGTCTCGCCGTCGAAGATCGCCCCCGGGCCGCGCGCGTCGGGCGCGTGCAGGTGCGCGCAGCCGGTGACGTCGATCCACACGACGTCGCCGAAATCGTGCGCCGCGCCGAACGCCGGCTCTCCCTCCATGCCGAACGCGACGGTCGCGCCGAACGCGAGCCCGATCTCGGCGATGCGGGCGAGGACGTTGCGGACCGCCTCGGGGCGGACGACACGCACCGCGAGATCGCCCGCGCGGGCACGTGCTTGCGCGATCGTCTGGCCCGGGAGCACCCCGAGCGCGCGCGCCTCGCGCGACACGACCGACAGCCGCGTGTTGCCGAGCAGCTTCGCCTCGGTCATCGGAGCAGGCGCGACGACGACCGCGAGCGGAGCGCGCGGCGGGGGGACGTCGTCCTCGCGCGCGTCGCCCTCCCCGCGCCCAGAAGGCTCCTTGCGAGCCAGCTCCGCCCGCATCTCGGCCTCGACGAGCTCGATCCGAAGCTCCGGCAAGCTCACTGCGCAGACTCGCACGACGTGCTCCTCTCCGAACGGTGGCGTCAGCCGGCGAGCCGGACGACGTGCTGCGACGACGCCGCGCCACGGCGGTCCTTCGTGATCCGGATGGCGAGCGCGTCTTCGAACGCGCTCGACCGGCGCTCGACCTCGATGCGGAGCGCGACCGGCCACGGGAGCGCACGCGACGCGAGCGCGCTCGTCAAGAGGAGCGACGTGGTCCCCGACTCCTCGGCCGCGAGGGCGAGCTTGCGCACGACCATGGCTCCCCCGTCGTTCCGCCCCTCGAAGCGCATAGATGGACGCAGCCCCGCGCCGCGCGCATCGCGACGAGGCGCGCCTCCACAGAGGTCCTGCGGATGAGGCACGTCGATGACGAGCAGACCGAACGCGCCCGACGCGGCGGCTTTCACGACGGTGCGCGCGAGCGCCTGGGGCGGAGGCCGAACGACGAGCAGCCGCTCGAGATCGACACCGGCACGCGCCAGAGCGGGCGCATACAAGAACGGCGCGAGCCGACCTTTGACGTGCGAAGGCGTGATCCACGCGCACCACGCCTTGCCGTACGACGCCTGCAGCGCGCTCACCGCCGCGATCGCGATCGACGTGGCGCCGCCGCGCATCGACTCGGGCACGCCGGCATGGCTCGCCCATCGCTGGCTCCGATGCGGCGCGAGGCGAGGCATCGCCGCGATCTCGATCACGCCGCGCGGCAGCCCGCGATCCGGCAACGCGCGTTCGAGCTCCGGCCAGTTCAACGAAAGGACGGAGCGCTCCGGCAAGAGCGCCTGCGTCCCCTGCAAGACGCCGAGGCGCGCCAGCGCTGCTGCATCGAGGTCGATCGAGGCCAGGGCGGACATACTGAACATGGTAACAGTATTCCGACCCTGCGCAAGGGGGACATACTGGACGAATGAGCAGGGACTTTGAGTGAGGCTCCAGGCTCCAGGCTCCAGGGAGGCCAGACCTCGGTCCTCGCTCCTCAGTCCTCGGTCAGACGCGACCGACGGCGCTTCGCCTCTCGGGTGCCCAGCGGCCTCGCCGTCAGGGCTGAGACGCCGGGCCTCGGCACTGGGCTCGAGGGCTCACCTGCAGCGAAGCTCGTCGTACATCAGCCGCCGTACCGGCGGGTTCGTCTGCTCTTCGATCCAAACGAGATCGACGCTGGCGTCGTTCGGCAGACGCTTCGTGAGCGCGGCGCTCGCGGCGATGACCTGTACGTCCTTGAGGAAGCGACCGTCCCCCGTCACCATCGCGCGCGGCTTCCTCGATAGAAGGTCGTACCAGACGAAGTTGAGCCCTCCCTTGTCGGGGGCAGCGAGTGGTGGAGCGCCGACGATGACGAGATCGTTGCCGAAGAAGCGGCCCTGCGCTCCGTCGAGCGGGACGTCCGAGAGCGACGAGAACGCGATCGCGCGCGGGAGCTTCGACACGTCGATCGTCGGGAGGTCATTGGGCCCGAGCGCCCCGGCACGGAGGAAGACCGACGACGAGCCGGCATCGGAGGGCTCGCTCTCGATCGCCGCGATCCTCATTCCTCCGACGGCCCCCAAGCCGTTGGCCGCGACGAGGCGGTAGCTCGACCTCGTCTCCGCACCGGCGATCGACTTGAACTGCAGATCGGCCGGGGCGGGATCCTCCGGAACGCGGATGTAGCCGGTTGCGCCCTGGTCATTCACTCCGGGCAGCGCGCCGTTGAAGATGAACACCGACTTGCCGCTCCGCGCGAGCGACGAGACGCGAAAGGCCGGCACGTCGTCGTCTCCTTTCACGACCTTCTCCTGCTCCCTGTCGGCGCCCTCCTTCCAACGCCCGTAGTAGACGGCGCGATCCCCTCTCGAAGGGCCATCCTGCACCGATAGCGCGTAGACGTACTGATCGGGCCCGTCATAGGTGCCGAGAACGCCGGCGGCGGTCGACACCGGAACGGTCGTTTTCCAGAGCGGCTTCTCGATGAGTGCCTGATCGGGCCGATCGTCGGGCGACTCCCAGACGACGAAGACGACGGACTCCTGGGTGCCGCTACTCTCGATCACCGCTCCGAGCACGCTGATCCGGTCGCCGGCGTGCTGCACGTCGAGCACGCGGCCCTCACGGTCATCCGTGCCGATGACCTTGGGTCTGCCGTCGGAAGCGGGGCCTCCGAGGCGCTTCGGGTCGAAGGTGTAGAGCACGAGGTCCTCCTGCTTCCCGACCCGCTTCAGCGCGGCGATGCGCACCACATCGCCCGCGCGGAACACGGAGAGGATCCGGCCATCCAACGTCGTGCCGTCGGACGGGGCGACCATCAGCACCGGTTCCTTCCTCACGGAGGTACAGGAAAGAAGACCGTCGCCCGCGTCGACGGGAGCATCGAGCGAAGCGTCGTCGATGGCAGCATCCTCGACGCCTCCGTCGCCGTCGCCCGGTTGGACGTCGACCACACCCGTCGCGTCCTCGTTCGCGTCCAGGGTGTCGTCGATGGCAGAGGACGAGACCTCGAACGAGCCGAGGACCGCCGTGCAACCGGCAGCGACGGCGCCGATGATTCCCGCGAGCACGGTGCGGCTGACCTTGTTCATGAGGATCAGAATAGCTCAAGCAAAATGGCGTGGTTCTTTCCATCACCCGCGCTAGATACGAAGGCGTGGGCTCCCTCCTCGACCCGAACCAGCCCGAGCTCCCGGACGACCCGCGGCTCCAGCGGCTCGTCGGCATCTTGCGGGAGATGGGCTCCGTCCTCGTCTGTTACTCCGGCGGCGTCGACAGCGCGTTCGTCCTCGCGGTGGCTCACCGCGTCCTCGGCGATCGATGCGTCGGCATGACGGCCGTGAGCCCGAGCCTGGCTCCGTTCGAGCTCGAGGATGCCGTCCGCATCGCCCGGAGCATCGGCGCGCGTCACGAGCTCGTCGAGTCGCACGAGATCGACGACGAGAGCTACGCGAAGAACGACGTCGATCGCTGCTTCCACTGCAAGAGCGAGCTCTATCGGCTGAGCGCGAAGAAGAAGGTCGAGTGGAACCTCGCCCACGTCGTGAACGGGACGAACCTCGACGATCTCGGCGACTACCGGCCCGGCCTCGAGGCCGCGAAGCAGGCGGGCGCGCGCAGCCCGCTCGTCGAGGCGGGGCTCACGAAGGCGGACGTCCGTAGCTTGTCGCAGGCGATCGGGCTCGGCGTCTGGGACAAGCCCGCAGCCGCATGTCTTTCGAGCCGCCTGCCCTACGGGACGCGCGTCACGCGCGAGCGCCTCGAGCAAATCGGGTCGCTCGAGGCCGAGCTCCATGCCCTCGGGCTCCGGCAGGTGCGCGTCCGATGGCACGCGTCGACGAGCGAGTCGCCCGTCGCGACGAAGCCCGCCCCCATCGCGCGCATCGAGGTCGCAAGAGACGAGATGCTGAAGGCGTTCGACGCCCGCGATGCGATCGTCGCCGCCGGCAAGCGCGCCGGGTTCGCGTACGTCACGCTCGACCTCGCCGGCTACCGCACGGGAAGCCACAACGAGGTGCTCAAGGGACGCTCCTTGCCCGTCCTGAGCTGATTCGGTTCGGCGCGACGACCGCGCGAGCTCTGGCGCAGGCGGCCGCCCTACCCGGGGTGCTGCTGGCGCCACGTACGCGCGACCGTCTGCACGAGCGGGATGCGCGCGAGGGGGTTCGGGTGCGTGCGGAGGAACTGCACCGGGTTGAGGAGGCTGAGCGGGCCGCCTCCTCCGCCGGCACGCTCGATGCGCGCGAAGTAGTCGAGCAAGAGCACGCCGCCGTTCTCGGACCATTCGTACTGCGGCCGTCGCGCGCGTCCCGCGTCGAGCGCGTTGACGGCGCCCGCCGAGTCCGCGGCCGCCTCGCCCGCCTGGTTGAAGATCGGTACCACCGACAGCAAGCGTCCGAGCTTCGTCGGATCGGGCCCGGGCCCCATCGGCTGCCCGTTCGCGCAGCCCGTGTGACCGAGATAGTGGTGCGCGAGCTCGTGCCCGAACGTGAACGCGATGATCTCGTCGAACAGCTCGCGAGCCCGCGACCAGCGTCGCGCATCGCCGACCAGGTTCGCCGGGATGATCCCCGCAGGGAGCGCCGCCCGCGCGTTCGGGCTCCTCACGAGCTGCGGGAGCACCGCATTGCAGTAGGCCTCGTACGTCTGGGTGCCGAACAGCTCGTCGGTCGCCTTCGTCTGCGCGATCGCGTCGACGGCCTCGAGCATGCCCACGGTCGCCGCGAGGAACGGCGCGCCCGTCTCGTCGCATCCGGCGAAAGCGTTGACCTCCGTCGTCGGATCGAACGTGAGCGGGATCCCGCGCACGAGCGACTGGTTGTGTGGGCCGAGCGCGTTCACGAGCTCCGCGAGGACGTTCCGCACCTCTTGCTGCATCGCGGCCATGCCGACGAGGGGCGGGAGCAGCGGCCGCTGCGCCGCCGGCCCCGGTTGCTGCGGCTGCTGCGGCTGCCAGCCGGCCACCGGCCCTTGCTGCGGATACGGCTGCTGCGGGTACTGCGGGTAGTACTGCGGCGACGAAGGCGGCGGCGCGGACTGCGACGAGCTCCGGCACGCGCCGACGGCGAGCGGGAGCGCGACGGCCATCAGCGCGGCGCACGCACGCCGCGCGACCGAACCCAGCGAGAAGACGGAAAGCAAGCCCACGCCCAGACTTCTACCAGATCGCACGAACGATCTCGTACCCGTCTCCGCGAAGCGACCTGTCCCGCGCTCTCACGGCTTGTCGCTGCCCGTGCCCTCGCGCGCCTTCTCGGCGTCGGGCTCGAGCGCGCGCAGCGCGGCGAGCAGAGAGCGCGCGTCCTGCCACCGATCCTCGGGTCGCTTCGCGAGCGCGCGCTCGACGAGCGCGCGCCACTCGGGCGGAGCGTCGACGGGTCCGGGCTCCGGCGGCGCGTCGAGCGGAGCGGGCGCGGCGCTCGGCATCCGCCGCGACGCCGGCTGGACGCCCGAGTCGGCGCGCGACGGCGGCGGCAGGCGCATCGCGAACGAGCTCGGCGCCCGCGAGCCAGGCTTCCACATGTCCTCGCGCGACGGCGGCGGCGGCTCGCCGACGAGGCACTCGTAGATGACGGCGCCGAGCGCGTAGACGTCGCTCCGCGCGTCGATCTCGCCGCCGCACTCCTGCTCCGGAGACATGTAGCCGGGCGTCCCGAGCGGAGCGCCGATGTTCGTGATCCGCATCTCCTCCCACTCGACGCGGGCGATGCCGAAGTCGAAGACCTTCACCTTCTCGCGCCCGGTCTCCTCGTCGCGCACGAGGTAGATGTTCGACGGCTTGAGGTCGCGGTGCACGACGCCGGCCGCGTGGATCGCGACGAGCGCCTCCGCCACCTGCTTGGCGATCGGGAGCACCTCCGCGGGACGCAGGCGCACGCGGTTCCTGAGGCGCGTGGCGAGCGTCTCGCCTCGGAGCAGCTCCATGACCAGGTACGAGGTCCCGTCGGGCAGGTGCCCGTGATCGATCACCTCGACGACGTTGGGATGCCACGACAGACCGAGCGCCTCCGACTCGCGCCGGAGGCGATCGGAGGCGGTCACGTCGTGCGCGGTCGCCGCGCGGAGCAGCTTGATGGCGACCGGCAAGCCGTCCGTGATGCGCGTCGCCTCGTAGATGACGCCGCTCGCGCCGGATCCCATCCGCTGCCCGATGCGGTACAGGCCCGCGATGACGACGCCCTCGAGGTCGCCGCTTCCGCGCGCCTCCGTCTCGCGGAGCGCGAGGCTCCGCTCGAGCGCGCTGACGCGCATCGCCTGCGCGGCGGTCTCGACGCGCCGCAGCCGATCGCGTGCCCAGTACAGCCCCGCCGCGGCGCCCGCGAGAGGCGTGAGGAGCGCGGCGATCATCGTGGGCGTCGACGGGTGGACCGCGAGGGTCGCGCCGCCGGCGACGGCGCCCGCGATCGCGCCCGCGGTGATCCCGCGGAACGGCGCGGGCAGCGACCACTTCACCTCGAACTCCTGCGCGTCGTCCTCGCTCCGACGCAGGACGACGACGCCGCGGGAGTAGCCGAAGAGGGTCGGCACGACGGACAGCTCGAGCTGACGCACCTTCGCGAGCAGTCCGTCCTTCTCGAGGCTCGGATCGTGCGCGATGCGCACGCGGCCTCGCCAGTAGCCGGGACGCGCCTCGATCGTCTCCCATCGCGTCGTGCGGCCGTGCTCGCTGTCGGACGACTCGATGCGCGCGAACGCCTCCTCCGGGGCCCGCGTTCCTCGGAGCACGCGGGCCCAGACGCCGAGGTTTTCGCGCGAGACGAGGTACGGAGCGGCGGCATCGAGGCCGTCGGGGACCACGGCGACGAACTCCTCGACGGCCTTCTTCAGCGCGACGAGCGGAAAGAGGCGCGTCTCGTCCTCGAGGTCCCCACGCGCGAGACGGATCTTCGAGAGCCAGGCGTCGGCCGCCGCCGCGCCCTTGCGCGCTTCCAGGCACGCGAGCAGCGCCTTCAGCCGAGACGCGCTCGCTTGTCCGGTGGGGTACGTGTGCCGAGCCTTCACCGCCTCGCTCCGAGCGTACGCCGATGCGGCGACCCTGCGCCATGGCGCGCGGATGATCCAGGCGGCAGGAGGCACGCCGTCTCGTCCGGTGTAGGATGCCGGCGTGGACTCGCTCGACGCCGGGCCTGGGCCCCGCGCCATCGTACAGGAGGCGGCCTGCTCCGAGCGTGTCGTCGTCCTCAAGGTGCGGGTCCCCGGCAGGACCTCCCTCGTCGTCGTCGGCGCGACGCGCGGCGGCAAGTCCTCTTCGGGCGCCGGCCTCCTCGACGCCGAGGCACGCCGCGAGCTCTGGGGCGGCCGCCTGCCGCCGGGAGCGGAGCGACAGCGGGCCCGCGAGGCCGCGCTCGAGCACGCGATCGTGCTCGGGATCGCGGAGGACGCGGTCTTCATCGATCAGCGCGGCGACCCGCGCGTCCTCCGCATCGAAGGCGGGCGCGTCGTCGTCACCGATCGGAGCTCTGCCGTACCGTCCGAAGCGGTCGGGCTCGTCGGGCTGTCGGACGACGGGCGCGCCGCCCTCGAGGCGCGCGGGCTCGCGATCGCCCGGGCGCTCGCCGCCGACGGGCTCGAGTCGTACCGCGCCGACGTCCGGAAGATCCTCGACCGCGCGAAGCAGCGCATCGAACGGAGGATCGCCGCCGTGCGCGGCGATCTCGAGAAGATCGCCCAAGCCGACCAGATCGCGGCGCAGGCGCAGTGGCTCGTCGCCGCGGCGGCCAAGGCCCCGCGCGGCGCGACGGAGCTCGTCGTCACGGACTGGTCGAGCGGCGAGCCGGTGCCTCTGAAGGTGCCGCTCGATCCGTCGAAGAGCCCGAAGGAGCAGGTCGAGGCGATGTTCAAGCGTGCGAAGCGCCTCCGCCTCGGCGCGCGCATCGCGGAGGACAGGCTGAAGAAGGCCGAGGAGCAGCTCGAAGCCGTCGAGCTCGCGCGCCTGTCCGCCGACGAGGCGAGCTCGCTGCCCGAGCTCGAGGAGGTGCTCCGGGAGGCGAAGCGCGCCGCCCCGCGCGACGTCAGCCTGCCCGGCACGACGACGGCGAGCGCGCCGAAGGCCCAGAAGAAGACCGGCCGCATCCCGTACCGCACCTTCGTCGCGCGCAGCGGCCGACCGATCCTCGTGGGCAAGGGCGCCGCCGACAACGACGCGCTCACCCTCCACGTCGCCCGCCCGCACGACCTCTGGCTCCACGCGAAGGACCGTACGGGCGCGCACGTGATCGTCCAGCTCGACAAAGGGCAGACGTGCCCCGCCGAAGACCTCGTCGACGCAGCGCACCTCGCCGCGCACTTCTCCGACGCGCGCGACGAGAAGGTAGTGGATGTACAATACACAGATCGCCGCTACCTCCGTAAGCCGAAGGGATCGCCGCCCGGCTTCGTGATCGTCGACCGCGAGAAGGTCCTCGTCCTGCGGGTCGAGCCGGAGCTGCTGCGGACGCTCCTCGAGCGCGAGGAGACCTGAGGCCGGGCGCCTGGAGCACACCTGGCCGTTCTGGTAAGAGTGGCCGTCCCCATGCGTCTCGCAGAAGCCATCGCGGACTGGTTCGGGCGGGTCGAGGTCGTGCTCGCCGGCGCCGAGGGCTACCTCCGCGAAGGCGAGGAGGCGCTCGCTCGCGGTGACGCGATGGCGGCGCGGCGCGCCGCGAAGGCGATGCTGCAGCGCGTGCCGCACTCGCCGCTCGGGCTCGCGCTGCTCGCCGACGCATGCGAGGCCGCACGGCTCGACGCCGAGCTCGCGCTCACGCTCGAGGAGCTCGCCGGCCGCGTGGCGTCGCGCGCGGACGTATGGGTGCGGCTCGGGCGCGCGCGCGAGCGCGTGCGCAGCCCGGTCGAGGAGACGCGCGACGCGTTCCTCCGCGCGCTCGCGGTCGCGGAGGCCGGCAGCGAGGAGCGGCGCGAGGCGCTGCTCTGGCTCGCCGATCTGGACCTGTCGAACGGCGACGGAGCGCGCGCGGAGCTCTGGCTCGAGCGGCTCGGCGTCACGAAGGAGCCGGCCGTCCTGCTCCGCCGGGCCGAGGCGCGGCTGCTCCAGAACGACCTCGCCGGCGCGCGCGCCGTGCTCGACACCCTCGAGGTCGATCCCACGGACGGACGCGCGGCGCTGCTCCGTGGGCGCGCGCTCGCGATCGCCGGCGACAGCGGCGCCTTCCCTCACCTGATCCGCGCGCTCGTGCTCGACGCGCCCGGCGCCAGCGAGGCGCTCGCGTCCGCCCTCGCGTGGCTCCCGACCGACGAGGCGACGCGCACGAGGATCCGCGCCGTCGTCGACGGCCGCGGCGAGAGCGATCTCGCGCGGTGGAAGGCCGCGTTCGCGCGTGCCGAAGGCCGGCGCGACGAAGCACGTGCGGCGCTCGTCGGCGCGGTCCGGAGCGGCGACGTGTCCGCGGCGCGGCCGCTGCTCGACACGGCGCTCGAGGATCAGGACCACGCCTCGCTCGCCGTCGCGCTCGTGGCGCTCGGCGAGGACCAGGACACGGTCGTGCGGGAAGCGCGTCTTCTCCCCTCGCCCGCGCGCCTCCGCGATCCGGGCGAGACGTCGGCGATCCTCGACGACCTCGCGAAGGTGACGACGCCGCGGGCGCGCGCGTGGGCCGAGACCGCGCGGAGCGCGGCGCTCGCGACGTGGATCCCGCCGTCGGGCGCGCCGAGCGACTGGACGCGGCTCCTCACGCGGCTCGACGGCCACGCGCGGGCGCTGCACGCGCTCGACGCGACGGCGAAGGTGGCCGAGCTGGCCGTGGAGCGCTCCCGCCCCGTCCGCGTCGCCATCGTCGGCGAGTTCAACGCGGGCAAGAGCACGTTCATCAACGCGGTCATCGGCGCGGACGTGGCGCCGACGGGCGTGCTGCCGACGACGGCGACGCTCCACCACCTGCGCTACGCGCCCGATCCGTTCGCGCGCATCCTGTTCCATCCGGACGCGCCGGCCGAGGTCAAGGAGCGCATCGTGCCCTCGAGCGAGCTCCGCGGCGCCCTCAAGGCCATCGACGCCTCGCACGTGAAGCGCGTCGAGATCCTCCAGCCGATCGCCTCCCTCACGCGCGTCGAGATCCTCGACACGCCCGGCTTCAACGCGCCCGACGCGCGCCACACCGAGGCCGCGCGCTCCGCGTTCGAGGAGGCCGACGCCGTCATCTGGCTGCTCGACGCCGGACAGCCGCTCAAACAGAGCGAGCGCCGGATCCTCGAGGAGGCGAAGGCCACGCGCTTGCCGGTGCAGATCCTCGTCAACAAGGCCGATCGGTTGAAGCCCGAGGACCTCGCCACCGTGATGGCGAACGTCCGCGCGTCGCTCGCCGAGACCGGCATCCGGTCGTGGGCCGAGCCGCTCGCGCTCTCCGCGCGCCTCGCGCTCAAAGGCAAGCTCGGAGACGAAGAGGCGCTCGCCGCCTCGGGTTGGGAGCTCGTGCAGAAGCTGCTCGACGAGCAGATCGTCGGGCGCAGCGAGGAGCTGAAGGAGCGCGGCCTTCGTCGCCGCGCGGCGCGCGTCGTCGCGTCGATGCTCGAGCGGGCGCGCGAGCACGCGAACGACGAGCGCGCCGCCGTGGAAGCCGCGCGCGCGCGGGCCCAGGAGCTCGCGCTGCGTGCCGCCAACCTCGAGCGCGAGGCCGACGAGGCGGCGCAGGTCGTCGCCGGCGCCCTCAACAGCGCCGCCGCGGAGTGGCGGCGCGACCTCGAGATGGTCGTCACCGGCAGGGATCGCCAGCAGGTGGAGAACGATCCCACCCTCCTCCGCTACCGCGTCGATCGCGCTCGATCGCGTCTCGCCCAACCCCTCGCGCGCGTCCTCGCGTCCATCGCCCGTGGTCAAGGGACGGCCGACGTCGAAGGCGCACGCGCCGAGGACCTCATGCCGACGGTCAACGCGATCGTCCGCACGTTCGCGGCGACGGGAGGACGCCCCGACGCGCTCCTCCCGCTCACGCGAAGCGCTGTTGCCTCCCTCGTCGAACGCTTGCTCGTCCTGGCGTCCGCCACCCCGGTGCAGGGACACGCCGAGGGGCTCGTGACGGAGCTCGAGGCCATCGCACGCGCCCTCGACGCGCAAGCGCCCACATGAGCGACCGAAGTGGGCTCGCCAAAGGCATCTGACCTCGGAGAAAACGACTGTAAGATGCAATCATCGGTCGAGTGTCCGCGCTGGCGGGCAGCGAGCTCGACGGAGGGTCGACATGCATTGGCGAATCGTAGCGGCGCTGGCAGGCGCCGTAGCTCTCGCGGTTGCAGCTTGCGGAAGTGAGACGGGCAGCGATTTCACTGGTGACGGAGAGGCCGACGCCGGAGCCACCAACGGTGGAGGCTCCTCCTCCGGGCAGTTCGCTCCGGGTGGCGGCGGGCCCGACACCGGGAGCTGCAAGCCGAAAACGTGCGAAGAGGCGAACGCGAACTGCGGCCCCATCAGCGATGGCTGCGGGAGCATCGTCCAGTGCGGGACCTGCCCCGAGGGCGAGACGTGCGGAGGAGGAGGCACCCCGAGCCGGTGTGGCAAGCCCCCGTGCACCCCGCTCACGTGCGCCGACCTCGGGGCCGAGTGCGGCCTCCAAGGTGACGGCTGCGGCGACGTCCTCGACTGCGGAACGTGCGAGGCCGGTATCTGCGGAGGCGGCGGTCCCAACAAGTGTGGGACCGGGGGCCTGATCGACGGCGGCACGTGCGTGCCGACGAAGACGGAGTGCGAACCCGACGACTGCGGCCCGATCGGCGACGGGTGCGGGAACGTCATCAACTGCCCGGCGACGTGCCCGCCGGGCCAGACGTGTGGCGGCGGCGGCCCGAGCAAGTGCGGAGAACCCGCGTGCCAGGCGCTCACCTGCGGCGACGCGACGTGCGGGTTCAAGCCCGACGGCTGCGGCAAGCTCCTCAACTGTTGGCCGGACGGCGTCTCCACCTGCCCGCCGGGAGAACGGTGCGGAGCGGAGAACAAGTGCGAGCCCATCCCCGGCTGCACCGGCCTCTGCCAGCAGCAGCAGCAGTGCCCGGGCGGCGCCACGACGGCCATCGAGGGCTACGTCACGTCGCCGAACGGCGTGCTGCCGATCCCGAACGCGGTCGTCTACGTACCGAACGGGCCGGTCGAGCCGTTCGAGCAGGGCGTCAAGTGCGAGACGTGCGCGACGGCGTCCGGCAACCCGCTCATCTCGACGACGACGGACGCGAACGGCTACTTCCTCCTCCCGAACATGCCGGTGAGCACGCCGGGCAAGGTGGTGGACATCCCGGTCGTCGTGCAGCTCGGCCGGTGGCGCAAACAGTTCACCGTCCAAACGACCGCGTGCACGACGACGAAGGTGCCGAAGGTCGGCGATGCGCCGCCGAACAAGACGGCAGCACTGCCCCGGAACCAGAGCGAGGGTGACATCCCGCTCACGGCGATCTCGACGGGCGACTACGACGGCCTCGAGTGCGTGTTCCGCAAGATCGGCGTCGACGACAGCGAGTTCACGAGCGGCGCCGGCAATGGGCGCATTCATCTCTACCAGGACGACGGCGTCGGGGGCGGTGCTGGTGGCGCATGCGCTCCGGGGTGCGGGGACAACTGTTCGCAGAGCGGAAGCGCCAGCTGCCCCAAGGCCAGCAAGCTGTACGGAGGCGGCTACACGCGTGAGCTGAGGATCACGCGCATCGCCCGCTCCGCGAACCAACCGTACATCGTCCGGACCTCGTCAAACCACAACCTGCAGACCGGCGACCAGATCGTCATCTTCGGCGTCACCAACCCGTCGGGCGCCAACGGCACCTGGACGGTGACACGAGAGGACGCCGACGACATCCGCCTCGACGGCTCGAATGGGCCTGCCATCACCACGCAGACCTACTCCACCAACAACCGGCCATACATCTACGTCTGCAACGGCGCCTGCGACGACGACGGGCTTCTCGACAAGTACGACGCGGTCATCTTCAGTTGCACCGGCGGCGAGTCGCGCAAGCCGGCCAATGCGCGCCAGAACGTCATCGACTACGCGAACAAGGGCGGGCGCGTCTTCGCGACGCACTACTCGTACGTCTGGCTCTTCTCGACCCGCAACAACTCTCCCTCGACCCTGAACTTCACCTCCCCGTGGGCCGCGACGGCCAACACCTTCGACCCGTTGCCGATCAACACGCGCTGGGACGGCTCTCTCACCGCGAAGCTCGACACGTCCTTCCCGAAGGGCCTGCTCTTCGCGAACTGGCTGAGGGCGCCGGTCGGCAACACGTCGGCGAGCTACCCGCCGCCGTACCCGCCCGTGAACGCGCTCACGACGGTGGACCCACCGGAGGTCACGATCTCCGAGCCACGCGCCAACATCACTCCGACCGATCCGAACATCGCGACGTCGGGCATCGTGGCCCCGGCGCAGCGGTGGATGTACACGACCACGGACTCGGTCAAGTCGCGTAGTCAGGATCCCGCACCGAGGCACGCGCCCCTCCACTACACGTTCAACACGCCGTGGGGCGCCGAGCCGGCGAGCCAGTGCGGACGCGTCCTCTTCAGCGACTTCCACGTCACGCTGACGGGCGGCAACAGCGAGAACAAGGTCTTCCCCGCGGAGTGCGACGATAGCCCGCTCACCGCCCAGGAGAAGATCCTCGCCTACATGCTCTTCGACCTCGCCTCCTGCGTGTCGGCCGAGGGGCCGCCCGAGTGCCAGCCGAAGACCTGCCAGGAGCAGGGCATCGGCTGCGGCTTGGCGGGTGACGGCTGCGGCAACGTCATCAACTGCGGTGACTGCCCCGCGGGCCAGACCTGCGGCGGAGCCGGCATCCCGAACCAGTGCGGCGCTCCCCCCTGCCAGAAGCAGACGTGCGGCCCGAACGAGTGCGGCCTCAAGGGCGACGGTTGCGGCAGCCAGCTCGACTGCGGCAGCTGCCAGGACGGCAAGGTCTGCGGCGCCGGTGGCCCGAACCTCTGCGGCGAGGGCAGCTGCACGCCGCTGGCCTGCCCCACCCCGGCCGAGGGCTCGGCGTGCGGCCCCGTGGCGGACGGCTGCGGCAGCCTCAACAACTGCCCGTGCCCGGACGGCATGCCGTGCGTGAACGGTAGGTGCGGTGCCCCGCCCTGCACGCCGCGCACGTGCCAGGAGGCCGGCGCCAACTGCGGCGAGATCGCCGATGGCTGTGGCAGCACCGTCAACTGCGGGACCTGCGTGCCTCCGCAGACCTGCGGCGGCGGCGGCATCCCCAACGTCTGCGGCGGCGGCGTCAAGTGATCGCCTGATCGACGGCCCTCCCTGGGATAAGCTCGGGACATGCGCCCGAGCTGGTCCCGGAGGGCCGTCTTGCGTTGTGTCCTGGTGGCGTGCATCGCCGCCCCCACCGTCACGTTCGCGTCGAACGTCACCGCCGACCCGCTCCTCGACGTCGGCGGAGACGTCGGCGTCCAAGCCGACAAGCTCGAGGTCGACGTGGCGGAAGGCACGGCGGTCCTAACCGGCAACGTCGTCCTCACGAAGGGCGACATGACCGTCCGCTGCCCGCGGTTCGACTTGAAGTTCGACTCGACCCCGCACGTGCGCTGGGCGAAGGGCTCGGGCGGCGTCGTCGCCGACGTGCGCGGCGTGCACGGCGAGGCTCCCGAGGTGGAGCTCGACATGGTCAAGCAGGTCCTGGAGATGCGCGGCGGCGTGAAGCTCACGCGAGGCCAGGGCTGGATCCAGGCGGAAAAAGCGACCATCGAGCTCGCCACCGCGCGCGTGACGGCGACGCAGGTGAAGGGCTCGATCCCCGTCCCGAAGCCGTGACGGCGGCCATCGCCGGCGTCGGCATCCGTGTCCGGCGCGGGGACAAGACGATCCTGCGCGGCGTCGACCTGTCCGCACGTCCGGGCGAGGTGCTCGGCGTGCTCGGCCCGTCGGGCGCGGGCAAATCGACGCTGTTCCGCGCGCTCGTCGGCGAGATCGCCGTCGCGTCCGGGAAGGTCGAGCTCCACGGCGAGGACGTCACGGCGCTACCTCTCTGGGCACGCGCGCGCCGCGGCCTCTCGTACGTCCCGCAGACGCCGAGCGTGCTCTGGGACCTGTCCGTGCGAGAGAACCTCGCCACGTATCACCGCGTCGTGCACGGCCGCGCCGACGCGGCCGCGGAGAGGAAGGCGATCGAGGAGCTCGCCGCGCGGGTCGCGCTCGACGATCGGATGGACGTGCGCGCCGGCGAGCTGTCGGGCGGAGAACGGCGGCGCCTCGAGCTCGCGCGCGCCCTCACGCGGCCGCCCAAGGTCCTCGTCTGCGACGAGCCCTTCGCTGGGGTCGATCCCCAGCAAGCGAGCCGCCTCGGGGACATGCTGCGGGCGCTCGCGGTCGACGACGGCGTCTGCGTCGTGCTGGCGGATCACCACGTCGAGGAGGCGCTCCGCGTATGCACGCGTGCCGTACTGCTGCTCGACGGCGAGGTGGCCGCAGAGGAGGAGCCGGACGCGTTCCGCGCGCATCCCCTGGTGGTGGGTCGGTACCTCGGGAGCTGGGCGCGGACCATCCCCCCGCCGTCGCCCGAAAGCGGCTGATTTCTCGGAGCGCGTTCGGAGTCGCCGAAGCGCCCGCGCCGTCGCGAAGGTGGTGGGTGGCAGTCCGCCGGTTACCCCACATGGACGGCATGGTGAGTGCAGTCGTTCCTCGCGGAAGGGATGGGTGCCATGACAACGCCGCTCCGACTCGACGCCGCTTCGACCTGCTCCGAGCCGTCTCTTTCGGCCGACGACTCCTTCGTCCCGCCGAGCGTCCCTCCATCGAGCGCTCGTGCGGAGGCGACGAAGCGTCTCTTGCTGCGCGTCTCCGCGGGCGCCGAATGGTTCGAGCTCGGGGATCGGGATCGCGTCGTGCTGGAGACACGGATCCCGCTTCGTCGCCTCCTGCTCGCGCTCGCGCGCATGCGCGCGTCGTCGCCGACGTCGGTCCTTCCCGTGCCCGCTGCATTCGAGGCCGGCTGGCCGGGCGAGCGCGCGACACCGACCGCCGCCGCGATGCGCGTCTACACCGCCGTGCACACGCTTCGGCGCCTCGGCCTGCGCGGCGTGCTCGTGAGACGCCGGCGCGGTTACGTGCTCGATTGCGACGTCGAGATCGTCGCGCCGAACGAGGAACGGACCTCGCAAGCGGCCGCCGAGACGGGCGGAGAGCTCACGGTGCCTCCCGCGTGAGCCGGTCACTCCTCGCGTCGTGACGCTGGGGCCCGGCCGAACCGCGGATCGCGGGCGAGCCCGTACCGAGCGCGACCATCGACAGCCGATCGCTCCGTCGGGCGGCACGCGCCGCGCCGATCGATCCCGACCAGAAGGACGTTCGCGCGGGCGAGCGCGAGCACGAGGTCGGTGCGCTCAGAAAACATGCCAACGAAGCCCGAGCGGGCCGAAGCGCCCCATCGAGGTCGAGCCCATCCGCGACGGATCGGCCGGGCGCCCGTCAAGACGAAGAAGCGGGAAAGCGCCGAGCGCGAGCGCAAATTTGGGCCTCTGCGTAGCAAATTTCCCCGCTGGCACTGTTTTCGCTTTCGTGACCCTCGCCGGCGTGTAAGCTTTTTCTGGCGGAACTACGTGGCCCCGTCTGACAGCCGGTTCCACGAGGACCGTCCCCACGGAAGGTGGGGCCGCTGTTCCAACCCCACGCCCGTGGGGCCCCTGGCCAGAAGAACCCGATGGAAATCAAACAACAGCTCAAGCTCAGCCAGCAGCTCGTCATGACCCCGCAGCTCCAGCAGGCGATCCGTCTGCTGCAGCTGTCGCGTCTGGAGCTGATCGAGGAAATCCGCAAGGAGTGCGACGCGAATCCCGTCCTGGCGGACGAGGATTTCGAGCCTCGACCCCGCGCCACGGATTCTCCCGAGGGTCTGCCGACGCCGACGCTGGAACAGGGCGAGCGGCGGATGGAGTTGTTGGACGACCGCAAGCGGGTCGAGTCGGGGGAGGCCGCGAAGACGGACGGCAAGCAGGTCCAGGAGATCGACTGGGAGCAGTTCCTCGAGAACCGGACGCTCCAGCAGCCGCTCCCTGCCAACCGTGGCGGGTTCGAGGAGCTACCGCCCATCGAGCAGAACCTCACGAAGGGCACGACGCTCGTCGATCACCTGCGGTGGCAGATCCAGATGAGCGACATGACGGATGCCGAGAAGCGCTTCGCAGAGCTCGTCCTCGGCAACCTCGACGAACAGGGCTTCCTCGACCTCAAGGGCGTCGAGCGGCCCGACGGAACGCGCACGCCCGATCTCACGATCGAGGAGCTCGCCGAGGAGGCCGGCCTCGACCCGGAGGACGCCCCCGAGGTGCTCCGCATGATGCAGGAGTTCGATCCCGTCGGCGTCTGCGCCCGCGATCTCCGTGAGTGCTTGCTCGTGCAGGCCGAGGTCTACGGCTACGACGATCTGGAGATCCAGATCCTCGACAAGCACCTGCACAACCTGGAGAAGCACAACTACCAGGCGATCGCGCGCGACCTGAAGGTGCCGATCGAGGAGGTCTACGAGGCGGTCAAGGAGATCCAGAAGCTCGAGAGCCGCCCCGCGCGCAACTTCACGGACACCGACGACAAGCAGATCGCGATCACGCCGGACGTCTACGTCATCAAGGAAGGCGACAAGTTCATCGTCACCGACAACGATCGCGGCGTGCAGCGCCTCTACATCAACGAGGCCCTGACGAAGCAGCTGCTCAAGGATCCGAACGCGAAGGAGTTCATCGGCGAGAAGCTGCGGAACGCGCAGTGGCTCATCCGCGCGATCGAGCAGCGTCGCAAGACGATCATCCGCGTCACCGAGTGCATCGTCGAGAAGCAGCGCGAGTTCTTCGAGAAGGGCGTCGCGTATCTCAAGCCGATGATCCTCCGCGACGTCGCCGAGGCGGTCGGCATGCACGAGTCCACGATCAGCCGCGTGACGACGAACAAGTACGTCCACACGCCGCAAGGCCTGTTCGAGCTGAAGTACTTCTTCAACTCGTCGATCCGCCGCGTCGCCGAGGAGGACATCGCCTCGGAGAGCGTCAAGCAGGCGATCAAGAAGATCATCGACAACGAGGACAAGTCGAACCCCCTCAGCGATCAGGCCATCGTCGAGATCCTGGCCAAGCAGGACGGCATCCAGATCGCCCGGCGTACCGTTGCGAAATACCGCGAGATGCTGGGCATCCTCGCCTCGAGCAAGCGGAAGAAGCTCTTCTGACCGCGGCCGGCCAGCGCTATCCTTCGTACGGACGGCCTGTCCGGCGGCGAGGAGGCGGTGGGCGGCAGCGGTCGAGCGAGGGCGGTGGTCGAGAGCGACCACTCGGTGACGACGGGAGGGGGATCGGGCGGCGAAGAGCCGCCCGCTCGGCGATGGGCGGCGGTCGAATGAAGCACGCCATCGCCGGGCGCGAGCGGGCTGGCTCTCCCGCCGATCGTGTGCCCGATGGCGCGTGGGCCGCGTCGAAGGAGAGCCAGCTGCTCGGTCGGCCCCGCTTGCCCGAGCGGGCAGACGTGCACATCGTCGACGTGACGACGTTCCGCGCGAGCCCCTCTTCCGAGGGCCTCGGGACGCGCGACGAATGCAACGCATGGACCGAGTCGACGAGCCGACTCGACCGAACGGCGCCGCAGGCGTCGCGGCGGTGGTCCGCAGGAGCGACCGGTCGAGCGTGGGAAAGGCGGCTCGGCTCCGTCGGCCCTACCCGTCCGCGCGTTGCCGGACGCGGAGCCGACCTTGGAATCTCCGCCGCTCGTCGGCGTTTCTGCTGGAGGGGCTTCGACCTCTTCATGGGCCCCACCATGAAGCTTCTGCCGGAAAACGAGTTAGCTTGCCGCCCCAGGGCGGGGATAGACTCGTGGGAGCGCGCCATGGTGGCGCCACTCACGAGGAGGTTCAGGTTTCCGCGAGAACGCGCTGCGCTCACTGACGACGGCGCAGGACGAAACGGTCAAGGCAAACCGAAGGAGAGCCACGCATGAACATCTCCATCACCTTCCGCCAGATGGATGCGACCGAAGCAGTCAAGGCCTACGCCACGGAGAAAGTCTCCAGACTGCAGAAGTTCTTGCGCCAGCCACTGTACGGACAGGTGACGTTGAGCTGTCAGAAGACCGAACACACGGTGGAAGTCGACCTGCACTCCGGGGGGAAGCACTACCACGCAGGCGAGACGAGCGAAGACATGTACGCCGCGATCGACTTGGTCACCGACAAGCTCGAGCGCCAGATTCGCGACGACAACGGCTCGAGCAAGAAGAAGGGCGCCGAGCGCGCCTCGGATCATCTGCTTCCTGACGAGGACTGACATCCGTCCTCGGTCCTCAGTCCTCAGTCCTCAGGTGATGACGTCGTAGTCGTAGAAGAAGAGTGACCTCGGGGCCGCACCTCGACGCCGAGCTTCGAAGCCGAAGCGCCGAGGACCGCGGACCGAGGTCCGAGGGCTGAGCGACCGAGGCTCCCTTCAACCCTTCTCGTCGGGCTCTCTCAGCGATGGGAGGCCCACCGCACGACCCCCCATGCGTCTCACCGACCTACTCTCGCCGGAGCGCGTCGGCATCAAGCGCTCGAACGGCGAGCCGTTCGACAAGGAGAAGGCCATCGGCCAGCTCGCCGCGCTCATCGGTGAGCGGGACGGCGTGAGCGTCGCGGAGATCGAGCGTGCGCTGCTCGATCGCGAACAGCTCCAGAGCACGGGCATCGGCGAAGGCGTCGCGATCCCGCACGGCGCGCTGCCACAGCTCAAAGAGCAGGTCGCCGCGCTCCTCATCGTGCCCGAAGGCGTCGATTTCCAGGCGATCGACGACGCCGACGTGAACATCCTCTTCGGCGTCATCACGCCGAAGCGCGCCACGGGCGAGCACCTCAAGACGCTCGCCCGCGTCTCCAAGCTCCTGCGCAACAAAGACTTCCGTACGCGCCTCATCAACGCGCACGACGAAAAGAGCGTCTTCGACCTGATCCGCGCCGAGGAGGGCGGTTCCTCGAGCGCGAAGGAGTCGGGGGCTGCCACGGAAAGCGAGAAGAAGGGGGCCACGTGACCGACGAGACGGCGTCACCGCCGGCCGGCTCTTCCCCGCCGCCGATGGCCGACGTCACCGTCGGCGAGCTCGTCGCCGACACGCGTCTCGGGGTGAAGCTCTTCCGCCTCGCAGGCGAGAGCGGGCTCGGCCGGCCGATCCGGCACCCGCGCATCCAGAAGAGCGGGCTCGCGCTCGCCGGGCACTACCACGGCGTCGTTCCGACGCGCCTGCAGGTGCTCGGGGAGACCGAGCTGTCGTTCCTCGACACGATGACCCCCGAGCGGCGGAGCGAGGCCGCACGCGGCTTCTTCGCCCTCGGGCTCTCGTGCGTCGTGCTCACGCGGCGGGACGCGGAGCCACCCCGCGCCATCGTCCAGGCCGCCGAGGCGACCGGGACGCCGCTGTTCGTGAGCGAGGAGCGGTCGAGCCGCACGATCAACGCGCTCCACGCGCTCCTCGACGAGAAGCTCGCGCCGACGACGTCGCTCCACGGCGTGCTCGTCGACGTCTTCGGCATCGGGCTGCTGCTCCTCGGCAAGAGCGGCATCGGCAAGAGCGAGTGCGCCGTCGAGCTCGTCCTCCGCGGGCACCGGCTCGTCGCGGACGACGTCGTCCGCTGCGAGTGGCGGCCGCCCGGCATGGTCTTCGGCGCGCCGGCGGACCTGCTCCGCCACCACGTCGAGGTGCGCGGCCTCGGGCTGCTCAACATCAAGGACCTGTTCGGCGTCACGGCCGTGCGCGAGCGGAAGCGCATCGACATGGTCGTGCGCCTCGACGAGTGGAACGAGGCGAAGGAGTACGACCGCCTCGGCGTGGACGACGAGTACTACGAGATCCTCAACACCCCCATCCGGCTCGTGACCGTTCCGGTGCGACCCGGCCGTGACATGGGCGCGATGCTCGAGATGGCGGCGCGCAACGAGCTGCTCCGGCGCGCCGGGAAGCACAGCGCGCGCGAGCTGCTCGCGCGGCTCGAAGAGAACGCCGCCATCTCGCAGGAGATGGCGGTCGACGATCAGCCGGAGAGCGTCGTCACCGCGCCGGTGAGCGCCAAGGGCACGCCGCCTCCGCCGAACAGCAGCATGGCGCAACCCACCCCGCCGTGGAACGACTCCGAGCGCCCGCAGCGCGCGGCCAAGCCGTTCGCTGCCAACGAGAGCTCGGCGTGGATCCCGGCGTTCCGTCCGAAGGGAGGCGACGAGTGAACGATCCGCCCGGCCTCCTTCCCCTCACCCCTGCCCCGTCGACGAGCCCGCGGCGGCCGATGGTCGTCGTGGTCACGGGCCTCTCCGGCGCAGGACGGACGACCGCCCTCCGCGCGCTCGAGGACCTCGGGTTCTTCTGCATCGACAACCTCCCCACGGTGCTCGCGCCGCAGGCGGTGGCCCTCTGCGAGCGTGGCGGCATGACGCGCGTCGCGTTGGGAATGGACGTGCGCGTCCGCGTGTTCCTCGGGGAGGTCGGAAACGTCCTCTCGCAGCTCGAGGACAACGGCCGGCGTGACGTACCCGTGCTGTTCCTCGACGCCTCGGACGAGACCATCCTCCGCCGCTTCAGCGAGACGCGCCGTCCGCACGCGCTCGCGACCTACGAGTCGACGACGCACGCGTCCTCCGTGCTCGAAGGCATCGCGATCGAGCGCGAACGCCTGGCGCCGCTCCGCGCCCGCTCGACGCACGTGATCGACACGACGGCGCTGAGCGTCCACGAGCTGCGGCGCGCCGTCATCGGCTACTTCGGTCCGGCATCGGGCACGAGGGAGCGCATGACGGTGCGCGTCCTGTCGTTCGGATTCAAGTACGGGATCCCCGCCGACGCGGACCTCGTCTTCGATGTCCGCTTCTTGAAGAACCCGTACTTCGTCCCGGAGCTCAAGCGCCTCCCTGGAACGGAGAAGCCGGTCAAGGACTTCGTCCTCGGCTTGCCCGAGACGCGCGAGCTTCTCGACCGAACGCTCGACCTCCTCCGTTGGGTCGTGCCGAAGTACGAGCGTGAAGGGAAGAGCTATCTTACGATCGCCTTTGGCTGCACGGGGGGCATGCACCGAAGCGTCGTCTTGGCCGAACACGTCGCGCTCGAGCTCGATCGGCTGCTCGCGGCGCTCCACGCCGCGGAACCGGAGAGCGACGGCGGAGCTCGACCGCGCATCGAGATCGCGGTGGTACATCGTGACGTCGGACGCCAGGAGAGTCGCCACAGCGTGATCCCCCTCTCGGGGCCGCACGACCCGAGCCCGACCGTGACAGGAGCGAGCCGTGACTGATCCGGTGCAGAACGAGGGTTCGAACCGAGCGAGCGGACGATTCACGATCGTCAACGAGCTCGGTCTGCACGCACGCGCGGCGACGAAGCTCGTCCAGCTCGCGACGCGGTACCCCTGCGAGGTCATCGTCTCCCACGGGGGCCAGCAGGCGAACGCGAAGAGCGTGATGGGCGTGCTCCTCCTCTGCGGCTCGAAGGGCACCGTCGTCGAGGTCACGGCGACGGGAGAGCGTGCCCAGGAGTGCGTCGACGCGATCGGCAAGCTCATCGCCGACCGCTTCGGAGAGCCGAGCTGATGTCTCGCAAGAGCCCTCCGCCGCGGCCGGGCGACGTCCCGGCCATTCCGCCGCCGGAGCCGAGCTCCGGGGCGTCGGTGCGCGACGCGTCCTCGCGCGACGCGAAGGACCGCGTCCCGTCCGTGCCGCCGAGCTCCACCGAGCTCGAGCGCAAGGAGACGCGCGTCCTCAAGGGCATCGCGGGCTCCCCCGGCGTCGCCGTGGGGCCGGCGCTCGTGCTCGGCGACATCCGTGCGTCCTTCGTCCGGCGGCACGTCCCGAGCGCCCAGATCCAGGCGGAGCTCGACCGCGTCAAACAGGCCGTCCGCGACGCCAAGCAGACGCTCCGCGAGGTCAGCACGCGGATGCCGAAGGGGATGCACGAGGCGTCCCCCATCCTCGACGCCTACGACATGATGCTGTCGGACCCGACGCTGCACGAGCGCGTCGAGCGGAAGATCCGGCACGAGAAGAAGTGCGCCGAGTGGGCGGTCTCGGAGGCGAGCGAGGAGATCGTCGCGATGTTCGAGCCGGGCGACGCGGCCGAGCGCGACGCGTACATCAGCGAGCGGCGCCACGACATCGAGTTCGTCTGCGATCGGCTCCTCCGCGCGCTCGTCGGCGAGTCCGCCCACCACGCGGTCCGCCTCGACGAGCCGATGATCGTCGTCGCGCGCGATCTCTCGCCGGCCGACACCGCGAGCATGGTGCGCGAGCCCGCGCTCGCGTTCGTCACCTGCGTCGGTACGCGCACGAGCCACACGTCGATCATGGCGCGTGCGCTCGAGATCCCCGCCGTCGTCGGCGTGGCCGACGCGCTCGCCGAGATCCGCACGGGCGACATGCTCGTCGTCGACGGGCTCACGGGCGTCGTCACCGTCCATCCGAGCGAGCAGTCGATCAAGGACGCGCGCCAGCGCTCCGAGCAGCACCTCGCCTTCGCGCGGCGCCTCCTCTCCGCCCGTCACAAGCCGTGCGTCACGGCCGACGGCGTCCCCGTCACGCTCAAGGCGAACGTGGAGCTGCCCGCCGAGGCGATCCTCGCCGTCGATCACGGCGCGCAGGGCATCGGCCTGTACCGCACCGAGTTCCTCTACATCGATCGCACGACGCAGCCGGGCGAAGACGAGCAGTACGAGGTCTACCGCGCGATCGTCGAGGCCGTGAGCCCGCAGCCGGTCACGCTGCGCACGTTCGATCTCGGCGGCGACAAGTTCGCGAGCACCTTCCAGATGCCGGCCGAGATGAACCCGGCGCTCGGCCTGCGCGCCGTACGCCTCGCGCTCAAGCAGCCCGAGGTGTTCCTCACGCAGCTCCGCGCGATGGTGCGCGCGAGCGCCCACGGCGACGTGCGCATCATGGTGCCGATGGTCGCCAGCATCCACGAGATGCGCGAGGTCAAGCGGCTGCTCGCGCAGGCGATCGCGCAGGTCAAGGCGCGCGGCCTGTCCTTCGAGGAGCACATCCCGCTCGGCATGATGATCGAGGTGCCCGCCGCGGCGGTGATGGCCGACGTGTTCGCGCGCGAGGCCGAGTTCTTCAGCCTCGGCACGAACGATCTCGTGCAGTACGCCCTCGCGATCGACCGCGCGAGCCAGTCGCTCGCGGCGCAGGCTTCGCCGTTCAACCCGGCCATCCTCCGCCTCATCAAGACGGTCACGGACGTCGGCAAGAAGTACAACCGCCCCGTGTCGCTCTGCGGAGCGATGGCGTCCGATCCCCTCGCCGCCTGCCTGCTCGTCGGGCTCGGTCTGCGCGACCTTTCGATGGAGGCCGCCGCGATCCCCGAGATCAAGGAGGCGATCCGCCGGCTGACGGTGCCCGAGGCGGAGGCGATCGCGGCGCAGGCCCTCGCGTGCGACAGCGCCGAGGCCGTCGAGGAGGTCCTCGCCCGCGAGCTCGCACCGCGCTTCATCGACCTGCTCGCGGGCCTCGCGGACGAGACGACCCTGAGCCGCTCGAGCGTGCCGCCGCCGACGGAGTGAGTTCAGGCTCCAGGCTCCAGGCTCCAGTGGGGGGTTCGACGCGGAGCTGGAACGCACGCCCGCGGCGGTCTTCAGGCTCGAGACGGCGCGCGCTTCGCGCGCCAACCTCAGTCGCTGAGGGCCGAGGACTGAGGTCTGAGGACTGGCTCGCCCAGCGGGAGTCTGGAGACTGCCGTCTGGAATTTTCCACCAGCCTTTGCGTGGCTGAACGGTCTTGGCACGCGACGACCGATCATGGGATCTCTGACGCGTGCCGCTCCTCAGGACGACACTGGGCGCGCTCGTGGCGTCGTTCGTCGTCGGCGCCTGCCAGGAGGATCTCGCGCCGTCCGAGCCGCTCGGCGGCGGTGGGCCTCCGTCGGGCGCGCGCGACGCGGGCGCGGACGTCGAAGGCGGCGCGCCCGAGCCGCCTCCGGTTCCGGGGCTGTTCGCCGAGTACTTCGACGGCTACCACGACAAGGTGGTCGAGCGCGTCGAGCCCGGCGTCGACCACGATTGGAAGGACGGGGCGCCCGTGGACGGCGTCGGGAAGGATCGCTTCTCGGTGCGATGGACGGGCACGCTCACGCCGGCCGTGACGGGCAAGACGACGTTCGCGATCGACGCCGACGACGGCGTCCGCCTCTGGATCGACGGCAAGCTCGTCATCGACGACTGGCGCGCGCACTTCGTCGAGCGGCACACCGGCGAGATCGACCTCGTGAAGGACGAGCCGGTCGACATCCGCCTCGATTACTTCGAGGTCGATCTCGAGGCGTCCGTGAAGCTGTCGTGGTCGGCAGACGGACTGCCCGAGGAGGTCATCCCTTCCGATCGCTTCCGCACCCGGCAGCGACCGAGCGGCATCCCGGGCCCGAAGCCTCCTTTCGCGAATCCGGTCATCGCGTCCGACTGCCCCGACCCCGGCGTGCTCGGGGTCACGGGCGTCGGCGGCGCGCTCACGTTCTACGCGGCGTGCACCGGCGGCTCGTTCCCCATCCGCACGTCACGCGATCTCGTGCGCTGGGAGACCGTGCCGGGCGCGGCGATCCTGCCGCAGGGCAAGCCGTCGTGGGCGGACAACGGCGGCCGAAACTGGGCGCCGGAGCTGCACCGCGTCGGCGATGCGTTCCTCGCCTACTACACGACCGTGAACGCCGCGAACGTGCTCTCGATCGGCGTCGCGCACGCGACCTCGCCGACGGGACCGTGGACCGATCGCGGCTCGGCGCTCGTCGAGGACCCGCAGGGCGTCATCGACGCGACGTTCTTCGAAGACGACGACGGCTCCCGCTGGCTCTTCTACAAGATCGACGGTAACGCGCACGGGAAGCCGACGCCGATCTACGTGCGCCGCCTCGCGCCCGACGGGCTCTCGTTCGCGCCCGACAGCGCGCCCGTACAGGTGCTCGTCAACGATCCGAGCACGTGGGAAGGCGGCGTCGTCGAGGCGCCGTGGGTCGTCAAGCGCGAGGGCCGCTATTACATGTTCTACAGCGGCAACGTCTACGACCACCGCTACCGCACGGGCGTCGCCCGCGCGACATCGATCACCGGACCGTGGGAGAAGAAGGGTCCGCCGATCCTCGCGAACAACGCGTCGTGGGTCGGTCCCGGGCACGGGTCCGTCGTGCGCGTCCCGCACGTCCTGCCGAACCCGTCGGGCGAGGCGCTCGACTACTTCGTTTATCACGCGTGGCAGAACGCCGGGAACGGCACCGCGGTGACCGCGAAGGGCCGCATGGTGCTCGTCGATCGGATCACGTGGAAGGACGGCTGGCCCTCGATCGGCGACGGCACGCCCACGGTCGGCGCGCAGCCTTGGCCGGGCGAGGAGTGACTGGAGTTCAGGCTCCAGGCTCCGGGCTCCGGGCTCCAGGAGGGGCCGCGCGCGGCTCTGGCGAGGGCTGATCTGGATCGTTTGTCCATCACCCTTTGCGCAATTCGCGCAGCGCCGTCCCCGAAGTATCGGATTTTACAGAAAGCTACAGTGGCATGCGATGTGTACCGATGTAGGACACCATGCGTGCTCGCTCGCTCCTCTCGGTCCTCGCTCTCCTCTCGATGTCCGTGACCGCCGCGTGTGCGGCTCCGACCGACGACGAAGAGGTCGAAGCCGCCGAAGCGGAGGTGAGCGAGCTCAAAGCCTATTGGGCCGACGCCAAGCGTCTCGACCTCGGCGATCTCACCCGCGTCGCCGTCGGCTTCGCGACCGACGCGCTGAACGATCGGCTCGCCTCGCCGAGCTTCGGCGCGCGCTTCGAGGCCCCGCAGGTCTTCGCCGCGCACGCCGAGCCGAGCAAGGTGTTGCCGAGCGGCGCACAGATCAAAGGGCTCGATCAGGTCGTGAGCGGTCTCGCGGCTCGCTTCGGCGAGAAGGAGCTCGCGACGCAGGTGAACGCCGTCCGCCTCCGCCACCTCGAGAACAGCGCGGACGAGTACTACATCGAGTCGGCGTTCGCCGCGCGCGCCGGCCTCGGCCGGGACTGGAGCATCCCCGCGAACGGCTTCGGGACCGACGCGAGCGTCACGCTCGGATTCGACGCCGGCGCGGAGCTCGTCTCCCGCGTCATTCTCGCCGCCCCCGACGACAAGCTGCCCTCGCTGCTCGCCTCGCCGCTCGCGGCCGCCAAGGAGATGCGCGGCTTCGTCTACCCGCGATCGATCCGCGACATCCGCAACATGAAGCCCGGCGAGATGTTCGCGCTCCGAGGCCTCGGCAAGCTCGGCGGCAACTTCGGCCTCGGCGCGCCGATCCTCGTCGCCAGCCCGACGGGCGCCCTCACCTACCGCATCGTCGTGTCGGCCGGCGTCTCGACGGTCATCGGCGGCCAGCTCGACGTCCAGCTCGTGCGCCTCGACGGCGACGAGGTCGTCGTCGACGTCGGCGTCGAGAACGGCAAGGGCCTCTCCTTCCACGCGGCGATCCGCGACGGCTGGGGCGTCAAAGGCATCTGCGACGACGGCCAGCGCTGCCTCCGCGAGGTGGACTTCGGCGTCGCGCGCGTCGACCTCGCTCGCCTCGTCGAGAAGGCGATCGAGAAGCGGCTCAACTCGTACCTCTCGTTCCGCATCGAGGGCCAGTCCTCCAGGACGAGCTCGCGCGTGAGCCTCTCGCGCTTCCGGTTCCACCTCGATCGGGGCAACCCCGACGAGGTCGAGCGCGCGCTCCAGCAGGTGCTGAAGCTCGATCTCCGCCTCGCGCAGGCGCTCTACAACCGTGACCTCGGCGAGCCCGCCCCGGCCGTCGTCGCGGAGTTCGACGCCGTCCGCGCCGCGACGACGTCGACGCGCAGCTTCGGCTTCGAGCTGCTCGGCATGAACATCTACCACCGCGCCGTCGTGAACAAGGAAGGCACCTTCGTCGTGCAGACGCCGGACGGCGCGCGCGCGATCCTGTTCGACACCGTCCACAAGGGCGGCGGGTGGTTCCAGAAGAAGCACGGCTACACGCGCACCGGCCTCGCCGCCCAGACGCTCGACGCACGCGATCCGTCGACCTTCCGTAGCGAGGCCAACCTGTTCCTCCAGACGGCCGCCGGCGACGAGCACATCCACGACGACCTCATCATCGACAACGTCGACGGACTGTTGCTCGGCCTCATCGGGCCCGTGGGCATCGAAGCGCTCGACCGCTACGGCAACGCGATGCAGCGCCTCGTCTGGTCGAAGTGCCCCGTGCAGGAGGATCCGCAGAGCCACACGCGCCGCTGGGACGAGCAGTGCAACGTCCGCCTGCTCGACGACCCGAAGATGATCGAGCTGAAGGAGCAGGGTCTCGCGGCGATCGAGCCCTTCCTCCGGGAGATGCCGGCCGACTTCCAGAAGCTCGTGCGCGAGGCTGCGAACGTCCGCTTGACGCTCCAGTCGGTGGGCATCCACCACCTCGATGCGATGAACGGCCCCTCCGCGTCGTTCACCCTCGACCTCCGATTCGACGACCGCGGGCTCGACGCGCTCACCCGGCGCACCAGGGCCGAGTACTCGGCCGTGCTCCGCGAGTACCTGACGGCCGTGTACGCCGACCGACAGAAGGTCGGCGCCACCCTCGACAAGAACGCCGTGCGCGCCACCGTCGACCAGAAGTGGGGCCAGGACATCGAACGGATGGCGGCGACGTTCGAGGCGCGCGCGAAGGAGTACCGGCTCATCGCCGACGCCGAGCGCCTCGTCCCGGTCGCGCTCGACGGCCGCCGCTTCGCCTCCTATCCGCTCGGCATCCGCTTCTCGGTCGACGGCGGCGCCGCCCGCGCCTACGAGACCGCGGTCATCGAGTCGACGAGCCACGACCGCGCCAAGGCTGCGGCCCGCCTCTTCGACGACCTCGTGAAGGCGGCCGACCACATCAACGGCCCGCTCTACGACGAGCACACGGCGACGTTCCCGCTCCTCGCCCTCGTGCCGCGCGACAACCTCGACATCGGCATGACCGTGGACGCCGAAGTGAAGAGCACCTTCTGGGTGAAGCGCGAGCGCTTCATCAAGGCCGGCTTCACGAGCGTGTCGGCGCGAGCCAAGGGCAAGGACGTCTCCACGATCAGCGCCGGCATGTTCGACCTCGACACGATGATCCAGGCGAACTGATCGGAGTCGTGGCGAGCGTGTAACATCGCCGGCGATGGTGGACACCTTCGCCGGCGACATCCCGCTCCGCATCTACGCGCCCGAGTCGTCGGACGGACCGACGCCGGGCGCGCTTCTCGTCTATCACGGCCTCCGGAGCTCCAAGGACTCCCTCGACCGCGAGGCCCGTATGCTCGCCGCCGCGGGCATCACGGCGATCCTCGTCGACGCTCCCCATCACGGCGCGCGCCACAGCGACGTCGTGGGCACGATGCCGGACGCGCTGAGCCTGCCCGGCCACTACGTCCTGCTCCGCCTGATCCGCGAAGCGCGCGACGAGGTCCCGAAGCTGCTCGACCACGTCTTGTCCCTCGGCCATCGCGCCGTCGGGATCGCCGGCGTCTCCTTCGGCGCCTTCGTCGCTCTCGCCGCCGCGACGGTGGAGCCGCGCCTCGCCGCCATCGTGTCCTTCCTCGGCTCGCCCGACTGGACCCCGCGCGACGGCAAGGTGCCGGACGACCTCGCCGACGTCGTGAAGGAGTCGCCGCACCTCCACCCCGAGAAATTCCCGCCGCGCCCGCTCCTCCTCTTGAACGGCGCGCTCGACGACAACGTCCGCCCCGGCCCGGCGCGCGCGCTCGTCGAGAAGCTGCGTCCTCTCTACGAGGCCGCGGGCGAAGACGCCGGGCCGCTCGTCCACGTCGAGTATCCGAACGCGACGCACGCCGTCGAAGAGCACGACTGGCTCGACATGTGGTCGAAGGCGACCCGCTTCGCCGTGGACGCGCTCGATCGAGCGGCGAAGCGCGCGTCGGCCGCCCCGGCCCGCTGACCGAGGCCGCGCCACGCGGGGGCGCGCCGGTGCGCTCCTGCCGGTCTCCCGCCGGCCGGCCGACGAAGGCCCGGCGACAGCTCGAGCGCCCGGACCCGCTCTTTGGGCCGCGACGCGAGGCGAAAAAGCATGTTAAGGTGCCCGCCGGCCCATGGTGTTCGTCCCGCGTGCTCTTGCCGCGCGCATCTCCGCGGCGATCCTCGCGATCGGCGGGCTCGGTGTCTTCGGAGGCGCGCAGCCCGCCTGCGCCCCGGCCGAGGAGGGAATCGAGCACGTCTGCCCGCCCGGGCAGACGTGCGACGTGAGCCTGACGATCCTGCACACGTCGGACATCCACTCGCGCCTCTTCCCGTACGAGCAGGTCATCACCCAGGTCGACGCCACGCTCGGGCTCGGCGAGCTCAACACGGTCGCCAACGTCGGCGGCGTCGCTCGGATGGCCTACATCCTCAACCGCGAACGCGCGCGCGCGGGGCGCGTCATCCACCTCGACTCCGGCGACTGCTTCCAGGGCGCGCCCATCTTCAACTTCTTCCGCGGCGAGCCCGAAGTCCGCGTGATGAGCCAGCTCGGCGTCGACGCGGCCGTCGTCGGCAACCACGAGTTCGACTTCGGCGCGCAGAACCTCGCGACGCAGATGCAGCGCTGGGGGAACTTCGCCCTCCTCAGCGCGAACTACAAATACGAAGACACGACGCAGGACTCGCCCACGGCGACCATCGCCCGCCTCGGCTCGGTCGCGCGGCCGTTCGTCGTCTTCAACGTCGGCGGGCTGAAGGTCGGCGTGATCGGGATGGCGAACCTCTCGAGCCTCACGTCGATCTTCGATCAGCCGAACCGCCTCGGCATCACGCCGCTCAACACGGTCGAGGTGGTGCAGTTCTACGTCGACCTGCTCCGGCCGTACGTCGACCTCATCGGCGCCGTCTCGCACATGGGGCTCGAGCACGATCAGCGCGCGGTCCGCGGGACGACCGGCCTCGACTTCATCATGGGCGGGCACAACCACGTCGTCATCAACCCGCCTCAGGAGATCTACGACTGCTCGGCGGACCCGAACAATCCGGGCTTCGTCTGGGCGATCGACCCGAACGCCGCGATCGATCCGGCGTTCACGCCGCCGGACGATCCCGAGCCCGAGCTGCGAGGTCCGGCCGGCAACTACGATCCCGTCAACCACCCGTGGGCCTTCAAGCGGCCGTGCAAGCCTCGCCGCGTCGTCATCGCGCACTCCGGCGCGTTCGCGAAGTACGTCGGCCGCCTCGACCTCGTCGTCACGAACGATCCGGCGCGCGCCTCTCCGACAGGCGATCCGGCCGACTACGATCCGGTCAACGGCTTCGAGATCCAGACGCTGCGCTACCAGGCGTTCCCGATCGACGCGACGGTCCCCGAGGACCCCGCGATGGTCGAGCTCCTCCAGCCCTACCAGCGCGCGCTCGACAACGCGCTCGACCTCGACATCCTCGTCGGCTACAGCCCGCAGGGCTCGCGCCGTTTCTCGCCGACCGGCGGCGACTCGCCGCTCGGCAACGTCGTCGGAAACGCCATCTGGCTGCGACTCGGCATCCAGACCGACTTCTCGCTCACGAACTCGACGGGCATCCGCGCCGACCTCAACCCGGGCCCGGTGACGATCGAGCAGATGTTCAACATCTTCCCGTTCGACAACTCGATCGCGAAGATGCAGCTGTCCGGCGGCGAGGTGCAGGAGCTGTTCGACTTCACGGCCCGCCGCTCGGCGCGGCGCGGCTGCAGCACGCAGATCCAGATCGCCGGCGCGCGCGTCCGCCTCAACTGCACCGGTTGCCAGCGGCTCGAGATCCCTTGCGACGACGACAGCGTCTGCATCGCCGCCGGACGCGACGCGTGCGACCCCGAGACGAAGACCTGCATCGTCCGCTGCGAGAGGGGCCACGAAGAAGTTTGCGCCGCGCGCCTCAAGGGCAGCACCTGCAACGAGGAGCGAGGCATCTGCGAGGTCGAGGCCTGCGCCGAGCAGGTCTACATCGGCACGACCGAGAAGATCTGCGAGTCGGACGCGGATTGCTCGGACGATCCCAGCCGTCCCCTGCCCGGCTCGTGCTCGAAGGCGGAGGGCAAACGCAGGGGCCTGTGTCTCTCGCCCATCAAGCCCACGAACCTGTACGAGCTCGCCACGAGCAACTACCTCGCGAGCGGCGGCTCCGGCTTCCGCGTCCTGCAGCGCAACACGACCCAGTTCGACACGAAGATCCAGCAGCGCGACGCCCTCATCGACTACCTGCGCGCGGGCAGGCCTTGCGGCTGGGACGCGAACAACGGGACGCCCGACGGCCTCAAGGCGTGCTCGACCGACGCGGACTGCGGCGACCCCGCCATGGTCTGCGCGTGCCCGGGGCACTCCGTCGCCGACGGCAACACCTGTCGGACGGAGGGCTCGTGCGACGCCGGGAACGGCCGCTGCGTGCTCCGCTCGTGTCGTGACGAGGTCGCGCAGTTCCACGAGAAGCGCTGCGCCACGGCGAAGGACGTCGCGGCCTGCAGGGTGCCCATCAACGCCTGCTCGCTCGCCGGCGAGGAGTGCAAGATCCTGGCGTGCGTGGACGCCTCGATCGGCAGCTTCACCGACGGCCGCGTGGAGATGATCGGTCGATGATGCCCCCGCACCATGGGGCGAAGCCCCAGTCCCTCCTCTCCTCGGTGCTCGGTCCGCGCGGGCCTCGCTCGGCGTCCATCCTGTACCTCGTCGCCCTCGCCTCGACCGCGGCCGCGTGCAGCGACGCCGGCTTCGGCAAGCCGCGCACCGGCCCTCGACTGACGATCGAGATCATCGACGCCGACAAGGTCACCGGCTCGCGTTTCGAGCCGCTGCCGCTCGTGATCGACACGCCGCAGCCGTTCCGGATCATCGTCCGCGCGCTCGACCGGAACGGGAACGTCGACACCGGCTTCAACGGGTTCGTGCGCATCTCCGCGAAGCCGGGCGCGATCGAGCCGATCGAGGGAGAAGGCGCCGTCGGCCGCAACATCGAGCTCGTCGCGGGCGAGTCCCTCGAGACCGAGGTACACCTCACGAACGCGTACGGAATCACGTACATCGTGGCCGACGACCTCGGCTACACGCCCGGCGACCCGCTCGGCCAGCCCGCGTGCGCGAACGGCATCGACGACGACGGCGACGGACGGATCGACTTCCCGGCGGACGAGGGCTGCGCCTTCGCCAACGACGAGAGCGAGGTCGGCGGGAGCTACGCGCAGGGGATCAGCCCTCCGATCTTCTACGCCTACCCCCGCGTCGCGGACATCCGCGGGCTCAAGTGCGAGGCCTCGGGGACGTGCTCCGGCAACGGCAGGACCTCCTACCCGAAGGAGCAGATCCAGGTCGATACCGGCTTTCACGAGAGGCCCGACGGGACGCAGGGCTTCGACTTCGATCTCGTGGTCACGCGGATCGCCTCCGACGGCTTCTACGTGACCGACATCAAGGACCGGCGCGGCGGCTTCAACAGCATCTTCGCCTTCAACTTCAATGCGCCGCCGGGGATGCGCGTGTGCGACCGCCTGAAGACGCTCAGCGGCACGGCCAACGAGTTCTTCGGCTTCACGCAGCTCTCCTACCCGACGTGGACGCTCGAGCAGTGGGACCCGCAGCGGCGCCCCTGCCTCGTTCCCGAGCCACGGGTCCTCTCGCCGCTCGACATCTCGCCGGACACGCTCCTGCCGCTCACGGGCAGCCTGGTACGCGTCCTCAGCGTGCCCGGAGAGACCGAGGTGAAGGTCACGCCGAAGTTCGGGCCGGGCCTCATGCCGGAGCAGAACGGCATCTTCGTGCCGAGCGTCGACAAAGGCACGAGCTGCGATCTCGACGGGAACGGATCGATCGACTTCTCGGCCGGCAGCATGGAGGCGAAGTGCGCCGACGCCTGCAGCTCCGACCCCGAGTGCACGGAGTACTCGAACTTCGAGGCACGGAGCACGTTCCGGATCACGGTCAAGGACCTGCTCACCGGCAACACCGCCGCGATCCAGGCGGACGCCACGACCACCGCCGAGTTCAAGCCGCTCGAGATGAAGGGCCAGCCGCTCAAGGCGTTCACCGGCACGCTGCACTTCTTCTCGGGGGGATCGCAGTTCACCATCGAGGCCCGTTGCAAGGACGACATCGTCACGAGCCTCGACGAGCAGCCTCTCCCGTCGGACAAGGCGTGCGTCCAGCCGCGCACGATCTTCGACGAGAACCCCGAGTAACCTCGAGCCCACACCGGATGGGCTCCGTCCGCGAAAGTTCGCACCAACCCCGCCCCCTCACGTCCCACCGTCCCCGACTCTCGAGACCGAAAGCTTCCCTTCCTGGTTTGTGGAGCCCGCTCGATGCGCTCGTCTCACGAAAATAGGCCGCTCGGATGTGCGTCGCGGGTCGGCCGTCGCCGACTCCTCCTCGCCCCTGCGCTCGCGGGCTCCGCGATCGCTCTCGTGCTCGCGTCTCGACCTGCGCTCGCGCAACAGCCGACGCAGCCGCCCGCCCAGCCGGCTCAGCCTGCGCAGCCCGCGCAGCCGAACCAGCCGGCGCCTCCCGCGCAGCCGGTGACGCCGCCCACCACCCCCGCGGAGCCCGCAGCGCCCGCGGACGGAGCCGCCACGCCGGCCGATCCGAACGCATCGGCATCCGCCGGCGCCAGCGTGACGATCTCCCCAGAGGACGCGCAGGCGCAGGCGGGCGCGACCGCGCCGGGAGCCGACGTGACGGGCACCGCAGGTGCGCGCGCGGTCGACGCGCCTCCTCCGGGCGCGGCCCAAGGCGGCGGGTTCATGGACACGCGTCTCACCTGGACCTTCGGTGACGACGACTTCCTCCACAAGACCGGCGAGCTCATCCCGCTGTCGCCGACCTTCAGCGTCGGAGAACGCCCGCAGTACCGCCTCTTCTTCGACAACCTGAACTCGCGCTTCACGGGCCGCGAGAACATCACGCACCTCGTGATGTACAAGAAGCTGCCCTCGTTCATTCCGAGGCTGACGACCGAGGCGGCGCTCGTCCTCCGCTTCGATCTCGGGCAGCTCGCCGCGCAGTCCGGCAACCTCAACGCCGCCCTCTACGACACGGGCTCGTATCTGCGGCTCTTCTACCAGACGGGATCGGAGAAGGAGGGCCTCGGCCTCACGTTCTTCCCGCTCGACACCGACCGCTTCCGTCTCGGCTACCTCTACGACCTGTCGTGGGGCGGCACCGCGGCGAGCATCAACCAGTCGATCTTCCCGCGCATCCAGGGCTCCGCGCCGGGGCTCAAGGTCCAGTACGACGCCGAGAAGTTCTACGTCTTCGCCGGCTTCAAGACGGCCACGATCGTCCAACCCGAGCAGGTGCTCAACCCGGGCGGCGAGAGCGAGGTCGAGGTCGTCCGCGTCGGGGAGACGAACTACGGCTTCCTCGGCGGCTTGGGCGTCGACCCGCTGCCCAACGTCCGCGCCGACATCGGCGCCGGCTACTTCCAGCAAGGCAAGTTCGACCTCGAGGACGTCCGCGGCAAGCCCGTCTACACGTACGGAACCTCCGCGCGTCTCGTCGTGCACGAGAACATGCCGGTGCCGCAGTCGGTCGACTTCCTCCTCTATCGGAACGACCCGAACCGGCCGCTCATCCTCTTCAAGCCGGAGAAGTACGACCCCAACCAGTTCGCCTGGAGCATCAGCGCCGAGGGAGCGCTTCTCCAGCAGCACCTGAAGAACTTCGACGCCGCCGGCGCGACGACGGATCAGTCCGCGATGGCGGGCGCGGTGCAAGGCGTCGTGCGCGCGGGCTACCTCCGCTTCAGCGCCACGGGCATCTACCGCAACCTCAACTTCGTCGTCCGCAACGTCCCGGGCTTCATCCCGTTCGAGACGCTCCCGCAGAGCGCGAAGACGGATCCGGAGCTCTTCGGCGCGATCGCGGCCGACTATCACATCGCCAGCGCGCGCCTGACGCCCGGCATCGGCGGCGGTGTCCAGATGCCCGCGACGTTTCGCAGCGAGTTCACCGACGGCGGCGTCCCCGCGCAGCGCGTGATCGTCGTTCGCGCGCAGGGCAACGAGTCGATCCTCCCGTACAACAAGGATCGCACGCCCATCATGCAGGCGCGCTTCGCCCTCCGCTGGGACATCTCCGACGTCTTCGCGCTGGTGGCCTGGGTGCAGTTCATCCGCGACAACAACGGCACGCTCGTCGTCCGCGACGCGACGGAAGGCACGGCGTCGCTGCGCGTGTTCCAGAGCCCGAACCGCCTCGGCGCGGCTGCCGCGGTTCAGGCGCGCTTCTAGCGGAGACGAGGAGACTCGGGGGAGAGAGGGGTCAACAGGGAGGCAGGGAGGCTCCCGAAAAGGGAGTCTCGCTCGCGATCTGGAGTGCCTTCGCGCAACCGTGCCCTCGCCTCGACCGGCAGGCTTGCCAACGAGGCGGACGGCTCGCGCGGGCTCAGCGCGAGGTGGCAGGCGCCGGGCGTGACGGGGGGCCCTCCTCGCCCGCGCGGGCTCGTTCGCGGCGCATCGCGATGACGCTCGCCACGATCGCGGTGCCGATGCACGCCGCGATGATGATGACCGAGAGCAGCGCCGGGACGTGGAACCAGCGATGGCCGACGATCTTCACCGACGCGAAGGCGAGGACCGCGGCGACGCCCCAGTGGAGGTACTTCAGGCCGGAGATCGTCGACGCGAGCAAGGCGTAGAGCGAGCGGAGACCGAGGATCGCGAAGACGTTCGAGCTGTAGACCAAGAACGGCTCCTTCGTCACCGCGAGCGCCGCGGGGACGGAGTCGATCGCGAAGGCGATGTCCGCCAGCTCGATCGCCATGATCGCCACGAGCATCGGCGTCACGACGCGCCGCCCATTTTCGCGCGTGAAGAGCTTCGTGCCGTCCTGTTTGCTCGCGACCGGCAGATGGCGCGCGAGCCATGCAGCGACCTTGCTGTCCTCCTGCTCGTCCGGGTGTTCGCGCGCCGCATGGACGGCCGCGACGAGCAGGATGCCGCCGAAGATCCATTCGACCCACGCGAAGTGCGCGAGCACCTCGAGCCCCAGCCAGATGAAGATCCCGCGGAAGACGAGCGCCCCGGCGATGCCGAGGTAGAGCGCGTAGCGCTGGCGCGGAGGATCGATGCGGAGCGTGGAGAAGACGAGCAGGAACAAGAACAGGTTGTCGAGCGACAGGCTCTTCTCCATCGCCCAGGCGCCGACGTACTGGTGCGCCGCGTCGGCGCCGGAGACGACTCCGACGAACACGCCGAACGCGAGGCCCACGCCCACCCAGAACGCGCTCCAGGCAGCCGCAGACCGACGCGAGATCTCGCGAGCGCCGAGGTGGGCGACGATGTCGACAGCGAGCAGCAGGAGCACGAGCCCGCCGAAGCCCAACCACACCCACGTCGGCACATCCATCGTCCGCATCCTGAGTCCGCGACGCCCGCTACACAGAGGCACGCCGCCACGCGGAAGTCCAGCCTCACGGCCGGCCCGCTCTCGCCAGCGTACCTCGACGGCGCGGCGCGAGCAGCGCGAGCAGACGTCCTCGAGCGATCAAGCGCGCACGGCGAGCGCTCCGGCGGGTGCGCTGACCGGAGGCAGTGTCGCGACGAGACGCTGCGCCTCCTGATAGGACGGAGCGACGAACGAGCGCGTGCGCCCGTCACGGAGCATCAGGTGAAGGACGGCGGTGCCCCGCTCGGCACGCTCGAGGCGGGCGTCGACGACCCGAACCGCGACGCCGTCGATGAGCAGAGCATCGTCGCCCAGCTCGAGCCTCGCACGGCGCCGGTCGAAGACCGCGGGGATCGCGAAGGCCGGTACGAGCCCCGCGGCGAGGATGAGGGCAGAGACGCCGACCTCGCTGCCGTCGACGACCACCGCACGAATCGCGGCGAAGCACGCGAGCAGGTAGAGCACCGGCGCGGCGAGGGCCCAGGCTGGACATCGCTTCTCCTGGACGTCGAGTGCTCGTGTCGAGACGTTCGCATGCGCGGGGATTCGGGTCGGCATCGCCCCGTCCCCGTGCAACGGGCATACCTTTACCCACATCGAACCCCATGCGCGAAACTCCGCGGATTTTCGTGGGATCCCGGAGCCGAACACGAGCCGTGTGGGCGACGGGCGATCCATCACCAGGAGAACGCCCTGCGCAGGAAATCACGCCAGGCCGCGAGCCGTAGCTCGAGGTCCGGCGCGCGCGAGTGCATGAACAGGTTCAGGTCGGGCGCCACGACGGGGGGCCGGCTCGCCTCCTTCCGCTCCGCCTCCTCGCGCTCGCGTGACTTCTTGAGGCCGCCGTTGCTCGCGAACGCCACCACGCGTGTCAGCTCGCCGGCGTCGAACCAGGTCCCGTCCTTCCTGCACACGTCGACGATGACGCCGGAGATCCTGCCGAAGTTCACGCGGTTCATCGTCGAGTGACAGAGCGGGCACGGGACGTACGAGACCGGCTCGAGCCTCGCCGCCTGCGACCGCGCCGGCTCCGGCATCGGCCCCGAGACCTCCGCCCGACAGAGGATCTCGGCGAGCACCTCGCGCGGGACGAACATGCCTCCGCACCGAGGGCACTCGTGAATCCGCTCGTCGCGCCTCGGCTCGCCGCGGTCGACGGGATCCCACGCGCCGGCCATGGCCTCGAGCGGCGTCCGACAACGCGGGCACGGCGCGTCGGTGGCGTCCAGCAACGGCTCGAGCTCGAGGGCGCGACCGCATCGCGTGCACGCGAACGAGCCCGGCGGCTGGAGCGTGAAGCAGCGGACGCAGCGGACGTTCTCGAGGCGGACGTCGCAGTGCGGGCAGACGCGGACGAGCGGAGGACAGGCGTTGCCGCAGTACGGGCAGCGCGTCTCGGGCGGCTCCCGCGGCCGGATCTCCCGAGCGCGGTACGGCCCGCCGCTCGCGCGAACCACGGCGGGGGGCGGCGCGCCGGCCTCGAGCGCGAGCGTGGCGCTCGCGCCGCACACGCACGTGACCCTGGCACCGGGAAAGCCTCTCGGCAGCTCGCGACCACAGCTATTGCAGATCATTCCTTCGACGAGCGGCGCCGCCGGAGCGTGCGCAAGAGCGGACCGACACCACCGATCGACAGCGCTCCGACGACGCTCACGACGAAGAGCGCGATGTCCCAGACGCCGCTCGCCAGGCCCTCCGAGCTCCGGAGGAAGACCGTGTGCGCGATGCGCCCGAGGATCGAGAGCGCGCCGTAGGTGACGAGCGCGGCGACCGCGAGGCGCTTCAGGTCCGTCGCGAGCTGCACCGCCCGGACGCTGTTCGGCCAAACGACCTTGCGGAGGTGAATCACGTAGAGCGCGATCGGCGTCGCCGCGGCGAACAGACACCCGACGACGAGGAGGAGCGACTCCGTGAGGGTGACCTCGCCCTCGTGCAGCACGCGCACGAGACCGGCGAGCGCGGCCACCGTACCGCCGACGAGCCACGCCCCGAGCGCGAGGCTCGCGATCACGATCGTCGGCCGCGCCGTGCGCGCGAGATGGCTCTGCTGGCCGGGCGGGGCCGTGGACTCGCTGCCGAGCAGCGCCTTCGCGACGTCGAGCGCACGCGACGCGCCTCCTGCCCTCGGATCCGACACGACGGGCACCTGGACGGGCGCCATCGCGCCACCCGAGGCGAGCGCGAGCCCGCTCGACCTCCCGGTGAACATCGCGAGCGCCTTGTCGAGATCGCCGATGGTGGCGTAGCGGTCGCTCGCGTCCTTGGCCATCGCGCGCTGGATGACGAGCTCGAGCATCTCGGGGATGCTCGAATCGATCTCGCGCGGGCGGATCGGATCCTCGGTGAGGACCATCGAGAGCGTCGACGTCGGATCGTCGGAGTCGAACGGGCGGCGCCCCGTGACCATGAAGTAGAGGCAGGCGCCGACCGCATAGACGTCCGCGCGATGATCGACCGGACGCCCCCGCGCCTGCTCCGGCGCCATGTAGCTCGGCGTACCCATGATCACGCCCGTCCGGGTGAGGTGGGTGCCGTCGCCGTGCCCGACCTTGCTGATGCCGAAGTCGAGGACCTTCACGCGCAACGTCCGCGACTCTCCGCGCTCCACCGCCTCGATCGACGACGCGAGCACGAAGATGTTCTCCGGCTTCATGTCGCGATGGACGATCCCGCGCGCGTGAGCGGCGGCGAGCGCGCTGCAGACCTGCCGCGTGACCTTCGCGGCCATCCGCGGCTCGAGCGGCCCGCGCTTCTTCACGTAGTCGGCGAGCTCCTCTCCCTCGAGGTACTCGCCGACGAAGTACGGCGTGCCGTCGGGCAGGTGGTGCACGTCGAAGACGTCGACGACGTTCTCGTGCTTGATCGAGCTCGCGGCCTCCGCCTCGCGAAGGAACCGCGCGGCCATCTCGGCGTTGCGCGCGAGGTCGGCGTGCAGGCACTTGATCGCGAACCGCCGCTCCTTGAGGCGGAGGTGGCGCGCCTCGTAGACGCGTCCCATGCCGCCCTCCCCCAGCACGCGGACGATCTGGTACGTGTCGCCGACGAGCGCGCCGACGAGCGGATCCTCCCCACCCTCCCCGTCGACGGCGACGAGAGGCGTCGCGTCGCGCGGGCAGATCAGGAAATCCGCCGGGTAGAGCGTCTCGCAGCTCGTGCAACGCCGCGTGAGCGGCTTGTCGCTGGCCATCGAGCCGAACGCTCGCGTCGCCAGGTCCGCGTGCCCCTCGCTCGCGTCGGGCGCTGGCGCGAGGCCGATCGCGGTCGCCCCGACCCCGCGCGAAGACCGCGGCGGCGGCGCGACGTTCCCGGGCCGCTGCGTCACGGCCGGATCGAACGGGAGCGGGACGCGCGGGGCGGTCGTCCCCGGCGGGCGCTGCGGCGCCGAGAGCGGCGCGGCCGCGAGCTTCGGCGTCGACGGCGGCGGGAGCGGCGCCCCGGGCGTGACCGGCGGTGCGGCCTTGAGGTTCTTCGGCGTGGGCGGGCCGACGGGCAGCGCGCCGACCGACGCGGCGGGATCCGGCGCCGGCCCCACCTCGGTCGCCTCGACCGGCGCAGAGCTCGCCGGCGCGGGCTCGACGGGAGGGGCGGCCCTCAGGTTCCGCGGCGTGGGCGGACCGACGCGCAGCGCAGCCAGGGACGCAGGATCCGGCGAGGGCCCGACCGTCGTCGGCTCGCCGAACGCGGCGTCGCGTGGCGGACGCTCGGTGTCTCGTGTGACCGCCTCCGGGGTCGGCGCCGACGCGCTTGGCCCCTGAGGGGTGATCCGTGCCGGCGTCGTTGCCATGCGAGACCTCGATCGTACCCTCAAACGCCCTTGTTGACCTGAGAAATCCCCCGCCTATACTGCGCCAGCCTCGTTCTGCCCGTTTTTCCCTGCTCCCGTCCGCGTTTCCGCGCGGATCCGGGCGCTACGAGGATTTCGAGCCCAAACTCGGCTTTTTTCCTTTCCTCCGGGCGAAATCGGGCTAGATCGCGGCAATCACGCGGCTCCGAAATGGTCCGGTCGCGGGATGACCGGTACTGTTGGACGCCCTTCACCACCCGGCCGTTCGATCGCAGCGAGCGGCTGGGGGAGCACGAGAATGCCCCTCCACGTCGAAAAGAAAGCGGAGCTGATCCAGAAATTCCGCACGCACGAGAAGGACACCGGCTCGCCCGAGGTCCAGATCGCCCTTCTCACCGAGCGCATTTCGTACCTGACGGAGCACTTCAAGACGCACGCGAAGGACCACCACTCGCGTCGTGGTCTCTTGAAGCTGGTCTCGAAGCGCCGGCGGCTCCTCAACTACCTCAAGAAGACGAGCCTCGACCGGTACCGGAAGACGGTCGCGGCGCTCAACCTCCGCAAGTGACTTCGGGAAGGGACAGCACGGACGCCGTGTTGTCCCTTCGCTCTTCCTAGCCTTCGACTCACCGTTCTCGATTCAACGTTCTCGGTCCCGTAGTTCTCTAGAGCCTTTCGTTCATCCAGCCGGGTCACGCCCTACCTTCACTCTTCGATTCATGCGTTCGAGCTCCGGTTCGAGCTCATGAACCGAGGAACGAAGGTCGACGACGACGGCCCGGCGCCCAGCCGCGCGCGAGCGCGGCCTCATCGTCCCGCGCGGCGGGACACCGCCAAGGAGCACATCCATGTCCTTCGTTCGCGAGTCCGTGATGGTCAACGGCCGTCCGATGACCTTCGAGACCGGCCGTCTCGCAAAGCAAGCCCACGGCGCCGTCCTCGTCACGTACGGCGAGAGCGTGGTCCTCGTCACCGCCGTCAGCGGCGAGGAGCGGCCCGGCCTCGACTTCTTCCCCCTCACCTGCGAGTACGTCGAGAAGACGTTCGCCGCCGGAAAGATCCCGGGCGGATTCTTCAAGCGCGAGGGCCGTCTCCGCGACGAGGAGATCCTCGTCAGCCGCCTCATCGATCGCCCGTGCCGCCCGCTCTTCCCCGAGGGCTACAAGGGCGACACGCAGATCATCGCGACCGTTCTGTCGAGCGACAAGTCGAACCCGACGGACGTGCTCGCGGTGACGGGCGCGAGCGCCGCGCTCCACATCTCGGACATCCCGTGGGGCGGACCGCTCGCCGGCGTCCGCGTCTGCCGCGTCGACGGCGAGTTCGTCGCGTACCCGACGTTCGAGCAGCAGGAGCGCGCCGACATCGACCTGGTCGTCGCGTGCAGCAAGGACGCGATCGTCATGGTCGAGGGCGGCGCCGCCGAGGCGACCGAGGCGGACGTCATCGACGCCTTGATGTTCGCGCACAAGGCCGCGCAGCCCATCATCGACCTCATCGAGAAGATGCGCGCGGCGGTCGGCAAGCCGAAGCGGCCCTTCGAGCCGAAGACGCTGCCCGAGGAGATCGCCTCCAAGATCCCGCAGCTCGTCGACGCGAAGATCCTCGAGGCGTCGCTCATCAAGGAGAAGAAGAAGCGCTACGAGGCCTACAAGGTCGCGAAGGAAGAGATGGTCGCGGCGCTCCAGGCCGAGCTCGGCCCGGAGAAGTTCCTCGAGCACGAGAAGCTCATTCGCGCCGAGTTCGAGGAGCGCAAGTACCACGTCGTCCGCGACTACGTGCTCCGCGAGAAGAAGCGCATCGACGGCCGCGACGGAAAGACGATCCGTCCGATCTCCATCGAGGCGGGGCTCCTCCCGCGCACGCACGGCTCCGCGCTCTTCCAGCGCGGCGAGACGCAGGCGATCGTCACCGCGACGCTCGGCACCTCCGCCGACGAGCAGAAGATCGACGCGCTGACGGGCGAGCGCTGGAAGCGCTTCATGCTCCATTACAACTTCCCGCCGTTCTCGACGGGCGAGACGAAGCCGCTGCGCGGCCCGGGCCGCCGCGAGATCGGTCACGGCGCCCTCGCCGAGCGCGCGCTCGTGCGCATGATCCCGGAGCAGGAGAAGTTCCCGTACACGATCCGCGTCGTGTCCGAGACGCTCGAGTCGAACGGCAGCTCGTCGATGGCGACGGTGTGCGGCGGCTCCCTCGCCCTCATGGACGCGGGCGTCCCGATCAAGGCTCCGGTCGCCGGCATCGCGATGGGCCTCATCACGGACGGGCCCCTCGACAAGCCCGACACGCGCTTCGTGGTCCTCAGCGACATCCTCGGCGACGAGGACCACCTCGGTGACATGGACTTCAAGGTCTGCGGCACCGCGAAGGGGATCACGGCGATCCAGATGGACATCAAGATCTCCGGCCTCACGCGTCAGGTGCTCTCGCAGGCGCTCGAGCAGGCACGCGAGGGACGTCTCTTCATCCTCGGCAAGATGAACGAGATCCTGAGCGCGCCGCGCCCCGAGCTCTCGAAGCACGCGCCGCGGATCACGACCATCAAGGTCAAGCCGGACCAGATCCGCCTCATCATCGGCCCCGGCGGCAAGACCATCAAAGGCATCATCGACCAGACGGGCGTCGCCATCGACGTCGAGGACGACGGCACCGTCAACGTGGCCTCGAGCGACTCCGAGGCGGTCAACAAGGCGCTCGCGATCATCAAGGGCCTCACCGCGGAGCCCGAGGTCGGCGCGGTCTACACCGGCACGGTGCAGCGCATCACCGAGTTCGGCGCCTTCATCGAGATCCTCCCCGGCACCGACGGCCTCCTCCACGTCTCCGAAATGGCGCACACGCGCGTCGAGCGCGTCAGCGACGTCATGAAGGAGGGCGACGAGGTCGAGGTCAAAGTCATCGAGGTCGGCCGCGACGGCAAGATCCGCCTCTCCCGCCGCGAGCTCCTCCCCCTCCCCGAGGGCGAAGAGGGCGAGCGCGCGCGTGCCCGCATGATGGCCGCCCGCGAGGCAGGTCCGCCCCCGTCGCGCGCCGGCGGCTCCCGCGAGCGCGATCGCGGCCCGCGCGCCGGCGGCGGCAGCGGCGGCGGGCGGCCGAGGGGACGCTGAGCCTGAGGCCTGCGGCCTCAGGCAGTCCTCGGTCCTCGGTCCTCGGCGGGGCCAGCCCGCCAGCCCATCGAAGACGGCTGAGCTCCTCTCCTCCGCGACGTCATCGCGGTCGAGCGACTGCCGTGGCGCGGCCGTAGTGCGCCAGCGGCTCGGCATGCTCGTGCTGGAGACTGGAGCCTGGAGACTCGTGCTGGAGTCGCTGACGAACGACGGGTGCCCCCTGGCTCGGCATTGCGGCAGCGTTCCGCGAAGACGCGATGCTGAGGACTGAGGACTGAGGACTGAGGACTGAGGACTCCTCGCGAGGACTCCTTTCATGGCACGCCCCCTGCGACCCCGCGCGGTATGCCTCGACGGATCCTCGCTGCGCTCGCGATCCTCGCGGCGCCGAGCGCGTGCGCGTCACGGCAGGATGCGCCCGTCGAAGTGACGTCCGCCACCGTCGAGCTCGCGCCCGTCGTGCGACCTCGAGAGATCACGCCGCTCCCGCCACCCGATCTCGCGACGTCCGCGCGGGACGCGGGCTGTCCGCTCCCGCTTCCGTCGTTCGCGTTCGAGACGGGCTCCGCCATGATCTCGACGCAGCAGGCGTTCGTCCTGCACAAGCTCGCGCTCTGCTTCAATCAGCCTTCGTTGGAGCGCACCGCCATCGTCGCCATCGGATACGCGGACCCGGTCGGCGCCGAGCTCTACAACCTCAATCTCGCGCTCGAGCGCGCGCAGAAGGTCCGCGCATTCCTCGTCGCCAACGGCGTCGCCGCCGATCGCGTCATCGCCGCATCCGTCGGCTCGGAGACCGACCGCCCAGGACGAAGGGTCGAGCTGTTCTTGACGCCTGCAACGGTCGTGATGCCCCGGCTGATCGAGTGAACGCCGTACGGCCCGCGTGACCAGCACGCGAGAAATCAGTCCTCGGTCCTCAGCGGTGGTTCCCGCCACCTTCAGGACGCAACGACGACGACCTTTCCGTGCACGGGTGGTGTGCGGTCTCGCGATCGGGCAGCGTCGTGCGAGAACGCCATGACTGAGGACCGAGGACTGAGGACTGAGGACTGCGCGACCGCGCACGGGACCAGGAGCCCGCCTACTGGTGAGGACGAATCCGGTAGTAAAGCTTCACTTCCCCCGCCCGCGGCGTCGGCGGGCACGTGTAGTCCCTCAGCGAGCCGTCGAAGTGCTCCGGCTTCACCGGGATCTGGCAGCCTCCGATGAGGTCGTCGAAGTCGACGTCCGAGTCCCAGACGTCGAAGGCGAGGAAGTTGAGCAGCTCGCTCGCCTTCACCCCGCGGAGCGGCGTCTCGGCCCAGAACGGGAAGGTCGTGTCGTTCTGCACCTGCGTCTCGCCCGAGTGCATGCTCGAGCCCTCGCTCGAGTACGCGACGAGGTACGGGTCGGGCAGGCCGCCCAGCACGTCCCAGCTCGAGCCGTCGACGGTCGTCTCGGGCAAGACGGCGAAAGAGACGTAGAAGTCCCAGAGCGCGTTCGGATCGATCGTGCACGAGCGCGTCGTGGCGTTGCAGAGGCGGCCGAAGCCGCAGTCGACGCACCCCTCGCCGCCCCTCCCGCACGCGTTCGCCGCCGTGCCGGGCTCGCATCGCTCACCGGCGCAGCATCCGTTGGCGCAGGTCGCCTTGCACGAGCCGTCGATGCACTGCTTGTTCGAGCAAACGAACGTCGAGCCCTCTTCCTTGCAGTCCTTGCAGGCAGCGCCGTCGGCGCCGCACGCGCCGGTCTCCTCGCCCGTCCGACAGACATCGCCGTCACAGCAGCCGGCGCAGTTGTTCGGCCCGCACGGCTCCTTGCAGGTGCCGTTCGTGCACCTCTGCTCGCCGTAGCAGATCTGACAGGCCTTCCCGCGCCTTCCGCAGGCCTCCTCGAGATCACCTGGCTCGCACTTGTCGTCGCGGCAGCAGCCGTTGCAGTTCTCGGGGGTGCACGTCGTGATCGTGGGCGCGCCGCCCGGGCCGGTCGTACCGCTCTCGCCACGGAAGGCCGCGAGGACGCAGTCGGCGAGCATCGGATCGAGCGACTCGCCGACGACCCGCGCGATCGTCTCCGACGCGCACGACGCGAATCGTCCACGGCATTGGTCGCTGTCGCTCGTGCACTCGGCTTCGACCGCGGCCGCGACGGCACCCGAGAACGGGAGGACGAGCCCGCCCGGGAGCTTGCTCTTCTTGTCGTAGAACCAGTACTCGCAGTCCGGGACGTCGGGCGCGCAGAACGTGCAGTAGCTCGTCGCGAGCGCGGCGTGCTCGGGCGTCGGCCACGCGCTCGCCCGCGCGCGCGAGAGACACGAGGCCACACCGCACACCTTCGACTCGAGGCAGTCGCGCGCCGCCACGAGGAGCGACGGCGAGAGCGCCGCGTCGAGGGTCGCGCAGCCCGCCACGACCGCATCGTCGCACTCGCTCGGCTCCTTGCACGACGCGGACTTCGCGGCGCCGCAGAAGTCGGCTTCCGTGGCCGGGGGCGGGTCCGTCTTGCAACCGAAGATCAGGAGCGCGGTCGCCGCGACGACCGCCGCGACGCGCACGGCCGGTCGGCCGGTGCGTGTACGCGCCGCTCGCGCAGGCGCGAAGACAAGCCTCGTCACGCCTCATTCGTAGCATGGCTCCCGCCGCTCGTCCCTGGCGCCTCCGAGCCTGGGCCCTCCGGCGCGCGCCCGAGCGGCACCGGAGCTCGCGGCCGTGCGGCGCGTCGGGGCCGGGCGAGATCAGTCGCTGCTCGAAGGTGCGGACTTTCGGGGCGGCGGCTTCGTCATCTCCTCCTTCATCATCATCTCCTTCTTCCTCTTCAGGTCCTCCTCGGAGACGGACGTCGCCTTCTTCTGGAGAACGGGGGGCGCCTTCTTCATGGGGACGAGCGGCGCGGTGGGCACCGCCCGCGCATCCGGCGACGGACCGATGCTCTTCTGCGGCGTCGGGTTGGAAGAGTCCGGAGGGACGTCGAGCGGACGGGTGGTCGGAAGCGGCGCGATGTCGTTCGTCGTCGGCGCGGGCGGAGGCGTGAGCGCCTTCCCGGCGGCCTCGCGAGCCTGACGGACCTCCGGGTGATCGTCGCCCGCAGGATCGAGCCGTTTTGCACGATCGAGCTCGTCGAGGCACGCCCTCCACTCGTTCGCGCGGCACTTCGCGAGCGCCTCCTTGCGGATCTCCGCCGCGCGGGGGATGTCTTCGTTCGCGATCGGCTCCGGCTCCTTCCGCCGCAGCATGAGCGCGAGGATCCCGACGACGACGCCCAGCGCCGCGAGGAGCGCCACCTCCTTCTGCCAGTGCGCCTTCAAGTGACGTCGCAGACGGCTGACCCGCTGGCGGACGCGCGGCGCGGGCAGCCTCTCGCTCTCGGCGATCCATTCGAGCTTCTCGCCGTCACCCTCGCGCAGCAGCCAGTCGAGCGTCTTCTTGCTCTCGTCGCCTGGCGGCAGATGCTTCTCGGCCCAGCGCAGGAGATCGGCCTCGACGTGGGGCGCCGGCTTGCCGGGCAGCTCGGGCAGCTCGAACGTCTCGCGCTGCGCGCGCCGGTGGTAGTCGGCGACCTTGTTCTTCGCCACGCCGAAGATCCAGCGGCGGAGGGACTCGGAGTCCTTCGGCGCGTGGGGAGACTCGAGCGCGTCGGCCAGGGTCGACTGGACGATGTCCTCCACCTCGCTCTCCGGGACGCGCTTCTTGACCATCGCGACGAGCGCCGCGCGGAGATCGGGGCCGAGGGCGGGCGGACTACTGGACATGGCGTGCACGACCGGACGTCGGCCGACGACGGAAGACTGTGACACGCCCGTTGGACGAACGAGGTCCTCGATCGTTGGTGACCGCGGACGGCGTGCGCAGCGTCCACGCCACGCCAGGCCCTCGCCGGAGGATCACGAGCCGCCGGCGGGCGGTGTGCCGCGGCACGACGCGTGCTTCGAGTCGACGCTCCCCGAACGCCCTACCGGCGACGGGCGCAGGGCTTCAGCTCCCATTGCAGATCGCACCCTGGTTCGGGTCGCACCCGCAACCGCCGTTCACCAAGCACTTCGTCCCTTGGCCACGGCACGTCACCCTGTCGGTGGGCTTGCACTGCACCCTGCACGTGATGCCGCCCAGGCACTCGATTTCGCAGCGGTTCGGGAATTCGGTGCAGTCGATCGAGCACCCTTCCGTTTCACACGTGCAGGTAGCTTTGTTTCCAGACCGCTTGCAGTGCTCGGGCACCGAGGGGCGTTCCGGCCGTCGAACGTCGGGGCCGGCGTCCGCGCCGCCGTCCGCGACGCTCGGCGCACCGACGCTGCCCTCCGCCTGCTTCGGCGGAGAGGCCGTCGCGCCGTCCGCCAATTCCTCGGCCCCGCCGTCACCCACGGCGTCTTTCTCCTCGAGGACGAGGACGTTCCCGCACGCGACCGTGGCCGCGAGGAGGAAGACGGCGAGCGCAGGAAGGCTTCGCGAGAGCATGCGCCGCCACCGACGGCTCCCCGATCGGAGGTTCGATGCCGGCAAGGCGCCCATGGATCTCGATCCTACGCAGGCGCCCCCATTCCCGCGAGAGAGGCCGGCGCGCCCGCGAGCGCGCGATGGTCCACCCTCGCTTTTTGCCCTAGCATCGGCTGACCGGGAGCGCTCCAGGGCGGAGGCAGGAGCCCGGCTAATCCTTCGAGCACGGCGTTCATGGTCAAGAAGAAGGTCTCGCTCGGGAGCAGCCCCGACCTCGCCGCGGAAGCGAACGACGTGGCGATTTCGCTGGGCGCACGGGCGGCTGCGGTCGACGTCCTCGAGCTTTTCTTCAACACGGGCATCGTCTTCCACGAGGTGGTCCTTCCACGCGGTCTGCCCGACGTGGTCTCGAGCTTCGTCGTGATGAGGCCGCCGGCGCAGGCCGGCGCCGCTCCGGCCACCATCTCCGTCCGGCGCGCACAGCCCGGGGAGGAGCCCGACGTCGAGATCTCCGCCGTCGAGCACCTGCCGGAGCTGGCCGGCCGATGGCTCCCCGTCCCGTACCAGCTCTCCTGCCCCTTCGCCGTCCAGGTGTTCTTGGCGCAGACGCCGGGCGGCGGCGTCCGCGCCGTCATGGCCGTGGACACGCTCGAAGCATCGGGCTCGCAGGGTCGCCACCTCGACGCGACCCTCGACGAAGGCCGCCCGTTCCGCGCGCTCGACAAGACGGAGGTCGGCGTCTTCTTCGAGCTGCCCGAGACGCGCGAGCTCGTACGCCGGCTCGAGCGCGCGGGCGTCGACAAGGCGCTCTTCAAGCTCGCCGCATTGCTCGAGGTGCTCGCACCGCTGCTCCCGAAGATCCGGCTGTCGCGGATCGAGGCGCACCAGCCCATCGACGTCTCGCTCGTTCTCGATCTCGGCAACTCGCGGTCGACCGCGCTCCTCGTCGAAGGTCGCGACGCCGGAGTGTTCGGCGTCCCGCTCGAGATCCGATCGCTGTCGAACCCGCTCGTCACGAGCCACGAGGCCTTCGACTCGCGCATCACGTTCCTGCCGAGCCCGTGGGACAAGGCCGTGTTCCCGGTCGCGACGGGCGAATCGTTCCAGTGGCCGAGCATCGCGCGTCTCGGACGCGAGGCGCTCGACCGCGCGCTCGAGACCCCGCACCGCTACCAGTGCACGCTCTCGGGCCCGAAGCGGTACCTCTGGGACGCGCGCCCGACGGACGAGCGCTGGCACTTCGCGCAGAAGATCGGGCATGTCGCGCCCGGCCAGGACGGCGAGTATCGACCGATCTTCGGGCGCATCCTCAAGTACGTCCCGGAGGACTCGGGGGCGACGTGGCTGCGCGAAGACGGCCCGCAGACGCCCGCCGACCCGCGCTACGCGCCGCGCGCGATGATGATGTTCGCGCTCGTCGAGATCCTCTGCCAGGCGTACGCGCAGATCAACGGCGTCACGTACCGCATGTACCAGGGCAAGGAGGGCAACCCGCGCGTCCTCCGGCACCTCGTGCTCACCTACCCGTCCGCGATGCGCGAGGAGGAGCGGCGCGTCTACGAGGTGCTCGTGCGCAACGCCGTGCTCCTCACGTGCAGCATCCTCAACATCCGCCCCGACCTGCGGCCGAACTACAACCCGCAGACGCAGCAGTTCGATCCGTTCCTCTTCGTCGACGAGGCGCTCGCGGCGCAGATGGTGTTCGTCTTCCAGGAGGTCCAGGGCACGTTCGCCGGGAGCATGGAGGAGCTCGTGGCGGTGTACGGGCACGCGTCCTCGAAAGACGGGCAAGGGGCGAAGACGTTGCGCGTCGCGTCCGTCGACATCGGCGGCGGGACGAGCGACGTCATGATCGCCGAGTACGAGGACAGGCTCCCGGGCACGGGCACGTCGCTCTCGATCAAGAAGCTCTTCCAGGACGGCGTCTCGATCGCCGGCGACGAGGTCTGCCGCGCGATCGTCGAGGACGTCGTCTTTCCGCAGATCCTCCACCAGCTCCCGACCCAGCAGAGCAAGGGACGCTTCCTCCACCTGTTCGGCGAGGGCGACGCCGGGCACGGCTCCGCCTGGCGCACGCTCCGCGCGCGGCTCGTGCCCTATCTCTGGATGCCGCTCGCGCGATGCTACTGGGCGGTGGCCGAGGGCGCCTCGCTCCCGAACCACGCCCCCGATCGTCATTACATGGTCTCGACGATCTTCGAGACCTTCGAGCTGCCGGCCATCTCGCCGGCGATCCTCGAGGAGGCCAACCGGTTCGTCGAGCAGGAGGTCGAAGGCTTCCCGGGCTTCGAGAACCTCTTCTTCCGCTTCGATCCCGTCGAGGTGGACCGCGCGATCGAGCGCGTGCTGCGCGAGCCGCTGCGGAGGTACGCGGACATCCTCGCCCAATTCGACATCGACCTGCTCGTCCTCGCGGGGCGGACGGCGGCGCTGCCGTGCATCAAGCGGCTGTTCACGAGCGAGATGCCCGTGTCTCCGCCTCGCATCCGCTCGATGGCGCGCTACCGCGTCGGCGAGTGGTATCCGTCGAAGTGGAAGGACCAGGGCTTCATCCGCGATCCGAAGTCGACCGTCACCGCCGGAGCCGCGGTGCTCCACCTCGCGAGCAGGAACAAGCTCCCCGGCTTCCTCATCGACGAGATCACCGAGGCCGAGCAGCGGCCCATCTACGGCCTGTACCAGGACACCGAGCCGCACATCTCGCGTGCGAACGAGCTGTTCCCGAGGGATCCGAAGACCGGGCAGACGCCGGACAAGAGCAAGCCCTTCATCTACACGCACGGCATGCGCATCGGCTTCCGGAACGTCGACTCCCAGGAGATGGAGGGCTCGCCGCTGTTCGAGGTGCGCCCCGCGAACCACGAGGTCGAAGCGGCGCTGCTCGAGGATCGCGTCGCGATCCAGTTCGAGCGCACGCGTGACGGCCACATCCAGATCGCGAGCGTGACCAGCCAGCGCGATCAGTATCACTTCGAGCCGTCGGACTTCGTGCTCTCGCTGAAGACGGCCGCCTTCGACAAGTACTGGCTCGACACCGGAGTCCTCGGCACGAGGGAGACTGTTTCGTGATCGACGAGGAGCGGATCAAAAAAGCCATTCTGGGAGTCATCGAGAAGTCGGTGGACGCGCACGATCTGACCGAGGTCGTGCGCACCTTCGCGCGCGGACCACGGCCGACGCATCCCGAGGGCGTCCTCGACGCTCCCTCCGCGAGCGCCCAGCGTCTCCTGACGCGCATCGTGCTCGGCGACTTGCTCGACGAGTCGATCCTGGCGGCGCGCCCGCAGGACCGGACGTTCCCGCTGCGTCTGTTCTTCGGCGAGCTGAGCCGCCTCCTCGCGCTCGACGCGGAGGAAGGGCCTGCGGCCCGCAACGCCGACGCTGCGTTCACGCTGGCCAGCGGGCTCAACTTCTACTTCCGCGCCCAGATGGACGACGAGGCGAAGATGCACCTCGGCCTCGTGATCAGCCGGCAGCTCTACACCGTCGCTCACATGGCCCGCCTCGACAGCGAGCTCGTCGCGAAGGCGACGCCGCTGCTCGCCGCGCTCATGACGAACGAGCTCGAGCGGCTCAAGTTCGAGTCCGTCGATCACATCAAGGTCTTCGACTCCCAGCTCCTCGAGCGCGCGCCTGGCTCCGATCCCACGGCGTTCAACGTCGTCCGCCCGGCGTCGTTCTTGTGTCGCGTCGCCGCGAACAACGCCGTCAAGGCGAAGGCGCAGGTGTTCACGTGAAGCAGGACACCTGGCTGCCGAACCTGGTCGGAGGCACGTCGATCTGGAAGCTCGGCGTCGACCTCAACGCTCCGAAGTTCTTCGACGGGCGTCTGCTCGTGCCCGAGACGGAGGGCTCGGAGAGCCTCCCGGTCACCGTCCGGTGGGACCTCACCGGCCTCGTCCCGCTCGCGGAGGCGCGCGAGAAGTACCCCGAGGCGGTGGCCGCCGCGATCGCCGATTTCCAGGCGTGCCTCGAACGCGTCGCCGCGGTCTTCGCCACGCCGAACAGCGGCTTCGACAAGTACAAGGACGCCTTCACCGTCCCGAGCCTCGACGCCGACGACGGCGCCAATTACTTCTTCTCGCCCGAGAAGAAGAAGCTCTTCGTCATCAACTGGGGAGCCTCTCCCCGGTCGATGGGTGGCAAGGCCGAGTACGTCTTCGGCTACGAAGACTGGGCGACGCGCTGGGGCGCGCCCCCATCGGTGGCCGCGGGCGCCGGCGCCGCGGCCGCGGCCGCAGGTGCCGCGACCGTCGCGGCCACGGCCGCGACGGAAGAGGAAGCCAAGGACGGCGAGAAGAACGAAGCCGAAGCGAAGAAGAAGGACAAGTCGCGCCCCTGGTGGCTCTGGCCTCTGCTCGGCCTCGTGGTCATCGCGCTCGTCCTCCTCGCGCTCTTCCTCCTGAAGGCCTGCGACGACTCGAAGACGACGGCCGCCGAGGACGCTGCCGCCGACGCGCTCGCCGAAGCCTCCGCGGACGCCGAGGGCGAGCCCGCCGGCGAAGACGCGGGCGCCGACGACGCCGGTGCGTCGGAGAGCGAAGGCGACGGCGGCGACGCCGGCGACACGCAAGCCTCGGACGGCGGCGCCGACGAAGCCGGAGCCGACGGCGGTCTGGCGCTCGGAGAAGACAACGACGACAACTTCGTCGTCGTCGAGTCGGGCGGTGGCGCGGGCGGCGGTGCCGGCGGTGGCACGGGCGGCGGTGCCGGCGGTGGCACGGGCGGCGGTGCCGGCGGTGGCGCGGGCGGCGGTGCCGGCGGCGGTGCCGGCGGCGGCGGCGCCGGCGGTGGTGGTGGCGCGAGCGGCGGCGGCGGTGGCGCGGGCGGCGAAGACGACGGTCCGGCCCTCGTCAAGATCGGCCCCGGCGGAGGCACGACGACCGGCATCCACCGCAAGCACTACAGCGACGACGCCGTCCGCTGGCGTGTCGCGGCCGGCGCGCACAAGGTCTCGCGCACCGAGGACCGCGGCCAACGCTTCGACGTGTGGCTCTCACCGGGCCAGACGTTCGAAGGCGTCCGCATCGAGTGGCAGGACAAGGCGGGGAATTGGCATGTGCACTGAGAGAGGCTCCAGGCTCCGGGCGAAAGGCTCCAGGTTCGTGGCCCTCGTACGCGAGGACGCCCTCGCCAGAACCGAGCAGCGGTCGGTCGTGCACGCGAGGAGTGCGGACGAGAGCGCCCCGCCTGAACGTGTCTCGGTCGGTCGTGCATGGTCCGTCGAGCGTTCGAGGAAGCTCGCCTTCCCTGGAGCCTTCAGCCTGGAGCCTGGAGCCTGACCGCCATGCTTTCCACCCTCGAACAAGCCATCGCCGACGCGCAGGCCGCGATCGTCGGTATCCCCGAGGCCGACGGCGAGGCGCTCGTGCTTCGCGATCTCGCGCTTCGGACGCGGAAGCTCAGGCGGGCGTGGTCGCGCAAGCAGAGCCTCGGGCTCTTCGGGCCGTCGCAGGCAGGCAAGTCGTTCCTCGTCGGCGCGCTCCTCTCGCACGAGCTCGGTTCGCTCGAGGTGATCGGCAGGAGCGGCGCGGTCGACTTCCTGAAGGAGATCAATCCCGCCAAGGGCGTCGAGTCCACCGGCGTCGTCACGCGCTTCTCCACCGCCCCCTCGCCGCTGCTCGCGAAGGGAGACTTTCATTGCGAGCTCCTTTCGCTCGAAGGGGTGCTCCAATCGATGGCGACGGGCTTCCTCGTCGAGTGCACATCGCCGGCGCTCGACGTCGATCGCGTCGAGCGCGCGCTTCGCGAGGCGCGCCTGCAGGCGGGCCCGCCGGCCTCGCCGATCTACGCGCGCGCGTGGGAGTCCGTCTGGCACGAGCTGACGAAGAAGTACCACGACCGCCACCCGTACCTGAACGAGCTGCGGCGCCACCCGGCCATCAAGAGCGGCTTCGCCTCCGAGGTGACGACGGCCGCCGGGTGGGTGCTCGTCTACTCGCTCCTCTGGGGAGGTCCCGGCTACGCGAAGGACCTCGATCAGCTCATGCGGACGCTCGTGCTCGGCATCGAGCAGCTCGGGCACGCCGAGGCCGTCGAGGTCGGGCTGTCGCACGTGCGCGCCTCGAGCAACGCGCCGAGCGTCATCGACGCCTCGTGCCTGAACGCGCTCGGGACGTCGCGCTCGTTCGTCACGGCGACGACGGCGCGGAGCATCGGCGGGAGCGGTCACGGCGCGGACGTCGGACGCGACGTCGCGCTCGACCCGGGCGTGCTCGCGGCGCTCATCGCGGAGATCCGGCTGCCGCTCCGAGGCGTTCCGGGATCGTTCCTCGACAAGGCCGACATCCTCGACTTCCCCGGCGGGCGTGCGCTCAAGGGCATCAACGGCTTCGGCCCCGCCGAGCTGAACACCGGCCGGCTCGACAACGCCATCGAGGTCTACAAGCGCGGCAAGCTCACGTTCCTCTTCGAGCAGTACTCGGTCGATCGCGAGATCACGGTCCTGCTCCTCTGCTCGCCCGGCCCGACCAAGCCCGAGGCGATCCAGCTCCAGTCCCAGGTGGAGAGCTGGCTCCAGACGCGCCACGGCTCGCCGACGCCGAAGGATCCGAAGGAGATCGAGCAGCCGAGCCTGTTCGTCGCGCTCACGAAGTTCGACATGAGCCTCGGCGCCCTCCGGTCGGACAACGCGAAGGACCGCTGGGACTCGCGCGTGGAGGAGGCGTGCATCGACTTCTGGGCGCGCGGCCACAACTCCTGGATCCTCAACTGGGGCGGCAAGGGACGGCCGTTCACGAACCTGTTCTGGATCCGCAACCCGTACGCCGACCAGATGCAGACCCTCAAGCCGGGCGATCCCGACTACGAGGCGGTGAAGCAGGGCTACCTCTCCTCGCGCGCGGTCGCGACGTACATCGCGGATCCCGAGGAGAAGTGGGCGGCCGTCGAGGGCTACGAGCCCGCGACCGGACTGCCGAAGAGCGGCGTGCCGCTGCTCGCGACACACCTGCGGGCGAAGCTCGCCGAGGACATCAAGGCGAAGGAGCTCGCCCAAGAGGCGCGCGCGATTCGCTCGGAGCTCCTCAGCGTCCTCAAGGCGCTCACGCCGTCGCGCGACGAGGCGGAGGCCCGCGCGCGCCGGGTCGAGGAGGCCAAGCAGCTCGTCGCCGCGATCGACGCGGAGATGGCCCGCCGATGCAGCGGCGCGGTCTTCGGCGAGTTCATCGATCTCGTCGTCGCGCCGGAGGCCGAGCTCGAGGCCGAGGTACGCAGGGTCCTCGACGTCGTCATGCCGATGAGCATCAAGGCGAGCGACAAGGTGAAGAAGGTCCTCGTCCACGTGCTCAAGTGGTGGACGCGGCTCGCCGCCGAACGCCTCCGCTCGAGCGAGCTCGCGATCCCGCAGGCGCAGGCGGAGAGCTTCGTACGCGAGGTCTGCACCTCGAAGCTCCTGTTGCCGGTGCTCGGTCAGGCCATCTTCCCCTACTTCGCGCGCACGCAGGTCGACGCCGCGCTCGTCGCGACGATCCTGCGCGTGAAGATCTGCGATGGTCTGCTCGGCCTCATGACGCCTCGAGCGCGCCGCACGCCGGAGGCGCCGGTTCGTCTCAGCTACGCCGAGGACGCCGCCGACAGCGCGGAGACCGTGGACTGGACCAGCCTCGATTTCGACGACGAGCCCACGGAGCAGCCGAGCAGCGGGGTGTCGATCGTCTTCGCAGGCAACCGCTATTATTCCGTCTGGTCGCAGAACCTCCCCGACTTCTACGCGAAGAGCGGAGGCTCGCGTCCGAGCCTGATCGAGGATGCGCGCGTGAGCCGCCTCGTCGAGGTGCTACGGCGCGTCGAAGTCTCTCCGGATGCCTGAAGCCGATGCCTGAAGCGAAGCCAGAGCGTGCCGCGATCTCGAACGAGGCGGAGGACGATCCGACCGCCGAGGAGGAGCTGTCCGGCGACGCGCTGGATCTCGACGCGCTGAAGGCCCGCGGGGACGTGCCCGGGTTGATGGCGCTCGCGCGCGCGTACCGCTCCGGCAAGGCGCCGGGTGGACGCGACATGAAGCGCTGCCTCGACGCCTACCGTGCCGCCGCGGAGCTCGGCAGCGCGGAGGCCGAGTACGCCGTCGCGCTCTTCCACATGGCCGGCGGCGGCGTCGTGAAGCAAGACCTCCGCGAGGGAGCCACGAGGCTCCGGGCCGCCGCCGAGAAAGGCAGCGTGGCCGCGAAGGTGTACATCGGCAATCTCTACGAGCTCGGCATCCACTACAAGGCCGACACCGAGAAGGCGGACGTCTGGTACCGCAACGCCGCGCGCGGTGCCCGCGTGACGAGCGCGCCCGGCTCCCCGGAGTACGTGCGCGCCATGGCGGATCTCGGCTGCGTCCGCTACGTCCTCGAGCTGGTCGAGAGCGGCGAGCTCGGCGAGGAAGAGAAGGCACGGCTGCTGCAGAAGGCACGTGCGCACGGCTACGGTCTGCGCCTGCGCGACGAGACGGCCATGGAGCGGCCCACCTTGGTGGAGCGGCCGACGTTCATCGATGCCCTGCAGACCGCCGAGAAGGACGCCACGCAAGCGGCGAGCGCGACGAGCGCGCAGGGCGGCGTCGGCGGCCGCGTCGACCCGAACGCGGAGGCCGCCGAGACGCGCACGGCCGCCCGCGACGAGACCGCGCGCCGCGAGAGGCGCGAGGCGTCCGGCACGCGCTCCAAGGCGGCGAGGACGTCGAAGAAGACGGCGAAGCCGGACGGGCCGTCGCGCGCGGGCGCCGCGCTCGCGGCGTTCGGATACGCGCTGCTCTTCACGGCGGCGGGCGTGGGCGCCGGATACGCGGCGACGCTCGGCGCGCACGAGCTCATCGCACGCGGCCACGAGCTGCCCGGCCTCGGCACGCGAACGCAAGCCGTCTTCCCCATCGTCCTCGCCGTCGTCGGCGTGCTCCCGACGTGGCTCGTCTACCGGCTCGGCACCGTGCTCAAGGCGCTCGCGATGGCGGGCGCCTTCGCCGGCATCGGGTGGGTCGCATGGGGCACCGGGCAGGCCATGCTCCACGACAATCGCCTCGTGCAGACGCTCGCCTTCGGGCTCGCCGGGTTCCTCGGCGGTCTGCTCGTCCTCGGCCTCCTCGGCGGGACGAAGCGGCGCACGACGTGAGGTCGAGCTCTGCAAGAGAGCTGTCACGATCGGGACAATCCGTGTCATCCGAACGGATGACGCGTCGTCCGTCACTCCTCTGCGTGACGTGCCCTCACCAGCAAAAGGGGCTATCGTCACGGCCTGGGAAGACTCCGATGCCCTCCGAAGGTGCAGCCACGATGTCCGAGAACCTTCGCCGAGAGCCTCGCATCCCAGCGCGGATCCGCGTGCACGTCATCCGCGGTCGTCGCGCGATTCCGCTCGAGACATCCGACGTCAGCTTCAAGGGTCTCTTCCTCGAGACCACCGATCCTCCGCCGCTCCGCTCGCTCCTGCGAATGCGCGTGACGCTGCCGACTCGAGAGATCGAGGCACACGGGATGGCAGTCCACATCACGACGCCCGCCGACGTCGAGCCCCGAGAGGACGACCCGAACGCGCCGCCGCCGCGCGGCCCCGGCGTCGGCGTGCAATTCTGGGGGCTCGCCGGCCCCGCGCGGACCGCGTGGGACCATTTCGTCCGGGATCTGATCCACGAGAAGCGCGCCTCGACGAAGCGGCCGAGCGCCAACGTGCCGGCGGCGAAGCCCGCGGATGCGGCGCCGGGTGGCGTCACGCCCAAGACGGGCGAGTAGCTCGCCCCGTCATCGTCGCCGTTCTTCGCCGGCTCGGCTCGGTCGACGCCGAAAGATCTCGTAGAAGGCGCCCTTCGCGCCGAGCGGCACGACCGCAGCGCGCTCGAAGCGAGCCTCGAAGAGCTCCGAGCTCACGAGACGGCGCTCGACGGCGCGCGGCTGGGAGTAGACGACGAGCGTGTCGACGTCGCGATCGAGGAGCATCGCGACGTCGACCGCCTTCGACGTGTGCCCGCCGGGAAGACCGGCGATCGCCGGATCGGTCAAGCCTGCGAGGTCCACGATCGTCGCGTTCGTCGCGGCGCCGACCCAGCCGACGTCGAGCGCGGCGACCACGCGTGACGACGAGAGCAGCGGCCGGGCTTTCTCGACGAGCTCCTTGCGGTCCTCGTGGACGTGGCGACCCGCCGGCGCCGCGTTCGCCGCGACGATCACCCCGACGACGCCGACGACGGCGGCGCGCGAGAGGCTCGCGAGAGGACGCGCGACCTTCGCGCACTCGACGTACACGAGCACGAGGGAGGGCGCGACCGGAACCACGAGGCGCGCGTACGGCATCCAGTCTCCACCCACTCCGACGACGACGAGGACGTGCGCGACGGCAGCGGCGGCGATCGTCTTCGCGTGCCAGGGAGCGCGTCGCAGCGCGAGCGGCGCGAACGCGAGGATCGGCGTGAGCGACACGATCGTGGCGGCGCCCGCGTAGGCGAGGCCGTGCGACAGATCGCTCGGCTTCGCGAGCAGCGCCAGCGGCGCGGCGCGGCCGAACGCCGCGAGCCGAATCACCGCGCAGATCGCGAACGGACCGGTCGCCAGCGCGGCGCTCGCCGCGACGACGCGGACGCCGGTCCACGCACGCGCGCCCGGCGAAGCGGACGTCGAGCTCCGCGCCGCGCCGACGGCGGCGCCGCCGGCGAGCGCGAGCGCCCAGACGACGAGCTCCGGCCTGAGGCACGCCGCGAGCCCGGCGAGGATCGCCGAGCGCCGCGGGCGGTCGAGCTCGATCGCTGCGAGCGTCGCGAGCGCCGTCGCCACGCCCGTCTCCATCCCGCTCGCGGCCCACGCCCCGACGGGGAACGCGAGCGCGAGGAGCACGAGCGCGACGGCGGAGTGGACGATCCCCCGTCGGTCGGTCGCCGATCGCCGCGCGAGCGCGAGGCCGAGCGCCGCCCCCGCCGCCGTCCACGCGACGACGCCCACGATCTTCGTGCGCACGAGCGCGGCGAGGAGATCGCCGTCCTTCGCTCCGCTCACGACCGCGAGGAGCGGCGCCCAAAGAAGAGGCGTGACGCCGTCGGTCGAAGGGCCTTGGGCGTTGAACCGGTACCCCGCTCCGATCGCGAGGTGGTGGGCGTAGCGGAGCGGGATCAGCGCGTCGTCCACCGTGAAGCCCCACATCACGAGGGCGGGGACGAGGGCGCTCGCCGAGCCGAGCAGCGCGAGCGCCGTGCGCGTCTTCTTCTCGCCGGGCGCGGGCGCTCCCACCGCGTTCACTCGGCGCCCGTACCAAGCACCCGGGACCGTGTCCACTCTCCTGCAGTCCGCGCCGAAAACTACGAACGAAGACGGGGCGCTTTCTAGCATTCGAGGTGGGAGCTCGACACCGCCCCGACCTGGGAAGAACGCCAAGAACGAGAATGCGAAGCTTCGAGATCTTCGTCGAACCGGACGCACGATACGAACGCGCCGTTTCCACCGCTGAGGTCGCCGGGCCGTCCGCCCAGCTCCGGACCGAGGGTGGCAAGACGCTGCCGCCGCGCTCCGGTGCCCGTGCGCGCAAGGCCGAAGTGCTCGATCTCTTCATCCACGGCGCCAACGTGACGGCGCGGGTGGCGGAGCGCCACGCGTCGTGCGTCCTGCGCGATCTCGCCTTCGCGCTCGCCGAGCTCGTCCGTTCTCCGCGCGGCAAGCGCATCATCCGGTTCTACGACGACGCTTGGGAGCTCTGCGTCGAGCGGCTCGGCCCGAGCGCGACGCTGAGCGTCTACCGCGGCGGCTCCGAGCCGACCGTGCTCGTCTACGACCGTCCCGTCGTGTTCGCCGAGATGTGCGCGAGCGTCGTCGACGCGATCGACGCGACGCTCGCCCGCGGCGACGCGGAGGAGCGCGGCCCGATCGCCGCCGAGCTCGCCGAGGTCCGCCGCGTGCTCGCTCAGGCCGATCTCACCGTCGAGGAGCTCTCTCCCGAGGAGACGTTCGCTCCGCCCGTGGCGATCGAGATCGAGCGCGACGCTCCGATCTCCTTCGCGGCCGAGTTCGTGATGCGCGCCGGCGCGCCCGAGCCTCCGACCGGAGAGGAGCGCGGCGTCGAGCGCGCCGACCTCCACGCTCTGCTCGTCCGCGGCCGCATGCGCGCCGAGGTTCGTGGTCGCTCGGTGGACCTCGGCGAGGTCTATCCGTTCCTCTTCGCCGAGCGGTTCCTCGACCTCTCGAGGCGCGCCCTCGACGCGTGGGAGCGCGGGCAGCCTTTCTTCAGCCGCATCGAAGCGGGCGGCGTGATGGTCGGTCTTCGCGCGAACGCCGACGACGACATGCCGCGGGCGGCGCTCACGCTGAGCCCGCGCGGCTCGCAGGCTTCGGAGTCGCGCCCGGTGCTCCAGATCGTTCGCGGCGACGAGGCGCCAGGCTCTCGCCGCGGGACCGCGACCTTCCCCGAGCTCTCGCTCTTCGACGTCATCGAGTCCGCGCTCGCCTTCGGACGTGCGCTCGTCCGCGCGATCGTCCGGCGCGACCGTGCGCAGGGGACGAACCTGCGCCTCACGGCCTTCCGCCGCGACCTCCGCGCGCTCACCGACGCGCTCCGCGACGTGCGCCGTCAGGACTCGCGCATCAACCCGTCCCCCGAGTCGTACCGCGCGTTCGCGACGAGCCAGCGCAAGGCCGAGCCGGAGGGCGCGCCCCTCGCGTCGGCGGCGCGCCTCCGTTACACGCAGCGCTGGCAGGCCCTCGTCCCGGGCATCGATCTCCGCGCGACGTTCTTGTGCGGCGATCGCCTCGTCATCGGCGCCGCGACGGAGAGCTTCTGCCTCGAGCGGACCACGGGCGAGCTGTTGTGGCGCAAGGCGATGCCGCGCGGCACGAGCGTCGTCACGCCCGCGGGGATCGCGCGGATCGGTCACGACGGCGCGATCGCGCTGCACGACTTCGCCACGGGCGAGGTCAACCTCCGCGCGTGGATCGCCCCGCGCGTCTCGGGCCCCTGCGCGGGCGCCGTCGTCAGCTCGCCGGGTCTGCCCCGCCTCTTGATCGTCACCGAGGGCGAGCGGCACCTCGTCGCGATCGATCTGACGAGCGGCGAGGCGCGCTGGCGCTACCTCTGGTCGTCGAGCGGACGGTCCGGCGCGCTCCGGCTGAAGCGCGCCGGCAAGCTGCTCTACGTCGCCTCCGGCGACAGCGCGCTGACGGCGGTGGACGTCCAGACGGGCGCCGTCGTGTGGCGCATCCGTGACCGCCTCCGCTTCGTGGCGGCGCCCACGGTGGACAACGAGGCGCTCTTCGCGGTGGCCGGCGGCTCGAGCAGCGCTGCGGCTCTCCACGCCGTCGATCCGTTCTCCGGAAAGATCTCCTGGACCGCGCGGCTCCTCTCGACGCCGAACAGCGTCGAAGGCCCTCCCCTGCTCGCCGCGTCGTCCGTCTGCGTCGCGGTGCGCGCGCGGCGCGGTCTGCGCCTCGCGGCCTTCCACCGCGAGACGGGCGAGCCGCTGTTCGAGACCGACACGCCCGTCGCTCCCATCGGCACGTCGTGGCTCGCGGTCGACGATCTGCTCGTCGGCAACACGCCCACGGGCGAGCTCGTCGGCGTCGACGCGATGACCGGAGCGGTGCGCTACCGCCGCTCGCTCGGGCGCACGGTCGAGTCCGACATCCCCCGCCGCCTCGAGCCCGTGCTGCGCTCCGGCGCGCTCTTCGTGCCGCACGTGGACGTCCACGTCTTCCGTCCGAGCGACGGCGCCCACCTCGCCCGGATCGGTCCGTGCGACGCGATCCCGGATCTTCTCCGCGTCGACGAGCGCTGCGACGTCTACGTCGCCGAGGAGAGCGGGCACATGGCCGCGTTCGGCGTCGGACCGCGCCTCTCGCTCGTGAAGTAGCCCTCGGTCACCGCGCGCCTCTGCGGTAACGTGGGCGTCGCGATGCGTGCGGTCGCCCTGATCCTCGCGCTCTCCCTCTTCGCGTGCGACGACCACGGGAGAAGGCCCCCGCCGAGCTGGCCCGAGGTGGGCGCCGACGCCTCGGGCACGGGGGCATCGGGCGCAGGTCCGACGGCGTCGACGCGCCTCGCCTCCTCCACGTCGTCGGCGGCGAGCGGATCGCCGGCGTGCGGCAAGGGCGGCGCGCCGACCGGCGTGCTGTCGCGGCACGTGACCGTGTTCGGGAAGAAACGCAGCTACACGCTCGTCGTGCCCGCGACCTACGAGCCGTCGAGGCCGTACCCGATCGTCTACGTCCTGCACGGCCACGGAGGCAGCGGCGCGCAGGTGCGTCGCGCCTTCGGTTTCGAGGCGGTCGCCCGCGACGAGGCCATCTTCGTGTACCCCGACGGGATCGGCGGCGGCTGGGACCTCGACTCCCCCGCCTCGAAGAACCGTGACGTCGCGCTGTTCGACGCGACGCTCGCCATCACGCAGAGCGACTACTGCGTGGACCTCGCTCGCGTGTTCGTGACGGGTTTCAGCAACGGCGCGTACATGGCCAACCAGCTCGGGTGCAGGCGTGGCGATCGGATCCGCGCGGTCGCCTCCCACTCCGGCGGCGGCCCGTACGAGACCGCCGGCGAGTACGACGATCGCGGCCGCCTCGTCTGCAAGGGCAAGCCGGTCGCGAGCCTCGTCATCCACGGCGCCTCCGACGGCAGCGTCCTCCCCTCGGAGGGTCGGAAGAGCATCGACCACTGGACGTACGCGAACCGCTGCTCCGGCAGCGCGCCGACTTCTCCCCCTTCGTGCGTGGCGCACCAAGGCTGCAAGAACCAGGTGATCGCGTGCAAGGTCCCCGGCCTCGGCCACCGGATCTGGCCGCAGGCGACGGAGCTCATCTGGAGGTTCTTCGACGCGCAGCGGTGACGCTCGGCTCGAGACGGGCTCGACGTCGCGGCTCGGCTCGAGAATGCCCTGCTAGCGTTCGCGCGGGTCACGTACGGTCGCTAACGATCCCGCCGTAGCATGAATGCACCACGACGCAGGAAGCCGGCGAAGGCCGGCGCCGCGGACGACGAAAGAGCTCTCGAACGACTCCTCCGGATCCTCCGAGACCGCCGGGACCCCTTCGAGCCACCGAGCGACACCGTCCTCTGCGCGGTCGCGTCCGCCGTGGGCGCTCGCGCCGCTTGGCTGCACGTCGTCGAGCCCGACCGCGTCCTCCGTCTGACCGGCGCCTGGGGGCTCGGAGACGACGCGCTCGGCGCGATGTCCGTCGCGAGCATCGACGGAGACGACGCCGCGGGGCGTTGCCTCTCCACCCGCTCCATGGTCACCGTGGAGGTCGCCGGCCCCGCGTCGGATCGCGACCGCGCGGTCCTCGAGCACACCGCTGCGGATCGGCTCTACGCGATTCCCCTGACCGAGCCCGACGACGTGACGGCCGTGCTCGGCTTCGCGTCGTCCGGCCCCGCCTGGCCGTCTCCGCATCGGATCCACGCCGTCGCCTCGGCCCTCGAGCTCGCCATCGGCAGACGTCGGCTCGTGCGGCTCGTCGAGGCGCTCGAGCGCGAGCAGGTCAGCAACGCGTACATGCTCGAGGCCGAGCCCGACGGCGTCGTGTTCGTCGACGCCGTGACCGGGCACCTCCGCGCGAACCGAGCCTTCGAGGCAATGCTCGGACAGCCCATCGATCCTGCTCTGGGGCTCTCGCAGAAGGTCGGGATCGTGTGCTGGCCCGACGGGCGTCCGCTCCGCGAGGACGAGCTCCCGTCCGCGCATGCGCTGGAGGGCGAGGTCACGCCGGGCCTCGAGCTCCTGTTCAAGCGTCGTGACGGCCGCAGCATCCCGGTGACGGAGCGAGCGGGGCCCGTGAGGAGCTCGGACGGGACCATCATCGGCGCGGTCGTGAGCTTCCGGGACATCTCCCTCCAGAAAGAGGTCGAGCGCTTGCGGGAGGAGTTCGCCGCGATGGTCGTCCACGACCTTCGCACCCCCATCCAGGTGATGCTGCTCCAGATTCACCTCTTGCGGCAGCTCGTGGCCGACGGGAAGCCCGTCCCCGACGCCGCGCTCGAACGGCTCGCCCGCTCCGGACGTCGCCTCGCGCAGATGGCGAGCGATCTCCTGGACGCCACTCGGATCGACCTGTCCCGCATTCGGCTCGAGCGTCGCCCCGTCGACGTCGGCGCCACCACTCGCGCGATCGTCGACAGCCTGCGTCCGACGCTCGGCGCCCACCAGGTCGTCGTCGACGTCGCATCGAACCTCCCCTGCTCGCCGCTCGATGCGGCGCGCTTCGAGCAGATCCTCACCAACCTCGTCGAGAACGCAGCCAGGTACTCGGCGAGCGGGACGACGATCCGCGTGGACGTTCGTTCGAGCGGCGACGGGGTCGAGGTCGCCGTGGAGGACGAAGGCATCGGCATCGCGCCCGACGAGCTGCCACGGCTCTTCGACCGCTTCTACCACGCGAAGCGTGCGCGCGAGCGCAGCCTCGGGCTCGGGCTCGGCCTGTACATCGCGAAGGGGCTCGTCGAGGCGCACGGCGGGCGCATCGCCGTCGAGAGCGTCGTCGATCGGGGCAGCACCTTCCGCGTCTGGCTCCCGTCGGAGCCCGACGCGACCTCGCACGCCTCGGTCTGAAGGACGCGAGCCTCCATGCCGTCACGGCGGCGACAGGATCTCGACGGTCGCGGACGCGCCCTGCGGCTCGGAGGCGACCGTCGCGAGGCGTGAGGCGGGCACCCCGAGCTCGTATGCGGCGATCGCGATCGCCTCGGCGGTCTTGGCGCCGCCCTTCGCGCCGATCCGAAACGCCTCACGCTCGAACACGCCCGACAGGAAGTGGATCTGCGCGGCGACGGCGGCAGCATCGCCCTCGACCACCCGATGAACGACGAGCGGCACCGCGCCCGCCGGGATCGGACCGAACGGGACGCCGCCGTCGGCGTCGAGCGGCGCCACCGTCGCGGCCGGCTTCGGCGCCGGCGCGATGGCCTTCACGATGCGCGCGTCGATGGGTAGCGGCTCCGGAGCCGCGCTGGTCACGAGCCCGCCGCCGCGAGCGAGCTGCCACGTCCGCTGCGTGAGGACGTCGAGCGTGACGGGGCCCTTCGCGAGGGGACCGATCAGCGACGCTTGCTCGTCGAGCTTCGCTCCGTCGATCCGCCCGAGGCGCTCCACGAGCGCGAGCGCCTCCGGCGCGCCCCCGACGTCGGCGGCGAGCGGGAGCGCGTCTTTCGCCGCGAGCCGGCGCGCGAGGCTCGGCGCGTCTGCGTTCACGCGCGTGACACCGTCGAGCCACGCCTTCGCCCACTCACGCACGGCGTCTTCGCGAGCGTCGAGGACGCCCTTCGGCGCCACGGCGACGATGGGGATCAGGCGCGACGCCTCCGCCGACCCGAACGCGATCTTCCGCTCGTCCGCGGCCCCTCGGACGACCGCGGCGAACGCCGCCGACTTCGCCTCGGGCGTCCCCGGAGCGACGAGCCGCACCCGCGAGGGCGCGACGCCGAGGAGATCGAGCGCGAACAGGCCGAGCACGGTGGCCGACTCGCTGCCCGCAGCCCGCGCCGCGGGCTCCGTCGCCGTCGCCGGACCGAGGCCCACCAGCTTGACCTCCTCTCCCGGCGGTGGCGCCTTCGAGAGCGCGCCGGACGCCGCATGCACCTCCTCGCGCCCGCGGGAGAAACCGACGACGAGGAAAGCCCGCGGCTCGAGCGCTCGCAGCCGCTCGAAGGACGAGACGAACGCGGGCAGCGGAAGCACCGCGACGTCGGCCCCTCGCGGATCGGCGCCTCCGCGCGCGAGCCGAGCCTCGACGGCCTCGAGCGCCTCCTCCGGCGCGAGCTCCATCGGCGGCGACGCCGTCCCTCCGTCGTCCGCCGGGACGAGCGCCGCGCCCGGCGCGATCAGCTCCCAACCGAGCGAGACGACCCGCAGAGGCTCGCTCGCGACGGGAGGCGCAGCGTCGGCGGCTGCATCGTCCGCCTGCGCGGCGTCGACACCGGCGTCGGCGTCCGTCTCGACCTCCTTCACCTCGACGACCTCCGCGGGCGCCTCGTGCTTCGAGCGATCGCGCGTGACGAGGAGGAAGACGAGCATGAGGCTCATCACGGCGATCACGAAGAAGGTCGCGTAGCTCTTCATCCGGGCCTGCCCTCGCTCTCAGTTCCCCGCGCTCGCGCTCGGCCCGGCCGAAGGCGCCGAGGCGGCCGCCGACCCGACGGAGCCCGCGGGGCTCTCCTTCTCCTCGGGGAAGACGGGGCTGACGCCGCCGAGGAAGTAGACGACGCGCGCCATCGCTCGCGATCCGGACCTGGCGTAACGATCCCCCTCTCGAACGAGCAGCGGCCTCGACACGAAGTCCACGGTGACGAGAACGAGCGCGACGCCGAGCAGGACGATCGCGAAGACGTCCGCGACCATCGCCGCGCCTCCCGTCATCTTCGTGCGCTTGAAGAAGCGATCGGACACGAACGCGGGGAACCCCACGACCAGGACGAGAGCGACGACGAGACGCACCCAGAACGAATCGGTGACGAGGCCGACGAGCGACATCGCACCGACGAGCGTGACGGATCCGCCGAGGAGGATGCCGACCACGCGCGTGATCCGCATGATGCGGGTCATCTGCGGAGACGGCCCTCCACCCGACGCGGGTTTCGCCGCGCCCTTCTTCACCGGAAGCTCGTCGTCCTTCGCCACGCGAGGGGAGAGGACGACGAAAGCCCGCACGCGTCAAGCACGGCAGCCTTTGCTGCGAAGACGATGCAGCGACGACGACGACAGAGAGATGACGGGATACAGGGTTGAACAGGGAGACAGGGAGACAGGAGCCCGCAGGAAAGCTCGTCATTTCCTGCGGAAAAGGGAGTCTCTCCCTCGACCTACCACGCCTCGCGCAACTGCGACCTCGTTCCCACCGACGACCTTCACCGGAGACGCACCTCTCGACGCGCCGCCTTCTCGCACGCCTGCGAACTCGTTCCCACCGGCTGCGCCTCACAAGACCCGCAGTTGCGCGAAGCGCAGTCGGTCGCGACGGAGACTCCCTTTCACGGGCGAAACGCGAAGCGTTTCGTCCGCACTCCCTGTCTCCCTGTCTCCCTCTCCCGAATCTCCCTGTCGTCCCACGTCCCGAGTCGCGCGAGCTCGTCGGTGCAGCAGACTGACGGACGAGTCTCCGTTCGCTCGTGAGCTCGACCACGGCTCGTGAGCTCGACCACGCATTCGTCGAGCAACACGCACGTCGCGAACTGACGCTCGAGTTCCATGCATCATGCAGATGTCTCGAAGGCGTCCTTTGTGACGCAAAAGCGTGGTCGATCGGCGGCGATCACCGGTAAGCACCACGCATGCGCAAGGCAGTCATTCTCCTCGTCGGCGGAGCTCTCGCGTTGTCCCTCACCGCTGCATGCGGGTCGGAGCGACAGGGCTTCGACACGACCACGGACAGCGCGGACCCCGGCGGCGGCGGTGGCGGGGGCTTCGGAGGAACGGAAGGCTCGAGCAGCGGTGGGAGCTTCGGCCCGGGCTCGAACGGCGATTACACCGATCCGGTCGACTGCGAGACCGCCAAGCACTCGAAGTCGTACGTCGGATGCGACTACTGGCCGACGATCACGCCGAACGCCGTGTGGTCGATCTTCGACTACGCCGTCGTCGTCGCGAACACGGGCCCGCACGAGGCGCAGATTCAGCTGACGGGTCCGAACGGAGTCGACGAGAAGGTGACCGTGCCGTCGGGCGAGCTCCGGAAGATCTACCTCCCGTGGGTACCGGAGCTGAAAGGCGGCGACGCTGACGCCTGCGGGCGTCCGCCGTCCCTCGGAGGCTCCGCGATCGTCCCCAAGGGGGCCTATCACCTCGTCAGCAACACGCCCGTCATCGTCTACCAGTTCAACGCGCTCCAGTACAAAGGCCAGGGCGGCAAGGGCCCCGACGGCGGACCGAAGGACTGGTCGAGCTGCCCGGGGACGGCGCTCAAGTGCGGGAAGCAATCGCTCGGCTGCTTCTCGTTCTCCAACGACGCCTCGCTCCTCTTGCCGAGCACGGCGATGACGAACACGTACCGCGTCATGGGCTTCCGTGGCGCATCGTCCGCGCCGTGGGAGGGCGCGCCGGGCGTCGTCGGCACGGTCCTCTCCGTCACGGCGACCGAGCCCGACACCGAGGTGACCGTCTACCTCTCGCCGACGGCGAAGTTCCTGGCCTCGGCGAACGAGGAGGTGCCCGCCTCCGAGGGCGGAGAGACGCGGAAGTTCAAGCTCGCCAACGCCGGCGACGTGCTCCAGCTCGTCGCCGAGAAAGGGCAAGAGTACGATTTTAGCGGATCGCTCGTTCAGGCGAGCAAGCCGGTCCAGGTGATCACCAGCGTGCCGTGCATCAACATCCCGTCGGACAAGCAGGCCTGCGATCACATCGAGGAGAGCGTGCTGCCGGCGGAGACGCTCGGCAGGCATTACGTCGTCACGCCGCCCACCGGCCCGAAGGGGAAGGTCGTGGCCCACCACGTGCGCATGTACGGCAACCGCGACGGCACGAAGCTCACGTACGCGCCGGCGCGGCCCGAGAACTGCCCCGAGACGATCGACGCCGGGCAGGTGGTCGACTGCGGGATCATCGAGGAGGCGTTCGAGGTGACGGGCGATCGCGAGTTCGGCGTCGCGACCTTCCTCCTCGGCGCGATGTTCTACGACTGGAGCGGCGTCGACAAACGCGGCGACCCCGACCAGAGCTACTACGCGTCGGTCGAGCAGTTCCGGACGAACTACGTCTTCCTCGCGCCCGACGACTATCCGGTCCTCTGGGCCGACATCACGGCGACCGAGAAGGCGAAGATCGTGCTCGACGGGGCCCCGCTCACCGTGCCGTGGACACCGGTCGGCGACGGCCCGTACGGCGTCTACCGCGTCGACCTCACGAAGAGCGGCCACGAAGGCGTTCACACGCTGACGTCGGACGAGCCGGTCGGCGTGCAGGTGATCGGCTTCGGCGACAACACGAGCTTCCAGTACCCCGCCGGGCTGGATCTCAAGCTCATCGCCGCACCTCCGCCGAAGTAGCCGCTCGAACTCGCTCGAAGAAGAACGCCGGAGGCGCGCATCGATCCCTCGTCGATGCGCACCTCCGGCGGAGGACGTGACGCGACCGGAGCCGGCTCACCGCGGCGGCCGTGCGAACCGCGGGTCCGCGGGGAACGGGCTCGCGGTGTCGCGCAAGCGGAGATCCTCCTCGTCCACGAAGCGGTCCCCGCGCTCACCGAAGAGGGCCACGCCGATGACGCCGACGTTGCGCGCGGAGCCCATCTGCGCCGCGTACGACTCACCGACCGAAGCGAAGCGGAAGGCGGCGACGGAGCTCGCGCTCTGGCGGAAGCCCTCGATCTCCAGGGTCGCGAACGGCATGAGGACGTAGCCGCGGTTCTCGAACGAGCCGGGCTTGCCGTTGATGACGTCGAGACCGTCCACCGTGACCACGGACTCGAACCGGTGGCTCGTGTGGTTCGTGAGCACGATCGAGTAGCGCTGCCCTGCCCGACCGACGACGATCGTGCGGTCACCGACGTGCACGGCCTCGAGCGGATTGCCGCTCGCGTCCTTGATCGCGATCGTCACCGCGCCGCCGCCGGCGCTGACGTCGCGACGCGTCTCGCGCTGGGCATGGAGGGCGGCCAGTGCATCGACGCCCTTGCGGTCGTTGTAGTAGAGCGTCGCGACCGCGAACGGACGACTCGACTCGCGAACGAACGTCACGTCATGGACCCGCGACACGCGCGTCTCGCCCCACTCCGTACCGAGACCGGGCCGCGTATCGGGCGATCGCTCGCGACGACCGATGCTCGCCTCGGCGCGATCGTCGGGTGCGCCGGACGGCGCCACCGGCGCGGCCTCGGAGCCCAGCGGCGCTGCCGGCGGCGCCTCCACCGATGCCGGTGCCTCGAAGGCGCCCGCGCCCTCCGGTGCAAAGGCCCCCGCCCCGCTCGGCGATTTCGCCCCACGCGTCGACCCGCTGCCCCCGCAGCCGGCGAGCATCAGGACCAGGCACAGGAACAACCAGATCTTCTTCGTCGGCAGCATCGGGCGTCTCCTTCCGTTTCGCTGGAACGCCCATCCAACGACGCGGTCGCGCGCCCCTTACAGCGCCGGCCTCGGGCCTCGGAAGATCGAGCCGGTCTCCACGTTCGGGAGCTCGGAACCGGGCTCGGTCGACGGTTCACACCGAGGTCGGAGATTCACGCGGGGCCATGACCGCGCCGTCACGCCCCCGTGAACTTCGAGGGCGGTCCTCGGCGAAAAACGCGCTCGGAACGTGAATAAGGTCGAGGCACGAGCGTTGCAGTCGCTCGCGGCATGTTCCGTCGCCTTCTTCTTTCCGGCTTCGTGGCGCAAACGCTCTTCTCGGTGAGCGCCGCCCACGCGCAAAGCACGCCGTCGCCGAGCCAGTGGACGCAACAGGAGGCCTCCACGCAGTACGTGGCGCCGCTCAGTCAGACGACGCAGCCTTCGTACGTCCCGCAGAGCGTGGCGCTCTCCGGCCCGCGCGAGATCCGGAACTACCGGGAAGGCGATCCCGTTCCGCCCGGCTATCGCCCGGTCGAGAGGCCGCGCAGGGGGCTCGTCATCGCCGGGTCGGTCGTCCTCGGCACGCTCTACTTCTTCTCGGCGCTCGCGGCGGCGGTCGACGCGGACCACGGCAACGGCGAGCTCGCCCCGCTCTGGGTGCCCGGCGTCGGACCGTTCATCCAGATGGCGAAGTCCGAGAGCGCCACCGCCAAGGTGATCCTCGCGATGGACGGCCTCGGTCAGTCGGCGGGGATCTTCATGCTCGTCTACGGGCTCGCTTCCCCGAAGACCGTCCTCGTCCGCAACGATCTCGCGAAGACGGAGGTCCGCGTGGCGCCGATGGCGGGGCGTGGGACGACCGGGCTCGCGCTGACCGGGACGTTCTGAGGGCCTCGCGTCGTTCAGCGGAGCGTGACGAGCACGCTCTTCATGTGCGGCTCGCGGCCTCCCGCAGGCGGGAAGTCCGGACCGGACGGGAGATCCTTGAGCTGTACGACCTCGCGCTTCGCGGCGCGGGCGCCCTCGTGCACGAGGCGGCGCAGCCTCGTCCTCGACATCGCGCGGAGGTTGCAGCACGCGAGGATGCGGCCGCCGGGCGCGACGACCGCGGCGGCCAGCGCGACGAGCTCGTCGTAGTCGTCCTCGGCCACGAAGCGGCGCTTCTTCGTGGACGAGTAGCTCGGCGGATCGAGGATCACGAGGTCGAAGCGCTCCTCGGGCTTCTTGGCGATCCGGGCCAGCCACGCGAACGCGTCCTCCGCCACGAAGACGTGCTCGCGTCCGAGCTCGATCCCGGCGAGCGAAAAGCCGGCGCGACCTCGCTCGAGCGCGACGAGGGCCGCGTCGACGCTGACGACGCGGCGCGCACCGCCGAGCGCGGCGACGATGCTGAACGCGCACGTGTACGCGAAGAGGTTCGCGACGCGCGCCCCCCGCGCCATCTCGCGGACCGCACGTCGGTTCAGCCGCTGGTCGAGGAAGATGCCCGTCGAGAGGCCGTCGCCGAGGCGGACCGCGAAAGGCACGCCCTCCTCGTGGATCACGATCTCCTCCGGGGCCGGCTTCCCGCGTACGGGCTCCCGCGGCGCGAGATCGTCGCGACGCGTGTCGACGAGGATGTTCGCCTGCCGCGGCCGCATCTTCAGGTAGATGCCGTCGAAGCCGAGCGCGTCGAGCGCGTCGAGGACGCGGTCCTTGCGGCCGGGCCTCTCCCACTCCTCGGACGCGTAGATCTGCGCGACGAGATGCTCGCCGTAGACGTCCACCGCGAGCCCGGGGACGCCGTCGCCCTCCTCGTTCACGAGCCGGAACGCCGTCGTCCGACGCTCGGGCGGATCGCGGTCGGCGCTCCTGCCGAGGCCCCATCGCCGTTCGACGGCGAGAGCGAGCGCGCGATCGAGCGCCTCGCGATCGTCGTAGATCCGGTGGCCGAGATCGCCTCGCTCGACCCATGCGCGCATCTCCGCGAGCGCGAGGTCGTCGCGGACGACGAGCTTCTTCTTCGAGCGCGGATGCTCGATCTCGAGCGAGACCGCATGCAGCATGAGCCGCGGCGCCCGCGCTCCTCCGTAGAGCACGTCGCCGGCGATCGGCGCCCCCGCGTGCGCGAGCTGGACGCGCGCCTGGTGCGTCCGGCCGGTCTCGAGCACGAGCTCGAGCAGCGCGCGATCGGCCACGGGCGACGCCTTCAGGACCACGTGCGTGACGGCACGCCGGCCTTCCCGCCGGCGTGGCGGCGCCGCTCCGCGCGCGCGGCCAACGAGCGTCCTCGACGCCGGACGGCGACCGTGGCGCGGCACGACCACCATGCGCCCGTCCTCGCCCGGCGCGAGGTCGTCGTCGAGCGTGGCCTTCTGCCGCGCGCGCGGCCATCCCGTGACCGCCGCGAGGTACGTCTTCTTCACGCGCCGCTGCTCGAACTGCGCCGCGACGGCGGCGTTGACCTCGGGTCGCTTCGTGAACAGCACGACGCCGCTCGTGTCGCGGTCGAGCCGCTGGTGCACCCCGAGGTAGACCGCGCCTTCGGGCTTGCCGTCACGAGCGGCCAAGAAGGCACGGAGGCGCGTCACGAGGTCGTCCGGACGATCCGGATGCGCCGCTTGGCTCGGCACGCCGGCAGGCTTGTGGACCACGACGAGGTCGTCGTCCTCGTAGAGGACGTGCTCGGGGCGGTGATCGGGCCAGACGCGGCGTCGGTCCATCGGGGTTCCGCACGCTACCACCAACGGGCGTCAGGGCGCCTCACCGCGGCGCCTCGCCGTGGACGGTCCGACGGAGGGCGGACGTAGGCCGCGTTGACCCGACGCGTGCCGGTTGTTCTCATCGCCCCCATGAGGGGGAGGTTCAAGCGAAGATTCGCGTCGAAGCTGCGTGCTTCCGCGGACGAGGTGTTCGCTCACGCCACGAGCGTCGAGGGCATCAACGAGGAGCTCTGGCCTCTGCGCCTGACCGCACCGCGCGGGGTCCGCTCGATCGCCGACTCGAGCGAGATGTTCCCGAACGGCGTGCCCGTCGGGGAGACGCTCTTCACGAGCTGGCTGATGCTCGGGCCCCTGCCCCTCGAACGCCTGAAGCTCCGGCTCGTCGAGCTCGATCTGTCGAGGCGGCGCTTCGTCGAGAGCTCGGACCTCTTCTCCATGCGCCTCTGGCAGCACGAGCGCATGGTTCGACCGCTCGACTCCGGCTCCGAGGTCGTCGACGTTCTGACCTTCGAGCCGCGCGTCCGCGCGCTCGCCCCCGTGCTCCGGCGCTTCGTCGCGCACCTGTTCCCGCGCCGGCACGCCTTCCTCCGACGCCGGTTCGCGCAGGCCTGAGAGAGCGCTCTCTCAGCCCGGCTCGAGGCCGACCTCGGCGAGCGACGGATCCGAGTCGGTGTCGCGCTCGATGCGCTCGAGCCCGCGCTTGTGCATCACGAGCGTCGCGCGCTCGGTGTACTTCTGCCCGCCCGACTCGACGTGCACGGTGATCGGCAGGCGGTAGCACCGGGGCGCGTCGATGAACCGGACGCGGCGGCTCACGTCGTCGAGGACGGGGACCGGCTTCGTCGCGTCGTCGAGGCGCGCGAACAACGGCGAGAGGTCGTAGCGGAAGACATGCTTCACGCGGCGGACGCCCGAGGCGAGCAGCTGCGCGTTCGGCACGACCTCGCCGCGGTGCTCGTACGTGAGGATCGTCACCGGCATCGACGCGCCGCACTCGGGGTTGAGCGGATCGGGCAGGTTCTTCCTGCGCTGATCGAACGACTCACGCGCGGTGACGATCACGTCGCGCGTCGGGATCCGGCGGCGCGGCGCGCGATAGCGCGTGATCCGCTGCGCGCCCCAGACGCGGTGCACGCGGTGGGTCATCCAGTTGCGACCGATCTCCTTGATGCGGTCCTTGGCGGCATAGACGAGCCCCGCGATGAGGCAGAGGAGCACGACGCCGGAGCTCACCGTCGTCGCCGTGTTCGCCTGGTTGATGACCGTGATCTGCCAGGCGAAGGCCCACGTCGACGCGACGACCGCGAAGAACGCGGCGATCCAGTGATACGCGCGCTCGGCGACGTGGAAGCTCTCGTGCTCGAGGAAGAGCACCTCCTGGAAGTGCTTCTTCAGCTGGCTCGCGCGCTCGAGGTACTGCTCGAGGTCCTCGGGCGAGGACGGGTCGGCGTTCGGGAAGCCGCGCTCCTCCCGGTACGCGAGCTCCGCGGCGAGCGCCTCGGCGAGGCGCGCCTCGACGGCGGCGATCACGGGCGCGAGGCGCTCGGCGTGGCGGCTCTTGGACGCCGCGATGCCCGACAGCGCGCGCTCCGCACCGGCGAGCATCTCGAAGAGGCGGACGCTCACGTACTCGTCGACGAGCCGCCGCTCGCGCGTGAGCTCCGCGGGCTCGTCCTCCGAGGCGCGCGTGAGGCGCTCGCGCTCCTGCTGCGCGATCCGGACGGCGGCCTCGATCCAAATCGTGAGCGCGTCTTCGAGCTCGCTGTGGGGCGCCGTCGCGAAGAGCGAAGCCGCGAGCCGACAATGACGCTGGAAGCCGTCGCTCGCGCGCGCGAGCTGGTTGGCCATGGCGAGCGCGCCACGACGGAGCTCGTCGATCGTCACCGCGTCGCCGACGGCAGCCATCGCCGGGCCGTCGAGGCGCGTGAACGACTGCATCTGCTCCCACGGCACGTGACGGACGAACGCGTTCTGCGGGATCTGCAGCTCGACGCGGAGCGCGTAGCGCGCGGGAGGCGCGCCGACCTCGGGAAGCGGGATCGAGAGGCTCCATTCCAGTCGGGATGCATCATGCACCCCGACGCGGACCTTCCCGGCCTGCTCGGCCGCCGCCTCCAGGGCGACGTAGGCTTCCTGCGTCAGTTCGGCGATTGCCATCCAAATTTCACAAAACCGTCACGCGGCTCGTTCCCTTCTAATGACGGATAACTGTCGGAGCGGCAACAAGATTTTTGGTGGCGACAAGGAGAACGTTTGTCGCACATGATGGTATTGACATCGCCGCGTCCACCGGGGCAGGCGCGCGGCTGGATCGGGGGGCGACAAACGACGAGCGGCCGACACGCCTCGCCGCGCGCCGGCCGCTCGAAGCCACGAGGGCACCGAGAGCTCTCAGGTGCTCGACATCACATGGAAAGTCCGCCGTCGACGTCGATCGTGCGGGCGTTGAAGTAGTCGCACTCGAGGACGAAGCGAACGGCGAGCCAGATGTCCTCGGGGACGCCGATGCGACCGACCGGGATCGCAGCGACGAGCGCATCGCGCGCCTTCTGGTTCATCCCCTGCGTCATCGGCGTCTCCACCATGCCCGGCGCCACCGCCGCGACGCGGATGCCGAACGGCGCGAACTCCCGCGCCCAGGTGACCGTGTTCGCCGCCAGGGCCGCCTTCGCCGCCGTGTAGTTCGACTGCCCCCGATTGCCGTGGCGGGCGATGCTCGAGATGTTCACGACGACGCCAGGGCGCGTGTTCGTCTCGACCATCTTCGCGACGACGTCGCGCGCGAGCAGCGTCGCGCCGGTGAGGTTCACCGCGATGACCGCGTCCCACTGCTCCTTGGTGAGCTTCTTGACCTGCCCGGTCTCCTTGTCCTTCTTCACCAGGAGGCCGTCGCGGAGGATGCCCGCGTTGTTGACGAGCGCGTTGAGGCCGCCCATCGCCCCGTGAGCCCAGTCGACGAACGAGGCCACGTCGGCCTCGTCGGAGACGTCGAGCCGCCGCGCGTGGATCTTCCCGCGCATGCTCTTCGCGGCCTCCACCGTCTCGGCGAGTCCGACCTCGTTGACGTCGCCGATCGCTACCTGCGCGCCCGCCTCGGCGAGGCGTAGCGCGAAGTGACGACCCATGCCCTGGGCGCCACCCGACACGATGATCTTGAGCTCGTCTAGCTTCATGGCGCGGGACTCTAGATGCCCGACGCCGTCCGGTCCACGGCGAGCCGCTCGATTCGTCCTCGGCGCTCCGGCTCGGCTGCGAGCCGGAGGTCCCCGTGGAGGTCACTGGCTCTGCGAGGCGAGGACGCACTGCCCGAGCACGCACTGCACCTTCGGCGGCGGCTGCGGCGGGCACGGGAGAATGGCGCACGTGCATTCCGCGGTGATCCCGACGAGGCTCTCGTCGAACGCCTCCGCGCGAGACCTCGCCATCGGCCGCGGCGTCTTCGGGCATTGGCAGTAGTCCCCGGCGAAACGCACGACGCAGTCGTCGTCGTTGAGGCAAGCAGGACCGCCGGTCGGGCTCTCGGTCGCCTCGACGTCGTCGATCGTGACGAGCGCCGTCGAGCACGCGGCGTCCACGCCGTTCGGCCCGAGGCTCGTCGACGCGGGCTCCGACGACGCCTCGACGCCCGCGTCCGCCGAGGGGTCCGGTCCGCCGCGGCATGCCGCCGAGAGCATCGAGGCGCCGAGGGCGGCGAGGCCAGCGAACGTCATCATCACCGCGCGAGCGGTACGCATCATGGGAGCCTCCACGTGCCGGCTCGGTCGCCAGCGACCCTTCGATGCGTGTGCATCGGCCGGGCGGGACGCAAGGAAGGCCTCGGGCCTCGGGCGTCGGGCCTCACGGAGAGAGTCCTCGGTCCTCAGTGAGAATCGCCTCTCCGTGAGAATCACCAGCGGAGCCAGCCGAGCTCGGTGGCTACGACGAGGGCCAGCGTCACCAGAGCCAGCTGCACGAGGAAACGGATGCTCCGCTTGAGGACGCGGTAGCCGACGGCGACGAGGAGCAGCGCGACGAGAAGCGCCGGCAGACCCGTGTGGACGGAGAGGAAGCGCACGACCGATCGCACGGTCAAAACGACGCTCTGCCAGCTCGGCGCCTGCGCCACCGACAGCAGCGGCACGAGGACCGGAAGGAGCGCGAGCGGCGACGACGGGGCCACGAGCACGATCATCGGGCCACGCGGCCCGCGAGGCGGTCAAATTCGCGTGCGGCGCGGCCGCCCTCCTCGGGCATCGCGGCGCGCTCCCCGTCCCGACAGCGTCTCGAACGCCGTCGCCGAGAGCTCGACCTTCTCCGAGGACTGCTCGGGACGGCCGACAAGAGTGCTGACCGGTGGAAAGCGCGCCGTCCACGTCTACCGCTCGGTGAGCCTACGCTCGCGCTTCGTGAAGACGCGTCCGGGAACTCGTCACCAAACGGGGCTTGGCGTTACGATGAGCGTTTCGAAATGGGCGACGCGGGCGGAGAAGAGCTGGCGCGCGCGGCCGATGTCCTCGTGACGACGGCCCTGCGCGTCACGCGCGGCGAGCGGTTCGTCATCGTCGGGGACCTCGGCACGGTCTCGATCATGACCGCGCTCGAGCACGCTGGCAGAGCGGCGGGCGCGGAGGTCGCGTCGCTCCGCCTCGACCTGCTCAAGAGCTACTCGACGAACCACTCCGGCGAGCGCCCGCACAAGGTCCTGCCGGACGCGGTACGGCGCGCGATGTTGTCCGCGCAGGCCAGCGTCTTCGTCGCGTCCGCGCCGCGCGCCGAGTCGTCGATGCGCGAGCAGCTCCAGCACATCGTCGGCGCCTGCGGCGTCCGTCACGCCCATCTGCCCGGGATCACGCCCCTGGCGTTCACGGCAGGGCTCGCCGTCGACCACGCCACGATCGCGGCGGCGGGCGACGCGCTCATGCGCCTGCTCGACGTCGCCCGCGAGATCACGTGCACGAGCCCCGAGGGGACGAACCTCGTCGTCCATCCGGGCTCGCGCCGCTGGATCTCCCGCGTCGGACGTGTCGCCCCGGGCGAGTCCGTGCTCTTCCCCACCGGCTCGCTCTGCGTCTCGCCGGAGAGCGTGCGCGGCACGTTCGTCGCGACGGCGAGCCTCGGAGAGTTCTTCGGCGCGCGAGAGCGCCTGCTCCGCGAGCCGCTCTTCTTCGACATCGAGGACGGCGCGGTGAAAAGGGTCCACGGCAGCGGAAGCCCCGAGCTCGTGCGCGACGTGGAGGCGATGCTCGCGGTCGCACCGAACTCCGAACGCGTCGGCCTCGTCATCCTCGGGCTGAACACGGGAGCAACCCAGCCGATCGGCGCCGCGGCCGTCGACCAGCACCGGCCGGGGATGCACATCGTCTTCGGCGACCCCCAGTCGAAGCTGACCGGCGCGGGATGGTCGGCGCGGACCAGCTTCGCCGCCTGCCAGTCGACGAGCACCGTGCAGGTCGACGGCGTGGTCGTCGCCGACGGCGGACGGCTGCTCCTGTCGTGAACGAAGCCGAGCTGCCGTTCACCTGGTGGCGTCTTTCCGCCGTCATTCCGACGTGATTGATGTCCCGGATCGCCGAGCCCCGACGAGGGGCGGCCCCTTCCCGAGCGGCCCCGGTCGAGCCGAGCCCGGCCAGCCGCGCGCTCGTGTGAATCGAAGGCACACTAGCGGCGCATCCGAAGACGGGTCATAGAGGGGCCTGGCTCCGCCGAGCCTTCGCATGGGGATCCATGACCCACGTCACGTCTGGAGCTAGCCGCGCGAGCTCGCCCGTCGACGTCGTCGACGTCGCCGACTCCGCGCGCAGCGTGCGCAGCACGACGGGCTCCTCGCGCGGCGCGTGGATCGGGCTCGGCGTCGTCGGCGCGATCGCGGTCGCCGTGTTCTGGGCGTTCGAGGCCCTCCCCTTCCAGGACCTGCCGGCGCACGCCGGGCTCATCGCGATGCGGCACCGGTTCGAGAGCTCGCCCTTCGAGCAGCAGTTCTACGTGCTCGCGCCGCACATCGGCCCGTACTCGCTGTTCCGCTTCCTCGGGGAGATGTTCGTGCGGATCGGCGGGCCGCTCGCGGCCGTGCGGCTCCTCGGCACGCTGCCGGTGGTGGCGACGCCGCTCGCCCTCCTCTACGCGCGCCGGCGTCTGCACGGCGACGCGACCCCGACGTACGGCTTCATCGGCGTCGCGCTCTCGTTCGGCATCATGACCCTCCTCGGGTTCGCGAGCTACCTGCTCGGCGTCGCCGTGTTGCTCGTCGCGCTCACGCTCTGGCTCGACCTCCTCGTGTGCGTGGACGACGCCGGCGGCCGTTCGACCCCGGAGAGCCGCCGGCGCGAGCTCGGGGTCGCCGCGATCGCGCTCTTCCTCTTCGTCGCGCACGGGCATGCGTTCTTGCTCTTCACGACGTGCGCGGGCATCTCCGCGCTCGCCACGGGGCTTCGCAGGGCGCGGCTCCTTCGCTTGCGGGCGCTCGTACCGGCGCTGGCCCTCGCCGGCTGGGTGGCCTGGATCGAACGCGGCGGCACGACCCCGCCGGGCTCCGCGCCGCGCGTGAGCGCGCTCGTCCCCCGCTTCGAGGGCCCCGTCGAGAAGCTCGGGCTGCTCCTGAGCGGCACGCTGATGACGCGCACGGGGATCGATTTTTTCGTCAGCTTCGTCATCGTCGCGTTCGCGATCGCCGCCACGGTCGTCACGGTCCGCTCGCTCGGCCGCACCGCCGGCGTCGGAGCGACGGCGCCGAGGGACGTCCGCCACTCGCGCGCTCTCTACGCCTGTGCCGGTGTGATCCTGCTCGCGTTCCTCGCGCTGCCGCACTCCGTCGGCTGGTTCGGCTTCGTCGACGGGCGGCTCGTCCCCGTGGCGATGATGCTCGCCCTGCTCGGCGTGCGCCGCGACGCGCTTCCTCGCTCCCTCGCGCTCGGCATGACCTGGGGCGCGCCCATCGCCGCGTCGACGATCGCCGTGCTCGCGATGGTTGCATCCTACAGGTTCCAGGACGAGGCCGTCGGCTACAAGGACGTCCTCGCGCGCGTCCCCGCCGAGTCACGCCTCTTGAATCTGCCGCTCGATCCGAACAGCGACGTCTTCACCGCGCACCCGTTCGTCCACTACGACAAGCTCGTGCTCGCGGAGCGCCCCGTCGTCGTGAGCGACGTCTGGTTCCATCAGGGGTCGGCGCTCTACCCGACACCGGAGAACCCGGTCCTCCGCCTCCCGAGCTCCTACAGCGAGAGCAACCTCAAGGTGATCGACTGGCCCGCCTACCACCTCGAGGACTGGGACTACGTCCTCATCCGGACACGGCCGGGTGCCGCGCAGCCGCACACTCCGGATGCCCTCACGCTCGAGGAGCATCGGGGCGGCTGGTGGCTGTTCCGCCGTGCCGCCGGCACGTCGCCCCGGCGCGACCGGCCGTGACCTCGTCGGAGCTCCGTCCCCGCGGCTTGCCCTGATCGCGAGCCCTACGCTAGAAGCGCCCCGGCATGCGACTCGTGGTCTTCGGCGCCGGATACGTGGGTCTCGTCAGCGGGACGGGGCTCGCCGATCTCGGTCACACCGTCCTCGTCTACGACATCGATCCCGACAAGATCGCGAAGCTCCGCGACGGTCGCGTCCCGATCTACGAGCCCGGGCTCGCCGACCTCATCCATCGCAACCAGCGTTGCGGGCGCCTCTCGTTCGGTACGGAAATCACCGCTCCGTTCGACGCAGCGGACGCCTACTTCATCGCCGTGGGCACCCCTCCGGGCCCCGACGGCGCCGCCGACCTGTCGGCGGTGATGGCGGCGGCCGACACGATCGCGAAGGTCGCCTCGAAGCAGGCGCTCGTCGTCGTGAAGAGCACGGTGCCGGTCGGAACGTGCGACGCGATCCAGGCGCGCGTCGCCCATGCGAAGGTCCCGCTCGAGGTCGTGTCGAACCCCGAGTTCCTCAAGGAGGGCGACGCGGTCAACGACTTCTTCAAGCCCGATCGCGTCGTCATCGGAGCGCGCAGCGACGAGGCGCGCCAGACGCTCCGCGATCTCTACGCCCCGCTCCAGCTCTCGGGCGAGCGCCTGGTCGTCACCGACCCGCGATCGAGCGAGCTCATCAAGTACGCCTCGAACACGATGCTCGCGATCCGCATCTCGTTCATGAACGAGCTGTCGCGCCTCTGCCACGCGACGGGCGCGGACATCCACTCCGTGCGCATGGGCGTCGGGACCGACTCGCGCATCGGCAAGAAGTTCCTCTACGCGGGCCCCGGCTACGGCGGCTCGTGCTTCCCGAAGGACGTGCAGGCGCTCGTCGCGCTCGGGCGCGAGCACTCCGTCCCCATGCGTGTCGCCGAGGCGGCGCACATCGCGAACGAGGAGCAGGCGCTCTTCCTCGCCCGCCTCGTCGAGAGCTCGCTCGAGGGCGTGATGGGCAAGAAGATCGCCCTCTGGGGCCTCGCGTTCAAACCCGAGACGGACGACATCCGCGAGTCGCCCGCGGTGAAGCTCACGCGCGTCCTGCTCGAGAAGGGCGCGAGCGTCTCCGGGCACGATCCGGAGGCCGGCGCGAACTTCGCGAAGGCGTTCCCGGGGAAGGTCACGGTGAAGGATCGCGACTACGACGCGCTCGACGGCGCGCACGCGCTCGTGCTCCTCACGGAGTGGCGCAGCTACCGCGCGCCGGACTTCGCCGAGATCAAGCGCCGCCTCGTGCCCAGCGCGTCGGGCGTCGCTCCGGTTCTCGTCGACGCACGCAACATCTGGCGGCCCGCCGACGTCATCCGCGCGGGTCTTCGGTACCAGGGCATCGGCGTCTCGACGAGCGCCGCAGCCCAGAGAGCGGACAGACCGTCGCAGCGATGAAGCGGTGGCTCGTCACCGGCGGCGTAGGCTTCATCGGCCACCACTTGTGCCGAACGCTGCTCGCGCGCGGTGACCGTGTCCACGTCCTCGACGACTTCTCCGACGCGCCCTATCCGACGCGCCTCAAGCGCCGACACGCCGAGACGCTCGCCCGCGAGCACGGCGAGCGCTTCGCCGTGGAGGAGGCGTGCATCACGGATCGCGGGGTCGCTGCACGCCTCGCCAAAGGGGTCGACGGCGTCATCCATCTCGCAGGGCTCGCGGGGGTCCGGCCTTCGTTCGCCGATCCGGCGCGCTACGCCGTCGTGAACGTCGAAGGCACCGCGACGCAGCTCGAGGCCGCGCAGCGCGCCGGCGTCCCGCTCTTCGTCTTCGCCTCGAGCTCGTCGGTCTACGGCAACGCGACGCCGCTGCCGGCGAGCGAAGACGCGCCCGCGATCGCCCCCGAGTCGCCGTACGCGGCCACGAAGCGCTCCGCCGAGCTCGTCGTGTCCTCGATGCTCCGGAAGACGCCGACGATGCGCGCCCCGATCCTGCGCTTCTTCACGGTCTACGGCCCGTGGCAGCGCCCGGAGATGGCCATCACGAGCTTCCTCCGCGACATCCTCGCGGGCAAGCCGATCACGGTGTTCGGCGACGGCTCGATGCGGCGGGACTTCACGCACGTCGACGACATCGTCCGTGGCATTCTCGCCGCCATCGATCGTGCCCCCGCAGGCGCTCGACCGTACAACCTCGGCTCGGGCGCGCCCGTCAGCCTCTCCGATCTCGTCGCCGCGATGCAGCGCGTGTCCGGCAAGAAGGTGAGCGTGGAACGCGCGCCGGTCCCGCTCGGCGACGTCGAGGCGACGTTCGCCGACGTCACGCGCGCGGCCACCGAGCTCGGATGGTCGCCGCGGATCCCGCTCGAGGACGGGCTCGCCACCGTGGTCGACTGGCTGTCCTCCGACGCGGCGCTCTAGCGGTCGGGGCACGGCGCCGCTGCATCACGGGGCCGCACCGAAGTGTCCTACGTTTGATTACATCCGACCAGCTCGACGAGCGCGATGGCACCGGCTCCGCGCGGCGCGCTGGACCGTAAGGCATCGGAATCACGTGCGACAGTTGCGTACGCAAATTCGCAGTGCGACGTGCACTTCGCACTCGAGCCGCTACCTTGTACAGGGACGTGGCCCGCCGCTCCTCTCGACGCAGCACCCTCTCTCGATCCGAGCGGGTCGTGGTGCGTGCGATGGCCGAGGCGATGTTCGCCGAGGACGGCGACGTCGATCCCGCGCGCCTCGATGCGCACGTGGCCGAGGTCGACGCGTTCGTCAGCGCGGCGAGCAAGACGACGCGCTTCGCGATGCGCATGGCGCTCTTCCTCGTCCGCGTCGCGCCGCTCCTCTTCCTCGTGCGGCTGACCACGCTCGAGCGCCTCGCGCTCGGAGAGCGCGTCGCGGTCCTCTCGCGCCTCGAGCGAGCCACCTCGAGCCTGGCGTTCGCCTTCATCGGCTGGCGCACGGTCATGACGTTCCTCTTCTACGAGGACGCGTCCGAGCTCCGCAGCATGGGCTACGAGCACGAGCGCCGGCGTTACAGGCGCGCGCTTCCGATCGCCGCGACGGCCGGCACCGCGCCCGAGCTGCCGGAGATCGCCCATCCGGCGACGGTCCTCCCCGCCCCGGTCGAGAGCGGTGTCCGGCTCAAGGACTCCGAGTCTGCCCTGGTGGCGTCTGCTCGCTCGGAGCCGCCTCGCGCCGAGGACGGCCATGGCGACGCCGAGCGGCTCGCCCAGCGGACGCAGGAGGTCGCGTGACGGGAGCGATGACCGTCGTCGAGGGTCGCCGCCAGCGCGCTCGCTTCGCGGCGAGCACCGACGTCGTCGTCGTCGGATCGGGCGCCGGCGGCGCCGTCGTCGCTCGGGAGCTCGCGCGTGCGGGGCTCCGTGTCGTCGTGCTCGAAGAAGGCGGGCACTACCCCGCCGCGGTGTACTCGAAGTTCTCGCCGACCGAGGGGCTCAAGATGCTCGCGCGTGAGGCCGGCCTCGGCGTCGCTTTGGGCCTCGGGGACACGCCGGTGATGAGCGTGCTGGCCGGCAAGTGCGTCGGCGGGTCGAGCGTGCTCACCGGCGGCGTGTGCTTCCGCATCCCGGACGACGTGCTGCACGACTGGTCGACGCGGCTCGGCCTCGAGGGGCTGACGCCGGACGCGCTCGCGCCCTACTTCGAGGAGCTCGAGCGCGACCTCTCCGTCACGACGGTCCCCGACTCGATGCGCTCGCGATCGACCGAGCTGTTCGTCGAGGGCGCCGACAAGCTCGGGATCCCGATGAAGCCGCTGCGCCGCAACGCGCCGAGGTGCAAGGGCGCGGCGCGATGCAACTTCGGATGCCCGAACGGCGCGAAGATGAGCGTCGACGTCGTCATGCTGCCGGAGGCGTGCGCACGCGGCGCGACGATCGTCTCCGACGCGCTCGTCGAGAAGATCCTCGTCGAGGGCGGCGCCGCGCGCGGCGTCAGGGGCCGCTTCGTCGACGAGGAGACCGGCGAGGCGCGCGTGCCCTTCGAGGTCCGCGCGCGCGCGGTCGTCGTCGCGTGCGGCTCGATCCACACGCCCGTCCTCTTGCAGAAGAGCGGCATCTCGACGAAGCACGTCGGCCGCAACCTCACGCTCCACCCCGCCTTCCGCGTCGGCGCGCTCTTCGACGAGCGAGTCGACGGCTGGGACGGCGCGATGCAGAGCGTCTACAGCGATCACTTCGCCGACGAGGGGATCACGCTCCTCGGCGTCTACACGGCACCGAACATCCTCGCGGCCGCGTTCCCGGGCGTCGGACGCGAGCACCGGCGGCTCGTGCGCTCGCTCCCGCACCTCGCGTTCTTCGGCGCGATGGTCCACGACGAGGCCGGCGGACGCGTGCGGCGCTGGCTCGCGCGCGAGCCGCTCGTCACGTACCGGATGAGCGCCCGCGACCGCGCGCGCATGTGGCGCGGCATCGGCATCCTCGGCGAGATGGCGTTCGCGGCCGGCGCACGCGAGGTGCTCCTGCCCATCTTCGGCGCCGCTCCGCTGAAGAGCCCCGCGGAGCTCCGCGCGCTCCTCGCCTCGCCTCCCCCGGCACGTCGCGTCGAGTGCATGTCGTTCCACCCGCTCGGCTCCGCGCGGATGAGCGCGACGCCGGGGCACGGCGTCGTGAACCCGAACGGCGAGTCGTGGCTGGTCAAGGACCTCTGGGTCACCGACGGAAGCGTCCTCCCGACGAGCATCGGCGTGAACTCGCAGCTGCCGGTGATGGCGATGGCGCTCCGCCTCGCGCGGGGGATCGCGGCGGCGTACGGCGACGGAGCGCAGCGGCGGGCGGCCTGACGGCAGTCCTCAGTCCTCAGTGGTCTCCTCGCCTTCGAAGGATGCGACGAGGCCGCGTTGCTCGCGCCCCTCGGCGTTCGCTCTCTCCGTTCATCGGCGTTCGGTCGCGTCGAGCCCCGCCGTTGCGCGAGGCGCTACAAGTCGGAACGGAGACTCCCTTTGCGTGTGAAACGCGCAGCGTTCGCACGCAAGAGGGAGTCTCCCTCCGAAGCCCCTGTCTCTCTCCCCGTCGATCATTCGACGAAGCGCGCGCCCAGGAACGCGAGGTAGACGCCCGGGTTGTCGTCGAAGAAGCGCGTGAGGTCCGCACGCTCGATCGCGAAGAGCCTGCCGGCGCGCGTCACTCGGGCGGAGCTCGGGGAGGCGGCGCCCGACCGGAGGGCGTCGATCTCGCCGACGAAGGCGCCGCTCGTGAAAGGCTTCAGCTCGCCGCTCGGGCAGCGCATCGTCACGACGGCGTCGTCGAGGAGGTAGGCCCTCGTCGGGACGTCGCCGGCCGTCCAGAGCACCTCGTCGTCGGCCGCGCGGAACGGCGAGAGGTACGTCTGAAGCTGCGTCTTCTGCGCGGACGTCAGCGACGAGAGCACCGAGTTCTTCGTGAAGAGCTCCCACGCGCCCTCGTCACGGACGCGCACGAGGCGTTCGAGCCGCGTCAGCATCTCGCTGCCGCGCAGGATGGCGAGGAAGTCGTTGCGGTCGATCGCGATGAGATCGACCTCGGTGAGCGACACGGCGTCCGCGGATCGCGGCTGCTCGAGGAGGATCGACATCTCCCCGAAGTAGTCCCCGGCTCGGTAGCGCCGGATCGGGGTGCCGTCCTTCACGATCTCCACCGTGCCGTGCACGATGATGTAGAAGCTGTCGCCTCGCGCGCCCTGCGTCACGATGCGCTCGCCGGCCGGGACCTTCATGCGGCGCGCGACCTGCAGGAGCGAGCGCGCGCGGGAGAGCGGCAGATCGCGGAGGAAGTCGACCATCGCGAAGGCGTCGAGCAGCTCGATCGCTTCGGCGAAGCGCGGCGTGCTCGACGGCTCGACGCGGATGGTGTGCTCGAGGCCTTCGCGCGCGGCCTGGAGGCCGACGCCCTCGGGGACGTCCTTCGCGGCGATGTGGACGAGGTAGAGACGCTTCTTCACCTCCTCCGGCAGCTTCGCGAGCGCGGACGCCGGCGTGTGCAGCGGCGGGATCCCGGCCTCGTGGAGGATCGCGCTGTGGTGGGCGGGGAACGAGACGAGGTCCTCGTAGCGCGCGCGCTCGAGGACGCCCGCCTCGAACATCTGCAGA
>Ga0207864_1000135_pt1 | contig 118354 bp, 115 predicted proteins | sample HigsolmetaAR202D_FD_184834 | JGI IMG/M metagenome (GOLD analysis project Ga0207864, IMG submission 184834) | Ionic liquid and high solid enriched microbial communities from the Joint BioEnergy Institute, USA - AR20-2-D (SPAdes) (version 2) ...
GGAATGGGCGCATCGACCATGCAGTTATCCGCACTTAACTGACATCCGAATCAAAATTCGCGATTGCGCTCGATCCACATCGCGACATCGATCAAGCGATAGGACAAACGACTGCCGTTCATGCCGAGGCGGAACGCTTCGGGCCCGCGTCCTTCGCTTCTCATCTGCCGCAGGTATTGCGCCGAGTAGCCGAGCAGCTTTCCGCAGTCGGCTTCACTGACGCGACCGTCGCCGCTGATAAACATTTTCGCCGCTCGCGCCGCCGCCTCTAACGCGCGTGCGGTTTGTGCAGCTCGTGATGCAAGGTCGTTAGTCATGGTGAAAACCGAATTCTGGAGAGGTCAACATATGCCTGCGCGCGCCGGTCCCTAAGCGATCGACGCCAGATCAAGCATGCCCCCGCGCCGTTTGGTACTGCCGATGCAGCTCTTGCAGGAACTCCCACGCTTCCGGCCATGCTGCCGAGCACGAGGTTTCGTCAGGACGCGGATTGACGCCCTGGTAAAGCCATACGCTTTCGAGCGGAGGCCACCACGGACGCACACGCAAGACCGCGTTCAGCGAGTACAGCGGATTGCGCTGGAAGTAGTCGCGTGCTTCAGGATCGGACTCGAACAAACGAGCTAGGCTTTCTTCTGCGGTCATCACTTCACCTTTGAGAAATCGACGTTGGGAACGCTCGGCACCTTCTGCCGGCCTGTCGTCTTGGGATCTTGTCGAGCGCTCGGACACAGCCGCAGCCGCAGCGCGAGCGTTGCTTGCGAGCGTAGTAACCGCTCATAGACAGCCAGCCAAGGAGAGGGCTTTCCGTTCACGACTGCGCCACCGGATGCAATCTCGGTAGCGGCCTCGTCGGCCATCGTGCTCACGGTGCAATACGACGCGAGCAGCGGCACGTCAGAGGCGCGGAAATGATCTGAGGGCGTCGATGCAATCAGCGAGCGCCAGAGCTGCTTCGCTCCGCTGGAAAGCTCTGGGGGCGGCGCAAGCGACGTAGAAGCGCCATTCACACGCGGAACGGCAAGCGATGCGGCGGACTGTCGCGGCATTAGTCGGACTCCTCTTCAAGACGGCTGGACGGGTATGAACACGAGGCTACCGCGCCGTTCCCTGGGCCGATCGAGCCCGAATAATCGATCGGCCCGCCGGTGCCGCTCGCACAGCCGGTGCAGCGTGATGCGCCGACAGCCAGGGTGTGCACAGCGCCTAGCTCGCATTGGCCTTGGCCTCGCCGAGTACGCGCAACACAAGCATGGGATGAATACCCAGCAGCGCCGATATGTCGCGCACTCGCAAGCCTTGCGCTGCCAGTTGCCTGATGCGCGCGGCAAGATCGTCGCCGGGAAGGGGCTTCAAAGGGGCTTCGTTGCTCATGCGTGCCCGACTCCATGAAGCCTTTCCGCGTTGCCCATCTGCGCGTCTACTATCGCGTCGCTGATTAGCTGCTCGCGTTCGTCTCGCGTGAATCGGAAGCCGACAGGCAACGGTCTTACGAGCACCATTCCCGGAACGGCATTCAATCGAAAGATCGTGTATGCCTTCCTGCCACACTTCGCGATGTGCCAACGCTTGCGCCAGTCCGCCTCGCGCAACTGCAATCTGTGCTTCTTTCGCTTGCTCATGCGTGCGCCTCGTGTGTGTTTTGGAACCCGGCGAAGCACCATGCTTGCAATGCGCTTGCACGATGCTTGCGCCGGGCCAGTCGGAGTGAGATTGAAGTCAGATCATCGTCACTATCAGCCCAAGACTGTTTTCCAAGGCTGAATCTCGTTGCCAAAGGCTCGAACGCCAAACTGCGCTCAAACCCTGGAATTCCAGGCACAAAACCCACTTCCCCTGAGTGTTTTAAGTCGGGGGAGGGGGAGGGGATGGGGAAGGGGCAGGGGATGGGAATGGATCTATCCGCCCTTCGGCCAGTCCAAGCAGCTCGTCCACGACTGAATACTTGACCGAGCGCTCTTGCTGCCGGTGTGAACTCTCGACGGTGCGCACCTTCCCGTAGACGAGCACATTGCGGAACGCCGACATCGGCATGCGATCGGGTCGATGCGGTTCGCCGAACAGTCGGCTGTACTCGTTGAGGAAGTCGCTTTTCCAGCCGACAGCAAAGCGGCCGTTCTTCCCGTACTTGCGTTGCGGTATCGGGTGACGAATGCCGTAGTAACGAGGGATACGAACCTGGAAGTACTCGCCCAAGTCCATCACCTCGAACCAGACATACAGCTTCGGCCGCTTGAATATCAGCTTCGTCTCGTGGCCAACGTACTTGAGCGTGTATCGGCCAGGGGGAAGCAACGGCGGGCGATCGTCCGCGATACTGGCGAATCCGGTTTCTTGCGTGCTCATCCATGAACCGCCTCAGTTTGTGGTATCGTTTGCATGCGAAAGCCTCAGCCCGTGGAATGCCTGCCAGCGCCACGGGCTTTTTCGTTTCGGGGTTAGGTGGCGGCCTTGCTCGATAGCGTCATTGGATGGCCCGAATTGGCCCATCCAAGCGGGGCTTTGAGCCATTCCTGAGGACAGCCTCGGGAACACGCGGCGGGTTTGCGAACGGGCCGGAACTCGGCGCGGGCCGATAGGGCCACAGCGGGCAGTACACGCACGAGCACTGCGCGACTTGCTCGCGCCACGTGCCGGGCGAATGACAATCGTGAATGCACTCCTTGCACTTCGCGTTGATCGCGGCGCGCAGACTCATCACGCGGCGCTCTCGGCAGCAGCCAGAGTTTCAGGGCGCCAGCCGGTCTTACCGCCTACGTTCACGTCCCGGGGAGGGAGCCGGCCCGCCTTCTCCCAACGCCACCGGGTAGGTGGAGAAATGCCGTAGCGTTCTTCGACGCCACGCGGCCAGATAACTGATGTGCCGTACTTCAGCGCACGACTGCGGTGCTTCACGTTGATACCTCTCGCCAGTTGTTGAAACGACGTGGCGAGAGGCTAAGGCGGGAATTTCCTCAAGTGTCTTGGAAAAAATCGGCGACGGTCAAAAAACGTTGACTTGTCCGGCGTCTACAGTCGATCGAATGTGAAACAGAATCTCGTCAGTCAGCCCCGCCGGATCTTCTGCATTCGGCTGCGCTTCTGATCTGCAGCGACGGCGCGCAAACCCTTGCTCAGTACGGATTTGAACGTCTCAAGCAAAGCAAGTTCGTGATGGCGGAGAGCTTCGCATGCAAAGAAGCCGGCTCGTGCCGCGTCACCGGATGCGACAGCATCTGCCAGTGACTGCAGCGTGCGTCGCAAATTGTCGTCGTGGAACTGCCGAAATGCCTTGTCGATTTCGCGAGCAATGAACTTAGAGGTTAGCGGATCAACGTCTATGTCGTGGGGCATCGGGGTTACGTGAACTCGAAACCCTCCTTCCGCGATATGCCGGATCTCTTCAGCGAGTCTCGATGCGTCAATCTCGGTGGGTGCATCTCGATATGGGTACCTTACGCGAGCCTCGTACCGTGGCTTTCGTGGTCTACCGCGTCCACGTTTGGTCACTGCCGCAACTCCTGTAAGTGCGCCGCCCACTTCTCGAGCGCATCGCGCTTCTCGTCGAGATAGTCGTGAACGTCGTATGTGCCGGGAATCTTGTCCTGTGCGTGATTGAGCACGCGTTCCGCGATGTGCGGCGGAACCTTCAATCGCGCGAGGCCCGTTCGACACGTGCGACGCAGATCGTGAAGCGTGAACGGCGCAATGCCGAGCTCCTTCATGCGCGCTTGGCAGCGCGCCACGCCGCGTGTGAGGATCTTCGGGTCGATCGGCTTACTTCCACCATTCGCCGGCAGCACGAACGCGGATTTCTTTGCTAGCCGCTGCAGCGCCCGGAACTCACGTACCGCCCAATCGGACAACGGGACGACGTGCCCGCGACCGGCCTTTGAGTTCTCGTCCGGAATCTTCCAGGTCCGCGCCTCGAAATCGATGTCGCGCCAGCGGGCGAGGGCGAGTTCACCGCGACGCTGCCCGGTGAGCAGCAGGATCGTCATTGCGTGCGCAAGGCGCGTATAGCGCGTAGCAGCCTTCGGATTCGCGAGATAGGCGGCTAACTCGTCGTCCGTCAGCGTGCGTTCCTTGGGCTTCTCCTTGCCTCCTGGGCGGTAGAGCAATTGCACCGGCGAAGTGTTCACGATGCGCCGGTGAATGCCGAACTTGAACAGCTGGCCCAGGATCGCGGCCACGCGGTTTGCCATGACTCGCGCGCCACGGTCGACGATCTTGTCCAGCAGTTCGATGACCTCGTGCGGTTCGATCGTGCGCGCGTCGCGTCCCTTCCATTCGGGTAGCACTTCCCTCTGTAGTATTCGCTCGGCGTACTCCGGGCGCTTCCGCGTGGCCTTGAGATGCCGTTCCGTGAACTCCGAGACCAGGAACTCGATGGAGTGTCTATTCGCGCCCGTAACGGCCGCAGAGACGGGGAGGGGAGCGAGTCTTGGGCTGCGCTTGGGAAGGGCGCGTCGTGGGTCAATGCCTTCGTCGAGCTTCTTGCGCAGGCTATGCGCCATCTCCCGCGCTTCGGCGAGGCTCATGCTCGGGAAGTGACCGATCGTGAGCCGCACCCACTCGCCTCGCCACGTGTACCGGAAGCGCCACGTCCGCGACGCGCCGCCAGCTTTCTCTCGGACGCGAAGCTGCAATCCCTGCGTTGAGGGGTCCGTATGGTCGCCGGCCGCGAGCGCTCCTAGGCTCGATTGGGTGAACCGCTTGGGGACTTGTCGCGTTGGCATTTCACTTCCTGGGGCCAAGTTGGGGCCAACTTAGCCGAAATAGGGTGAAATGTCATGTGAGACCGTGAACGTGCTCTCGCCCTATGAAACAAGGCACTTGCGCTATCAACGCCTTTCACGTAGTTTCACTTCCGTGCAGCCTGGGAGTGCATGGGGTGCAAGGGGTCGCGAGTTCGAATCTCGCCGTCCCGACCAATTCCTTACCGTCTGCGGGCAAGTCACGCCTGCGGCCATTCCGAATTAGACGTACGCTCCTGGACGCCATACTGCGGCTGCGCGGCGGGCCGACAACAGTGCTCATTCGAAGCGGTCGCTCTGACTGTTAGGCGTGCAGGAGGTGCCATGCCAGACCATGAATCGAGATTCTCGGCGGATGCGACAGAGCTGCGCCGCGAGTTCAAGCGCGTCGACCGCAATCGGGACGGCAAGGTGAATTACGAAGAGTTCAAGGAAATGCTCGAGGGGCTCGAAGCCGGCATGACGGAGCAGGAGATGCGCATCGGCTTCGGCGAAGTCGATCAGGACAAGGATGGTCTGATCGATCGGCAGGAGTTCGTCGACTGGTGGCTCGCTGATTGAGTGTGCGCGTTCGGCCGACCCAATTCGCGCTGCGCAGGAACCGCTGCCGCCAGTTGCTCACGCGCCATGTCGGCGATGTCTTGTCCGTTCATCTTGGGCACCTCACGTAAAGCGCAATCGCCGAGCGGGCACATCCGTGTGATACTCCAATAGTCTTAGGTACGGCGTTATTTGTCCGGCCAATCACTAAAGGGGGATGAAACATGCGCAAATCCGTCATTGGCGTGGCAATCGTGCTCGCAGGCTTGGCTGTGACTGCCTATGCGGGCCATTGCCCGATGGACATGAAGGAGATCGACGCCGCGCTCTCGAGCGGCGAAACGAAGCTCTCCGCGGAGCAGTTGGCGCAGGTGAAGAAGCTGCGCGCTGAAGGTGAAGCCGCACACAAGGCCGGTAATCACGGCGAGTCGATGCAGAAGCTGGGCGAGGCAAAGCAACTTCTCGGAATCTAACTCCTGCCTCTACAACCTGGGCCCTGCGTACACGGGGCTCAGGTTGCCAGCTGACTGGGCATACTGTGTTCAAGCGGGGCGGTCCGCATTGAACGCTCGACGCGGTCCTAATCTTGTCCTTCAAAATATTTTGTTCGGCGGGTTTTTCGCGGGACTGGCCGATTTCATCTATCCCACGGCTCGCAGCGTCATCGCAGGCAACTCATGGATGCAGCCGTGGAAGTTCGTCGCTAGCGGCTGGTTCGGTGCGCCTGCACTTGAAGGCGGTGTGGGCATGGTTGCGGTCGGCGTCGCATCGCATTTTCTGATTTGTTTCGTAGCGGCAGCGCTGTTGTACGTCGTTGTCAGCCGCGTGAAGTGGGTTCCGAGGCAATGGACTGTGTTGGGCATTCTCTACGGCGTCGCTTTCCTCGTCGCGATGAATTACGTGATCCTGCCGCTCTCGGGCGTCGCGCGCAGTATCTATCCGCTAGGAGAGATACACATCGCGGCGATCGTTCACATCTTGGTCGTAGGCTGGCCGACGGCGTTCTTTGTGTCGCGCGCGCTCGAACAATCGGACGGCTGAGAAAGACGTTTCGTTCCGCTGAGGGGAGCACTCGAATCTGCCGCTGAATGAGCACGCTATCATTCGAAGCGCCCAGATGACTCGCGATCGCGCTCATAGCGCTTCATCTGCGGAAATACCGGCAGCCACGATTCGCGGCGGATCGTCCAAAGCTCATACGTGGGCGTGAATCGATCGGGTTCATCGAGCGATCCCAGGTTCACTTCGATCTCGTCGTCGGTGCGAGAGAAGACCGACGAGCCGCACCGAGGGCAGAAGTGCCGTCCTGCGTAGTCGCATGTTTCTCCCGCGACAGTGACTGCAGTCTCGGGAAAAATTGCGGAGGCGTGGAAGACCGCGCCGTGATGCTTGCGGCAATCGAGACAATGACAAATTCCAACTCGGTACGGACGGCCGCGCGCCTCGAGACGCACGCTCCCGCACAAGCAACCGCCAGTGAACCGCTCCATATTGTGCCTCGCGTGCAATGACCCGGGTGCGCCGAGTGTATGCCGATGCTCAGGACCCGAGGCGATCGCTTCGAGGAATGAACTGCCTGGACACCCACTCGTTCGCTGAGTGGGTGTCCAAAGCTTCACTACCGCCTGCGCGCCGACAGCATCAGTTTGACGATCTCTTCGGTCACGTTCGGCTCGAGCCCTTCGGTGTGGCCCTTATCCACACGCACGATATCGGCGACGACGTGCCCGTCCTTGCAGTTCGGATAGACGTAAACCTGCGCGCTGCCGGGCCGCGGCTTCAAGCCCCAGATCTTGTTCGGATTCTGCTGCGGGCGAGAGTCGTAGACGTATCCAGGTTTCGTATCGACGATGTCGGGTAGGCGGGTTTGCGGACCGCACCCGAGTTTTTGCGCCCACTTCGATTCCTTGGGCGGACCCGCTTCCGTGTACTCGTGCTCACCGGCGGTGTAGATGTGAGAGAAAGGAAAATCCGGAAGGATCGATGCATCCGCAACGAGGCGCAGCGGCGCACTGCTGCCAGGTGCGGACCCGCCGGCCGGCCTGGCCGATGCGGGCAAGTCAGCACCCGGGTTGCGAGGAATGGGGGCACGAATGTCCTCGCGCTTCGAGCCCAAGCGTCCGCCTGAGAGACTCACCCAGCCGGTCAATCGATCGCGGAAGAAACCTTGGTTGATGAGGCGATTCGACGTTTGTCCTCCTTGCGAATGGCCCGCTAGCCAGAATGCCTCGATGTTTTCGGCGCCGAACTGCTCGTACACGTATTCCACGATATTGCGTAGGTGGGCGTCATCGTTCTCGGGCGTCCACGCGCGAATGATTCCGCTCGGCGTTGCAACGACGAGCCGGTACTTCTCTTTGAGATCCATGATCGGGAAATAGTGGCGCTGCCAGTTACCGATGGATCCACCACCGTGGAGGTTGAGAACGAACGTGACTTTCTCGCCGGGTTTGAGATCGCACGGATAATCGAGGAAGAACTTCCGTCCCGTTTTCGGATCCACCGCATTCCCGAGGTTCGCAATGAGCTCGGCAGGACAATTCGTGTCGGGGCAATGTAGGGGAGGCGGCGATTCGCATTGCACACCTGCGATTTGTTTTGGCGGTGCAGACGCACACGCGGAGAGCAAGGCTGTCAAAACCGAAGCTGCGAATAGATGACGATTCATGCCAACCCCCGATCGTTATTGTGTGAGCGCTGCAAGCGCGGCACTCTGTGCGGGCGAAGAATAGCGATCTGGCGTAATCGTTGTCGCGAATCTTGGCGGTTCTTCAGCGGCGCGCGCCGAGAATTTGTTTTCGCGTCGACAAATATTTCGACGTTGCTCGTTACGCGGGCGGGCGGTCCGAAAGCTTGGCTACTGCGGCATGCGGTAACGTAACGTCCTGAATGAGCGCGCGGAAGCGGGGATCCGTGACGGGCTCGAGAATAAGCGTGTCCGCTGGTGTCGGAGCGGGCGACGATTCGATCTTCCGCAGGTGATTGTCATCCGGCGTGCGCGTTTGCGCGATTCGATTCCGTCAGAGCGCGCGTGAGCAGGGCCGCGAGTTTGTCTTGTGTGAACGGCTTGGCGAGCATGTAGCGGCCGGCGGAGTCTCTGTCTTGGCCGTGACTGTAGCCGGTTGCGAAGACGACAGGGATGCCGCGATCGGCGAGCATATCGGCGATCCCGAGGCTGCTCTGTCCATGAAGGTTGATGTCGAGCAGCGCGAGGTCGATTTCCTGCGACTCAGCGAGCTCGAGCGCTTCGGACACGGCGAGAGCAGGGCCGACCACTCGTGCTCCGAGCTCCTCGAGCATCGCGCAGGTTGTCGTTGCGATGAAGAACTCATCTTCGACGACGAGAATTCGTTTGCCTCGGAGCGAGCTCACGATGCGCTCCCGGCGCGCGGCGGATGCAGCAATAGCTCGATCGAACACTGAAAACCGCGGGGCCAAAGTCGACACGTGCGCGACAGCCGGGCTCGCTTGCGAGCGCGCGCTCGATCATCAGTAGCCCGAACCCGCGCCGTGTCGGAGGTTGTACGGCAGGGCCGTCGCATTCGCGCCAGTCGAAATGCAAGGTGGGTTCGGGATGATTGTCGACGCTCCAGGAGACCTGGAGTTTTCCTGCGTTGTTGGACAGTGCGCCATGCTTCAGTGCATTCGTCGTCAACTCATGTAGGGAGAGGGCGATCGCAAGCGCATGGCGACGGGCGAGCAGCACGGACGTTCCATTGACCGTGACACGATCTTTCGCGGCGCCCGACGCCTCGATTGCATTGCGGACCAGGTTGTTGAGATCCACTCGTTCCCAATTCTGCTGGCTGAGCAAGCCGTGTGCGGCGCCAAGTGCGGCGAGCCGGCCGTAGAATGCATTGCGCGCTTCGATCGGTGAAGCGTCGCGGGTGAAGGTCTGCTGTGCGATGCCTTGAACGACTGCGAGCGTGTTCTTCACGCGATGATTCAGTTCGTCGATCAGCAATTGGCGTTGACTCTCGGCCGCCTTACGATCAGTGATGTCGATGCCAGTCGATTGTGCTTCGATGCAGCGACCCTGTTCGTCGAATTCCAGCCCGCGATTCGTCCAGAGAAACCATCGAACTCCGTCCGTCGTCAACACGCGGTTCTCGATGCGGACTTCGGGGTTGGTCGGGCTCAATCGCCTAAGGAGGTCCTCGACGTGGGGGCGATCTTCCGGCGCGATGATGGTCCAGAAGTCCAGGTCAACGAGATCGGCGGCACGTTTGCCGATAGCGCGCGCATACGCTTCGTTGGCGAACAGAATCGTGCCTTCGGTGCGAAATCGACACACCATCTCGGTCTGGCTCTCGACGACGGCACGGTAGCGCTGCTCGCTTTCCCGCAGCGCTTCTTGCGTTCGCAGGTACTCCGTCATGTCGTAGAAATAACAAACCACCCCTAGGTTGCCGTCGGGCATCGCAATGCGTTCGAGCTGCCAGTCGTAAGCCTCGTCGCGTCCGGTGTCGGCGCGTCGCTGCTTGACGCAGGAGCGATGGAATCGATCGCCGCTGCGGAGCGTGTTCCGAAATTCGCGGTTCAACTCCTCGGCGAACGGCTCGCACCAGACAGATCGGAGGAGGTCGTCCAACCGGCGACCGACCAACGGTCTGCCACCGCTGAAGAGTCTTTCGGCGCCGGCGCTCGCGCGCGTCACAGTGAGCGAGGCGTCGACGAGCAGAATGCCGAACGGCGCGTTCTGGATCAGATTGAGAAAAGTATCGTGGCTGCGCTGAAGCGCACGCTCGGCATTGCGTCGCTCGATGAATTGGCCGACCTGGCTACCGATCGAGCTCGACATCTTGAACAACATCGGCTCGGTGGGTCGCTCGCGATCGGCGAAGAACTCGAAGACGCCAAGCCGACGGCTACCGAGGACGATGGGGAAAGCGAAGACGCTACGTAGGCCGTCGTGGACGGCGATGGCCTCTGGTCCCGTTTGTCGTCCGCCAGAGTCGTTGGACACCGACGAAAGTTTGCCTGGACGTTCGGATAGCCACGTTTCCAAATTGGATACCCATGCCGGCTCCCCGGTCTTCCACACCGCGTTCACAAGGTCATCGCCGGCGCTGAGCGTGGTAGTGCCGCACCATGCAGCCAGAGTGGGTGCTCTGGATTTGGGGGCACAATGAACCTGCAGGCAGCGAAACTCCGGTGGCGTTTCGTTGGCGAGCCACAGGATCCCGGCCTGCCAGTTCCAGTGGTCGCAGATTGCTTCCAGGATTGCCGGAGCGGCGACCTCCAGCGCTGCACTTTCCGCGAGCGCTCGAGTGACCGCGTCCTTGGTTGCGAGTCTGCGTTCGACGAGCTTGCGTTCAGTGATATCGATGAAGGTCACGATCGCGCCCTTCGATGTGCCATCCACGGTCCGATATGGCGTGACGCGTCGAAGGAAGGTTCGCCGTTCATCCGAGACTTCCGTCTCGAGCGGACCGTCTGCGAAAGCCAGCTCTCTCGCGGAGGGCAACAGAGGCATTGCGACTAGGTTGTGAGCGATGTGCGTCAGTGGCCGCCCGATATCGCTCTCGAGCAGGTTGTACAAACGAGTGGCCGCAGGCGTGAAGTTTCGAACGGCCCCGGACTCGTCGAGAAATATTGCAGCGATTTCCGTGCAGCGAAGCAGGTTCAGCAGATCGTCGTTCGATGCCTGGCGCGAGCGGCCCGATGTCCCGACGTCATCGCGGGACATTTCCTTGCTCGAGGTCCCCGATCCCATCGGGACATCGGAGGCTTGGCCTTGAACATCATCGCGCATCTGTGTCGATTACTCGCTGTTGGTCGAATCGGCCCCGAGCACCGCGATCGAACGAATAGTTGCCCCGAAGCCGCACATGCCTGCGAAACGCAGTCCCACATGGCTTCAGGTCCTGTGACTCTCGATCCATGAGAAGGCGAGCGCTGTCGCCGATGTTCTTAAGAGAGTTCTGAGCACACGCTATGCGTTGCCTCGCATTTTGGCGCAATGTGCGGCGAACAGCGAGGGCATCCTGGCGGCCGTTCTCCGTCCCAGTAGAGCTATCCGCCAGAATCGAAGCGCAATTCTGGCATGTTCGGGGCGATGTTGATCAACCAAGGATCGGCTAGCGAGCGCACGTGTTTACCGAAATTTGGCGCTTTGTCGGCCGCGTGAATTCCGGCCCCGGCCCTTTGCCTGTGGCCGGAGGCTAGCGTCACGGGCTGGATGCGTGAGGAGCGGCCGCAGTGGCGGTGGAATCCTTATCTCTGCATGACCCAGTTGATAAAGCAGTGGCACGACAGAGCGCGTCTTCGAGCCAGACCCTCGCAACGCTGATCTCATGGTCGAGGTCAGGCGCTCGCCGCGACAGAAAGAGCAATCGTTGCAGTCATGGTTCCCTCCAACGTTGAGCACGACTCGGAACTCGATGCAATTCGGGACCGTTGCAGGGTGTTCGCGTACAACAGTACCGGCAAACTTTACATGCGTGGACCAGGTGACTGGAGCGGGAATTCCATCGGACGCGCAGCGCTGGTTCGATCGTCGCGGACGCGCGACGCTGCCGAAACGAGCGACTATCATGCTCCACGCACGTGAAGGGCCGCTCACAATGCTGTGAACTGCGTCGAGACAGGAATCGACAACTCCAAGAGTGGTGATGATGAAGGATGAGTCGCGTTCGAAGCGCCAATTTCTGCAGTGGATGGGTGCCTGCAGCTTGACGCTGGCCTCCCGCGGGATATTCGCTGCCGAGAACGAATCCGACGTTCCAGGCGTCATCGTCGAAGGGTCGCGGGACGTGCAGATCGCGCTCGAACGCAATTCGGATCCGGTCGTCAACAACCTCCAGCGGCGCACGTTTCGTTTCTTCTGGAACACGGCGCACAGAACGACTGCGCTCATCCCCGATCGGTATCCCACGCCGTCGTTTGCAAGTATCGCCGCAGTCGGATTTGCCTTGACGGCCTACGTGATAGGCGCCGAACGAGGGTTCGTCTCGCGGTCGCAAGCACGCATCCGCACGCTGCGTACGCTTCGCGTTCTTGCCAGTCTTCCTCAGGGACCCGAAGAGAAGGGCACGGCGGGCTACAAAGGCTTCTATTACCACTTCCTCGAGATGGACACCGGACATCGCTTCGACACATCCGAGTTGTCGACCGTGGACACTGCGTTGTTGTTGGGCGGTGTGCTGCTCGCTCAAACGTATTTCGATCGGGATACGCGGCAGGAGCGCGAGATCCGACAGCTTGCCGATCGGATTTATCATCGCGTCGATTGGCAGTGGGCCCAGGCGCGTCCGCCGGCCATTTCGCACGGGTGGCGCCCCGAAACGGGATTCTTGCGGTTCGATTGGCGGGGCTACAACGAGGCCATCCTCGTCTACATCCTCGCGCTGGCGTCGCCGACCTTTCCCGTCGATGTCGATGCGTGGGAAGCGTGGACGTCGACATACAAGAACTATTGGGGGCGCTTCAGCGGGCAAGAGTTCTTGTCGTTCGGTCCGCTGTTCGGCCACCAGTATTCTCACATCTGGATCGATTTCCGCGGCATCCAGGACGAGTTCATGCGCGAGAAGGGCATCGACTATTTCGAGAACAGTCGACGCGCCGCGTATGCACATCGCGAGTACGCGCGTCAGAACCCGATGCGCTGGCGCGGCTACGACAGCGAGATCTGGGGCTTGACGGCATGCGACGGCCCGGCGGATGTCGTGAAGATCTTCAATGGCGAGGAGCGGGGCTTCTTCACGTACGCGGCGCGGGCGACGGCGTCGATTCATGTGCTCGACGACGGCACGATCGCGCCGACGGCTTCGATCGGCATGATCGCGTTCGCACCTGAGATCGTGATTCCGACGATTCGCGCGTTCCGCGCTCGCTTCGGGGAGCACCTGTATCAGCGTTACGGATTTCTCGATTCGGTCAATCCGAGCTTCACGTTCAGCGACGTGCCGCTGCAGCACGGGCGTCTCGTCGAGAACATCGGCTGGGTGGCCAACGACTATCTCGGCATCGATCAAGGGCCGATCGTCGCAATGATCGAGAATTATCGTAGCGGGCTCATTTGGCAGATCATGCGACGCAATCCGTACATCCGCCGCGGGCTCGAGCGCGCGGGCTTCAGAGGCGGCTGGCTCTCGCAATCCACGTCTTGACTGTCAGGATCAGGCAAGTGAGCGTCGAGGCAAGCGAGAAAAACGTGCGCGCGGCCAACGGCATCACGCGACGGGGCGCGTTGGCCGGTTTGGCGGCGAGTGCCGCGGTCGCGACGTTGGGGTGTGCGCGGCGTGACGATGCTCTGACGTTCTGGGCGATCGGTCGCGAAGGCGAGGTGGCCGGCGATCTGGCGCGGGATTTCATGCAGCGCCATCCGGACATACGCGTCGAAGTGCAGAAAATGCCGCTCACTGCGGCACACGAGAAACTGCTGACGGCCTATGCGGGCGAGACGCTGCCCGACGTGTGTCAGATCGGCAATACCTGGCTGGCCGAATTCGACGAGCTCAATGCGCTCGAGCCGCTCGAGAATTTCATTGCCGGGTCGAGCTTTCCGACGAACGATTATTTTCCGGCCATTCTGGATTCGAATCGGCTGAAGGGTCGGCTCGTCGGAGTGCCGTGGTATGTCGACACGCGGCTCTTGTTCTATCGCACGGACATGTTGCGCGAGGCCGGATTCGCCGAGCCGCCGACCACGTGGGACGAATGGAGGGCGACGATGGCCGCGATCAAGGACGTCGTGGGGCCGGAGCGTTACTCGATTCTGATGCCCGTCAACGAGTACGACCAGCTCATCGTGCTCGCTCTGCAACAGCCCGGCGAGATGCTTCGCGATCGGTGGCGGTACGGGAATTTCCGCAGCGACGATTTCCGCCGCGCTTTTTCGTTCTATCTCGAGATGTTCGACCGCGGCTGGGCACCGCGCATGTCGAACACGCAGATCTCGAACGTATGGGACGAGTTCGGTCGGGGATTCTACGCATACTACCTCTCGGGGCCCTGGAACATCGCGGAGTTTCTCCTGCGGCTACCCGCGCACTTGCAAGACGATTGGATGACGGCACCGATGCCGGGTCCGGACGGGCCAGGCATTTCCACGGCAGGCGGATCGAGTTTGGTGATCTTCCGCAGCTCGCGGCGCAAGGAGCAGGCGTGGAAGTTCATCGAATATCTCTCGAGCACGGAAACGCAACGTCGCTTCTATCAAATGACGGGCGATCTGCCGCCGCGTATCGGAACGTGGGAGTCGCCTGAGCTCGTGCGATCGCCGTATGCGCGCGCCTTTCGCGTGCAGCTCGAACGCGTACGCTCGCCGCCGCGTGTGCCGGAATGGGAACGCATCGCGCAGGAAATTCGTGTTGCGCAAGAGCGTGTCGTGCTCGGCGCTGCAACGCTCGATGAGGCGGTCGAGGCGCTCGATCGCAGGGCCGATGCGATCCTCGAAAAGCGACGCTGGATGATGGATAGGAAAGCAACGTGAGACGCTCGTTCGCAGGCTGGTGGTTCGTCGCGCCGGCGCTGATCGTGCTGGCCACGTTCTTTTTCGTGCCCGTCTTGGCTGCGTTCGGGATGAGCCTCACGGACTTCGACATCTATGCGCTGACGGACCTGTCGAATCTGCGTTTCGTCGGCTTCCAGAACTACCGGACGCTCCTGCACGAGCCGCTGTTCTGGAAATCGCTCGGCAACACCTTCTATTTCGTCGTGCTCGGCGTGCCGCTGTCGATTGGGGCATCGCTGGCCGCAGCGCTGCTCGTGAACTCGAAGGTCGCGCGGTTTCGCGGCTTCTTCCGTACGGTCTATTTCGCGCCTGTCATCACGACGCTCGTCGCCGTCGCGGTCGTGTGGCGGTACATCTTCCATACCCGCTACGGATTCTTGAACTACGCCCTCGGGTTCATCGGTATCGATCCGATCGACTGGATCGGCGATCCGAAGTGGGCGATGCCGGCCATCGTCATCCTCGCCGTGTGGAAGAACTTCGGCTACAACATGATCATCATTCTCGCGGCACTGCAAAGCATCCCCGACGATCTGTACGAGGCGGCACGCATCGACGGTGCCTCGTACTGGCAGCAGTTCCGCCACGTCACGCTGCCGAGCCTGCAGCCGGTGCTCCTACTCGTGAGCATTTTGACGATGGCCGGTTATTTCCAACTCTTTGCGGAGCCGTACGTGATGACGGAAGGCGGGCCGCTCGATAGCACCAAGAGCGTGCTCTTCTATATGTACGAGGAGGGCTTCAAGTGGTGGAGCCTCGGGCGCGCCTCGGCTGTCGCCTTCGTACTCTTCGTCATTATTTTCGCGATCACGCTCCTGCAGTTGCGCATCGGCCGACGGGAGGCAACGGTATGAAGCGTTCGACGCTCCTCGTCAATGCGATGCTGATCGCCGGCGCGATCGTGGTTGCGTTTCCGCTGCTCTGGATGTTCTCGGTGTCGTTCATGCCGCGCGGCGCAGCAAGTGCCTTTCCGCCGCCATTGTTGCCGCCGGAGCCGACGCTCGAGAACTACCGCGAGCTCTTCTCGCGGCACGAAGCGTGGCGCTACATGCTGAACAGCGCGTTGGTCGCCACGTTTGCCACCGCGATTGCGCTCGTGCTGAACACGATGGCCGGTTACGCGTTTGCGAAACTGAAATTCAAAGGACGCGAGCGGCTTTTTCGGATCCTGCTCGGCGCGTTGGTGATTCCGGCGCAAGTCACGATGATTCCGCTCTTTGCCATGGTGAAGGGCATGGGACTGGTCAGTACGTACGGCGGCGTCATCATCCCGTCCATGGCCAGTGTGTTCGGGATCTTCCTCGTGCGACAGTACGCGCTGTCTTTGCCCGATGAGCTGCTCGAGGCTGCGCGCATCGACGGTGCGAGCGAGTGGCGGATCTTTCGTTCCGTCGTCGTGCCGTTGTTGAAACCCATCGTGATCACGTTGGGCATTCTCACGTTCCTGGCGACGTGGAACGACTTCATGTGGCCGCTGATCGTTCTGACGGATCAGAAGATGCATACGCTTCCCGTCGCGCTGGCCGGCTTGTCGCGTGAGCACGTCCAGGACAATGAGCTCATGATGGCCGGAGCCGTGATTACGGTTCTCCCGGTGCTCGTGCTGTTCCTCGCGCTGCAGCGTTACTACATCGCTGGCATTCTCGCCGGAAGTATCAAAGGGTGAGCGACGTGCGTCGCGTCTGCTCGTTGGTGTTGATGCTCTTATGTGCCGCCGCCTTTGCGGCGGAGGAGCGCGCTGTGCCGGCCGAGACGCGTGTCCTCGATCCCCTCGACGATGTGTCTGCATGGGACACAGCCGTCTCGGAGAATGTCATCGCGTCCGTGCGGTCCGCAGAAGGACTCAAAGACGGTGCGCTCGTGATGGAGTTCGACCTGGCGAACACGGCGGGTTATGCCTCTGCGCAACGAAAGCTGCCGACCGAGTTGCCGGAGGACTACGAGATTTCGTTCTGGGTACGCGGGGAGGCAGGACGCAATCATCTCGAAGTGAAGTTCGTCGACGAGAGCGGGTTCAATGTCTGGTGGTATCGGCGACCGAACTTTCAGGTGTCAGGCGACTGGCAACTGATCCGCATCAAGCGCCGCCAGATCGAGTTCGCGTGGGGACCGACGACCGACAAAGTGCTGCGCAAGTTCGCGAGCATCGAGTTCGGTGTCAGCGCAGGCATCGACGGCGGGCGAGGAAGTCTCTGGTTCGACGACCTGACGCTTCAGGTCATCCCGCCGCAGAAGGCCGCGGGGCGTCCGATCATTTCCGCGTCGAGCGCATTGCGAGGCGCCGGTGTGCAACTCGCCATGGATTCGCGACCCGATACAGCGTGGCGAAGCGAAGCGGGACCACAGACGGTGCAGATCGATCTGCGGCAGGTGGTCGAGTTCGGCGGTCTCGAAATCGATTGGGCGAGCGGGTTGCACGCCGAGCGCTATACCATCGAAACCTCGATCGACGGAAAGCAATGGCAGACCGTTCGCCGCGTCACGGCCGGCAACGGCAAGCGCGATTCGCACTTTCTCCCCGAATCCGAGGCACGCTACATCCGTATTTGGATGCCGGATGCGAATCGGCAATACGGCATCGCGGAAATTCACGTGCGCGATCTCGCGTTCGGCGCTTCGCCCAACGCGTTCATTCAATCTCTGGCGAAAGATGCACGACGCGGATGTTATCCGCGCGGTTATTCGGGCGAGCAAACGTATTGGACCATCGTCGGCGTGGATTCCGACGAAGAGGAAAGCTTGGTTTCGGAAGACGGAGCCGTGGAGCCTCGGCGTGCGAGCTTTTCGATCGAGCCGTTCGTGAAAACGGAGTCGGAGCTGGTGACCTGGGCGGATGCAACGATTCGGCATTCGCTCCTCGAAGGTTACTTACCCGTGCCGATCGTGGAGTGGAAGCATCGCGACATGGACTTGCGTACGACCGTGCAGTCCGTCGGACGCCGCGGTCAGGGCTGGACGCGCGTGACTTACACGCTCAAGAACAATCGCCGATCGAAACAAAAGCTGATGCTGGCCCTGACCGTACGTCCCTTGCAGGTCAATCCGCCGACGCAGTTTCTGAACACGACCGGCGGGGTCTCGCCCATTCGAGAGCTCGCGTGGCGGGAAGGCGCCGTGCATGTCGACCAGGTGAGAGGCATCGTTCCGCAGCACGCGCCGTCGGCATTCGTCGCCGTACCGTTCGATGCCGATACGCCGTGCGATTGGCTCGAGCGGGACGATCTCCCGTCGGAAATCAAGGATGAGACAGGCTTCGCCTCGGGAGCTCTGTTGTATGACGTTGAGCTCGATCCTGAATCGACCGCTACGTTCGTGCTCGACTTGCCGCTGCACCCGAACAGCAGTCTCGCCAAGATCTCCGATGCCGATGCAGAGCGCAGCCTTGCCGAATGGCGCGAGAAGCTCAATCGAGTCAGGCTGAGATTACCGAAGGACGGTCAAGCTCTCTTCGATACGCTGCGCACGGCGTTGGCCCACGTGCTCATCAATCGCGACGGTCCTGCGATTCAGCCCGGCTCTCGATCCTACGAGCGCTCATGGATTCGCGATGGAGCGATGACTTCGGAGATGCTCTTGCGGCTCGGCCATGAGGATGTCGTGAAAGAGTTTGTGCAATGGTATGCCGGCTACTTGTTCGACAACGGTAAGACGCCTTGTTGTGTGGATCGGCGCGGGGCGGACCCCGTGCCGGAGAACGACAGTCCGGGCGAATTCCTGTTTCTCATCGATGCGATGCATCGCTACACAGGCGATACCGAGTTGCTGAGTTCGCTCTGGCCGCGTGCCTTGAAAGCGTTCGAGTACATGGAGCGCATGCGTCAGTCGGAACGCACTGAAGAGAATCTCACGCCCGACCGGCGCGTGTTCTACGGGTTGATGCCTGCATCGATCAGTCACGAAGGGTATTCGGCCAAGCCGATGCATTCGTATTGGGATAACTTCTGGGCGTTGCAGGGCTACGAATCGATGGTGCGGATGGCGCGCGTTCTCGAGGAGACGCAGACCTTGCGACGCGTCATTCAGCTGCGCGATGAGTTCCGCACCGATCTCTATCGTTCGTTACAGCTCGCACAGCGCATGCACAACATCGACTATTTGCCAGGAGCGGCGGAGCTCGGCGACTTCGATGCTACATCGACGACCATTGCGCTTTCGCCTGTCGGCGAGCAGCAGATGCTTCCGCCGAATGCGATGCTCGCGACGTTCGAACGTTACTGGGAGAACTTCACGGCACGGCGTTCGAGCTCGAGCTGGAACGACTACACGCCTTACGAGTGGCGCGTGCTGGGCACGTTCATCCGACTCGGATGGCGCGAGCGCGGGCAAGCCCTGATCGAATTCTTCATGAACGATCGACGCCCCGCGCAGTGGAACCAGTGGGCGGAAGTGGTGGGCCGCGAGGTGCGCGCACCGCGCTTCGTCGGCGATATGCCACATGGATGGGTTGCTTCGGATTTCGGCCGCTCGATGCTGGACATGTTTGCGTACGAACGTCCCGCAGATGAGACGCTCGTGCTGATGGCGGGTGTGCCCGCGGAGTGGGTGCGGAAGGAGGGATTCGCCGTCGAGAATCTACGAACGCCGTACGGTCTGCTGACGTACTCGCTCACGGTCGAAGGCGGGCGACGCACGCTCGAAGTGGCCGAGCTCGAACAGCTTCCTGTCGGCGGCATCGTGATTGCCTGGCCGGAAGGGCAAAAGGGACTCGGCCGTCAGTCAATCCAGCAGGGTAGCGCGCGCTGGACGGGAAGCGAGCTCCGTATTAGTCGATTGCCGTTTCGGGTGGTGTACGAGGCGGGAGACTGAAGGCTGAAGGCGCTGCCGCGCTTCTTTATTTGGAATCTGCTCAGAAGAGTACGGCACCTTGGGATTCGATGACGCTCTTATAGAAGTGTGCGCTGGCTTTCGGCGTTCTGGCGAGCGTCTCGTAGTTCACGTGGACGATGCCGAATCGCTTGGAGAATCCGTACGCCCATTCGAAGTTGTCGAGCAGCGACCAGACGAAATAGCCGCGAATATCAGCCCCCTGAACGAGTGCGTCGTGCACGGCGCGCAAATGCTTGCGCAAGTAATCGACGCGCAACGGATCGGCGAGCACATCGCCCTCGACCTGCGGCGGATCGTAGAAGGCCGCGCCATTCTCGGTGATGTACACAGGCGGATTGTCGTAGCGGTCCTTGATCCACAAAAGCGTATCGGTGAGGCCCTGCGGAAAAACTTCCCAACCGGTCTCGGTATGCGTGTGTTGCTTCTGCCGGACGGAGCTTGCGCGCAGCGGCCAAGCATGCGGAGCGTGTTTCGTCACGCTGCGTGTGTAGTAGTTGACGCCGATGAAATCGAGCGGCTGCTTGATTTGAACGAGATCGTCGTCCGGGAACTTCGGCCAAGCATCGTCGAAAATCTCCGCGAGCTCGGACGGGTAAGTGCCGAGAAGCGCCGGGTCGAGAAACTGCCGATTCATGTAGGCGTCTGCGCGCCGTGCCGCAGCGATATCTGCCGGATCCTGAGAGGCGGGATATTTCGGTTCGACGTTGACGACGAGACCGATGGCGTTGCGGCCGGACACTTGTCGGTACGCTTGGACTGCGGCACCGTGCGCACGCAGGAGGTTGTGACTTGCGAGCGGCGCTTCGTACGCGCTGCGGTGTCCAGGTGCGAGCGTACCGTGAAGATAGCCGCCGTCCGCCACGACCCAAGGCTCGTTCAAGGTGCACCAATATCGGACGCGATCGTCCAGCCTGTGAAAGAGCAGCTCGGCGTACTCGCCAAACCAGTCGGCGATGTCGCGATTCAGCCAGCCGCCTTTGTCGTCGAGCGCCGCAGGCAAGTCCCAATGATACAAAGTCGCCATCGGTTGAATGCCCTTCGCGAGCAATGCGTCGACCAGGCGTTCGTAGAACCCGAGGCCGGCCGGATTCACCCGCCCAATGCCTTCGGGAAAGATGCGGGCCCAGGAGATGCTGAAGCGGTAGGCTTGCATGCCGAGCGAGTGCATCAGTTCGACGTCGCTCGCGTAGCGTCGGTAGTGGTCGCACGCGACATCGGCATGTTCGTTATCGACCACGCGTCCTGGCGTGTGGGCAAAGCGATGCCAAATGCTTGGCCCGGCGCCGTCCGCAAGCGGCGAGCCTTCGATCTGGTAAGCGGACGTTGCGCAGCCCCAAACAAACCCCGGCGGAAATCGGCGCGTGGTGTCGTGCATTTGCTGCCCGTCGATGCTTCGATTCGAGACGCACTACAGTCTAGCCGATCGATCCGTAGCTTCATTGAGTCTCATTGCGAAACTTCGAGAACGAGAACGATATGGCCTCAGTGACGCTCAAAGGCGTACGTAAGGTTTACAAGAACGGACACGTCGGCGTGGACCGAGCGGATCTGGAGATTCGCGACGGCGAGCTCATCGTGCTCGTCGGTCCGTCGGGATGCGGAAAAAGCACGTTGCTACGAATCGTCGCAGGGCTCGAGGAGGTGACCGAAGGCACGGTGTTCATCGGCGATCGCGACGTGACGCATCTCGAGCCGCGCGAGCGCGACATCGCGATGGTGTTTCAAAGCTACGCGCTCTATCCGCACATGACGGTGAGAGAGAACCTCGGGTTCGGGCTGAAGCTCCGTGGCATGCCGGCGAAGGAGATCGAGCGTCAAGTCCTCGAGGCGGCGGAGATGCTCGATTTGACTTCGATGTTGGATCGACTGCCGCGCCAGCTTTCGGGGGGGCAGCGGCAACGCGTGGCACTGGGACGCGCTCTGGTGCGCCATCCGCAAGTGTTTCTGTTGGATGAGCCGCTGTCGAATCTCGATGCAAAGCTGCGGGGCGCGATGCGTGCGGAAATCGCGCGACTCCATCAGCGTCTCAAGACGACGATGATCTACGTGACGCACGATCAGATCGAAGCGATGACGCTTGGCGAGCGCGTAGTGGTCATGGACAAGGGTGTCCTGCAACAGGTCGACACGCCGATGAACGTGTACGAGCACCCGGTGAATTTGTTCGTCGCCGGGTTTCTCGGCAACCCGCCGATGAATATGTTCCGTGGACGGCTGATCGATCGCGCCGGACCGCAGCTCGAAGGCGAGGGGACGAGTCTTTCGCTACCGAAAAGCGCCGAGTCGCTCCTGCGAACGCACCTCGAGCGCGAGGTCGTCGCCGGCATTCGGCCCGAGGACTTCTACCGCGAACGTACTTCACCCACCGATATCGAGATCGACGGCGTCGTCGAGCTGCTCGAGTCGGTCGGTAGCGAAAGCTTCCTGCATTTCCGTTATGGATCGCTGCCCATGATTGCGCGCATCAAGCCGATCCGTTTGCCGGCCATCGGCGAACGCATCAAGTTGCACGCACCGGAGCACAAGATCCTGTATTTCGACGGCGAGAGCGGGAAGGCGGTGGTGATCTGAGGGCTCTGGGCTCTGCGCTCTGGCCGGAAGTCCTGCGCGGAAGCGCAGGACGTTCTTGCCTTCGGCCTTCAGCTGCAGCTTTGTCACAGCCCGGGAATCGGGAATCTACGACACAGCGTCGTCACTTCTTGCTTGATCGCCGCAAGCTGCGTCGCATCCTGCGGGGCGCGTAGTGCGCGCACCATCCAGTTCGCGATCTGTTCCATCTCCGCCTCTTTCATACCGCGAGTCGTGACGGCCGGCGTGCCGAGGCGGATGCCGCTGGGGCGTAGCGGCGGGCGTGGATCGTCCGGAATGACTTGTTTATTGACGGTGAGCCCCGCTGCATCGAGTGCGGTTTCGGCGACGCGTCCGTCGATATCGAACGACTTGATCGTGTCGACGACGAGCAAGTGATTCTCAGTGCCGCCGGTGATGAGCTCGCAACCGAGCGCTTTGAGCTCTGCCGCGAGCGTGCGTGCATTGTTCAACACTTGTTCGGCGTAGCGCTTGAATTCCGGTTGCGCGGCCAGCTTCATTGTCACGGCGATGCCCGCGACCGCATTCATGTGCGGTCCGCCTTGCATACCCGGAAAGACCGCTTGATCGATCTTCGACGCCAGAGAGGACTTGCACAGAATCATTCCGCCGCGTGGACCGCGCAATGACTTGTGCGTCGTCGTCGTCATCACATCGAAGCCCGCATCGAGCGGATTGGCGAGCACACCAGCCGCAATCAGGCCGCCGATGTGGGAAACGTCTGCCATGGCGAGCGCGCCGACTTCATCGGCGATGGCCCGAAAGCGCGCGTAGTCGAGCTCGCGCGGATACGACGAATGTCCGCAGAGCACGAGCTTCGGTCGCGTTTCGCGCGCAATTGCGAGCACCGCGTCGTAATCGATGTGCCCGTCCGGCGGCGAGGTCTTGTAGCGTACGAAATTGAAGATGCGTCCCATGCAAGACACGGGCGCACCGTGCGTGAGATGGCCACCGTGAGAGAGATCCATCGCGAGTACGGTGTCGCCTGGATTCAAGCAAGCCATGTAGACGGCCTGATTCATCGGCGAGCCGCTGAGCGGTTGCACGTTTGCATGTTCCGCGCGAAACAGGGCTTTAGCACGTTCGATCGCGAGCGTCTCGATGCGATCGGTGAATTCCTGGCCGCCGTAATAGCGCCGACCGGGATAGCCTTCGGCGTACTTGTTGGCGAAGACGCTGCCGTTCGTCGCGTAGACTTCCGGGAACGCGTAGTTCTCCGATGGAATCAGCTCGATTCCGTCGCGCTCACGTGCTTCTTCGCCGAGCATGGCGGCGTACACATCGGGATCGGAGACCTTTAAAAGCTCGACGGTGGACTGCATGGCTCGCTCCTGAAGAAGTGGACAGGGGGTGCCCAGGCGAGCGGCTCGCAGGTGAGGGTCCTGCACGCATGCTTCCCGATGGTTCGCTCCATCTCACGCCAGTCACATGCGCGGCAAGGATCCTACGGCAAGTTTTCCGGCGTGCGCAACCGATGTGGGTAGCGAGGAGGTGTCGCATTGCCGCGAGGCTGCGCTTCAGTGACAATCCGCGGCTCCCGTTTCGAAACAAAGGTTCGCTCACATGCCGCTCGACTACGAAAAACTGATGCGCACGAAGTTCGAACCAGTGCGGCACAAGTACACGCGTTACGACACGATGCTGTATGCGCTCGGGCTGGGCGTTGCCACCCGCGATCCGTGCGATTGGAGCGAGCTCAAATATGTCTACGAGAAAGACCTGGTTGCGTTACCTACGCTCGCGGTGACGCTCGCGGCAGGCGCAATGCGGTTGGCGGACCCGAGCCTGGGAATCAACTACCGGATGCTGTTGCACGCGGAACAGTCGTTGATCATCCACAAGCAGTTGCCCGTCGAAGGCACGGTCGTGAGTCAGTCGAAGATCGACGAGATCTACGACAAGGGGGCTGACAAAGGCGCGGTTCTGTACATGACGCGTACGCTGCACGACGAGGCCACGGGCGATCTGCTCGCGACGCTGGGTACGGTCTCGTTCCTGCGCGCAGATGGCGGATTCGGCGGCAAGCGCGATGGTGCGCCGAAACCGCGGCCGGTGCCGACCGACCGTTCGCCCGACATCGTTGCGGATCTGCCGGTTTTCTTGAATCAAGCGCTGGTCTATCGGTTGGCGGGCGACTACAACCCGTTGCACAGCGATCCCGAGGTGGCGCGCAGCGCCGGCTTCGATCGACCGATCCTGCACGGGCTGTGCGGCTACGGCATGGCGGGCCGCGCGCTATTGAAGACGCTCGCACGCGACGAGCCCGCGCGGTTCAAGCGCCTGGACGTGCGTTTCACCAGTCCCGTGTACCCGGGCGAGCCGCTGCAGATCGAAATCTGGCGAGTCGGGCCCGGCGATGCGTCATTCCGCGTCGTCGCGACCGAACGCAAGGTTGTCGTCGAGGACTTCGGACGTTTCGAGTACGCGGACAGTTGACAGCGAACAGTTGGCAGTTGGCAGCGGGACGAGCGATGAGCGTGTGCGATCAGGCCTGCGTTAGGGCGCTGGGCTCTGGGCACTGGGCGCTGGCGAGATGCTCGCCGCTTGCCTTCAGCCTTCAGTCTTCAGCCTTCAGTCTGTAGTAGCAGCGATGGTTTCCCCTTCCGGCGTCATCACGATCACGACGGACTTCGGCCATCAAGGCCCGTTCGTCGCGACCATGAAGGGCGTGATTCTCTCGCGGTTGCCGGAGGCGCGGATCGTCGATGTCACTCACGAAGTGCCGGTGTATTGGCCGGCCGAGGCCGGCTTCTGGCTCGCTCGAGCCTACATGTATTTCCCGCGCGGTACGGTGCATGTTGCCGTGGTCGATCCGGGCGTCGGCACGAGCCGCCACATCGTTGTAATCCACGCAGACGAGCATCTGTTCTTGGCGCCGGACAACGGATTGCTTGCACCGCTTGTGGGCCGTGCCCGGGAAGTGACGATTCGGCGGCTGGATCTGCCGACCGTGCGCCAACGGTTCAATCTTGCGACGCCGAGCGCCACGTTCCACGGACGGGACATCTTTGCGCCGTTGGCCGCCGAGCTGGCGGCAGGGCGAGCCCGGATCGAGGATCTTGGCCCAACAACCTCCGACATCGTGCCGGCCTGGGTCGACGATCCGAGCGTGACTGCCGAGCAAGTGAGCGGCGTCATCATCACGATCGATCATTTCGGCAATTTGATCACGAACATCGAAGCTGAGATGGTCGCGCGCTTTTCTCATCCGGTTGTGAGAACCGGCGGGCACACCTTCCCGCTGAAACGCACCTACGGGGACGTTCGTCCCGGCGATTTCCTGGCGCTGATCAACTCGTTCGGGGTGCTCGAAATCGCACGGGCCGAACAGAGCGCCGCCGAGGCGCTCGGCCTCGGGCGGGGTGCCCCCGTCACCGTCTCCGAACATTGATTTTCCCGTCCGCGGATCGTGCAGAACCGGCGCACGGCGCTGCGGTCTGATCGCCTCGTGATCCCCTGTTGGATGCCCGGCTGGCCCGATGGGTACAGCCCATTGAAAACGGCCGCGCATCGTATATAGTCCGCAGGCTTTCGAGCCCACCGGCTCCCGGATCTAGTTGATTCTCCTAGCTTTTTTAGGAATGACCATGGCGGAGAGAGACGACGACCACTTCGATCTCGACGATGACTTCGTGGCTGAAAGCGACGACGAACAGCTCGATCGCTACATCGAGCGCCGAGTTCGACCCGAGAAAGGTGGTGCGGTGAAAAAGGGCAAGGCTGCATGGAGCAAGCTCGAAGACGTGCTGGCCGAGCGCCGGTTGCAGAAGCTGCTCAAAGATTTCGACGATGAGTAGTGCGGGGCCCGCTTGAGGCTCGAGCCTTGAGTGGGGTGTCCGAAGCTGCGCAACGAATCGTGGCGGCGCCTGCCGTGGATGCGGCAGGCGCCTTCTTTGTGAAGCCGAACGAGGGCTTCGATTTTCGGGATCACGCTTGACCTAGCGGGCCCGCAATCTCGATGGGGATGTCAATGGCGGTCGCAAATCCTGTGGCTGGCGCAACGCCCAGCCAGTCGCCCTGGGTGGTGCTCAAGTTTGGCGGTACCAGTGTCTCTTCTGTTTCGAATTGGAAGAACATCGCGGACGTGCTGCGCGAACGATTGGCGGAAGGTCTCCGTCCGGTCGTCGTGCACTCGGCACTGTCCGGAGTGACCGATCGGCTCGAACAGCTCCTGACGCAAGCTCTCAAAGGCGACTGGCAGCCTGCGATGGATCAGATCGAGCGGCGCCATCGCGATCTCGCACGCGATCTGGGCATCGTTCCCACACCGGACTTGGAAGAGCAGTTCAACCGCCTTCGCCAGATTGCCTCGGGTATTGCGCTCGTCGGCGAGGTGAGCGATCGAGTGCGCGCGCGCGTCATGGCGCAAGGCGAGCTGATGGCCACTCGGCTGGGAGCGGCATTTCTCGCTTCGCAAGGCTTCGATGTCCGGTGGGTCGATGCACGTACCGTGCTCAAGTCCGAGCAGCGGCGCAACGCCACGAAGCGGGCGAGCTATTTGTCCGCCACGTGCGCATTCGAGCCCGATCTCGAGCTGCAGTCGAAATGGTCGGAGCAGGGCGTCGTTTGGATCACGCAAGGCTTCATTGCGAGCGATGAGGCTGGCGATACCGTTCTGCTCGGTCGCGGCGGGTCGGACACTTCGGCGAGCTACATCGCCGCCAAGCTGCAGGCACGACGACTCGAGATCTGGACGGACGTGCCCGGCATGTTCAGCGCGAATCCGCGCTCCGTGCCGACGGCGCGCCTGTTGCGCGCGCTCGAATACGACGAGGCGCAGGAGATCGCCAGCAGCGGCGCGAAGGTGCTGCATCCGCGCTGCATCATGCCGGTCAAGCAATACGGCATTCCGCTCTACGTGTTTGCGACGCAGACGCCGAAGCTCGAAGGCACGGTCATCACTCGCCACGGCGGCAACATCGCTGCACAAGTAAAGGCCGTCACGATCAAGAAGAACATTACGCTCGTCTCCATGGAGACGGTCGGAATGTGGCACTCGGTCGGCTTCCTCGCGGACGCCTTCCGAGTCTTCAAGGACCACGGTCTGTCGATCGACCTGGTGTCGACGTCCGAAACGAGCGTCACGGTATCGCTCGATCCTGCAGCGAACACGCTCGACAAGGCAGCGATCGAAGCGCTGACGGAAGATCTCTCGAAGCTGTGCCGCGTGCAGGTAATCGGGCCGTGTGCGGCTGTGAGCTTGGTCGGGCGCAACATTCGCGCGATCCTGCATCGGCTCGGCGAGGCGCTCGAGCTGTTCGAGGAACAGAAGATTTATCTGGTCACGCAAGCCGCGAACGATCTCAACATCACGTTCGTCATCGACGAAGCGCAAGGCGACCGTTTGGTATCGCGCCTGCACGAGATCGCCATCCGCAAGATGACGGCAGATCGCGTGCTCGGGCCGACGTGGGAGGAGCTCTACGGCCCGGCCGGCAAGACCTTCGATACGTCGAAGGAATGGTGGCACGTACGGCGCAAGGAGCTCATCAAGATCGGCGAGGAGCACGGCGCAGCCTTCGTCTACGATCGTGACACGCTCAAAGCCCACGCCAAGGCGCTCAAGTCTCTGCCTGGAATCGACAGCGTCCTGTACGCGCTCAAGGCGAACTGGCATCCCGAGATCCTGAAGATCTTCGAAGCCGAAGGACTCGGATTCGAGTGCGTATCGCGCGGCGAGGTGGAGCACGTCCTGAGGACGTTCCCGAACATCGACCGCAGGCGCATTCTGTTCACGCCGAACTTCACGCCGCGCAGCGAGTACGAATGGGCGCTCGAACAGGGTGTCTGGGTCACGCTCGACAACCTGTATCCGCTCAAGGCGTGGCCCGAGCTGTTCAAGAATCGCGATGTGTTCATTCGCATCGATACGGGTTACGGGCGTGGCCATCACGACAAGGTCCGCACGGCGGGGGTTCAATCGAAGTTCGGCGTGCCGCTGTTCGAGGTCGATGAGCTCGAGAAGCTCGTGAAGGCCGCTGGCGCCCGCGTCGTCGGGCTGCATGCGCACACCGGCAGCGGAGTGTTCAGTGTCGACAACTGGTCATCTGTCGGCGAAACCCTGGCGGCGCTGACCGAGCGGTTCAAGGACGTGCGCATCGTCGATCTGGGTGGCGGACTCGGCGTGCCCGAGCGCTTCGGTCAACCTGGCGTGGAGCTGAAGGATTTCGGCGAAGCGCTGGCGAAGCTGAAGCAAGCGCATCCGAGCCTCATGTTCTGGATCGAGCCTGGACGCTATCTCGTCGCCGAAGCCGGCGTGCTGCTCGCGCAGGTCACGCAGCTCAAGGGCAAAGGCGAGGTGCACTATGTCGGCGTTGCAACGGGGATGAACTCGCTGATTCGCCCGGCGCTGTACGGCGCGCATCACGAGATCCTGAACCTCACGCGTCTCGATGAGCTGCCGACGGAAGTCGTCAATGTCGTCGGGCCGATCTGCGAGACCGGCGATCAGCTCGGCGTCGAGCGCTTGCTGCCTCCGACAAAAGAAGGCGATATCTTGTTGATCGCGACTGCAGGGGCCTATGGCCGTGCAATGAGCTCGACGTACAACTTGCGCGAGCCGGCGAAGGAATTCTTGATCTGAGGCGGGCGCACGGCGCGTCCTTGCGTTCGCCCGGCAACAGGGAGGCCGATGTGGAATTCGAAGTCCTGGCGGAAGGCTTGCTCTTTCCGGAGGGTCCGATTGCGATGGAGGATGGCTCGGTTATCCTCGTCGAGATCGCTCGCGGTACGCTGACGCGAGTCTGGAACGGCAAGACCGAGGTCATCGCCGATCTCGGCGGCGGACCGAACGGCGCGGCGATCGGGCCGGACGGCGCCGTGTACGTCTGCAACAACGGCGGGCTCGAGTGGCGGATGGTGAACGGATTACGTTTCCCGCACCGGGCTGCGAAGGACTACACGACCGGCCGCATCGAACGGGTCGATCTCAACACCGGCAAAGTCGAGCGCTTGTACGATTCCTACGAAGGCGAGCGGCTCGGCGGACCGAACGATCTTGTCTTCGACAAGACCGGCGGTTTCTGGTTTACGGACCACGGCAAGCGCTTTGCGCGCACGCGCGATCATGCCGGCCTCTACTATGCGCGACCCGACGGCTCGTATATCCACAAAGCGGTATATCCGGCGGTGTCTTTCAACGGCGTCGGACTCTCGCCCGACGAAAAGACCGTCTATTGCAACGACACGGATCTCGGCAAGTTGTTTGCTTTCGACATCGAGTCGCCGGGCAAGCTCGTGCCGTTTCAGAAAGGTGCGCCGCGCGGCAGGGTGGTCGCGACGCTGCCGGGACAGCAGCTCCTCGACAGTCTTGCGGTGGAGGAGAACGGCAACGTGTGCTCGGCGACGATCTTCAACGGCGGCATCACGGTGTTCTCGCCCGATGGCAGCTTCGAGCACATTCCGTTCCCCGATCCGCTCACCACGAACATCTGTTTCGGCGGCAAGGATATGCGCGATGCGTACATCACGCTGTCCGGCACAGGGAAGCTGATCAAAGCGCGCTGGCCGCGGCCGGGCTTGAAGCTCAATTTCAACGCGTAAGCGTCACGGCTTGGCGGCGTGACGGCGTTCGAGCTCGGCAACGACCGTGGCGAGCGAAAGTCCTCGGCTCTTGAGCAGTAACGCGAGATGAAACAACAAATCGGCTGACTCGCTCACGAGCCGCTCGTCGTCCTGGATTGCGGCGGCGAGCGCCACTTCCACACCTTCCTCCCCGACTTTCTGCGCCATGCGCGTCACGCCGCGCGACCACAGCTTGGCTGTGTAGCTGCCTTCGGGCTGTTGTTGAATGCGGTCGGCAATGACCGCCTCGAGCTTCGTGAGAAAGCCGACCTGCGTGCATTCGCTCTTCACCCCGTCCCCGAAACAGCTCTGCGTTCCGCGATGGCAGGTGGGTCCTTGCGGATTGGCGGTGATCAACAGCGAGTCGTTGTCGCAATCGTGGGCGATCTTCACGACCTCCAAGAAATTGTTCGAGGTCTCGCCCTTCGTCCACAAACGATTCTTGGTGCGGCTGAAGAAGGTGACGCGTCCGAGCTCGAGCGTCTTGCGCAATGCCTCTTCGTTCATGAACCCGAGCATCAGCACTTGGCCGGTACGGGCATCTTGCACGACGGCAGGCAGCAGGCCGTCGCCTTTGCTCCAATCGAGCGTTGCGATGTCTTGAAGCGTCATGGGCGGATCTCGATCGCGCGGTTGCGCAAGAATGCCTTGAGGTCGGGAATGGCGATGATCCCTTTGTGGAACACGCTGGCAGCAAGCGCGCCGTCGACGTGCGCCTGCTCGAACACTGTAGCGAAGTGCTCCATGGCGCCGGCGCCGCCCGAGGCGATCAGCGGCACGCGACAAATGGCGCGAACTGCGGCGAGCTGCTCGATGTCGTAACCTTGCCGTACGCCGTCGCTGCCCATGCAGTTCAGCACGATTTCGCCGGCGCCGCGTTCCTGAACTTCACGCACCCAGTCGAGCGTGCGCCGCGCGGTATTGCGCGTTCGGCTCGGATCGCCGGTGAACTGATACACGTAGTAGTCGTCGCCGTCGCGCAGACTGTCGATGCCGACGACGACGCATTGCGCACCGAAGCGTTGGCTCAACCGTGTGATGAGCTCGGGATCGGCCAGGGCAGGGGAGTTGACCGAGATTTTCTCGGCGCCTTCTCCCAACACTTCTTCGGCATCGGCGACGCTGCGAATACCGCCGGCGACGCAGAACGGAATGTCGAGAATGCGCGCGATGCGGCGGATCCAGCTTCGGTCGACCGAACGTCCGTCGGGGCTGGCCGTGATGTCGTAGAACACCAGCTCGTCAGCGCCTTCGTCGCGATAGCGCTGCGCGAGCTCGAGAATGTCGCCCACGACGACGTGGTCGCGGAAGCGCACACCCTTGACGACTTGCCCGTCTCTTACGTCGAGGCAGGGGATGATGCGTTTGGCAAGAATGGCCGCAACTCCTCGTTCGAAAGTTTGTTCTCGAGCATCGCCTTGCCGCTGATGGCGGCGGCGACGCCGATTCGCTGCAGGGCGTGGAGGTCGTTCGCATTGGCGATGCCGCCCGACGCCTGCCAGCGAATTTGCGGAAAGCGCTGAACGGCTTGCGCATACAGATCGCAGTTCGGTCCGGTCATCGCGCCGTCGCGCGACACATCCGTACACAGTACATGCGTGAGCCCGTGCGGTAGGAACCGCTCGACGGCGTTCCAGAGACTGATGTCGCTGGTCTTGAGCCAGCCGTGCGTCGTCAGCATCGGTTCGCCGCGCTGATCGATGCGGACATCGAAGGCCAATACGATCTTGCTCGGATCGATCTCCGTCATCCAACCGCAGACTGCGTCGGGATTCGTGACCGCCACGCTACCGATCACCGCACGAGCGACGCCGGCATCGAGCAGCTGTTTGACGCGTTCGAGCGTTCGCAACCCGCCGCCGACTTGCAAACGCACGTCGCGGCGCTTGGCCATCTCGACGATGGCTGCGCGATTCGGCTGATTGCCGTCGCGCGCGCCGTCGAGATCGACGACGTGCACGGTGCGAGCGCCGAGCGCCCGATAACGCTCGAGGATGGTCATCGGATCGTTGGAGTAAACGGTTTCGGCCGCGAAGTCGCCTTTGAAGAGCCGCACGCAGCGGCCTTCTTTCAGGTCGATGGCCGGGATCAGCTCCATTGTCGAAGAAGTCGCCGAGTCGATGCTTGCGTTCATCACAGTTGCAGGAAGTTCTTCAGGAGTTGCGCACCGACTTTCGCGGATCGCTCGGGATGGAACTGCACGCCGAACACATTGTCGCGCTGGACGATGGCCGAGAAATGCTCGCCGTACTCGCTCGTTGCCAACGTGAGATCGGATGCCGGAGCCGCATAGCTGTGCACGAAATAGACGTAGTCGCCGCTCCTGATGTCTTTCAGTAGCGGCGAATCGCGACGCAACTCGAGCTGATTCCAGCCCATGTGCGGGACGGGCAAATCGTCCCCGACGCGCAGCCGCTGCACACGTCCAGGAAGTAGTCCGAGGCAGGCCACATTGCCTTCCTCCGACGACTCGAACATCAACTGCATGCCGACACAGATTCCGAGCACGGGTTGCTTGAGACTGCGGATCGTATCGATGAGCCCGGCACTCTCGAGGCGCGCCATGCAATCCGACGCCATGCCGACGCCCGGCAGCAGCACGTGGCTTGCTGCTCTCAGTCGCGCAGGATCGGTCGTCAATTCGGATTCGACGCCAAGCCGCTCCACCGCGAACATCAATGACGCAATGTTTGCGCCGCCGCTATCGATGATGGCCAAGCGTGTCATCAGAGCGTGCCCTTCGTGCTCGGCAGCTCGGTATCGGTGATACGAATCGCCTGGCGCAGGGCTCTGCCGACGCCCTTGAAGCACGCCTCGATCATGTGATGTGTGTTCTCGCCTTCGACCTTGATGTTGATGGCGGCGCCGAGCGTGTCGGCCAACGACCGAAAGAAATGCGGCACGAGCTCGGTCGGCAATTGGCCAACAGAATCGCGGCCGAATCTGCCCTCGAAGACGCTGTAAGCGCGCCCCGAAAGATCGATGGCAACTTGCGCGAGCGATTCATCCATCGGCAACAGGAACCCGTAACGATGGATGCCGCGCTTGTCGCCGAGCGCCTTCTTCAAGGCTTCGCCAAGCGCGAGCGCGCAGTCTTCGACCGTGTGATGCTCGTCGATGTGCAAATCGCCCTTGCATGTGAGCTCGAGCGAGAACCCGCCGTGCTTGGCGATCTGTTCGAGCATGTGATCGAAAAAGCCGAGCCCCGTCGAAACGCGAATCGGCGACTCGCGATCGAGATTCACGGCAATGTCGATGTCGGTTTCCTTCGTCTTGCGGTTGACGCGGGCGCGACGTTCGATACGCGTCAAGCGATCGGCGATTGACGGCCATGTGTCGGCAGGCGAGCTGCCGAAATGCACGCCTTGAATGCCGAGATTGTGTGCCAGCTCGAGATCCGTCTGTCGGTCGCCGATGACGTAGCTGTTCGTTTTGTCGAGCGTGTTCTCGCGCAGATAATCCTCGAGCAAGCCGATCTTCGGCTTGCGGCATTCGCAGTTCTCGTGCGCGAAGTGCGGGCAAATGAATTCCGCCTCGAAACGAATACCCTGGGATGCGAGCAGGCGCATCAAGAATTGATGCGGTACCTGAAAAGCAGGTTCAGGGAAGCTTGGCGTACCTCGACCGTCTTGGTTCGAGACGAGCACGAACGTGTAGCCGGCATCGCGCAGCCGCAGCAGGGCGGGGATGACGCCATCGATGAGCTCGAGCTTGGCGAGGCTATCGATCTGTTGATCCGGCGGCTCGACGATCAGCGTGCCGTCGCGATCGATGAACAAGACCTTCTTGCCGCTCATGCCGGCACTCCTGCGAGCTGCTCGATGCTGTGAACCAAACGACGGTTCTGCTCGGGCGTGCCGATGGAAATGCGCACGCAATTGCCGAGCCCGACTTGCGAACGTGGATCGCGCACGATCAGTCCCGCAGAAGAGGCCGCGCGCAAGACCTGGTCGGCGTCCACGCATTCGACGAGCAGGAAGTTCGCATCGCTCGGATACACTTGTTTGATCGTTGGAATCGTGCGCAAGCGTTCGGCGAGCGCATCTCGCTCGCGCAAGATCGTGGCAATGCGTTCTCGGGCGTCGAGCCGATGCTGCATGTCCGTGAAAGCCAGCACGCTCTCGATCGTCTGCGTCGGCAGAGCGTACGGAGTGATAATTCGTGCGAGCAGACTCACGATCTCCGAGCTTGCGATCAACGCGCCGCAGCGTGCTCCTGCCAGCGCATAGGCCTTCGACAACGTGCGTAGAACGACGAGGTTGGGGTAGCACCGAAGGAGTGCGACGACACTCTCGGCTCGAGCGAACTCGATGTACGCCTCGTCGACTACGACGAGCGCTTTATCGGCGAGTCGTTCGCACAAGAGCTCGACGGCTTGCCGGTCGAGGAGCCCACCGGTGGGATTGTTCGGCGAGCAAAGGAAAACGATCTTGACGTTCGGATTCCAGGCGTCGAGCAGAGCCTGCGTATCCAACGCGAAGTTGCGTTCTTTGATAAGCGGCACTTCGACGACGCCGGCGCCCTGAATTCGCGCGGACACTTTGTACATGCCGAATGTCGGCGGACAGATCAGAATGCTGTCCTGTCCGGCGCGGCAGAAGGCGCGCACGAGCAGATCGATGCCTTCGTCGCTGCCGCGGCCCGCCAGCACCTGCTCGGGCGCGACGCCGTACAACTGCGCCAAGTGCTCGATCAGCTCAGCCGGCTGCGGTTCCGGATAACGATTGAGCCCGGAGCGCGTCGTATCGCCTTCGGCCCGCCACGGCATTTCGTTGGCGTGCATGCGTTCGAGCGAAGGTTCCCATGCAGCGTGCTGATAAGGCTGCAAGGAAAGAATTTCGGGGCGTGCAAGGTGCAAGACGCTCATGTGCGGGCTCCTTGCAACGAGGCGAGGCGCACCTCGACCGCATTGGCATGGGCGTCCAGCCCTTCCATGTTCGCGATCGTCACGGCCGTCGGGCCGAGATCGCGCAGTCCGTCGGTCGTCAGCTCCTGCACGGTCATGCGTTTCATGAAATCGACGAGCGACAGGCCGCTGTACGCACGCGCGAAGCCGTACGTCGGCAACACGTGATTCGTGCCGCTGCAGTAATCGCCCATGGTTTCTGGCGTCCAGGCGCCCAAGAACACCGAGCCCGCATTGCGTACCTTCGGTAGCCACGAACGCGCTTGTTCGACCTGGATGATCAGATGTTCGGGTGCGTACTGATTGCTGAGCTCGAAGGCCTCTTCCAAGGATTCGACATGGAACAGACGTGCGTGCTGAATCGAGGCGCGCAGCGTATTTTCGCGTCCGAGCCGCTGCATCTGAGCCTCGAGCTCGATGTTCACTGCATCGAGTAACTCGCGCGACGTGGAAACCAGAATCGCTTGCGCGTCGGCGCTGTGCTCGGCCTGTGCGAGCAAGTCCGCTGCGGCGAAGCTCGGGTTGGCGCTGGCGTCGGCGATGACGAGTACTTCGGACGGTCCCGCAGGCAGGTCGAGCGCTGCACCCTCGGGATCGTTGGCCACGAGAATCTTGGCCGCCGTGACCCATGCGCTGCCGGGACCGAACACTTTGTCGACTTTGGGGATCGACTCGGTTCCGTAGGCCATCGCGGCAATGGCCTGTGCGCCGCCGATTTTGAAGACGCGATCGATTCCGCAAAGTTTGGCGGTCACGAGGATCGTCGGATCGGCGCGGCCATCTTTGCGCGGCGGCGAGCAGATCACGGTCGTCGGACAACCCGCAATCTTCGCCGGCACCGCAAGCATGATGGCGGTCGACGGCAGGGGCGCGACGCCGGCAGGCACGTAAAGGCCGACCGCGTCGATGGCGCGGTAGTGACGCTCGCACACCACGCCGGGCGAAGTTTCCACGACGATCGGTGCGCTCTGTTGCGCTTCGTGAAAGCGCCGCACGTTGGAAATCGCACGTTCGAGCGCACGAATTTGCTCGGCACTCAGTGTTTTCTCGGCTGCGGCGAACTCATCTGCGGAGACGGCGAGCGAATCGAGTGCGACACCGTCGAACTTTTGTGTCAGCTCGAACAGTGCCGCATCGCCGCGCGCTCTGACGTCGGCGATCGTCGCACGCACAGCGCGTTCGATCTCAGCCGCCGCCGCATGAACCGGACGCCGCAAAGCATCGCGACGTTCGGAAGGCGAGAGGCGGGACCATTCCAGGATGGGTTGCGGCATGATCGATTACGCCAACATCTTTTCGACGGGGAGCACGAGAATCGCGCTCGCGCCGGCTGCTTTGAGACTCTCGAGCGTTTCCCAGAACACATTCTCGCGGCAGACGGCATGTACGGCCACTTTGTCGCTCGAGCCATCAAGCGGCACGACGGTCGGCGCTTCGCTGCCCGGGAGCAATTGCTTGATCTCTGCGAGCTTGGAACGCGGCGCGTGCAGCATGATGTACTTGCTTTCCTTCACTTGCTGTACGCCGTCGATGCGCAGCCGAATGCGACGGATCCATTCCTGTTTCTCCGGAGAAACAGGCACAGGCGTGCTGATGATTGCGGCCTGACTCTCGAGAATGGTTTCGGCCTCCCAGAGGTGATTGGCCAACAGCGTCGAGCCGGTCGATACGAGGTCGCAAATGAAATCGGCACGGCCGAGCCGCGGCGCGATTTCCACGGCGCCGGAGAGCGTCACGATCTCCGCTTGAACATCGTTCTCGCGCAAGAAGCGGGCGAGGATGTTCGGATACGTCGTCGCGATGCGCTTGCCGCGCAGCGAGCTGACACCTTTGTATTCGGTGCCGTCGGGCACGGCGATCGACAGTCGGCACTTGCCGAAATCGAGCAGCATGAGCTGCTCGAACAGCGGGCTGATGCCCTTGGCCTGAAATGCCAGACGCTTTTCCTCGATGACGTTCAGACCGACGATGCCTAGGTCGCACACGTCCTGTTGCACGAGATCCGGAATGTCGTCGTCGCGGACGAGCAGGATGTCGAGCGGCATGTTCTCGCCGTAGCACATGAGCTGATCCTTGCCGCGGCTGTATTTCAGGCCGCAACGGACCAACAGGTCGAGCGAGTTCTCGGTCAGGCGCCCGGATTTCTGGAGAGCGATTTTCAAACGATTGGCTTTGTCCATGAGTGTCATCCGGCGCGCTGCTCTTTCAGCCGTTCGGCCGCGAGCACGTAACCGCCATTGCCGTTGGTGAGATAGCGGGCGACGCGTCCGATCGTGGTCACGCTCACGCCCGTCTGTTTGTGGATCTCGCGATAGGGCACACCTTCGCGTAACAAACCGACCACGGCCCAACGGTCGGCCAGCGCCTGCAGTTCGGCCGGCGTGCACAGGTCGCGGAAGAACGCGCGGCATTCCTCGACGGTCTTCAGCGTCAGGATTGCGGCGAACAAAGCACGTTCGGCCAGCGCCTCTTGGCGCGGCGTCAAGACCTTGTGTGCTTTCATGGTGCGGTGGCGAAACGATCCGAAAGGGGAGACTTCGGGCGGGCCCGTAGTCTGAGCTTGTATCAATGTATTAGCACGCTATTACATTGGAACGCATTGTGTCAATGAGGCTTTCGACGAACTCTTCGTCCGCGACGCAGCCTTGACGCCTCATGGAGGGGACCCCTAGACTTCCGACGCTCATCGAGACCGGCTGAGGGACAGGCCCTTTGAAGCCGGGGCAACCGTCGAAACTCACCATTTCGAAAAGGTGCCAACTCCTGCGGCATCGATCTGGAGATCGACCGACAGATGAGTTGCCGTGGACAGCGCTGGGACGCTGTTGGTTCGGCGACCTGCCACTGCGGGTTCTCCGTAGGGTTTCACCGATGTGCGAGACCGGTTCGACCGTGGCAACGGCGAACAGAGACGGAGAACGATCACGATGTTGTTCACCACGACGAGCGCGCGCGCGCCGGATGATGCCGTTTCTTCGGCAGCCTCGCCCGTGCGGGAAGGCATTCTCGCCATTCCCGGAACCTTTCGCCTGCATTTCGGCGGCCAGCTCGAGAACGTTCAGGTTGCCTGGCGGCTCGTCGGTGGTAAAGGACCGGTGATTGCGGCGCTGGGTGGGATCTCCGCGGGACGTTATGTCACCGGCTCCGAGCCGAAAGGATGGTGGTCGGACATCGTCGGACCGGGGGCGGCCCTGGACACGAATCGGTTCCAAGTGCTCGGCTTTGATTACCTGGGCGGGAGCGGAGAGACAACCGGGCCGCATCGCGGCCAAACGGATTTCCCTTCGATCAGCGCGTTCGATCAGGTGCTCGTGTTGCGTTCGCTGCTCGATCATCTCGGCATCGAGAAGCTCGCGGCGATCGTCGGCGCATCGTATGGCGCCATGGTGGCACTTGCGTTCGGTCAGCGCGAACCCGAGCGCGTGGAGCAGCTCATCGCCATCAGCGGTGCTGACCGCGCACATCCGATGTCGACGGCTTGGCGCAGCGTTCAACGTGCGGTGGTCCGGTATGCGATCTCCAAAGGCGAGGGGGCGGAAGGACTGCGACTCGCACGAGCATTGGCGATGGCGACGTATCGCAGCCCGCAGGAATTCGCCGCTCGATTCAACGGCCCGCCGCAGCAGGTCGATGGTCGCTTTCAGTTCCCGGTGGAGAGTTATCTGCTGGCGCGCGGCGATGCGTACGCGTCCACGTACATTCCGGAAGCGTTCGTCTGCTTGAGCGAGTCCATCGATTTGCACCAAGTCGATGCAACTCAGATCCGTGTGCCGACAACCTTGGTAGCGGTACGTGAAGATCAGCTGGTGCCGCTCGCGGATATGCAGTCGCTTGCGCAACGCTTGCCTGGGCCGGTCAAGCTGGTCGAGCTATCCTCGCTGTACGGTCACGATGCCTTCTTGAAAGAAGCCGAGGCCTTGAAAACCATCTTTCGCGCCGCGCTCGAGGAGGACCGGTGAAGAAGCGCAAGTCGGCGGCGACGGCCGCTGTGCGTGCTGCTGTGGAATCGGATACGCAGCATGGGGCGGTGATTCCGCCGATCTATCTGAGTTCGACTTACGCTTTCAGCAGCTTCGGCGTCAAAGGCGCATACGACTACACACGATCCGGCAACCCGACGCGCGATGCGCTCGCGGCCGCAATAGCAGAGCTCGAAGGCGGTGCGGGTGCCGTTGCCACTGCCAGCGGAATGGCGGCCGTGACGCTCGTCACTCAACTGTTGAATCCGGGCGATCTACTCGTCGCACCTCACGACTGTTACGGCGGCACGTATCGGTTGTTCGATGCGCTCGCCAAGCGCGGCTGCGTGCGTGTGGAGTTTGTCGATCAGACGGACTTGGCTGCGGTCGATGGGGCGATCGCGAAACAACCCAAGCTCGTCTGGGTCGAGACCCCTAGCAATCCGTTGCTGAGGATCGTCGATATTCAGGCCATTGCCGAACGGGCGCACGCGAGCGGCGCACTACTACTCGTCGACAACACGTTCCTGTCGCCCGTGTGGCAACAACCGTTCGCGCTCGGTGCCGATCTCGTCCTGCACTCCACGACGAAATATTTGAACGGCCACAGCGACGTGGTAGGCGGTGCAGTGGTGGCGAGAACGCCGGAACTCCACGAGCAGCTCGTCTGGTGGGCGAACTGTATCGGCGTTACAGGCGCGCCGTTCGACAGCTACCTCATGCTGCGCGGCTTACGCACCCTGTTTGCCCGATTGCGCTCGCATGGGGAGAACGCGGAGCGCATTGCTCGAATGCTGGCGGAACATCCGGCGGTCGAGCGCGTGTATTTCCCAGGCCTGCCGACACATCCTCAACATGACATCGCACGGCGCCAGCAGAGCGGCTTCGGCGCAATGGTGAGCTTCGAGCTGAAAGGCGGCCTCGAGCAGGTGCAGGCATTTCTGTCCGGGCTGACGTGCTTTTCGCTTGCGGAATCGTTGGGCGGCGTGGAAAGCCTGGTCGCGCATCCCGCCAGCATGACGCATGCCGGAATGAGCGCGAGCGCGCGCGAGCGCGCAGGGATTCGCGACACGCTGCTACGGCTGTCCGTCGGCATCGAAGCGATCGACGACTTGCTGGAAGACCTGCAGAGCGGGTTAGCGCGCGCGGCAAGCGTTCGCGCATAGCGTTTCATCGCGTTTCCGAACGACCAAGTACTGTTCGCTCACCCCATTCGTGTGGGACACTGCGTCTGTTGTCCCATTGATCAGCACACGATTCGAATCGATGAAAACACAAGTTACCGAGCTCCTGGGGATCAAATATCCGATCGTACAAGGCGGCATGCAGTGGGTGGGAACCGCCGAGCTGGCATCCGCCGTTTCGAATGCAGGCGGGTTGGGCATTTTGACTGCGCTCACGCAGCCCACGCCCGACGATCTGCGCAAGGAAATCGAGCGGTGCCGCAGCATGACGTCGAAGCCATTCGGCGTGAACCTGACCATCCTTCCGGCCATCACACCGCCGCCGTATGCCGAATACGTTCAGGCCATCATCGATAGCGGTGTGAAGATCGTCGAAACGGCCGGCAACAGTCCGCGCGATTTCATCGGCAAGTTCAAGGAACACGGAATCAAGGTCATTCACAAGTGCACGGCCGTTCGACACGCGCTGTCTGCGGAGCGCCATGGCGTCGATATCGTCAGCATCGACGGCTTCGAGTGCGCCGGACATCCCGGCGAAGACGACGTGACGAACCTGGTGTTGATTCCGGCGGCGGTGCAGGCGCTCAAGATTCCGGTGATCGCCTCGGGTGGTATTGCCGACGGCCGGGGAATGGCTGCCGCGCTCGCCTTGGGCGCGCAAGGCATCAACATGGGTACGCGGTTCATGTGCACGAAGGAAGCGCCGGTGCACGAGAACATCAAGCAAGCGCTCGTGAACGCCACCGAGCGCGATACGAATTTGATGTTCAGGACCATGCACAACACAGCCCGTGTCTTCAAGAACAAGATCTCGGACGAAGTCGTAGCACGGGAGAAGCAAGGTGCGAAGTTCGAGGAAATCCGTCACCTCGTCGCCGGCGCACGCGGCAAAGTGGCGCTGAAAGAAGGCAAGGTGGACGACGGCGTCGTCAGCGCCGGCATGGTCATCGGGCTGATCAAGGACATTCCGACCTGCGCCGAGCTCATCGAGCGCATCGTGGCCGAGTGTCAGCAGCACCTACGCAAGGCATTGGCCCTGTTCGACGCCTGATCGGGATCCCTTCGTGTCTTACGAGACCATCCGTTACGACATCGCCGACGGACTGCTCACGATTACTCTGAATCGTCCCGAGCAGCTCAATGCCTTCACTCCAAGGATGGCCGACGAGCTGATCGACGCATTCAGGCGTGCCAGCGCAGACGACGCGGTTCGTGCGGTCATCGTGACGGGCGAAGGCAAGGCCTTTTGTGCCGGGATGGATTTGTCGGTGCCGGGAAACGTCTTCGGCCTCGACGAGTCGCAGCGTCCGTCGTTGCAGGACATGTACGAGCGGCTCGATGATCCGGCCATCGTGCGCGGCGTGCGCGACACGGGCGGCCGCGTCGTATTGAGCATTTTCGAATGCACGAAACCGGTGATCGCGGCGATCAACGGTGCCGCGGTCGGCGTAGGTGCAACGATGACCTTGCCGATGGACATCCGCATCGCTTCCAGCAAAGCGCGCATCGGTTTCGTGTTCGGGAAGATCGGCATTGTTCCGGAAGCATGTTCATCCTGGTTCCTGCCCCGTATCGTGGGCATGTCGCAGGCGCTCGAATGGGTGTATTCGGCAGACTTGTTCGATGCGGAGGAGGCCCAACGCGGCGGACTCGTCAAAGCCGTGGTCGAACCGGATCGACTGATGGAGGAAGCGCGCCGAATCGCACAGCGCTTCGTCGCAAACCGATCGCCGGTCGCCGTCGCTCTGGCTCGGCAGATGCTGTACCGGAATTCCGCGCAACCGCATCCGCTCGAGGCGCATCGCATCGATTCGCTCGCGATGTTTTATACGAGCATCGGCGACGGCAAAGAGGGCGTAGCGTCGTTTCTCGAGAAGAGAGCACCCGAGTTTCGTGCGCGAGTGTCGCGCGACATGCCGCCGTTCTATGCGCAGTGGATCGAAGCGGCGACGAAACGAAACACGTGAGCAAAAAAAGAGGCCGACTCAATGAGTCGGCCTGGTGTGGCAACTTAGAACCGCGGTCGTGGCGATATCGGGAGCACCGATACCGACCTTGGGGACTAACCCGACACGAGTCCTGTTTCCACCAAAGACACCTCGACCATAGTGGTCGAGACATGGAGATTTGCCCGAAGGCGGAAGCAACGAAGAAGAAAGAATCCCGTCGCGGAGCAAATCATAACCGCGTTCCCGGGGTTTTGGTGAAAATCTTTAGGCGGATTTAACCCAGTGGGAAATCCGCCTAAAATCAGATACTTACGCCGTTAACGTAAGATATTTCCGATTACAGCGTCGCCCGCTTGACGGGTCGTTGCCTGATTCTGTGTAGCAGAAAGATCAGCGGTCAGCACGCCGTCCGAGATAGCTTGAGCCACTGCATTTTCAACGACTTGCGCCTCGGCGGACAGGTCGAGCGAGTGGCGCAGGAGCATGGCGGCGCTCAGGATGGTGCCGTAGGGGTTGGCGATCCCGCGGCCCGCAATGTCGGGGGCGGAGCCGTGGATGGGCTCGTACAGACCGCGTTTCCCGGCCCCTAGGGAAGCCGAAGGCAGCAGTCCGAGGGAGCCGGACAGAATGGACGCCTCGTCCGTCAGAATGTCTCCGAACATGTTCTCGGTCAGCAGCACGTCGAAGCTGGACGGCTTCTTGATGAGATGCATCGCTGCCGCGTCGACGAGCAAGTGCTCGAGCGCGATCTCGGGAAATTCGGTGCGCATGACTTCGCTGACCGTCGATCGCCACAGGCGAGACGTTTCGAGCACATTGGCCTTGTCGATCGACACGACCGATTTGCGGCGGTCGCGTGCAAGTTTCCCGGCAATGCGCGCCACGCGCTTGATTTCCTCGACCGTGTAGGTGCACACGTCGGTCGCCGAGGTCTCGGTTCGGGTTTTTTCGCCGAAATAGATTCCGCCCGTCAGCTCGCGGACCACCATGATGTCCGTGCCCTTGAGCACCTCTGCCTTGACGGGCGAAGCGTCGAGCAGGGCGGGGTGCAGCGAAACCGGACGAAGATTGGCGAACAATCCGAGCGCTTTGCGGATCGCGAGCAATCCTTGTTCCGGACGCGCTTTCGCATTGGGATCCGACCATTTCGGACCGCCGACCGCGCCCAGCAACACGGCGTCTGAGCTCGTGCAAGCGGCAAGCGTGGCGTCGGGCAATGCGCTTCCCGTCGCATCGATCGCCGCGCCGCCGATCAAGTGTGTCTCGAACTCGAACTCATGGCCGAATTTCTGTGCCACGGCCTCGAGCACGCGCACGGCTTCCTGAGTCACTTCAGGGCCGATGCCATCGCCAGGAAGAACGACGATCTTCGCTTTGATACCGCTCATAGTGTTTTTCTTAGGCTGTAGGCTTGAGGCTATAGGCTGGAGGTAAAGCGCGCCGCGTCTTGCGCGGCGACACTTTAAGGCTGAGCGATGCAAAAAGCGCGCGAACGCGCGCTCTTCGCTACAGCCTACAGTCTACAGCCTATAGTCTCTAATGCGTTTGCTCGTATCGCGCAATCGCTTCCGATTGCTTCAACAGGAAACCAAGCTCATCGATGCCGTTCAGCAGGCAATAGCGCGCGAATGCCTCGATCGGGAACGTGACGCTGACACCCGTCGGCAGTTCCACCGCAGTGCGCTCCAGGTCGATGCGAACCTGCGCACCGGGATTGTCGAGTAACCAGCGGTGCGTGGTCTCGTCGATGACGATTGGCAACAGACCGTTCTTCAACGCATTGTTACGGAAGATGTCGGCGATCTCAGTGCTGATGACGGCTTTGAAGCCAAAGTCGAGCAGGGCCCACGGTGCGTGTTCGCGTGACGAGCCGCAGCCGAAATTGCGTCCGGCGACGAGAATTTCGCAGCCCCGCGCTTCCGGTTTGTTCAGGATGAAATCTGCGCGGGGTGCTCCCGAGGCGTCGTATCGCCAGTCGGCGAAGGCTTGTTTGCCGAGCCCTTCTTTCGTCGTGGTGGTGAGGAAGCGGGCAGGGATGATCTGATCGGTGTCGATGTTCGTGTACGGCAGAACGACGGTACGCGACTCGATGATGCGGATCGGTTGCATGGTTCGGGACTCAGCGACGAATGGCTATGCCGCAAGGAACTCGCGAGGATCGGTGATCTTGCCCGTGATCGCAGCCGCAGCGGCTGTGGCAGGACTCGCGAGCAGTGTCCGCGCGCCAGTACCTTGTCGGCCTTCGAAGTTGCGATTGCTCGTGCTGACCGAGTAGTGGCCCTTCTCGACGACATCGCCATTCATGCCGATACACATCGAGCAGCCCGACTCGCGCCACTCGGCGCCTGCGTCCTGGAAGATTTTCGCCAGACCGCGCGCTTCGGCTTCGCGTTTGACTTGCTGCGACCCCGGAACGACGAGAACGCGAACACCGGGCGCAACCTTGCGGCCTTTCATGACCCGCGCGGCCAATTCCAAATCGGACAGCCGTGCATTCGTGCAGCTGCCGACGAACACCACTTGAATCGGCTTGCCGAGCAGCCGGTCGCCGCCGTTGAGACCCATGTACGCAAGCGCCTTGGCGTGAATCGCATCGTCCGGCCGATCGGGCACGGTACCCGTGATCGGAATGACCATACCGGGATTCGTTCCGTACGTGATCATCGGCTCGATGGCATCGGCGTCCAGGCTGATGCTGCGATCGAACTGCGCACCCGGATCGCTCTTGAGCGTGCGCCAGTCTTCCACTGCGCGTTCCCACGCTTCGCCCTGCGGCGCGAAGCGGCGGCCTTTGAGATACGCAAACGTCGTTTCATCCGGCGCGATCATGCCTGCACGCGCGCCGCCTTCGATCGACATGTTGCAGACCGTCATGCGCTCTTCCATCGACAGCGCTTCGATTGCGCTGCCGCGATATTCGATGACGTGGCCGGTGCCGCCCGAGACGCCGATCTTCCCGATGATTGCGAGAATCAGATCCTTAGCTGTCACGCCCGGCTTGAGCCGACCGCTCACTTCGATGCCGAGCGTCTTGGGTCGACGTTGCAGGAGGCATTGGGTTGCAAGCACGTGCCCGACTTCGGTCGTACCGATGCCGAACGCCAGCGCGCCGAACGCGCCGTGAGTTGCCGTGTGGCTGTCGCCGCAGACGATCGTCTTGCCGGGTTGCGTCGCGCCGAGCTCGGGCCCGATCACGTGCACGATGCCGCGCTGGTCACTGTCGAGGCCCAGGAGCTCGATGCCGAACTCGCGGCAGTTCTGTTCGAGCTGCTTCACTTGGCGTGCAGCCGATTCCACCTTGATCGGCACGCGGCCGAACACCTCGTCCGGATCGGTCGGCGTCGAGTGATCCATGGTCGCGAGCGTACGGTCCTTACGGCGGACCTTTAGGCCCATGGATCGCAACAAGGAAAACGCCTGCGGCGACGTCACCTCGTGCACGAGGTGGAGGTCGATGTACAGCACAGCGGGCGTGTCGGGCGTTTCGGGGACGACTTCGTGCCGTTCCCAAACCTTTTCGAACAGTGTCTTTGCGTTCATCGATGCCTAAATGGAGCGCGTGTCCCTGCGAGTATGCCGCGCAAGAGTGTTAAGTAGCTTGACGAATCGTCACTGAGCCATCGTTGTTGTAGATGCGTGCTCGTGCGCCGATTCGGCCGTCAGGCGCCGACTGCGGTCGCACCTAGTACATCGCATGGCTCGAGCCAACCCCATTTGTCCGGGGTTTTGCCCGTAAACAAGCCGAAGAACGCTGCTTGCAGCGCCTCGGTGATCGGTCCGCGCTTGCCGGAGCCGATCGTGACGCGATCCACTGAACGTACGGGAGTGATTTCCGCCGCGGTGCCCGTCAAGAAAATTTCGTCGGCCAGGTACAGCATCTCGCGCGGAATCGTCTGCTCGCGAACCTCGAAGCCATGTGCACGCGCGAGCGTGATGACGGTGTCGCGGGTGATGCCCTGCAGGATCGAATTGGCCAGGGCAGGGGTGTAGATGATGCCGTCGCGGATCAGGAACAAGTTCTCGCCCGCGCCTTCGCTGACGCTGCCGTCGACGCCGAGGCCGATGCCTTCGGCAAATCCGAGGCGCTTTGCTTCCATGCTGATCAATTGGCTCGAGAGGTAATTGCCCGCAGCTTTACCAAGTGCCGGAATCGTGTTCGGCGCCAAGCGCTGCCACGACGACACGCATACGTCGATGCCGTTCTCCAGGCCTTCGGCACCCAGGTACGCGCCCCATTCGAATGCCGCGACCACGGTCTCGACCGGCGGCGGAGTTTTCGGGGCAACGCCGATTTCCCCGTAACCGCGGAACGCGAAAGGACGAATGTACGCGCCCTTGTTGAGGCCGTTCGCGACGATGATCTCCTTGCAAGCTGCGTTGATTTGTTCGGGCGTGTAGGGAATCTCGATCCGATAGATCTTTGCCGAGTCGAACAGCCGGCGGGTGTGGTCTCGCAACCGGAAAATGACGGGGCCGTTCGGCGTCGCGTAAGCGCGCTCGCCTTCGAATACCGTCGAGCCGTAATGGAGCGCGTGGGCGAGGACGTGAACGGTCGCTTTTTCCCACGGAACGAGCTTGCCGTTGTACCAGATGTGCTTTGCCGCAGTGATGGGCATGACCTTTGCTCCTGTCGGGACTGCTCGTCGGCTCAAATGGCGGGAATCTTCGGACGATCGAGCACGCGACGCTCGACACCCGCGCGTTCGGCCGTAGCCCGAGTCGACTCGATTCGATTGATGACTTCCAAGTAGGCGTGCGCGGCCGCTTCAACGATGTTGGTGCTCACGCCGACGCCGCGATAACTACGGCCGTTGTGCTCGACGGTGAGCAGCGCCTCGCCTTGTGCGTCTTCGCCGACGGAAACGCTGTGGACTTCGAACTTGCGTACGGCAACGTGCGTGCCGGTGGCTGCGTCGATGGCTTTGACGACGGCATCCACGGGTCCCTGCGCGCTCATGGTCTGCACGACTTCGCGTCCGCTCGAATGCGCAAGTTTGAGCGTGACCGTCGCGCCGTCCGAAGAATCGGTTTGGATTTGCAGCTCGCGCAGCGACCAAGGACCTTCGGCACCGGATTCGGCGCGCATGACCAATGCTTCGATATCGCCGTCGAACAGCTCTTTCTTGCGATCCGCGAGTGCCTTGAATTCTTCGAACAGACGATTGAGCTCGGCTTCGTCCACATCGAATCCAAGCTCTTTGACCCGTTCGCGGAATGCGTGGCGACCGCTGTGCTTGCCGAGCACCAGATTCGTGCGCGAGAGGCCGACGTCTTGCGGTCGCATGATCTCGTAAGTGGAGGCATGGCGCAGCATGCCGTGCTGATGGATGCCCGATTCGTGCGCAAAGGCGTTCTCGCCGACGATCGCCTTGTTACGGGGAATCGGCATGCCGGTGATCTGCGAGACGAGCCGGCACGTCGGGTACAGGCGCGTCGTGTTGATGTTGGTCGTCAAGCCGAAGAAGTTCTCGCGCGTCTTGAGCGCCATCGCCACTTCTTCGAGCGAACAGTTACCCGCGCGCTCGCCGATACCGTTGATCGTGCATTCGACCTGGCGCGCGCCGGCGCGGACGGCGGCGAGACTGTTGGCGACCGCCATCCCCAGATCGTCGTGGCAATGCACCGACAGCGTGACTTTGTCGATGCCGCGAACGTTCTTCTTGAGGTAGGTGAAGACTTCGTGGAACTCTTGCGGGACCGTGTAGCCGACGGTGTCGGGGATGTTCACGGTCGTCGCACCGGCTTCCACGACAGCCTCGACGACTTCGGCGAGGAACTCGAGCTCGGTGCGCGAGGCGTCCTCGGGCGAGAACTCGATGTCGTCGCACAGGCTCCGCGCGAACTTCACGCCTTCGACGGCGGTGCGAATGATCTCGTCCTTCGCCATGTTGAGCTTGTATTGGCGATGGATCGCGCTCGTCGCGAGAAAGACGTGAATGCGCGGCTTGGCGGCGTCCTTGAGCGCCTTCCAGGCTTGTTCGATGTCCTCGCGATTGCAGCGCGCAAGGCCCGCAATGATCGGGCCTTGAACCTCCCTGGCAATCGCATTGACGGACTCCCAATCGCCCCGCGAGGCGATCGGGAAGCCCGCTTCGATGATGTCCACTCCCAGCTCGGCCAGCGCCTTGGCGACACGCAGCTTCTCCGGCTGCGTCATGCTGCAACCGGGCGCTTGTTCGCCGTCGCGCAGCGTGGTGTCGAAGATCAGAACGCGGTTCGGGTCTGGGGTGGCCATCGTGGTTCCTTCGAATCGATTATGCCCGTTCTTCCTGGAGCCAAGGCATGCGCGCACGCAGCTTCGCGCCGACCTTCTCGATCTTGTGCCGCAGATCCTTGTTCAGGAGCTGCTGGTACTTCTTGCGGCCGCGGCGGTTTTCGGCCATCCACTGACGGGCAAACTTGCCGCTCTGAATCTCTTTCAGAATCTTGCGCATCTCGCGCTTGGTCGCAGCATTCACGACGCGCGGACCGCGCGTGAGGTCGCCGTACTTCGCGGTCTCCGAGATGAACTGATGCATCTTCGCGAGTCCGCCTTCGTGCAGCAGGTCCACGATCAACTTCAGCTCGTGCAAGCACTCGTAGTAGGCGACCTCGGGCTGATAGCCGGCCTCGACGAGCGTCTCGAAGCCCTTGACGACCAGCTCCGTCGCGCCGCCGCAAAGCACGGCCTGTTCGCCGAACAGATCGGTTTCCGTCTCCTCGGCAAATGTCGTCGTCAACACGCCGCCGCGCGTAGCGCCGATGCCATCGGCATAGGCAAGCGCCTTGTCCTTCGCCTTACGCGTGGGGTTCTGATAAATCGCCATGAGGGCAGGGACGCCGCGGCCTTGTTGGTACTGACGACGCACCAGTCCGCCCGGGCCCTTCGGTGCGATCAGCACGACATCGAGATCCTTGCGCGGCTTGATCTGGCCGAAGTGAACGTTGAAGCCGTGCGCAAACAGGAGCGTCGCGCCTTCCTTGATGTTGCCGATGACCTGCTTGTACAGATCCTTTTGCGTGAGGTCCGGCGTGAGCATCGCGATGAGCTCGGCACCTTTCACTGCCTCGGCCGGCTCGGCGACCTTCAAGCCGTCCTTCTTCGCCTTGGCCCAGCTCTCGCCGTTCTTGCGCACACCGACGATGACGTCATACCCGCTGTCTTTCAGATTCAATGCATGGGCACGACCTTGGCTGCCGTAGCCGAGGATGGCGATGCGTGCTCCCTTCAGGGCCTTCTTGTTGACGTCCTTCTGCGAATAGATCTGCATGTGCGCTCCTAACGCGTTCTGAAAATGAAAGAACCCCGCCTCGGGCTTGCCGCTGCGGGGTTCGCGTATCTTCGACTCGTTGCCTTGCCCGACGTATCAGACGCCGATCCCGCACCCGCGTATTGCATTCAGGTCAGCGAGCCATACGCGCCCACTCGCAACGCGATCGGCACGTACTGCAACGGCAACGAACATCGATGGGATAGCGAGATGGTCTGAAAAATCAGACAGATACCAACATACGGTCCGGAATCTTGTCAACCCCTGAACGCTGTGCGAGCCGTGACGGATCATGACGCCTGCATCGCCGGATGCGACGCAGATCGCCATTTGCGACATGCATCGAGACGTGCGGCGCGATACGCTGCACGCGCCGCGACTGCGGCGACCGCACCAGCCTACGAATCCAAGCCATGTTGTTCACCGACCCGAACGTCGATTCGACGCCGATCTATTTCGTTTACGAAGATGACCTGGACGGTTGGCTCGCAGAGCAAGACGCTCCGACACGCAACTGGGCTGCGGCGACTGCATTCAAGGGGGAACGCAACCGACTGCTACTCGTGCCCGATTCTCTCGGGCAGGTGCGATGCGTCCTACTGGGCCTAGGAAAGCGTGGGCGCGACGAGATTTCGTGCTGGACGACGGCGGGATTGCCGGATCGCTTGCCTGAGGGGCGCTACCACCTTGCGAGCGAAGTTCCGGACGGATCTGCATCGCAGCTCGGTTTCGGCTGGCTCTACGGTCAGTACCGGTTCGAGCGGTACCGGCCATCGGTGTCGGCGCGTAATGTGGCTCTGCGGCTGCCCGACGGGGCGGATTGGCACGAGATCGAACGACTGAATGCGGCTTCGCGCCTGGCGCGCGACCTGATCAATACGCCCGCGAGCGACATGACGCCCGAAGCGCTAGGGGATGCAGCCATCGAGGTGGCTCGTCGATTCGGCAGCCGACATCGCCAAGTCGTCGGCGCCGAGTTGTTGAACGAGCGTCTGCCGGCAATTCACGCCGTGGGCCGAGCGAGCGCTGTTGCTCCGCGTCTGATCGACATCGAGTGGGGCGATCCGTCGCACCCCAAGGTCACGCTGGTGGGAAAGGGCGTGTGCTTCGATACCGGCGGTCTCGACATCAAACCGGCTTCGTCGATGCTGCTCATGAAAAAGGACATGGGCGGTGCGGCGATCGCATTGGCGCTGGCGCAAGCCATCATGGATGCGAAGCTTCCGGTCCGCCTGCGTTTGCTGATTGCAGCGGTGGAGAACGCGATCTCGGGTAACGCCATGCGTCCGGGCGACATTCTCTCGACCCGCAAGGGGCTCACGGTCGAGGTCGGTAACACGGATGCCGAGGGCCGCTTGATCTTGTGCGATGCGCTGGCGCTGGCCGACGAGGAGAAGCCCGATCTCTTGCTCGACTTTGCGACGCTCACGGGTGCGGCACGCGTCGCCCTCGGTCCCGAGCTCCCGGCAGTCTTCGGCAGCGATCAAACGGTTGCAACCGAGATCGTGGCGAGCGGACAGGCGCAATCCGATCCGCTTTGGCAGCTTCCGCTTTGGATACCTTACGACGACGAGCTCGGGAGCAAGGTCGCCGATCTGAACAACGTGTCGACATCTGGGTTTGCCGGCTCGATCATCGCCGCGTTGTTCTTACGACGCTTCGTGAACGATGCGCGCGCCTGGGTCCATTTCGATCTATACGCCTGGAACGGCAAGGATCGGCCGGGCCGTCCGGTCGGCGCCGAGCCGCAATGTTTGCGCGCCGTGTACGCATACTTGAAAGCCCGTTTCGGCCGCTAATGTACGCACTGCCTTTCGCAAGCGGCGCATCCTATGTCGCCTGAGGGGCGCGCTCGCGCCGAAACGAGCGCAGTCGACATCAGCGCGCGCGATCTCGTCTTGCTGATCGCGATCAACCTCATTTGGGGCTTCAATCTAATCGCCTCGAAAGTCGGCGTCGCGCAGCTCCCGCCAGTGTTCTTCACGGCATTGCGCTTCGGCTTGCTCGGTCTGCTGCTCTTGCCGTTTCTGCGCGTGCACCGCGGGCAGATGGGCAATCTCCTAGGCGCGGCGGTATTTACCGGGCCGCTCGCGTTCGCGCTGTTGTTCATCGGGGTGTTCCTGGTGCATGACGCGTCGATGGTCGCGATTGCCACGCAGATGGGCGTTCCGTTCTCGACGCTGCTGTCGGTCTGGCTGCTCGGTGAAACGATTCGCTGGCGTCGACGTCTCGGCATTGCCCTAGCTTTCGGCGGAATCGTCGTCATCGGATTCGATCCGCGCGCGTTCGCCTACTGGGACGGTCTCGCGCTCGTCGTGCTGTCCTGTTTCGTCAGCTCGCTTGGCTTGATTTTCGTCAAACGATTGCACGACATTCGCCCGCTCGAGCTGCAAGCGTGGATCGGCGTCGTCGGTGGGCCGACGTTGTTGCTGTTCAGCCTCGCGACCGAGACCAATCAGCTTCAGGCGGTCGTGACCGCGGATTGGCGTGCGTGGGCGGCCTTGGGCTTCACGACCGTCATGTCCAGTCTCGTTGCCCACACCGGCTGGTACTACTTGATCAGCCGCTATCCCGTCACGAGCCTGTCGCCGCTCACGTTGCTGTCGCCGTTGTTTGGTGTGCTGTTCGGCGTCACGCTGCTGAACGATCAGCTCACGTGGAGGATGCTGCTTGGCGGAGCGATCACGCTCGTCGGCGTCTTCATCGTTTTGATGCGCGAGAAGCGGCTGATCGACACGGGAACCTAGCCCCGGTGGACGCACACCGGGCACGCGTGTAAAAAGCGCGTTTCTTGTAACTCATAAGACTCTCAGTCCAGTCCCATGGCCAACACGAAGACCGCCAAGCCGAATCCGCGTCGTTACTCGAGTGAAATCGTCGACGGGCTCGCCCAGGCGCCCAGCCGCGCGATGCTGCGTGCGGTGGGCTACAAGGACGCCGATTTCAAGAAGCCGGCGATCGGCATCGTCTCGACGTGGAGCAACCTCACGCCGTGCAACATGCACATCGACAAACTGGCGAAGGCAGCGGCTGCCGCGGTCGACCGGTCGGGCGGCAAGAGCACGATTTTCGGCACGATCACGGTGTCGGACGGCATTTCGAACGGCACCCCCGGCATGCGCTATTCGCTCGTCTCGCGCGAGGTCATTGCCGATTCGATCGAAACGGTGTCCGGTGCGCAGGGCTTCGACGGCATCGTGGCGTTCGGCGGCTGCGACAAGAACATTCCGGGCTGCATGATTGCGTTGGCGCGCCTGAACCGTCCGTCGATCTTCGTCTACGGCGGCTCGATTCGGATGGGCAAGAAGCGCCGCGACATCATTTCCGTGTTCGAGGCCGTCGGTGCGTACGCGGCAGGGAAGATTTCGGAGGCCCAGCTCAAGGAGATCGAGCGCACGTCGATTCCTGGCCCGGGAAGCTGCGGCGGTATGTACACGGCGAACACGATGGCCTCGGCCATCGAGGCGCTGGGTATGAGCTTGCCGAACAGCTCGGCTCAGGAAGCCGTCTCGAAACAAAAGCTGCAGGACTGCAAGGACGCCGGCAAGGCCGTGCTCAATCTGGTCAAGAAGGGCATCCTGCCTTCGCATATTCTGACCCGCGAGGCGTTCGAGAACGCGATCACGGTCGTCATCGCCCTCGGCGGATCCACGAACGCCGTCCTGCATTTGCTCGCGATCGCGCACGCCGCCAACGTGCCGCTTGAGTTGGATGATTTCACGCGTATCGGCAAGCGAGTTCCGGTGTTGGCCGACCTGCGTCCGAGCGGCAAGTACTCGATGTCCGAGCTCATCAAGATCGGCGGCATTCAGCCGCTCATGAAGATGCTGCTGAACGAGGGACTGCTCCACGGCGATTGTCTGACCGTAACGGGCAAGACGCTCGCGGAGAATTTGAAGCGCGTGAAGCCGTACCCGAAGAACCAGGACATCGTCCATGCGTTCTCGAATCCGATCAAACCGGACAGTCACTTGGTCGTGCTCTACGGCAATCTCGCGCCCGAAGGCGCAGTTGCGAAGATCACCGGAAAGGAAGGTCTGAGCTTCACCGGCCGTGCACGCGTGTTCGACGGCGAAGAGAGGGCGCTGCAGGCGATTCTCGATGGCGTCGTCGGCGAAGGCGATGTGGTCGTCATTCGTATGGAAGGGCCGAAGGGCGGTCCCGGCATGCGCGAGATGCTGAGCCCGACGAGCGCAATCGCAGGTCGCGGACTTGCGGGCAAGGTGGCGTTGATCACCGATGGTCGGTTCTCGGGCGGCAGCCACGGCTTCGTTGTCGGCCACATTGCACCCGAGGCGGCAGTGGGCGGGCCGATCGCGCTCGTCGAAGACGGCGACGAGATCACGATCGATGCCGTTTCGCGCGAGATTCGGCTCAATGTCGATGAGGCGACCCTCAACGCGCGTCGGGCCGCATGGAAGGCGCCCGAACCCTTTGCTCGGCGCGGCGTACTTGCGAAGTACTCGCGCTGCGTCAGCAGCGCATCGCAAGGTGCCGTCACGGACCGCGAATGACGCGAATGGCGCACGGCGCTCGATCAGCGCCGTGTTGCCGTAGGGTCAGTGCGTCTTGTCGTTCGGCAGGATTGACCCTACCGTTCCTCCAGCTCCCGCCGTGATTCATGGTGCATCCGTGACTGAGCCGAAATTCGTCGAACTGGTCGAAGTCGGACCTCGCGATGGTCTCCAGAGCGAGCCGGATGTCATGTCGACCGACTTCAAGATCGAGTTGATCGGCCGGCTCGTGGATGCAGGGCTGCGTCGCATCGAGGTCGCAAGCTTCGTCAATCCGAAGCGAGTGCCGCAGATGGCCGATGCGGAAGCCGTGCTCGCCGGCTTACCAAAACGCGACGACGTCCATTACGTGGGGCTCGTGCTGAACCGCAAAGGTTTCGATCGTGCGCTGGCGGCCGGATGCGGCGAGATCGGCATGGTGACCGCTGCGACGGACAGTTTCGGCCGACGCAATCAGGGCGCGACCATTGAGGAGACGATCGCTGCGTGGGAAGAGATTGCGCCGCTTGCGCATGCAGCAGGCATTCGCGCGCAGGTCACCATCTCGGTCGCTTTCGGCTGTCCCTACGAGGGGGAGGTTCCGCAGGAACGCGTCGTTGACATTGCAAAACGCCTAGCCCGGTCGAATCCGCTCGAGATTGCAATCGCCGACACGATCGGCGTGGCCGTCCCAACGCAGGTGACGAGCTTGATCGAACGCCTGAAACAGGCCATTCCTGGGATTCCGTTGCGTTGCCATTTCCACAACACGCGCAACACGGCCGTCGCCAATGCTTACGCAGCAGTGCTCGCCGGCGTCCGAACGCTGGATTCGAGCGTGGGCGGCATCGGCGGGTGTCCGTTCGCCCCGAACGCCACCGGCAATGTGGCGACCGAGGATTTGCTTTACATGTTGTCGCGCGCGGGATTCGACACGGGCGTGGACCTGGAAAAGCTCATTGAGGCAGCGCATTGGTTGCAGCAGCAACGGGGTCGCCCAGTGCCGAGCATGGTTTCGAAAGCGGGGGGATTCCCGAAGCCGGCTGTGTCGGCGGCCTGAACGACTTCTTGCAGGTTTGTCGGACAATCCGGCCGCTGTCAGAGCTGTCCCACAGTCGCCCTGCGCGTATACACTTGCGGCCCTCGGGGCTTCGGCCCTCTACAAAATTCCGAAGGGTTCGCTATGGCCAAGGCAGTTGACAAGGCATACCAAACTGTTCGCGAACGAATCATTCGCGGCGTGTATCCCGCCGCATCGCGCATCACGGAGCAGGAGGTCGCGGCAGCGGCCGGGGTGAGCAGGACGCCTGTACGGGAGGCATTGCGCAGGCTGCACGCCGAAGGCTTGCTCGAGTTCATCCCTCACCAGGGCGCAGTCGTGACGGAGTGGACGCGCGAGGATCGTGACGACCTGTTCGAGCTGCGTGCGCTACTGGAGTCGTATGGTGCCGCGCGTGCAGCAAGGCGGATGAGCGACGCGGGAATCGCCGAGCTGCGGCAGATTGCCGAAGATCAGTATCACGAAACGGTCGCCAAATCGCCCGGCTATCTGAATCGCATCGGCGAGCTCAATAGTCAGTTCCATCGCCGCATTCATGAACTTGCCGGCAGCTCGAGATTGGTGACCGCTCTGGCCTCGCTCATCGAAGCACCGCTCATGATGCGAACGTTCGAGAACTACAGAGACGAAGACCTGGTACGCAGCGCTTCCGAGCACCTCGAAATCGTGCGCGCACTGGAGGCGCGCGATGGAGATTGGAGCGCTGCGCTGATGCGCTCGCACATTCTCGGGGCGCGCGGCGTTTTGCGATTCCTTTGACGGCGACCTCGGCGCGGCGGATGTTCCCGTACGGAACGTCCGCCGCGTTTGTTTTTCGTACGCGTTCGTTCGGTGTCGCGCGTTCGGCGCAGATGCCTAGAATTACGATTCGCTGTTCGTGCTCATCGCTCGCAGTGGAGGAGAACCAGCTATGACGATCAAAGTCGGCGACAAGATGCCTTCCGGTACGCTCACGATCGTGACCGAGGACGGTCCGCAGAAGGTCAGCGCGGAGGAATTCTTCAAGGGCAAGAAGGTCGTCTTGTTCTCCGTCCCAGGGGCATTCACTCCGACGTGCGACGCAAAGCATCTGCCGGGTTTCGTCGAGCGCGCGAACGACTTGCGCGCCAAGGGCGTCGACACGGTCGCCTGTATCGCTGTCAACGACCCGTTCGTCATGAAGGCGTGGGGTAAATCTCAAGCCGCCGACGGCAAGGTGACGATGATCGCCGACGGCAATGCCGAGTACACGAAAGCGCTCGGTCTCGAGTTCGACGCCACTGGCTTCGGCATGGGCATTCGCGGTCAACGGTTCGCCGCGATCATCGAGGATGGCGTCGTCAAGCAGTTGAACGTCGAGGCGAAGGGCGAGTTCAAGGTATCGAGCGCGGAGTACGTTCTTGGCCAGCTGTAGCTGCCCAAGAACGGGCGCTGGCCTTTAGGCTGGAGGCTGTAGCAAGAAGGGGCGCGTTCGCGCCCCTTCTTTCCTTCAGTCTTCAGCCTTCAGTCTACAGCCTGCAGCCTACGGTCTACAGTCTGCAACTGGGCTGCTAGCCCAGCTGCTTCTCGAGCTCCGGCAGCACCTGGAAGATGTCGCCGACCAAACCGATGTCGGCCACTTCGAAGATCGGTGCCTCGGGATCCTTGTTGATGGCAACGATCGTCCGGGCGTCCTTGATGCCCGTGAGGTGCTGGATTGCGCCCGAGATACCGCAGGCGATGTACAACTCCGGTGCGATGATCTTGCCGGTCTGGCCGACCTGCAGATCGTTCGGTGCGTAGCCGGCATCCACGGCTGCGCGCGAAGCGCCGACCGCGGCACCCAGCTTGTCCGCGAGGCTGTAAATGATCTTGAAGTTCTCTGCGCTGCCGACGGCGCGGCCGCCGGAGACGACACGCGCTGCAGTCTGCAAATCCGGACGCCCGCTCGTCGCTGCGGAGCGCTCGACGAACCGGGTATGCGTCGGCAACTCGACCGAGACGTTAGCGGCTTCGATCGACGCATTGCCGCCTTGCGGGGCCGCTTCGAACGAAGCAGTGCGGACGGTTGCCACGACCTTCTTATCCTGTGGCGCTTCGACCGTGATGATCGCGTTGCCCGCGTAGATCGGCCGACGGAAGCGATAGGGCGACTCGACGGCCATGATGTCGCTCAATTGACCGACGCCGAGGAGGGCAGCGACGCGCGGAAGCAGATCCTTGCCGAACGTCGTGGAAGGTGCGAACACATGCGTGTAGTCGGCGGCCAGCGCGGCGATCTGCGGTGCCAGCACGGCGGCCAGCGGTTCCGCATTCGCAGGATTTTCCACCGTCAGTACGCGCTTGACGCCCTGCAGTGCAGCCGCTTGAGCAGCCACTTCGCCAGCCGACGCTGCGAGTACGACCACGTCGATCTCGGCGCCTTCGATCTTGCTCGCGCAGGTGACGGACTTGGCGGTCGATGCATTGAGCTTGCCGCCGGAATGTTCGGCAACGATGAGAATCTTGGCCATTACACCAACCCCTTCTGCTTCAGGACGGCTGCGAGCTCGGCGACATCCTTGACCATGATGCCCTTCGACCGAGCGGCAGGCGGCTCGTATTTCTGAACTTTGAATTGCGGCGTAGCGTCGACACCGAGCGAAGCCAGCTCGATCGTCTCGAGCGGCTTCTTCTTCGCCTTCATGATGTCGGGCAGCTTCACGTAGCGCGGCTCATTGAGGCGCAGGTCGCTCGTGATCACGGCCGGCAAATCGATCTCGATGGTTTCGAGGCCGGCGTCGACTTCGCGCGTGACTTTGGCCTTGCCGCCATCGAGCTCGACCTTCGATGCGAAGGTCGCTTGCGGACGATTCCACAGAGCCGCAAGCATCTGGCCGGTCTGATTGTTGTCGTCGTCGATGCCTTGCTTGCCGAGCAGCACGATGTTCGGCGATTCCTTCTCGATGAGCTTGAGGAAGACTTTCGCAGCCGCGAGCGGCTCGAGCGGTGTGTCGCTCTGCACCAGGATCGCGCGGTCGGCACCCATGGCCAAGCCGGTGCGCAGCTGCTGCTGGGTGTCTGCCGGTCCGATGCTGGCGACGATGACTTCCGTCGCGCCACCTTTTTCCTTGATGCGCAACGCCTCTTCGAGCGCGATTTCGTCGAAGGGGTTGATGCTCATCTTGACGCCTTCGGTCACGATACCCGTGCCGTCGGGCTTGACGCGAACGCGGACGTTGTAGTCCACGACTCGCTTGAGGCCAACCAAAATCTTGCTCACGCCATGCTCCATTCGGAATTGACTGTCGGGACGCCGACGCACGCTCGGCAGAATCGAGCGAATCGAGCCGGGAACGCCGATACATTGGGATTGCCGCCCGCCGGGCAGCGGCGGGGCACGCTACTGTAAGGACGAATGAGAGTCAAACCCGAAAATGAGGTTCCTGACGGCAAGTCGCGGATGCAGTGCTCAGGGGTCTTACTCTGCGGAATCCGCGGAATCGCACCGCCGCACACTGTCGGAAATTCTGGCAATTTGCGCCGGGGCTCAAGGTGTGGGACTCGTCAAGGCAGCTAGACTTCCGCTCGTGGATCTCCCGTTCATGGTGAACGCTTCATGCCCGATGCACTTGCCCCTCGACTCAAGCTGGCGGTGATTGCCCCTGCCAGCAACACGGTCGTGCAGCCCGAGCTCGACGCCATGCGTCCGCGCGGCGTGACGAATCAAATGATGCGCGTAGTGATTCCGGACACGCCCGTCGAGAGCGAAGACGAGTTCGCGAAAATGATGAGCACGGTGCGCGGTTCGATCGAATCGGCGATCGACGGCATTCTGGCCTGCTCCCCAGCCGCGATCCTGATGGCTATGACCGCCGAGACGTTCTGGGAGGGCGTGCTCGATGCGAATGCGCTGCAGGTCCATCTCGAATCGCGAGCCAACGTCAAAGTGATTCTCGGCACGCAAGCATGTCTTGCGGCGATCCAGCGTTACGGCGGAATTCGGCGTATCGCGCTGATCACGCCGTACATGCCTGCGGGCGATGCTCAGGTTCGCCGCTCGTTCACCGACAGCGGCTTCGAAGTCGTGAATTTGCTCGGCCTCAAGTGCAACAGTCCGCTGTTGATGGCGCATGAGCCGCCCGAGCGCTTGCGTCGTGCGGTCCGCGAAGTCGACGACCCGAGCGTCGAGCTCATCCTGCAAGTCGGCACAAACCTCGCGTTCGCAAAGATCGCCGCCGAAGCGGAGTGTTGGCTCGGCAAACCCGTCCTCGCCGTCAACACCTGCACGTACTGGTACGCGCTCCGGAGCCTCGGGATCGAGGACAAGATCGAGGGGTTTGGGTCGCTGCTGTTGGAGCATTGAAGGGCGCTGGGCACTGGGCTCTGGACATATTGGTTGTTCGCCTTCAAGACTGTGACGTCGTGCTAGCCCGCAATCTGTGCAGGCGAGGCAGTATCGTTCTCTGCTAGTCTTCTTGGCCTAGAGTCCAGAGCCCAGAGCCCTGCTATGCGTACCATCCGCCCAAGTGCCAGCCTTGCGAACGTCAGATACGAAATCCGCGGGGATCTGGCGCGGCGAGCCCATGAAATGGAGCGGATGGGCTACGACATCGTGCAGCTCAACATCGGTAATCCGGGACTGTTCGGTTTTCGTACGCCCGAGACGATGCGGCTGGCAATGATCGAGAACCTGCGGTCGAGCGAAGCCTACTGTCACCAAAAGGGCATTTTCCCGGCTCGCGAAGCGGTCGTCATGCAGCAGCAGAGCCGCGGCGTTCGCGGCGTGACGGCCGAAGAGGTCTACATGGGCAACGGCGTCAGCGAGCTCATCGATCTTACGTTGCGAGCGCTGCTTTCGACGGACGATGAAGTGCTCGTGCCGAGCCCGGACTATCCGTTGTGGACGGCTGCCGTGAATTTGAACCGCGGCCGTGCCGTCCACTATCCGTGTCGTGCCGAAAACGGGTTCGAGCCGGATCCCGATGAAATCGAGTCGCTCATTACTTCGCGCACTCGGGCCATCGTCGTCATCAATCCGAACAACCCGACGGGCGCGGTCTACTCGCGTAAGACGCTCGAGGCCATTGCGCGCGTTGCCGAGCGCCATCAACTCGTCGTGTTCAGCGACGAAATCTACGACCAGATCCTGTACGACGGTGCGGAATTCGTGCCGATGGCCACCCTCGTGCAAGGGACGCTCTGTGCCACGCTGTCTGGGCTATCGAAGGTCTATCGCGCTTGCGGCTATCGCGTCGGCTGGGTGTCGTTTTCCGGCGATGTGGAACCGGCCCGCGAGTATCTGCACGCGCTCGACAAGCTCTCCTCGTTGCGCTTGTGCAGCAATGTTCCCGGTCAATGGGCCGTGCAGACGGCGCTCGGGGGGTATCAGAGCATCTATGAGCTGACGCGTCCGGGTGGACGGCTCTATCAATCGCGCCAGGCGATCCTGGACGGCGTGGCGCGCAGCAAGTACCTCGAAGTGCAGGCGCCGCGCGGTGCGATCTATGCATTCATCGGCATTCGCGACGGCGTGCTGCCTGAGTTTTCGGACCAACAGTTCGCGATGGATCTGCTCGAGCACAAGCACGTGCTGGTCGCGCCGGGTACGAGCTTCAATGCTCCGTACAAGACCCATTTCCGCATCACGAACCTGCCGACAGCCGAAGTCATCGAGGACGTGTTCCGACGGATCGAGGAGCTCCTCGACAGCTACGCGGCCGGTGCACAGCCGGTGTCGCGGCCGGGACCTGAGCTCAAGGTTGTCGCTGGCTCATCGAGCAAGTAGCAATCAGTGAAGCCGAGACCGGGTCGTGATCGGCCCGATCGTCGGCACGCGGGCGCGTGACGCCCGCGTTTGCTATGTTCTTCGCGTGCACCTGTACTCCCTTCTCGAACAAGGCGTCGTCGCGCTGACGGCCAGTCGGCGGCTGGCGCACGCGATCCGTCTCGGCTTTGCGCAGCACGCGCAGGCACGTGGGCTCACCGTGTGGCGCACACCGCAGGTCCTCCCGTGGTCGACCTGGTTGCGTCAACAGCGGCTCGTGGCGCGCGCCGTTCAGCAGCGCAAGTTCGAGGGCCTGCTCACGGCGACTCAGGCACGTGTTCTGTGGGATGAGATCGTCGCGAGGAGCCACGCGGGCAGTGCGCTCCTCATGCCGTCGAATGCAGCGCGGCTTGCGGCCCGCAGCTGGCAACTCCTGCACGACTATTTGATTCCGCTCGAACGACTGGAGCGCGTCGACACCGAGGAATCGCGTGCGTTGCTCGAGTGGTGTCGCGCATTCGAACGGCGATGCGAAGTGCTCGGCATGATCGACGATGCCAAGCTCGCGCATTGGGCGTTCGATGCGCAATTCGTTCCCGAAGAGCGCGTCGTGTTCGCTGGTTTCGACATGCTCGTGCCGGCAGTTCAGCGGCTAGCGGACCGGTGGCGAGCGAGTGGACGCGTCGTGGATGCCGAGGACACGACGACGGCAGGGGCATCGGTCGAAGTATTGGCCGCACCCGACGCTGCGGCCGAAATCGAGCAGGCGGCGCAGTGGGCGCGCTCACAACTCGAGAACGGCGCGACGAGCGTCGGCGTCATCGTCGGCGATCTGCAATCGCGCCGGGACGAGGTGCAACGAATCTTCGAAGATGTGTTCGCCCCGGGACGCCGACATACGCATGCACCCGATTCCGACATTCCTGTCGTCGTGGCAGCGCCGCCTGCGCTCGCATCCTATCCGCTCGTCGATGCGGCGCTTCTCGTGCTTCGACTTGCAACGGGCGAAGGCGATAGCGCGCTCGTCGGTCGCATCTTGCGTTCGCCTTTCATCGTCGGCGCGCCCGCGGAGCGCAGCGAGCGAGCGCTCGCAGATCAAGCGCTTCGCGAGGGCCAACGCGATCAATGGAGCTGGGTTGCGCTCGAACGCTGGGCGGCGCTGCGCCGCTGTAACACGCTGGCGCTTGCCGCACGGGGACTGGTTGCAAGATTGCGCGGCCTTCCCCGACAAGCGATGCCGAGCGAGTGGGCCGAGAAGTTCTACGGTTTGCTTTCGTCGATCGGCTGGCCAGGGGATCGAACGCTGACGAGCGTCGAGCACCAGGTGCTCGAAAAGTTTCAGGATGCGCTCGCAGAGCTCGGATCGTTGGATCCGATTGCGCCTCGTCTGACCTTTTCGCAGGCGCTACGGCGCTTCGAGAATCTGCTCCAAGAAACGCCGTTCGAACCCGAGACGACGAGCGCTTCCGTCGTCGTCATCGATGCGATGACCAGCGCAGGCATGCAATTCGATGCGCTCTGGGTGACGGGGCTGCAAGCGGACCGGTTCCCGGCGTCGGTGAGCCCAGATCCGTTGATTCCGCTCGAGCTACAACGTGCGGCCGGCATACCGCAGGCGAGCGCTGAAGGACTGCTGCGTCTTGCCCACGCGCAGCTTGCGCGTTGGACGGCCAGCGCACGGCGCGTCGTTCTGAGCTGGCCGGAGCGCGAGGGAGATGCGGAGCTCACGATGAGTCCGCTGTTGGTCCAGTTCGCACGCACGGAGCCGCGCGGCGAGAGAACGCCGACCTTCCGCGAGCTGTTGTTTGCCAATCGGCCGGAGCTCGAAGTGATCGTCGACGATCGGGCGCCGCCGGTGACGGCAGCGAGCGCGTCGGGCGGTGCGGCCATTCTCGAGCTACAGTCGCGTTGCCCGTTCAAGGCCTATGCGGAGCTGCGCCTCGAGTCCACGACGCTCGAGCGCGTGAGCATAGGCGTCGATCCGGCTCAGCGCGGCGCAATCCTGCACGAGGTCTTGCGCGAAATCTGGGCGCAGCTCCAGACGCAGGAAGCGCTTCTCGCGCTTTCGCAGACGGAGATCGAAACACGTGTGCGCAATGCGGCTCAACGCTGGGCGATGCGCATCCTGAGCCCCGATACGCGGGTGCGCGAGCGGCTTGCGAGCCTCGAAATCGAAAGCGCCGTGCGGCAAGTCATGACGCTCCTTGCGCTCGAGCGACGGCGACCGCCGTTCAAAGTGCGGTTCGCGGAAACATCGGAGCGTTACTCGATCGGCGGGCTCGAGATCACCTTGCGACCCGATCGCATCGACGAGCTAGGCGAGGGTGGCGAGCTGCTGATCGATTACAAGCTCGGCGATAAGCATCGGCCTACTGACTGGCTCGAACGTGTGCCAGGACGGCCGCGCAGTCCGCAGCTCCCGTTGTACGGACTCGCGCATGGCGAACGTTTGCGAGCGTTGGCTTTCGTCGTGCTTGCGGCGGGTAAGGTCGAGTATCGCGGCTGGAGCGACGGCGCGAACGTCGCGCCGGGTGTCGACGCGTACCCGCCCAGAGGTGTGAAAGTCGATCTCGGCGATCCCCTCGATTGGCAGTCGCTACAGGATCAATGGCGCTTCACATTGACGCGCCTCGCAGAACAATTCGTGGCCGGCGAGGCGGCAGTGGATCCGTTGCGCAACGCATGCGACACGTGCCACCTGAGCACACTGTGTCGCGTGCACGAGCTGGGAACGTCCGAGCGTGCCGAGGTCGAGCATGACTGACGCACCCGTCGATCAAGCTGCTCGCACGCGCGCGCTCGATCCGACCGCGTCGTTCATCGTCCAGGCGCCGGCCGGTTCAGGGAAAACGGAGCTCCTGACGCAGCGCTATCTACGTCTGCTCGCCACCGTTCGTGCGCCGGAGCAGATTCTCGCGATCACGTTCACGCGCAAGGCAGCCGCAGAGATGCGTCAGCGCGTGTTGCAGGCGTTGATTGCCGCGTCGGGTCCGCGACCCGAGAGTGCGCACAAACAAACGACATGGAGCCTCGCGCAGGCTGTTTTGGAACGCGATCGTGAGCTCGGTTGGCAGATCGAGCAGCAGCCCTCGCGCCTGCGCATTCAGACCATCGATGCTTTCGGTGCCAGCTTGGCACGCCGGCTGCCCGTCATGGCAGGCACAGGGTCCGCCGTTGAGCCGACGGACGAGCCATGGCCGCTCTACGAGGCGGCGTGCCAACAGCTGCTCGCCTGTCTCGGCGACGGCTCGACGGTCGCAAACCATCTCGAAGCGCTCATCGGCCACCTGGGCAATCGTGTCGACCGTCTGATCGAAATGCTGAGCGCGCTGTTGGCCAAACGCGATCAATGGCTGCATGCGATCGTCCAAGCTCGTTCGGACACGGATCTGCGAGGTTTGCTCGAAGGCACGTTGAAGCGGGTCGTCGAACGGCACCTCGCGGTGTTGATGGACCGGTTGGGTGTGGTGCAGGTCGCAGAGCTGCTCGAACTGGTGAAGTTCTCCGCAGAGAACCTGCTCGCTGACGACGGACTCGCCGCTGAGCGCAAGTTGCAGCTTGAAGCCTGCGTCAGCACGACGGCGCCGCTGACGGCGAGCACGGAATGTCTGCCGGTTTGGCGTGCGATCGCAACGATGGCCTTCAACAAGGAAGGCGAGCTGTATCGGACGGTCAACAAGCGGCAGGGATTCCCGCAGAACAACAAGGAGATGAAGCAGCGGTTGATCGACTTGTTGAACGCTCTGCGCGACGACGAGGATCTCTGCGATCGATTGCGCGAGTTGAACATCCTGCCGGGTCCGCGCTACTCGGATGAGCAATGGCGCATTCTGGAGGCGTTGCTCGAGATCCTGCCCGCTGCCGTCGCCGAGTTGCAGCTCGTGTTTCAGTCGCACATGCAGGCCGACTACGTGGAGATCGCGTTGCGCGCACTGCAAGCGCTCGGACCGGCTACCGAGCCAACCGACCTCGCGCTGGCATTCGATTATCGGTTGCAGCACATCCTCATCGACGAGTTTCAAGACACTTCGTTTGCGCAGCATGAGCTGCTCGAACGTTTGACTGCCGGTTGGCAACCGGGCGACGGGCGCACGCTGTTCTGCGTCGGCGATCCGATGCAGTCGATCTACCGATTCCGGCAAGCCGAGGTCGGGCTGTTCATTCAATTGCAGCAGCAAGGTCTTTCGAACGTACCGCTGATCCCGCTGCGGCTCGAAGCGAACTTCCGCTCGGAGCCTGCGATCGTGTCTTGGGTGAACCAGGTGTTTCCCGACGTGTTGCCCAAGCGCAGCGACGTCGAACAAGGCGCGGTCGAATACAGTCCGAGCATCGCCGTTCGCAAACGCGAAGGTTTCGTGAAGGTGCATCCGCTGGTCAATGCGGATCGTAGAATCGAAGCGCTCAAGGTCGTCGATATCGTTCGGGATGCACTCGAGCAGGACCGAGACGGCACGATCGCCATTCTCGTTTCGACGCGTAGCCGCGTGGATGACATCGCACGCGAGCTGACGCGCGCCAACATCGAGTTCCAAGCCGTCGAGATCGAACGGCTCTACGAACGACCGATCGTGCAGGACCTGATGGCGTTGACGCGTGCCTTGGTGCATCTCGCCGACCGTACCGCGTGGCTGTCCGTATTGCGTGCGCCTTGGTGTGGATTGCGTTTGGCGGATCTGCATGCCATCGCGACGCATCCGGCGCCGACGATCGATGCGGCATTGCAGGCTGCGGTGCAGGGCGGTATCGAGCTGTCCGAAGACGGTCGGGCACGTGTGGCGCGTATCCATGCCGTGCTGTCCGCTGCGCTCGATGAGCGCGGCAGATGGCCGTTACGGACTTGGATCGAACGTGCCTGGAACGCATTGGGCGGCGCGGCCACGGCCGTGCGTGCGCAAGATCTGGACGATGCCGAGGCGTATTTCCAGCGGCTCGAAAAGCTCGATGTCGCCGGCGATCTCGAAGATGTGGCGCGGCTGGAAGAACATCTCGAGCAACTGTTTGCGCGGCCTCGCTTGCTCGAAACCTCGAACGTCGAAGTGATGACCATTCATGCAGCGAAGGGACTCGAGTTCGACACGGTCATTCTCCCGAGTCTGGATGCAACGATGCGCAACGAGGATCGCGAGCTGTTGCGTTGGACTCGCTTACCCGGCGAGGGGATCGTGCTTGCACCGATCAAAGCCGACGGGAGCGATCCCGATCCCATCTATCGCTGGATCGAACGCCTGGAGCGCCGACGCGTGCTGCTCGAGCGCGGGCGACTGCTGTACGTAGCGGCGACGCGAGCGAAGAAGCAATTGCATCTGCTCGGCAATGTGACAGCGAGAATGCGTGACGAGGAGGTGAAGATCAGCGACCCGCGAGAAGGGTCGATGCTCCAGATGCTATGGCATGCAGTGGCGGCAGAGTTCGAGGCCGCAAAACAGGATGCAGAGATGCCCAGCCTGACGAGCCTCAGCCCTCCGCCGCAACAGTTGCGCAGGCTACCGCTCGATTGGTCGGCGCCGCCTCCACCGGCACCGCTCGTTTCGCGACCGGTCACGCTGATCGATACGGAAACGGTGCGTCCCGTGTTCGACTGGGTGACGCAAACGGGACGTCATGTCGGAACGCTCGTGCATCGTGAGCTCGATCGAGCGTTGCGCACCGGGCGGTGGCCGACTCTCAACGAGCGCGAGCGGCTGGAAGCGGAGCTCGCCGAGCTCGGCGTGCCGCCCGCACGTTGCCCAGATGGAGCGGTGCGCGTCGTGGAAGCGCTCGAACGGATGAAGTCGGATCCGCGCGGTCGCTGGATGCTCGGACTCACAGGCGAGATCGCGGACGTGGAGTCGGAGCTCGCGTTGACGGGGATCGTGCACGGACGCATTGTCCAAGGCGTCATCGATCGCACGTTCGTGGATGCCGAAGGCACGCGCTGGATCGTCGATTTCAAGACGAGCACCCACGAGGGCGGCGGACTGCAGAAGTTTCTAGACGAGGAAGTCATCCGTTATACGCCGCAGCTGCAGCGTTACGCGGAGCTCATGCGACTTTGGCGGCCCGCGGAACGGATTCGAATGGCCCTGTATTTCCCGTTGCTAGGGGCATGGAGGGAAGTCGACGGGACGTGACTCGTGACTCGTCGTAGGCAGTAAGTGGTGAATAGTGAGTGGTGAGTAGTGTTGGCATTGCTCCCGGGATTCCTGTTTTCCCTTTTCCCCTTTCCCTTTTCCGACAGCCTGTAGGAGCTGCTATGAGCTTTAGAACCGTAATTGCAGCGGGATTGTTGGGCCTCGTGCCCGCATTGGCGTGCGCGGCACAGCTGCTCGTGCTCAACAAGGGCGAGGCGACGCTGTCGTTCATCGATACGGAATCGGGAAAGACGGTCGAGACGATCGCGACTGGGCAAGGTCCGCACGAGATCGAGTTGTCGAGCGACGGCAAGACTGCGTTCGTGACCAACTACGGCGCGCAGACAGATGGGAACACGATTTCCGTCATCGATCTGGTCGCGCGCAAGGAGCTGCGGAGAATCGATCTCGGCGAGCTCAAGAGGCCGCACGGTATGACGATTGCCGACGGTCGGCTGTATTTCACGGCAGAGCGGGCGAAGAAGATCGGGCGTTTGGATGCGAAGGGCGAGCGCGTCGACTGGACGTTCGCAACCGATCAGGATGTCACGCACATGGTGCTCGCCGCGCCGAGCGGCGATGTCCTGTACACGACGAACATCCAGTCGAATACCGTGAGCGCCATCGAGCGCAACGCAAACGGCGAGTGGAAGCAAACGCTCATTCACGTCGGTGCCGGTCCGGAAGGACTCGATTTGTCGCCGGATGGCAAGCAGCTTTGGGTGGCGCATTCGCGCGATGGCGGCATTTCGATCATCGATACGGCCACCAAGAAGGTCGTGGACACGATCGATGCCGAGACGCGGCGCTCGAACCGTCTGAAATTCTCACGCGACGGCAAGACCGTGCTGGTATCGGATCTCGGTGCTGGTTCGCTGGTGGCAATCGACGCGGTCTCGCGTAAAGTGCGCGCACGAACGAATTTGGGAAGGGCACCGACTGGCGTTCTGATTCATCCCTCTGACAATCGCGCTTACGTCGCGCTTTCGGGCGAGAACCGAATTGCGGTGGTCGACATTGCCTCGCTCGAGGTCTTGGAATCGATTGCGACGGGTGCAGGTCCGGACGGCATGGCATGGGTACCTTGATGCGTACGAATCTATTCGATCTTTCCGGCAAAACGGCGCTGGTCACCGGCGGCAATAGCGGGATCGGTTTGGGCTTTGCGCGGGGTGTCGCCAAACACGGCGCCAACGTGTGTATCTGGGGCTCCAACGCCGAGAAGAACGCTGCGGCAGTTGCCGAGCTGCGAGCGCTCGGTGCCGATGCGGAGGCCTTTCAATGCAACGTAGCCGACGAACGAGCCGTCGTCGAGACGTTTGCGGCCACGTTGGAGCGATTCGGCCGCGTCGATGCCTGCTTTGCGAATGCCGGCGTCGGCAGCGGTGCGCCGTTCGACGAGCTCACGCGCGAGCAATGGCGGCGTGTGCTCGATGTGAATCTCGACGGTGCCTTCTTCACGTTGCGCGAGGCCGCACGTCACATGAAACAGCGGGCGGAGAAGGGCGATCCGGGCGGTCGGTTGATCGCAACGTCGTCGCTGGGCGCGCGGATGGGCATGATGCGCGGCGAAGCGTATGCCGCCAGCAAAGGCGCGATCATCTCGATGATGCAGGCGCTCGCAGTCGAATACGCCCGCTACGCTGTGACTGCGAATTCCATCCTGCCGGGACACATAGAGACCGCCATGACGGAAGCGCGATACGCCAACGAGAAGTTCCGGAACGCGATCTTGCCGCGTATCCCGTTGCGGCGCTGGGGAACGCCGGCGGATTTCGAAGGCATCGCCGTGTATCTCATGAGCGATGCGAGCGCCTATCACACAGGCGACAGCTTCCTGATCGACGGCGGGTTCTTCATTTTTTGACGAGCCACGCGAGCGCCGCGTCAAGTAACGTCAGAAGCGTCGCGGCGCTGTTGTGTCCGGCGGCATCTTGCTGGAAGGTTGTGCATGCCGCAGCCACACCAGGGGGATGGTCATGAGAAGACTCGTCTGCGCAGCTCTTGCCGCTTGTTTCAGTCTGACTGCGTTCGCGCAAGGCGCCGATGCACCGCCGACGCCGACCGACGTCAAGCCGGGCAGCATCACATGCGAAGACATTCCGTATCCGTACGAGGTGGCCTATTTGCCGCTGAGGCTCTACGGGCAGGACGTTCGGCTCGCCTACATGGACGTGCCTCCGCAAGGCTCGCCGAATGGGCGCACGGTCATGCTCTTTCATGGCATGAACTTCGCTGGGTTCTATTGGGGCGGACCGATCGATGCGCTGCGCAAGGAAGGCTATCGAGTCGTCGTCCCGGATCAGATCGGATTCGGTCGCTCGTCGAAGCCGATCATTCCGTACAACTTCCACGACATGGCGCGCAACTCGAAGCTGTTGCTCGATCATCTGAAGATCGAGAAGGTCGCGGTCATCGGTCATTCGATGGGCGGCATGCTCGCGGCGCGCTTCGCCACTCAATATCCGGGCGTGACCGAACAAGTCGTGATCTACAACCCGATCGGCGTGTTGGATCCACGTTTCAGCCGGCCGTGGGGCGGTGTCGATGAGGCCTACGAACGCACGTTACGCACGACCTACCAGAACATTTTCCGCGGCATCCATCGCTACTTCTCGCACAACCCGTCGGCATGGAAGCCCGAGTTCGAGAAATACGTCCGCTATCGCTATGCGTGGACTTTGAGCGCGGATTGGCCGAGATACGCGATGGTGCAAGCGCTCATCCAACAGGTGCCCTACCTCGATCCGGTCGTCAACGATTGGGCGCACATCAAGGCACCGACGCTCGTATTCGGCGGCGCGGAGGACAGTCTCGCCGGTCCAGCGCGCGTTTTCCAGGAACGTATGAAGTTCATCGCGGACAGCATTCCGAACGGCAACGGTCGGCTACATTTGCTCCCCGGCATCGGACACGTGCCGCACTTCGAAGCGCCGGAGCTCACGTATCCGCCGTTGATCGCGTTCCTGAAGGAGTACAAGGCGGCGCGCTGACACGCGTACCCGAAAGGCAATTTCTTAGAGGGTTCCCGAAAGCGAGAACTGCCGGCGGCCTTGCGCATCCGGCGGTCCGAGAAATTCGAGCGAGCGCTGAAAATCGGCCGGTGCGCCGGGCTTCGTGGCCAACAAGCCGTCGATGAGGTAGCTGCGATCGGACGCTTTCAATTGAAGCGTGCCGGTGATCTGAATCGGTCCGTCGATGTCGCTGAGCGTGCCCGTGAGCGTGTCCGAATCGGCAGCGTCATTCGCCGGGAATGTGACTCGAAAGCTCCCCAGATTCGCGGGACGCCGCGGAGGTCCGGTCAGATCCATGAGATCGAGCGTGCCGTCGGCCGCGACCGGCCAACCGTCGGCGAGCGTGAGCGTTGCAAAGCGCGCGTTGATCGATCCTTGCCAGCCGCCGGGCGCGACCTGCGGCGGAAGCGCGCTGATCGGCAGCGAGGCAGAGACGTTCTCGAGCACGACTCGGTTTCCCGTGAGCGTCACATCGCTACGCGCAAATCCATCCGTGCGTTTGACATCGACGGTTGCAGCGGGTCGCAGCGTCAGCAACGGCAGGATGTGGAGTTTCCAATTGACGCTGCCGACATGCGTGTCCCCGATTTGCAGCACTTGCGCGCTGCCGTTCCAGATCGTCCCGTCGAGCCCGGCAAGCGTGACACCAGACGGTTGCACTCTCGAAACGATGACGTTGGCGGGAAGGGTGGCGGTCGCGAACACGAGATAAGCGACGACGCCGAGCGCGACGTAGGGCCAAAATCGATTCATGGGTTAGCTTGCTGCGCGGTTCAGCACGAGGCTGACGTTCACGAGCCCTGGCGATGCGGCGCGGTCGAACGTGACCGATTCGATCGAGACGCTGTGACTCAGCTCGAGGTTCGCCAGCCACATCATGGTTCGATCGAAGGAAGCCGATTCCAGGCGCACCCGAATTCCGGTCTCGCCATTCGGTGTCTGCCCAGTCAGTGCCGATGACAGGCCTGCTTCGCGCGCGGTGCGATCGATCAGAACGACCAGCGATTCGTTCGTCGGGGCTGCAAGCATCGGCTGATTTGCGGAAAGCGCGCGGACTTCTGCGGCGACGCTGCGCATCCAAGCCAGATCCGCCTTCTTTCTCGCAACCGCCTGCTCGCGCGCTGCGACGCTCGCGTAGAACGGCGCGAGCACGAAGAGATAGATTGCCGTCGCAAGCACGAGCACCGCGCCCGCGACGATGATCACCCGTTCGCGCGGCTTCAGTCCTCGAAACCAATTGGCGATGTTTTCCATGGTCAGCTCGCGGGCGATTTGAACTGCAGGCGTCCTTCGTATTTCTGATCGCGCGGATTCGCCGACTGGATGACCGCACTCATGCCGCGATCCGCAGCGAACTGCCGGATCCGATCCAGCGCATCGACGGAAGGTGCGACGACCCGCAAATCAGTCGTCTTGTTGCGGTAGTGCAGCGCCTCGACGTCCGCGCCGGGCACCTGCACGATCGCTTCGGCGAGCGTGCCGATCGTCTCGAGCACGCTGCCCGCCGGCGTGCCGCCGCGCAGCGCCGTCAGTCGCGCTTCGACTTGTCGGCGGGCGAGCAGGGGATCGGGCTCGGGCGCACCGGGCATGGCCATTTGATATACCTCGACGATCTCGGCGTTGAGACGCGCTTCTTCGCGTTGCAGGTGCAGGTATTGCCAGCCTTTGAATCCGAGATGGGCGGCGAAGAACACGGCCGCGAGAATCGCAGCGTAGCGCCAGGGCGCAAATGCGATATTGAGCTTTCGCTTCACCGCGTACTTGCCTTGCAGCAAGTTCACTGCTCCTTGTGCTTGAAGCGCATTCGGTGCCAATAGCGACAGCGCACCGTCGGGCAACAGTTTCATTTGCAGGCTCGCAGTGAACTCGCGCAGCCCTTCGAGCAAATCGCGCTCGCGCTCGTACACATCGACGTCGACATAAATGGTCACGTGCTCGCGAGCCTCCTCGCCGGAAGCCAACGCAAGCTGCAGCGCTTCGATCAGCGGTTGCACATCGAGCACCGTGCCCGGCGTATCCTCGCGGCGCACATAGACACGCGAGTCGTCGATCAACAGCGTGACGCCGTTGGGTGTCGCCGGCACCATGGCCGATTCGCCATAGATGGCATCCGGCTCGATCCCCGCGCCGCGCAAGAGCGTGAGCCACGATTCCATCCGCTCGTGGGCAACGGCCGCCACGGGGACGCCTGCGCGCCCGTCGCGCTTGCCGATGGCGAAATGCAGCTCGTCGACATCGGAAGCGAGCTGTTCCTCGAGCGCGAAAGGAACTACTTGCGCGAGCTTGCCGCCTTTGACTGGCACGACGGGTTCGGCAAGGACGACGTCCGTCCCCGGCGCAAGCACGATCGTCTTGCGGCCCGCACAGTCCTGTGCAGCCTCTGCCATTGCGCCGATGCGCACGGAGCCGATTCGATTGCCCGAGCTATCGAGCGTCAGCCACTCGACGGTGTCTGCGGCGGCTTGCGCATCGCGTGCGAGCAGTCGGATGACGACGGTTTCTGCCATGTACGAAAAGTCCTGCGCTGACGTCGCTCAAAGCGTACCGATGCTGCGCTGAATGGGCCGCACGAGGTTGTTCTGCCGATACAACAGACTGTACATAGTGAGCTGAGTAGTGCCAAGGGTGACGACCACGTTCAGGCGGAAGTAAGAGCTGGTTTGCGACAAGGCTTTGCCGTCGATGAGCTCCTTGGTCTCGTCTTCGTTGAGTCGAGCACGCATGTCGTCGAGCGTCGGAAAACAGCGTTCCCGGCGAGTTTGGGCGGTGGTCTTGGCGGCGGCAGTGAACTCGCGCTGATTCTCGGATAGCGCGTCGAGCACCTGCGGCGGTGCGGTGCAGACATTGATCGGCGTGCCGATCGGAAGCGCGGTCACGTAGGGTTCCAGTCTCTGGTAGCGTTCGAGCCCGAAACCGGCGATGGCGAGCAGCTCGCTGGTGCGGGTAATCGGCATGTTCGCCGTCCGATATGCAGGCGTAAGACCCATGTAGACGGGATCTTCGGCGCCATCGGGGAATTGCGCATCGATGTCGCTGTCGATCCAGTCGGCGATGATCTTTGCCCACTTCTCTTCGATCTCCAGAATCGCGAGCAACCGCTCGAAACGCTTCACCGCAGCAGGATTCGTGACGTACTGGTTCTTGGCGGAATCCCACATCACCAGATTGTTGAGATTGAAACGCCCCTGCATGTCGTCGACGTGTCCGATGATTTCGCCGCCGTCGATCGGCAGCGGCGGTAAGCGCATGGCCCACTCTTCGGTGTAATCGTCGGTGCTGTTGTTGCGGCCTTGACGGGCGTCCTTTTGCAGGATGTCCGCCACCCAGGCTTCGGCACCCAATGCGACTTGATACGCCTGCTCGAGAGACAACGTCGTTACGGTTCGCCGTTGATCGAGGTAGGCCTGATAGCCGATGTTGACGGCGAGAATCGTCGCGAGCGCGACCATGAGGATCGCGGTGATCAGGGCAATACCGCGTTGGCGTCTGCCGCACGGTTCGCGATCGAAAGCGCGTCGAACGGTGCTGCGCATCACCCGGCCACCTCGACGAGGCGAACGATCTTCCCCCAGTCCTCGAGCTCGAGCGTGATTTCGACGGCGAGGGGCAGGGTGTGTGCGGCATCGGGTCCGCCTCCGCCGCGGCCGAGCGGCGGCCATTGCTCGGTGAACCGCCGATTGGGTGTCATGAAACGCAGGCTCGCGGATTTCACGCGATCGAGCAGCACGGTTCGAACGGGCTCGCTCGCCAACGTGCGATCCAATACGACCCAATAACTGCGCACCAGCCTACCGTCCTCGACGCGATAGGCGACCCGCTGCAGCGTCGAGCGCGGTACACCGGCGGGATTCGACCAACCCGAACGCGTGAATTCTGCGAGCTGATCCGTGCGACGAGTATCAGCGAGCAAGGCTGGGTGCAAGTTGTCGCCGACCGGATCGCGAACGGGACGCGGTTCCAAGGACGCAAAATCTTGCGCCAGTCGATACACCGCGGTCTGGATGGCGCGCGTGCGTGCTGCAGACTCCGATAAACGATCGGATTGACGTCGAAGCTCGAGATAGCCGGTCATCGCAAGCGCGGAGACGATGGCGAGAATGAACACGGCCACGAGAATTTCGATGAGCGTGAAGCCGCGCGCGTGTTTCTGCATCGCTTGCCTGATCACGGCTCGTTCTCCTCCGTGCTCGGGAGCGGCGGATCGACGAGCTCGCGACGATCGCCTTCCGAGTCGCCCGGCGTGATGTCTTCGTCGCCGGCACGGCTGCCCGGCGCCTCTTCACCGGGTGCCAAGCGACGCGCTGCGCTCCACGGAGACAACGTACGGGTCGTGGCAATCGCAGTGCCGTAGAAACCGCTCACGCTCGCGAGCGGCCGATCGTCATCCGCTTCGGACACGGAAATGTCGATGCGCCGTATCGACTCGACAGGCGTTTCCGAGACCTCCATCGTCCAGCGCCATCGCCGCTCGGCCATCTCGATTTCATCGGAGCTCTTGCCGATGCTCGGCGCGCGAGGCGCGAGCCGTACTTCGGTCAGGCGGTTCAGCGCGATCCAGTGCGCAAGCGTGCGATCGCGCATTCGAGTGGTGTTGCTCGCGGTCTGGCTGACCGCCTCGATGGCCGCGAGCATGCCGAGCGAGACGATGACGAGCGCCGCGAGAACCTCGATCAACGTGAAGCCGCGCTCAGCGGTTTTGTCCGTTGCCCGCATTTGCGGTGGCCTCGCTTTCCGGGAAGGGAACGTTCGTTTGCAGGACGAGCTCCCAGGAGCTGCTACTGTCGCGTCGTTGCTCGACACGTAAATCGTTGTCTGCGGTGGCAACGATGCGCCAAAGTGCCGGCGCACGGTCGCGCTCGATCTGTAGCTCGAAGGGCATGATCTCGCCGCTCGACAGCACGACGATCTGCGGCGGATTCTCTTGCACCGGAGGCGGCTTCGACCGATCGATCGTTCGCAGCGCCTGCGGCAGGTTGGCTGTTTCTTCGTCCTCGTCCTCGTCGACCGTGCGCGGATCGCTTCGCTCGGGAAGTCGCGGCTTGAGCACGATTTCGCGACCATCCAGCCAAATTCGATAGCGCAAGTCCTCCGGAAGCTTGCGAGTCGCGTACAGCTTGTCGCCGCCGATCGGAATCCAGAAGTTGGTCAGCGGATCGAGGCGAAGGAATTCGTACTCTTCCGCCGCAAAGTACAGACCGATGTTCAAGCCTTGCAGCTCGGTTTCTTCGCGCGCTTGCCGAAGAATCGCCCACAGTCGCCGCGCTTGCTCTTCGACCTGATTGTCACGCCCGAGCACGCTCACCGAGAGCGTCGCCATGGCGGCGATGACGCCGATGATCACGACGACGACGAGAATCTCGATCAGCGTGAATCCGCCGGCGCCGGCTTTACCACACGGAACAGGGCGCTCGGAGTGCGGCTGCATGAGCGGAGCGTAACTCTCAGCGCATGCCGAGGTCCGGTCAATCGATCGACCAGTTGCCGATATCTGCGTCGGGACCTTCGCCGCCTTCTTGGTTGTCCGCGCCGAGCGAATACAGGTCGTACTCGCCGCCGCGCGTTCCCGGATACACGTAGCGGTAATCGTTGTTCCAAGGGTCCTTACGCAAGCCGCCTTTCAAGTACGGTCCCCGCCAGTTGCGTGCATCGGGCGGTTGCTGCACGAGCGCCTGCAGACCCTGATCGGTCGTCGGGTACTTGAAGTTGTCCATGCGATAGAGGTCGAGCGCGGCGCTGATCGCCTGAATGTCGTGCTTCACCTTGGTCACGTTCGCTTGATCGACACGCCCGAGCACGTTCGGAACGACGAGCGCGGCGAGAATGCCGATGATCACCACGACGACCATGATTTCGATCAGCGTGAAGCCTCGCGCGCGACGTGCGGGAGAACGCATCTTCTGTATGCTCGACCCGGTGATGTTCATCGTCTCTGTTCCTTCGCAGTCTGTACAGTACCGACCAACCACGTGCGCTCCAGCGCGTGAAAGCGCGCCGATCATAACAAAGCGGTCGTTAGCCCATGAGTGACGCAAATCGAACACACGGTCTGGGGGGTGGGGCGCTACGCACACGGCGCATGACCGTGGGGATGTGGCTAGTTGGACTCATCAGCGCGACGGTGGTTCTGCTCGGCATCGGCGGGTCGACGGTGGAGAGGGCATTACGCTACGAGCGCGCTGCAGTTTTGGAAGCTGGCGAGTATTGGCGGCTCCTGACCGGTCACCTCGTGCATCTCTCGGCGAGCCATATGGCGCTGAATTTGGCCGGGCTGCTGCTGATTGCCGTCCTGTTTCCCCGACAGTATTCGCCGGCTGCATGGCTCACGGTGGGTCTCATCAGCGTGGCGACAATCGACATCGGCTTTCTGTGGAATGAGCCCGAGCTCGAATGGTATGTGGGGCTGTCAGGAGTTCTGCACGGCGCATTGGCGGCCGGGGCCGTCGCGTGGTGGCGGAGCGAATCCAGGCTCTACGCGTTCCTGCTCAGCGTACTGCTCGTCGGCAAGCTCGCCTGGGAACAGTGGTCCGGGGCGCTGCCCACGTCCGGTGCGATGCCCGTCGTCGTCAATGCCCACCTATATGGGGCGGTGGGGGGCCTCTTTGCCGCACTCGGCCTCCAGCTCGGCCGTCAACTGTGGCCTGGGAAACCGCGGCCGCTATAATCGCGCGCCTTTTGTAGGACAACCGTACGATGCCAGCTCCCTTTGCATTCGTCTTTCCCGGTCAGGGCTCGCAATCCGTCGGCATGCTGGCGAAGCTCGCCGCCGCCGAGCCGGTCGTGACCGAAACCTTTGCCGAAGCTTCTGAAGTTCTCGGGTACGACCTGTGGAAACTGGCCCAGGAGGGACCTGAGGAGGCGATGGCGCAGACCGAGCGGACACAACCCCTCATGCTGGCTGCGGGCGTGGCCACTTGGCGTGTTTGGAAGAAGCACGGGGGGCCGATGCCGGCGGCCATGGCGGGGCACAGCCTGGGTGAGTACTCGGCCCTGGTCGCGGCCGACGCTCTGGACTTCAAGACAGCTGTCGGACTGGTGCGTTTCCGGGGTCAGGCGATGCAGGAGGCAGTACCTCAGGGCCAAGGCGCTGTCGCAGCGATCCTGGGCATTGACGATGCCGAAGTGGAGGCCGCGTGCCGCGAGGCAGCCGGCGGCGAGCTCGTGCAGGCGGCGAACTACAACTCCCCGGGGCAAGTCGTCATCGCCGGCGCAGCAGCGGCCGTCGAGCGGGCCATCGCAGCCTGTCAGGCGCGCGGTGCCAAACGTGCGATCAAGCTGCCTTTGAGCGTTCCGGTGCACACACCGCTGATGCAGCCGGCCTCGGATCGCATGCGCGACGCGCTGGCCGCAGCGGAGTTTCGGACGCCGCAAGTGAAAGACATCTATACGGTCGATCTGCGCAAACACGGCACGCCCGATGAGATCCGCGCCGCGCTCGTCGAACAGATCGTCAAGCCCGTGCGCTGGACGGAAACGATTCAAGCCATGCTCGCGAGCGGCATTCGCGTCATCATCGAGTGCGGACCGGGTCGCGTCCTGACGGGACTCAATCGCCGTATCGAGAAGAATCGCGAGATTGCCATGCTGGCGATCGAGGATCCGGAATCGTTGCAGCAAGCATTGTCGGCCTGCAGGTGAAGCTATGAGCGATAACTTGGAGTTGAGTCAGGATGTCGCGCTCGTGACGGGCGCCTCTCGCGGCATCGGCCGCGCGATTGCGCTGGAGCTCGGGCGCCGCGGTGCCACGGTTGTCGGTACCGCCACGAGCGAAGCGGGCGCTCAGAGCATCACGCAGACGCTCGCCGAGGCCGGCGTGAAGGGCAGAGGCGTGGTGTTGAACGTCGCCTCGCAAGAGTCGGTCGATGCGCTGCTTGCCGATCTCGAACAGCACGAAGGCAACCCTTCGATCCTCGTCAACAACGCGGGCATCACGCGCGACAATTTGCTCCTGCGCATGAAAGCCGAGGAATGGGACGAGATCATCAATACGAATTTGAACTCGGTGTATCGGATGTCGAAGGCCGTGCTGCGCGGCATGATGAAGGCACGGCGTGGACGCATCATCAACATCGCCTCGATCGTGGGCGTGATGGGTAACGCCGGACAGACGAACTACGCAGCGGCGAAGGCGGGCATGATCGGCTTCTCCAAGTCCCTCGCGCGCGAGGTCGGCTCCCGGGGGATTACGGTGAATGTGGTTGCGCCGGGGTTCATTGCCACCGACATGACGGCCCAGTTGCCGGCCGAGCAACGCGAGCAGCTGATCCAGCAAGTTGCGTTGGGGCGACTAGGTGCAGTCGAGGACGTAGCGTATGCCGTTGCGTTTTTGGCATCGCCGCAGGCCAGCTACATCACAGGGGAAACCTTGCACGTCAACGGCGGCATGTACATGGTTTGATTGCCCTGCCGGCGTGCAACTGATGCGCAAATGCCGCACAGCGGGTGTGCAGGTCTTTTTCGGAAATGTTGGTTCGTTCAAGGTCTTAACATAGAATACGCCCCCCTCGGACTGCCCACATCGAGGATGCGGGCCGTCGTAGTGAAGGGTTCAAGCAGTCTCACAGAGGACTCGTATACCAATGAGCAGTATCGAACAGCAGGTTAAGGCGATCGTTGCGGAGCAGCTGGGGGTCAAAGAAGAAGAAGTCACGAACGACGCCTCCTTCGTGGACGATCTGGGCGCCGATTCGCTCGACACCGTCGAGCTCGTGATGGCGCTCGAAGAAGAGTTCGAAACGGAAATCCCGGATGAGGACGCCGAGAAGATCACGACCGTTCAGCAGGCGATCGATTACATCACCGAGCGTCGCAACCAGGGCTGAGCCGGTTCGACGATCCGCAGGTGGCGTCTGCCAAGGATGGCAAGCCAACCGCGATGTTCCCTATCACACATCCTGATAGCTGTCCCCCGAGGTTAAACTTTTGGCCAAGCGACGCGTCGTCATCACAGGCCTGGGTATCGTCTCGCCCGTCGGTAGCTCGATTGCGAGCGCTTGGGAGAACGTGCTTGCCGGTCGTAGCGGAATCGGTCCCATCACTCGTTTCGATGTGAGCGCCTTTCCGTCGCGATTCGGCGGTGCGGTTGCGGGGTTCAATGCAGAGGACTATCTGCCCGCAAAAGAGCTGCGGAAGATGGATCCGTTCATGCACTATGGATTCGCCGCTGCAGCGGATGCGATCAAGGATTCCGGGATCGAGATCACGCCGGAAAACTCCGCGCGCATCGGTGTTGCCATGGGTGCGGGCATCGGCGGCCTCGACACGATCGAGGAGAACCACACGAAGTGGATAGAGACGCGCAGCCCGAAGCGCATCTCTCCGTTCTTCGTCCCGGGCAGCATCATCAACATGATCTCGGGTCATGTGTCGATTCATTTCAAGCTGACCGGCCCGAATATCGCGACCGTCACCGCTTGTACGACGTCGACGCATGCCATCGGGCTCGCGGCGCGCCTGATTCAATACGGCGATGCCGACGTCATGGTGGCCGGCGGCGGCGAAATGGCGACGACGCCGCTCGGGCTCGGCAGCTTCGCGCAAGCGCGTGCTTTGTCGACACGCAATGACGATCCGCAGAGAGCGAGCCGTCCGTGGGACAAGGATCGCGACGGTTTCGTGCTGTCGGACGGCGCGGGCGCTGTGCTGCTCGAGGAATACGAGCATGCGAAGAAGCGCGGTGCGCGCATTTACGCGGAGCTCGCCGGCTTCGGTATGAGCGGCGATGCTTATCACATCACCGCGCCGCCGGAGGACGGTGAGGGCGCGCGCCTGGCGATGTCCAACGCGCTCAAGGATGCGCAGCTCAACCCCGAAGACGTCCACTACATCAACGCGCACGCGACGTCCACGGAGCTGGGCGACCGCGCCGAGACGACTGCGATCAAGCGATGCTTCGGCGATCACGCCTACAAGCTCGCAGTCAGCTCCACGAAATCGATGACGGGTCACTTGCTTGGTGCCGCCGGCGTGGTGGAGGCGATCTTCTCCATTCTGGCGATTCGCGACCAAGTGGCACCGCCGACGATCAATCTCGACGAGCCGGGCGAGGGCTGCGATCTCGACTACGTCCCGCACACGGCGCGCGAGATGCCGATCAAAGTGGCCCTTTCGAATTCGTTCGGCTTCGGCGGCACGAACGGCACTCTGATCTTCCGCGCGCTCGAGTAAGCCGCTCGCGAGTGCGTATCCTGATCGCGTGAAGTTGGCGGGGGATCCGCGATGGCATCCGCCCGAGGACCTTGATCTTCCGCGAGCGATGCGTGCTGCAGCGACCATGAATGCTCTTGCGATTCGTCCGGTTCGAATCGAACCAACGACGATGCTCGCGCTGCAGTCGGCGTATCCGGAGAAGTATTGCGCGTTCCTCGAGAGCGCGGCCTCCGGCGCACCGCTCGGCCGTTTCGACATCTTGTTCGCCTTCCCGCAGGAGGCGCTCACGTTGCGTCCTGACGGCACCTTGGATGGGCCGACCGTAGCGACCGCTCCTTCGAGTCGTTTTCTCGACAGTTTCGATCGATGGTGGCAGGCATTGCGCGAGCCGATGCCTGCATGCGAGCTTCCGTTCCGCGGCGGCTGGCTCGTCTATCTAGGCTACGAGCTTGCGGCGCAAATCGAACCGCGCTTGAAGCTGCGCATGCCGGGGAACGGCGTGGTCGCCACTGCGCTGCGGATTCCCGCGGCCATCGTGCGCGAGCATGCATCAGGACAGGCATGGATCGTTGCAGAGCCGCAGTTTGCATTCTTGCTCGAGGAAATTTCCCGCGACATCGACACCGTGCCGGAGCCGAGTTTTCGTTCCGGATCGTTGCTCGCCGCATCGATCGGCGAAGATCCACCCGAACGATTCGTCGATGCGGTAAGGCGTGCGCTCGAGTACATCTCACGCGGCGACATCTACCAAGCCAATCTTTCGCGCGGCTGGCGCGGCCGCTTGGCCGACGCCGTGCGACCGCAACATGTCTATCAGCGTCTGCGACGCACGAACCCAGGGCCGTTCAGCGCGCTCTTGACGATCGATGATTGGGCGATCGCAAGCTCTTCGCCGGAACGCTTGATTCGAATCGAGAACGGCTGGATTTCGACGCGGCCGATCGCCGGGACCCGGCCACGTGGCGAAAATGTCGAAGCCGATCGTGCGCTCATCGCGGAGTTGCGCGCGCACCCGAAGGAACGTGCCGAACATGTGATGCTCATCGATCTCGAGCGCAACGATCTTGGGCGGGTCTGCGAGCCGGGTACGGTCGAGGTCGACGAATACATGACGATCGAGACCTATGCGCACGTTCATCACATCGTCTCGAACGTGCGGGGCAAACTACGCGACGGGGTGGCACCGGGCCAAGCTTTGGGTGCCGTGTTTCCGGGCGGCACGATCACGGGGTGCCCCAAGGTGCGTTGTATGGAAGTGATCGCCGAGTTGGAGGACACTGCGCGAGGCGCCTACACGGGCTCGTTGGGTTATGTGAATCGCGACGGCACCATGGACTTCAACATCCTGATCCGCTCGCTCGAGTTGCATGGCAATGAGTTCGAGCTGCGCGCGGGCGCGGGCATCGTGGCAGATTCGGTGCCTCTGCGCGAGCTGGAGGAATCGCGCGCAAAGGCACGCGGCGTGTTGCGAGCCTTCGATTGAGGGATCGGCGATGCTGTCAGTGCTCGTCAATGGTCAGGAATGCGCAGATCCGGCACACGCGATCTCCGTGACCGACCGCGGACTGGCTTACGGCGACGGCTTGTTCGAAACGATGCTGCTTGCGCGCGGCAAGGTGCGGTTGCTCGAAGCGCATTTGCGTCGACTGACCGATGGTTGCAGACGGCTCGGTATCGACTACCCCGGCGACGAAATGCTTACAGCCGACATCGCGCGTGTGTGCGAAGCGCATGGAGACGGTGTCGTGAAGCTCATCCTGACGCGAGGCGTCGGTGGGCGCGGATATCGACCGACATCGACGCCGTGCACGCGCATCGTATCGCTGCACGAGCCCGTCGAGTCCACGCCGGCGATCCGCGTGCGATGGTGCGAAACGCGCTTGTCGCGAAATGCTGCACTTGCAGGCATCAAGCACTTGAATCGGCTCGAGCAAGTGCTCGCGCAGGCGGAATGGCAGGATCCCGAGATTGCCGAAGGATTCATGCTGGACAGCGAAGGCGAGCTCGTGTGCGCCACGTCAGCGAACATTTTCATCGTTCGCGGTCACGAACTGATTACGCACGATCTGCGCTATTGCGGCGTGCGAGGCATCATGCGCGGTGAAGTGATTCGGATTGCGAATGAGCTCGGGATACCGGTGCGCGAAGAACCGATCTGGCCCGAAGATCTCGAGACGGCCACCGAGGTGTTCGTTACGAATGCCGTGCGTGGGATCCGGTCCGTGACGGCGCTCGAGGAATTTTCGTGGCCGTACGGCAAAGTGACTCAATCCTTGCGCGAGGCATTGGAACGCGATGCGTAAGACATTGCGATGGTTGAGCGTCATTGTTGTCCTGCTGCTCTTCGGCGGCGGCGCGCTCGTGGCCTGGAGTTATGCGTGGCTGAACCAACCGCTCGCCGCGCTGACCGAGCCGACGGTTTACGAAGTGCCGCGCGGCGCGAGCTTGCGATCCGTGGCTCGCGACTTACACGAGCGCGGCATCATCGATCGGCCGCAAGTGTGGATTGCCGCCGGAAGGCTGAGCGGCAAAGCAAGCGCGCTGAAGGCGGGCGAATACCGCATCGAGCCGGGCCGAACTCCGCGGGGCTTGCTCGACCTGCTGAGCTCCGGCCAAGTTGTCCTGCACGGCATTACCTTCGTGGAAGGCTCGCGCTTCGTGGACATCCTCGCGCAGCTTCGCGCGAATCCTGCGGTACGTATCGAGTATGCGAATCGTTCGGAAGACGAGATCATGCGCGCCGTCGGCAAACCAGGCGTGCATCCGGAAGGGCAGTTCTTCCCGGACACGTATCACTTTCCGCGGCACACGCCGGATATCGAGATTTTGAAGCTTGCTTCGTCGCGAATGACGGCGGAGCTCGACAAGGCCTGGGCAGAGCGTGCGCCGGACTTGCCGCTCGCCGGACCGTATGAAGCGCTGATCCTGGCTTCGATCATCGAAAAGGAAACCGCGCTCGATCGTGAGCGTCCGATCATTGCGGGCGTGTTCGTGGAGCGCCTGCGGCGCGGCATGCGCCTGCAGACGGATCCGACGGTGATTTACGGGATCGGACCGAGCTTCGACGGCAACATTCGCCGGGCCGATTTGCTGCGCGACACGCCGTACAACACGTACACGCGCGCGGGATTGCCGCCGACGCCGATTGCGTTGCCGGGGCTCGAATCGCTGCGCGCCGCAGTTCGGCCCGAGATGACAGGCAAGCTCTTCTTCGTCGCGACGGGCGAGCCGGACGGCAGCCACTATTTTTCTGAATCGCTCGCCGAGCACCAAGCCGCGGTGAGGCGCTATCTGCAGCGATTGCGCAATCGCGAGTGACGGTTGATACGATGAGCCGAGGCAAGTTCATCACGATCGAAGGCGGCGAGGGCGTCGGCAAGTCGACGCAAATCGCGGAACTGCGCGACTATCTGACTTCGCGCGGCTTGCGCGTGACGGTGACGCGCGAGCCCGGCGGAACGCCGCGGGCGGAACGTATTCGAGCGCTGTTGCTCGAGCCGAGCGACGAGCCGATGCCGCCGATGTGCGAGCTGCTCCTGATGTTTGCCGCGCGAGCCACGCACATCGCGAATGTCATCGAGCCGGCGCTGGCACGCGGCGAATGGGTCGTGTGCGATCGATTCACGGATGCGACTTATGCCTATCAGGGCGGCGGACGGGGGATGGATGTGTCGAGTATTGCCGCGCTCGAGAAACTCGTTCAGGGCGAGTTGCGTCCGGATCTGACGATTCTGTTGGATGCGCCGCTCGAGGTCAGCGCGGCGCGTGCTCGCAAACGCAACGAAGCGAACGGCACGGCTGACCGATTCGAGCGCGAGCGGCGAGATTTTTTCGAACGAGTTCGCTCGACCTACCTGCAGCGGGCGCGCGCAGAACCGAATCGATTCGTTGTGATCGACGCGAGCAGCGATCGTCAAACCGTCAGCGAAGCGATTCGCGCGGCGCTTGCCGCGCATTTGAATGAGAAGGCGACATGACTCAGGAGTTGCCGAAACCAAGGCGCTTGCCGTGGCACGAAGAGGCCGTCGCCAAGCTGCAAGCCGCTTGGCAGGTCAAACGCATGCCGCATGCACTGCTCGTGGTCGGTGCAGACGGGCTCGGCAAACGCGAGCTTGCTGCATGGCTCGCTAGCGCGGTTTTGTGCGAGCGATCGACGGAGACCTTGTCGAGCTGCGGGGAATGCGCTAGCTGCAAGCTCATCCTCGCCGGCTCCCATCCCGACTTGTGGTGGGTGAGTCCGGAAGAAGACAAACAACAGATCTCGATCGATCAGGTTCGCGAAGCGTGCGAGCGTTTGAGCAAGACGAGCTATCGGCAGGGTTACAAAGTGGCCGTGGTGACGCCGGCGCATGCGATGACGATCGCGGCGGCCAACAGCTTGCTCAAGACGCTGGAAGAGCCTTCACCGCAAAGTCTGCTGATCTTGCTCAGCGCGCAGCCGTCGGGATTGCCTGCGACGATTCGCAGCCGCTGCCAGCAGATCGCAGTTCGACGGCCGAGCCAGGAAAGCGCGCTCGCGTGGCTACGCAGCGAGAATGTCGCGGACGCAAGTCCCGCGTTGCTCGAATTCGCGGGCGGCGCACCTTTGCGAGCGATCGAATACGCCAATGGCCGGTTCGAGACGCTCGATCGGGAGATGCAGCGTGCTTTGCGGGAGCTGTTGGCCGGAGAGACGGATGTGACGCAAGTCGCGTCCGCATGGGCCAAAGAGGGGTTACCGGACCGCCTGACCTGGCTCGACCTGTGGCTGACCTCGGCTGCTCGCGGTGCACTTGCTGGAAGTGCCGATCTGGTCACGTTCCCACCTGGACCCATGCCCTTGCCAAGGGGCACAGGCGCGTTGAACATAAGCGGCCTGTACGAAGTGGTCGATCGGCTTCGGGCCTTGAAGGCACAGCTGACGCGCACGGCACTGCAGCGCGAGCTGGCCTTGGAGTCGTGGCTGATCGCACTCCTGCAATGTCTGGCGCCAGCCAAGGCACAACGAACTTCAACCGGATAGCGAAACGAGAGTCGTGAACAGACAGATGCGTCAGCCGAGCAGCAAACCGGGATTGCTGACTCTCACGATCAAGGACAAGAGCGCCTTGTATCTCGCTTACATGCCCTTCGTGAAAAACGGAGGCCTGTTCATTCCCACGAACAGCAACTATCGGCTCGGCGACGAAGTGTTCATGCTGCTCAATCTCATGGGCGAGGAAGAGAAGCTTCCGGTCGCCGGGCGGGTGATCTGGATGACGCCGAAGGGCGCGCAAGGTAAGCGCACCGCAGGCATCGGCGTTCAGTTCAGCGAGCAGGACCGGGGCACGACACAGCGCAAGATCGAGAGCTATCTCGCGGGCGCCCTGGGCGGCGATAAACCCACGCACACGATGTAACCCGCTTCGACTTACGAACGCCGCCTTCGGGCGGCGTTTTCGTTTTCAGGCTCGCAGCACGAACTAGTCAGGCCTGATTGATCGACTTCATGCCGTCGTTCAACACGTAAGCCTGAAACCCGCGCTCGGCGAGAATGTAAGCCGCAGCGGAGCTGCGGCGTCCCGTGTCGCAATACACGACGTACGGCGTGTTGCGGTCGAGGGATTTGAGCTTCAAGCGAAGGAAGTACAAGGGCACGTTCAGCGCACCGGGCAGGTGATCGTGGTCGTATTCGCTGGGTAGCCGCACGTCCAGCCACTTTCCGCCCCGGGCAACGATGAACTCCGCCTTACTCTTGTCCACGCGCTCGAGCAAGGGTTCGTTCATGAGCGTGAGGAAGTCGTCGCGATTGAGTCGCATGACGACCACATCCGTCATCGCCGTGATCGTCGCGTTGCGCCGTGCATCGGAGATGAGCGCCTCTTCGCCGAACGAATCACCAACGCCCAGTTCCGCAAGCTTGATGCCTTCGCGGCTAAGCGGCGTCTCGCGCGTAACGGCACACTTGCCTTTCGCGATGACATAAAAGTAATCGCCTTCGTCGCCTTGACGGATGATGACTTCGCCGGGCGCGTAATCCACGCGCTGCATCCGCAGGAAGATCGCCTGAATGTTCGCCGGCGGGATACGGTGAAACGCCTTCGTCTGCAGCAGTACAGTCATCCAGTCGTCGCTTTCCGCGAGATCTTCCTCGAGCGTCTGCAACTCGTTGACTTCGTAGGAACCGGTCTGATCCCACGTCACGATCACATCGAGCAGCTCGCTGTCGATGGCGATGATTTCCGCGCGTTCGGATACGACCCGTGCGCTGCAACGTCGCGGCGAGCTCGGTGCAACGGGGTTGCGTGCTTCGGGTGAGCCTGCACGAATCGTGTAGATGGTGCGGCCGTCCGAGATCAGCTCGAGCGTGCCGCGTAGGAGGAAATAGGTATACCTGTCGGTCTCGCCCTCTTTGAATAGAAGGCGCCCTTGAGGGAGCTCGCGCGTCGTCGCCTTGCGCGCGATCGAGTGCAGACTCTCACGTTTGAGCCCATCGAGCGGGGAAAACGTTTTGAGCAGACTTACATCGAGAGGCTTACTCCCCATTTCTCTCCCAAAGAACGGTTTAAGCGGAAACGCATGAGACACTCCCTGTGCCATTTCGTCACCTTTGACCTTGCGACGCGGGCTTCGTGCCCTGCGAATCGGATCACGCGAGTTGTTGCCATCCCGGATCCGGTCTGAAGCGCTCACCATAGCGCGATTCGAGCGCCCGTAGGCGCTCAATTACTGCCTCGATGCCCCGGTTTCTCGCGTATTGAAGCGGACCGCCGCGGAACGGTGCGAATCCGGTGCCGAAAATCACACCGGCATCGACGAGATCGGCATCGGCGACCACCTGCTCGCGCAGCACGGTTACTGCTTCGTTCACGAGCGAAAGTATGAGGCGGTCCTGCAGGTCCTCGGGCAGCGGACGGTCGCCGGCGGGCGGTTTCTGCGGTTTGCCGTCTTGCCAAACATAGAACCCAGCGCCGGTCTTCTTGCCGAACTTCTTTTGTTCGACGAGCCGCAGAAGCGTTGCGGGCGCGGCAGTCGTGTCCTCGAAAAACACCTTGCCGACACTCATGATCACATCGAGCCCCACGACGTCAGCGAGCTCGATCGGTCCCATCGGCATGCCGAAGCTTTCGGCTGCTTCGTCGATGAGCGCATAAGGCACACCTTCTTCGACTGCTCGAATTGCCTCGCTCAAGTACGGCATCAACACGCGGTTGACCAGGAATCCAGGCGAGCTGCGGCACGGGATGGCGAGCTTGTCGATTTGACGCGCAAAGGCCAGGGCCTTGGTCACGCAAGCGCTGTCCGATACTTGCGAATGAATGACTTCGACCAGCGGCATGCGGGATACCGGGTTGAAGAAATGCAGTCCGACGAGGCGCGAAGGGTCGGCAAGCTTTTCGGCTAGCTGTTCGAGAACGATGCTCGAGGTATTCGTGGCCAACAATGCGCCGGGCTTCAGCTTGGGCTCGACGCGCGCGTACAGCTCGCGCTTGGCCTCCAGGTTCTCGAAGATCGCTTCGATGACGACGTCGGCCTGTGCGACGCCTTCGCCTTCGACATCGGCTTTGAGGCGCTGCATTGCCGCTTCACGCTTGATCGGGTCGGGATAACGCTTCTCGAAGAACGCGCGCGCTCGATCGAGCGCCGGTGTCACATATTCCATCGCTCGATCTTGCAGCGTCACGTTGAGCCCGCGCGCCGCACACCATGCAGCAATATCGCCGCCCATGACACCGGCACCGATCACGTGAACGTGTTGAGCAGGCGCCTCGGCCGATTTCGCGGCTGACTTCAAACGCTCCTGGAGGAAGAACACCCGAACGAGATTCCGGGACGTCGATGTGCAGAGCAGCTCCGCCATCGACTTGGCTTCTGCCTCATAGGCTTCGGGACCGCGGCCGCCGAATCGTTGCCAGAGATCGATGAGCGCATACGGAGCAGGGTAGTGATCGACGCGCGCCCGCTTGGCAACCTGAGCGCGCATGCGGTTTGCGAGCAGCGGACGAATCGGTCCGGCATTGAGCAGGCGGTCGCGCAGCGACATACGGCGTCGAGCATGCGGATTGAGCGCGAGCTGTTTCGCGGCCTGACGCAGCTCGTTTGCAGGTACGATCCGGTCGACGAGCCCCAGCGCGAGCGCTTGCTTCGGCCGAACATTGCGACCCGTCAGCATCAAATCCATCGCTGCGATCGGACCGATTAGCTGGACTGCGCGAACCGTTCCGCCGAGCCCGGGATGCACGCCCAGTTGCACTTCCGGAAACCCCAGCGTGATCGAGGAATCATCCGCCAGCACGCGGTAACGGCACGCCAGTGCAAGCTCAAGCCCGCCGCCGAGCGCGAAGCCGTTGATGGCGGCTACCGTGGGGCAGGGGAGTTGTTCGAGCTTGTCGAAGAGCATCTGACCCTGGCGGATCATGTCGTAGGCCTGGTCCGGGGATTGAATGCCGACGAACTCCTTGATGTCGGCACCGGCAACGAAACCGGGCTTGGCGGACGTGATGATCAGTGCTTGCGGCAGGTTGCTGGCGAGGGTCGCAAGATGCGTGTCCAACTCCTCCATGACGGCGCGCGACAAGCTGTTTGCCGTGGCGTCCTTGCGATCGATCGTCAGCCATGCGACCCCATCCGAGTCGCGCTCTAGCGTCCAATGAGCGGTTGCCGGGTTAGCGGTCACGACGGTACCTCGCAAGTCAGGCCGGCGAGCGGCGAACGGTGAAATCGCAAATCAGCGGACGGTGATCCGAGAAGCGCACGTCAGGAACGTCGAATTGAGTGATTTCGATCCCGTTCGAATACAACACGAAATCGAGCTCTTTACGAGGATTGCGGCTCGGATAGGAGGGCAGCCCGAGCCGATTGGCGCTCTTCAGACCGGAAGCTTCCATGAACAGGTAGATCTCGTGATCGCCCCAGAACGTGTTGAAGTCGCCTGCGACGATGACCGGCTTGCTCGCCCGTTTGACGAGCTCGTGCAGGTGACGCAGCTGATCGTGCCGATGGCGGAACTTCAGAGAAAGGTGCACGAGAAAAATCGCGACGTCCTCGAGCTCGAGCTCGATGATGAGGCGCTTGATGCCGGTTTCGAAGTAATGAAAGCGTTCGCCCTCGACGCGCGGCGCTGCGAGGAAGGCGTTGCCCTGTTTGCGGACGATGGGAAGAAACTGGTTGAGCGAATCCTCGCCGTACTTGCACTGATAAATGGAGTAATGGCCGAGGGAGTCCGCGATCAGTTTCGCTTGATTGACCAGCCCGGAGCGAATCGAGCCGGTGTCGATCTCGATGAGCCCGACCAAGTCGGGGTCCAGGGACTTCAGGTACTGCGTGATCCGTTCCAAGACGCGCGGATTGCTGCGCAAATATCCGGCGCCCGGGATGGGCAGGTGAAACGCCGGACCGGTACCCGTTGCGTACCGAATGTTGTAGAGGACGAATCGCATCGTGGGGGGTGGGTGCGCACGCACGAGATCGCAACACGACATTCTATAGGAGCCGCACGGAGCTGCCGAATTGGCTAATTCCTGAAAACTGCGGCTTTTCGCGCCGGGGCATGCATTCTCCTTTAAAATCCGCCCGCGGCGCGGGCAGGGCCCCGCGGAGGACAGCGACGTGAGCAGTATTTCTCAGCAAAATCCGGTTCGGGTCTTCGTGGCGCATGCCTTCGAGCGTGGCGAAGACTATGTCCGTGTGTTCGAGTACCTGGAAAGCTCGCGCAACTTTTACTACCGCAACTGCAGCGATCCGGACGTTCAGCTCGTCGACCCGGAGAAAATGAAGGACGAGCTGCGCAAACAGATCAACCTGGCCGAGGTCGTCATCGTACCGGCCGGACTCTATCGCACGGCGCGCGAGCGCGAATTGGTCGATTTCACGCTGAATTGCGCCAAAGGGCTGGACAAGCCGGTGATCGTCGTCGAGACGTTCGGGGTCAAGGAAAAGCTCCCCGTTCAGCTCGAGGCCTTGAGCGACGAACAGGTCGAATGGAACGAGCGAGAGATCGCAGACGCGATCCGCCGCCAGGCACGGCACGAGGACACGTCCCGCTGGGACGTCATCGAATTCAAGCTGGATTGAGGTCGAATCAGCCGTCGCCGGAATTGACGGCTCGGAGCTTCGGGCGTTGCTGGTACTGGACGCGCGCGATGACGGCGAGCATGTTCACGATGCGCTCCGCCAGATGCCCGGCTTCCGACTCGGACATCTTGCGTACCGTTGCTTGGGGCGCGGTTTCGCCGCGAAGCGGTCGAACTCGGCACATACAGCTCGCCAGAGAGGAAAAGTCCTCCCGAATTTCACTCGGAAGCTCGCTCTCATCGAGACCTTCCAGGTGCTGTCGGTAGGCTTCCAGTAAACGGTGTTTGATCGGACCCGCGGAAGCCAAGATCACCGTAGCGGCGAAAAAGTGTTCCCAAGCGCTGTTCATACCGAAAACGACCCTAAACGGAGTGAATGGATCACCAGCCGTCGGTCCCTCGGGACGGGAAACCGGCAGCGCATATCGCGACCGTAAAGCTGAGAAAATACTTTAAGTACACGCTGCAGTTTTTCTGATGACTGCTCAAGCGTGTACAGCCGGAATATACACCTGGAGGTAACAAAGGCAACCCATTTGGGCATAGTTAGAATCTACTGTAAGTACGTATAATGTATATTAAGTTAAATTATATATGCGGTTTCGTGGTCCGGTTGGTGGCTGTTGTTGCGCCAACGAAATCCCGGTAACCCCCTTCAGAATTCCAGTGAGTCATGGCGGCGCCTTTTCAGTTCAGATGGTCCCTTGGGTTCTTTTCGCGGCAAGAACCAATCTCGCGCGACTCCTAGGTCTAGTCAGCGATGCATCAGCCTGGGCTCCGGCATCAAGAGCGACATCCTGTGCGGTACGCACTACGTGCTCGGGTATGTCGAACACGAGCTTACGATTGAAAACTGTCCTATCTAGCTTTGTAGCCTCAGGATCTCCTGGGTTCAAAGGAGTCAGCACCCACGGCTACGGAACAGGACCGGTGTCGACTCTCAAGCGATCCAACCCGCCAGCGAGAAGGCGCCGTCCACGTCGACCACTGTACCGGAACACATCGCCGCTCTTGGCGATGCGAGAAAGACGATGGTTTGGGCGATGTCTTCCGGCTGCAGCCATCGACCCAACGGAAACTGCTCGTCGCGGCGCTGCGATTTCTCGGTCAACAGCGTTCGCGTCGGTCCCGGACAGACGGCATTCGCGCGAATGCGCTTGCTTGCCCACTCGTAGGCCGTCTGCCGAGTCAGTGCAAGCACGCCGGCCTTGGCGGCCGCGTATGCAGCTCCGCCGAGCGGGGAAACACCGTGTGCTGCGATCGAAGCGACATTGACGATCGATCCGCCGCCTCGTCGCTGCATCGGATTCAGCACCCCACGTGTGGCGATGAACGCAGAACGTAAATTGAGTGCCAAGGTCGCATCCCACTCGGCGACCGTCAGCTCTTCGAGCTTGCGGCGCGGACCGCCGCCGACGTTGTTCACGAGCACATCGACGCCTGGCTCGTTGCGGTCGATGTCCGAGAACACACGCTCCAATGCGACGGCATCGCACACGTCGACCGCAAACGCCGAGCCGCGGATTTCTGTAGCGAGCTGCTGTGCCGCAGGGGCATCGACGTCGATGATCAATACGCGAGCGCCGAGCTTGGCGAACTCGCGAGCAACCGCTGAACCGATGCCATGAGCGCCACCCGTCACGACGACGCAAGCGCCTTCGAATTCACGCACGTTCGCGCTCCAATTCGAAGCCGATCACGGGATGCGGTCGGTACGGCGCTTCGAGCAGCGCACGCTCGTCGGCAGAGAGCACGACATTCAACGCCTCGCAGGCGACCTCGATCTGCGACGGATCGGAAAAGCCCAAAATGGGTGACACCACGCCGGGCGATCCGAGCAGCCAGGCGAGCGCGAGCTTCGAAGGTGGTTCGCCACGTTCCGCGGCGAATGCATTGAGTTGCGCGATCACCGGCGTGTCCAGCTCCGGCAGAAAGCGCGATCTGGCAAGCGGATCGCCTGCGAGTCGCGCCGCGTCGCCGGCGGATCCCGCCAACAATCCACGCGCTAGCGGCGACCACGGCGTCATGCCAACGCCCTCCTCCAGACACAGCGGCACCATCTCGCGTTCCTCTTCGCGATAGATGAGGTTGTAATAGTTCTGCATGGAGATGAAGGGCGAATAGCCGAGCGATCTTTGCATGGCGAGCGCCTTCATGAAGCGCCAAGCGGACATGGAGGAAGCGCCCACGTACCGCACCTTGCCGCTGCGAACGAGGAGATCGAAGGTCTGCAATGTCTCCTCGATCGGCGTCTGCGGATCCCATCGGTGCATCAGCAGCAGATCGACATGTTCGAGCTGCAATCTTTTTAGGCTCGCCTCGACGCTCGCGAGCATGTGTCGGCGCGACAAGCCTCGATCGTTGGGTCCGGGTCCGGTCGCGAAGAATACTTTGGTGGCGATGACATACTCGTCCCGTGATGCTGCGGAACGCAGTGCGGCGCCGAGAATCGTTTCCGCCTCGCCGGCACCGTAGGTCGGTCCGGTATCGAAGAAGTTGATGCCTTGATCGAACGCTTTGCGAACGATAGCTTCGGCCGTTTTGCGATCCGTGCGCCAAGTCTGCTCCGTGCAATTGCCGAAGCTCGCAGAGCCGACGCACAAGCGCGAAACGACGAGCCCGGAGCGGCCAAGTTGTCTGTACTGCATTACTCGTTCTTCACGGGATCGAACAAACGAGGATGCGCAACGCCACGGACTCGCAGGGGTTCGAGCAACGGCAACCATTCGGCCTGACGATCGAGGAGCCGCAAGGCACCGAGATCCTCCACAAGATCTTCGAGGCGAGTAACGCCGATGAGCGCGGTCGTCGACTTCGCTACCGCAAAGGCGATGGCCAATTGCGCCGCGCTTGCACCGAAGCCGGCAGCAATCTCTTGCAGTTTCGGCTGCAGCGCACGAATGCGTTCTCGGATTCCGCCTGCATCCCGCGCGATGTTGCGTTCACGCGGTCGTTCGCCTCGTGCAAAAGCGCTCGGATCGACCCGATCCCGATCGAGATGACCGGCGAGGATGCCGCCCTCGAGCACGAAAGCGGCACACAGACCGATCGATTTGTTCGCGAACAGCTGCGAATACGCCTCGCTCTCGACGATGTCGCGTCGCGCGACGTTGTATTGGAGCTGCACGAGTCGCGGCTGCGATTTTCCTTGAAGCTGCGTCTTGGCCTGAACGATCTGCCCTGCTTCCCAATTCGTGACGCCCCAGGCCCGCGTAAGACCCGTGCGTACCAGTCCGTCGATCTCCTCGCAGAAGGCTGCGAAGTCCAGCCCTTCAGTCGGCCGCGAGACCATTACGAGCTCGACGTGATCGACGCGAAGCCGCTCCAGAGACGCTCGTACTTGCTGCTCGAAAGACTGCTGCGGGTAGTTCCAGAGCCAGAGTTTCAGCGCTAGCTGATAGTCGCTGCGGCGAATACCAGCGAGACGGATCGATTCCGCGAACGCCGCTTCCGTATCCGGCTTGTCCCAGTAGTAGCCGATGTCGAACAGATTGATGCCCGCATCGATGGCCGCGCGCAAGAGCGCGGCGCAATCGGCCGTACTGAGCCTCGAGAACGTATTCCATGAACCGAGCGAGATGGCCGACACGTCGGCCATCCCGTCCCCGATGGAGCGATACAACATGCGCGTAACGCTCAGAACCGATAGCGAGCGATCGCAGAAATCTGACGAGGCTCGCCCGGCACGTTCAATTGGATACCGAAGATCGTCGCGTTCTGGTTGTAGACCAGATAGCGCTTGTCGGTGAGGTTCGAGCCCTCCACCGCCAGCTCCAAACCGTCCAGTGCCGAAGGCTTGAAGGCAATGCGAGCGTTGAGGAGCGTGTAGCTCTCCTCGAACGACGTCGGATCCGCAATCGTCAGGTACTGATCGCTCCGATAGCTCGCGTCTGCGCGGAACGTCCAATCGCCGATTGCGGTCGTCAGCTCGTACTGAGCGCCCAACGAGGCCGTCCATTCTGGAACGTGCGGCAACTTCGTATCGTAGGTGACGCCCACGACTCCGCCGGCAAGGCGCACGAACTCATTGTGCGTGTAGCCGACACCCAAGTTGAAGGTCAAACCGGTCGTCGGCCGGAAGGTCGATTCGATTTCCAAGCCATACAACTCGGCGTCTCCGCCGTTCTGCGTCACGTTCACGACACCGCCCGTCGGACCGGGCACGATCACGTTCAACTGAATGTCGGTCCAGTCGCTGAAGAACAACGCTCCGTTCAGGGTGAGCCGGCCGTCCAGCAGGGTCGACTTCACGCCGAGCTCGTAGGTGGAAAGCTCTTCGGGTCCATACACCGGGGTCGGCAACACCGCCGTCGGATTGCCGAAGCCGCCGGCCTTGAAGCCCTCGGAGTAGCTCACGTAGAGCATGACGTCGTCGAGCACGTGCCAGTTGAGTCCCACGCGCGGCGTGAACGAGAACCAATCTTCCGAGCGCGATTGCGCAGGAATCGAAACGATGCCGCGCTGAGGCAGGAACGTTTCGGTGACGAACGTCTTGTCGTCCCAGTTCGCACGTGCTCCGATCACGGCGGTCAGCGTCGGCGTGATGTCGAACTCTTCCTGGGTGAAGATTGCGATGGTTTCGGATTCGTACTTCTGTCGGACGATCGTGTCGCGCGCATCGCTCGCGAGTCCGGTCACCTCGTAGACGCCATGGAAGCTTTCGCTGAAGCGCCACCCTCGCCCATCCTCGCTGAAGTAGAAGACGCCGGCCAGGTACCTGAAGCGGTTGTCGAACAGCTCGCCGCTGATCTGGAACTCCTGACTGAACTGTTCGTCGTCGATTCTCTCGTGCGTCGAGGAAATCGTGAACGGCGACGTATCGCCGTCGACGCGTATTTCGGTCTCTAGCGTGCGCCAAGCGGTGATCGACTTGAAGCTGAAAGCGTCGCTCGGACTGATCGTAATCGTCGCCGAGGCACCGCCGATGTCGTAGTCGTCCTGCAGCGGGCTGCCGCTGTAGGTTGCGTACGCATCTCGAATCACCCAACGCGAGTCGTAGACCGTTCCCGCAGGCAGGCCGAGCGCGGCTGCCTGCACCGGTGCCGCGATTTCGTTGAAGCGCGCGACGAGCGCAGGAGGCACGTCATAGAACGAAGTCGCATGGGACAGCAATCCCGTGTTGCGTTGGCGACTGAAGTCGCCGCGCAGATCGAGCTCGGCGATATCGCTGAACTTTACGCGCAAGCCGCCGCGGACCACCAGGCGGTCTTCGTCGTTCGTGTCGATGCCGTCGAACAATCGCTTGCCGTAGCCGTCCGACGTGAACACACCGACCGCGAGCTTGCCGCCGACACGATCGTCGACGAGCGCTCCGTTGATGTGGCCCTGGGCATCCAGTCGGCCGTCTTCGCCGAATCGAAGGGCCACGCTTCCCTCTGCGGGGCCGCTCAGATTCGGTTGCGAGGTGATGACATTGACGGCTCCGCCGATCGTATTACGTCCGTACAGCGTCCCTTGCGGGCCGCGCAGCACCTCGATGCGCTCGATGTCCGAGATGCTCATGAGACCGCCGAGCGTACGCGCGAGATACACGCCATCGACGTACAAACCGACGCCAGGATCGGTCGGATACGCATAGTCGCCCGTACCCACGCCGCGGATCCAAGCGGCGTATGCCGATCCGCCCGCGGTCGGCCGGTTCGTGACGGTGACCTCGACGTTCGGCATGTAATTGGTGACGTTGCGAAGATTCGTCATGCCGCGCTGAGCCAGCGCCTCCGAATTGAGTGCGACGATCGAGAGCGGCGTGTCCTGCAGATCCTGCTCGCGACGCTGCGCGGTGACGATGATCTCTTCGAGTCGTGGTTCGTTGCCGGAACTTTGCGCGGCGCCGGTCATGGGCGTCAGGACGGCACCGATGGCTGCGCTCAGTAGTATCGATCGAGTCACCTGCGAATTTTTCATGTTCATCGTGTTCTCCCCCATTTCCCGTTTTCGGAACAACCCAGCTCGTTATCTCTGCTCTGACACACCTGCAACTTCAGCCCGACGGACGAGCTCCTCCTGAACTTCCGGCGAGAGCTGCGTGAAATAGGCGCTGCAGCCGCCGAGCCGAACGATCAGATCCGGAAATGCCGCGGGATTCCTTTGTGCAGCGCGTAGTGTTTCTGCATTCAGTACATTGAATTGAACGTGCTTTCCGCCTTTGGCGAAGTATTCGCGCACGGTTCGCGCGACGTTGCGCAAGCTTTCCGGGGTCGCGAACGCTTCGGGTCGCAAACACAGCTCCAGCGACATCGACTGCCATTGGCGTTGATCGACCTTCGCCGCACTGCGCAGCATGGCTTGGGTATCGATGCGTCCTTGGCCGATCGTCGGCGTCAAGGATTCCGCCGCGAGACACTCGCCGGCGCGACGTCCGTCGGGCGTCGCTCCGGTCAATGCACCGCCCGGAAAATTCGACGTGCCGATCGTGATCGCGGCAGGAATGAAGCGACCTCCATACACCGTCGTGTGCTTGCCGACCTCGGCAGCCCAGAACGCGTACAAATCGGCGGCGATGAGATCGACGGTGTCGTCGTCGTGGCCGAATTTCGGTGCTGCGAGCGCCAAGGCATGCAGTCGCTCGCCGTGGGATCCGGCCCAGTTCTCTTTCAGTGCTTGTACGAGCTCTGACGCAGTCGCTTGTCGCGTTTCGAACACGATGTGCTTGATGGCAGCGAGCGAATCGGCCACGTTGATCATGCCGATCGGATTGATCGCAGAGCCGTTCTCGTAGGGCATGGTGCGGCCGAGGATGTTCTGCGGCGATTTCAAGCCGTCTTCGGTCAGCGCCGTTTCGATGGTTTGCGGAAAACGCTCCGCGTACGCCTGCATCGTGACGTTGTTGAACTCGCCGTGCAGCGCGATGAAATGAGCGAGCTGAGTCTTGAGCGATTCGACGAACTCCTCGTAGGTCGTGCACTGCTCCAGGGACTTCGTGAGCGGCCCGACCTGCCTTCCGGTACGCGGGTCCTTACCGCCATGAATTGCGAACTCGAGGACACGCGGGGCAGTGAACATCGGCCACGCGATGGTGCGGGATCGACCTGGAATGTTGACGCCCAGCGATCCTGCCACTGCATAGTCGCGTGCGTCCTCGAGCGGCACGCCCTGATCCACGAGATAGGCGATCGTGGATTCGTCGCTGATCAGCGCCGGCAATCCGATGCCCGTCGAGATCAGCTCTAGCGCAGCGTGGAGCAATTCGTCCGGCGTATTCGCATGCACGCGCATCGTCAAGGTCGGATGCGGCGCAGGACAGTCTCGCGCAGCTTCGAGCAACAAATACGAAAGTTCGGTCGTCGCATCCCTGCCGTCGCGCGTCTGACCGCCGATCACGCAGTTGTGCCATTTCGCGAGGCCGCCGTACTTGGAGCGATGCGTATGGCCGCTCGTAATGACGATCTGCGAATCCTTGACGCGCAACCACTCGATCAACTCGAGCGCTTCCTCGCGAGTGATCCGGCCCGCTTTGAGATCGGCCTCGTAGTACGGCTGCATGTACTGATCGAATCGACCGAACGACAACACACCGGAGGGCAACACCATGAGCACCATGAACCAGAGCGACTGCATGGCCTCGCGGAACGTGCGCGCAGGCTGACCAGGGACGATCCGGCAAATTCGGGCGAGCTCGAGCAGCTCGGCGCGACGCTGAGGGTTCGATTCCTGGGCTGCGAGCGATTCGGCAAGCGCGGCGAAGCGTGCTGCGTAGCGGCGCACGGCTGCCAAGGCAATGAGGATCGCACGCAGCTGGTCGACCTTGGCGACCGCCGCAGCGCTATATAGTTGTGTGTTCTCGAGCTCTTTTTCGGCTTCGGCGATGAGGGCATCGATTCCTCGATGCAGCACTTTTTCGAATTGAAAGACGCCGATGATCTGACTGATCTCGTGGTGGATTCCCCAACCGCAGCCGATCATCCCGCCGGGACCCCACCCTTCCTCGCGACTACGAAACGGCGGCAGTACGACGCCAAGTTGTGCGTACGGCCACAAGCGCTTATCGTCGTAGAGCGACGTCATGCGTGCCGTGAGGCATCGCTTGCGCCAGTATTCGTTCATTTCGCGAATCAGGGGACGGTCCTGATCGGCCACGACGAATCCGCTCGCGCACAGGGCGTCGATTTCCGCATCGGGCCACGTCGACCACAAGCTCGTCAGCTCCACCGCACCGGGTTTGCTGGCGAGATTTCCGAGGAGCAGATCGTCGGGCTCGATGTAGATGGGGATTTCGTCGAGCACGGTTGCAAACGCCCGGGCACACCGGATGATCTGCGGCTCGCCTTCGGACTCGCTGAACGCGCGCGTCACGAGGAGCCCTTTGGCAATGCTCACCTCGAAGCGGCAGTCCCGAACCGCATCGAGCGACTTCAACAATCTTTGAATACGCGGTGTCACTGTTCTTTTGTTTCGCGCAAGCGCGTCTCCCCTACTTCGCCGCCGAATGCTAGGCGACGAGCTGACACGCTTGGTAATAAACTGGGATCATGTCGAACATGCAGAACGCGAATATTGCGAAGCTGGAGTTGCGGGCGCTCCTTGCGCTCGAGGCTCTGTTGCGCGATCGCAGCGTCAACAAGGCCGCGCAGCGCGTGGGGCTCAGCCAACCGGCGATGAGCCACCTGTTGGCGCGTCTTCGCAAGACTTTCGGCGATCAGCTGCTCGTGCGGGGTCGAAACGGGTTCGTGTTGACCGAGTACGGGGAACGCTTGCTAGGACACCTCGATGAGCTCGCTCCTCGCATCGAAGCGCTCGGCAGAGCAGAACAGTTCGATCCGAAGGTCAGTACGGCGACATTCCGTTGCGCCTGCACGGATCATGCGAGCGTCGTCCTCATGCCGCCCCTGATGCAGGCATTCAGCACGGCCGCGCCGCGCGCGATTCTCAAGATCCTGTCAGTGGCAAGCCGTCATCTAGATCTTGCACGGCTCGAGGCCACGCGTTTCGATCTCGTCGTCGGCTGGTTCGACGCTTTACCGGCCGACTGGCATGTGAAAAGGCTGTTCGACGAAAGACTGGTTTGCATTGCCAGCGCAACGCATCCCGCCATCGGCGAGACCCTCGATCTCGAAACCTTCCTCAGGCTCAAGCACGTCGTACTGGCTCCGGACGAGCGCGAGCTGCAGAACATGGCCGATATGACCCTCGCGTCGCGCGGACTGAAACGCAATGTCGGCGCCTTCGTTTCGAATTTTTCGGCGACGCCGTTCGTCGTCGCCGCATCCGAACTCATCGCGATGGTGCCGTCGACCTTGGCGGCCCGATTTGCCTATCTTCCTGGAATACGTCTGCACGAGCCGCCGATCGACTTTCCGACCTACCCCGTATCGATGGCTTGGCACCCACGCGTGCATGCCGAACCGGGCCATCGTTGGTTGCGCCAGCTCATCATCGACGCCGTACAGGTCACCGTCGCCCCTGCATGACCGATATTCGCGCGCTGCATGTTCGAGATCCATGAATACGATTGACGCGAGCGCATCGAATTCGCTCAGATCGCAAACATAAGAAGCGCGCATTGATGAGGGGGACCGATGACACAGACGCCTCTCGCCCCGGCGACGGAGTTTTCTGCAGCACGCCGCTATTACCTGCTGGTTCTGCTTGCGCTGCTGAACGTGCTGCTCGTGCTCGACAAGATCGTGCTGAGCGTCCTGCTCGAGCCGATCCGCGCGGAATTCGGCTTGAGCGATGTTCAACTCGGCGCGCTCATGGGCCTGGTGTATGCGATCTTCATGGGCAGCGCCGGGTTGCCTCTCGGCGTTCTCGCGGACCGAACGAATCGTCGTAACCTTGCAGCAATCTGCCTTGCAGGCTGGTCGGCGATGACAATGGCCTGCGCGGGTGCGCAAAACCTCTGGCATTTGATTCTCGCCCGCATCGGTGTCGGTATCGGCGAAGCCGGCGGCGGTCCGGCCGCGGTATCGATGATTGCCGACACGTTCGAGCCACGCCGGCGTGCAACGGCGATGGCGGTATTCGCTTCGGGCACGCAAATCGCAGCGCTCGTGAACCTCACGTATGCGACCTATATCGCGCACGTGTTCGGTTGGCGTGCGGCTTTGATCGCAGTTGCTGTTCCCGGTTTCGTCTTGGCATTGTTGCTCGTGCTCACGACGCGCGAGCCGCCTCGCGGTCTGTCCGACCGAAACCGCAAAGTTGCCGAGGCTCCGCCGCTGCGCGAAACGCTGATCTATTGCTGGCATCAGCGCTCATTGAGGCATCTGCTGTTCGGCGCTACGCTTTGCTACATCGTCGTCGCGGGCATGGGGTCATGGCATTTCACGTTTCTGGTCCGAAGCCACGACCTGCACCTGCATGAAGTTGGGCCAATGCTCGGTATCGGCATCGCCGTAATCGGCATCCTGGCGAACGTTTCCTCGGGAGCGCTCTCCGATTTTCTCGGTGCGCGCGACGAGCGTTATCGGACTTGGTTCATTTCGTTCGGTGCAATCCTTGCGCTCGGCATCGGCTCGTGGTCCATCCTCACCGGCAATCCGAACGCCGCGCTCGCGGGCGTCATCGTTTTTGCGGCCACGGTGATGTTTTGGTTTCCGACGGTGGCTGCGCTCACGCAGAGTCTCGTCGAGATTCGCATGCGATCGACGATCGCAGGTCTGTTGTTCCTGCTGTCCAACCTGGTAGGGTACGGGATCGGTCCATTGCTGATCGGCGCGATCAGCGATGCCTTGGCACCGACCTTCGGCCGAGAATCTTTGCGTGTTGCGATGCTCTGCGTTCTGGCTCTAACCGGTTGGGGAGCCGTGCATTACTTCTTGGCGAGCCGCGAGCTGCGCACCAACTTGGCGACCGCGCAACAAGCGCCGCAGAGGCACGCGGCCGCTGAAGGCGCTCGAGGAACCGCTGTGTAAGCAGTCGACGATGGCTGCTACTCGACCGCACTCTGAAATCGAATCACGACGCAGTCAGAAGCGCCTGCACACGGTCGCGACTCACACCGAGCAGCGCGGATGAAAGCGCGGACAGCGTACGGTAATCGTGTCGCGTGGCTGCTGTCGCGAAGGTGCGGGCGAAGTCTGCGCACCACGCACCTTCTTGCCCTTCCGATTCTTGGCTGCGAGCCACGAGCTCCCGGCCCTCTTCTTCCAGCGCCTCCGTCGCCAACTGTTGCGCGTGGCGCACGGTGTTCTGTGCGTCGATGACTTTGTCGAGCGTGTCGCGCAGCGCTGTCGGCCCGTCGACCGACCATTTCTGAGGCCGAATGATCGATTCCTCGGGAACGATACGGACGGCAGTGAATGGGCCGGTGGGGAAGCGCCGGCCGTCGCCTTTGACTGCGAGCAGATCGCGGCCGCCGTTCCATTCCGTTTCGCGCACACTGAACACCAGCTCGCCCTGCCGGTCGAGGCTCACGCGAACGCCATTCGGCGCCAATGCACGGTGGAATCGTTTGACGATCTCGGCTGCGTCGAGACCGGGTTCGATCGTCACGGCGGCGGCGCGCTCGGTGCGCCCGCCGACCGCGAGATACAGCGTTTCCGTGTCGCCCTTCGTGAGCGAATCGATGGTCAAGCCGCGTACCTTGAAACGCTGCTCGGCGGTTCCCGGCTCGACTTGATCGAGACGGTTGTCGAGCGCACCGCCGGTGGCTGCGTTGCGTTCGCGCCAGAGCTTGTCGAAACGCTGTATTTGCGAAGCAAGCTCGGCGGTAGCGCCGTCGTCGACTTTGTTGCGCCCTGCTCCGAGCTGCGTCGCAATCGCGGTCCTAAGCGTCTGCAATTGCGTGTCGACGCGCCGCAGGAATTCGATCGTGCGCTGGGATGCGGCAACACGCTGATTGAATTGCGTGTCCAGGCTGCGCAGGCCGCCGCGCATGGGCGCGAAGCCGCTCCCGCGCTCTTCGCCAGCGACCTCCCTAGCGGCGCCGATCGGACTGATTTCAGCGACGCCCGCGACCGCACCGCGCCGCGCGGCGGCAGTCCGATCGAGCGAATGCGATCCAACTTGACGTCCGGAATCGACGACCGCGACTTGCATGACCGCTCGAGAATCAGAGTGCGTCGAACAACGTCAGTCTGCTGACTTGCGAATAGGCTTTTTGCGTCGCCTGAATCGCCGCGGTGTAGCCGTTCATTTTCACGGCCGCATCGCCGTAGTCGAGCTGACCGATGATGAGTGCCGCCTGTTTGTTGGAGAGACTGACGTTGCTGTGATTGGCGCGCAATGTCTCGAGAATGTTCTGCGCGCCGCCGAGCGTCGCCATTCGAGCGCTATTCTCGTTGATGGCTGTGTCGAGCCCGTTCAGTGCCGAATGGATCTCGGCGCGCACGGCCGGGTCGTTCACGTTGACGCCCGGGGTCTGCAACGTCGCGGCAATGCGCTCCAGCACGTTCAATACGTCCGCCACTTCCGGCAGCACAATGTTCGCCGGCTGGGTAATGCCATTACCCACGGCAACGAGTTGCAGCTCGGAGTTGCCGGTCGCGACGTATCTCGATCCGAGGGGTGCCGCCGGATCATACGAGATGGTCGGTTGATCGCTTGCCGTGCCGGAAAAGATGTAACGGCCCTCCGCGTCCAGCGTGTTCGCGTTGTAGAACAAGCTGTCCATCAACGGTTTCAGCGAGCCGGCAACGGCGATGACGTCTTCTGAGGTGTTACTGCCGTCGGCCGCCCACACGAGTAGGTCGCGCGCACTGAGCAGGTCGGCGGACATGCCGGCGAGCACAGCTTCGTTGCGCGCCATGGCGTTTTGGAGCGTGGCGATGTTGTCGAGGTATTGATCGAGGAGCGCCTCTTCGCGTGCGAGACGCGACATACGAACGCTCGCAATGGGGTCTTCCGACGGCAGCAGATAGCGTTGTCCGGTCGCCATCTTCTGCAGCACGCGATGCAGCTCCGACGACGCGTTCTGTAGCGCCGTGTTCATCGTCGTGTGGTACTGAGTGCTCGCGACACGCATGAGAAAGAGGCCTCAAACAACGATGCTTCAGAAAGCCGCCAACGTGCTGTCGAACAGCTCGTTCGCCACGGCGATCACTTTCATGTTCGCCTGATACATCTGCTGGAACTGGATGAGATTGGCGGCTTCCTCATCGAGATTCACGCCGCTCGTCGATTTCCAGTTCTCTTCCGCTTGGTTGCGCACGGTCTGCGCAGTGGCGAGCGCCGCCGTGTTCTGCTGGCTCTGCATCCCGACCTGGGCAACCAGCTGCGTCACGGCGTCGGCAAGCGACACGGAACCCAGCGCCGGCAGCGTGACCGGTTGCCGCTGCAGAGCGATGAGCGCCTGCAAGTTGTCGCTGTTCGCCGGCGTCGTGGGATCGGAAGAGAAAGCGAGATCGGCGGCCACTGCTCCATTGCGGACTCGCAGAACGCCAGTCGCGCCGGTCGAATCGAACTCGAACAGCGGCAATCCGGGCGAGCCGTCGAGCGCATAGCCGGCGGCGAGCTGGTTGTTGACGTTCTCCGCGAGCTGCCGCGCCATCTCGGTGATCGATTCCATCATGGGCACGAGCGTTTCGTTTTCGAAGTCGTCGAGTCCCCCCATGAGCCCGCCGAGACGCGTCGTCGCGAGCGAGAAGGTTTCGTTCGAGAACCTGACGGTGAGCGTCTGCGAGCCGTCGGCGTTCACGATGGTCGTCATCGTAGCCGAGCGTGCGCCGACGACGAGCGGCTGCCCGCCGCGCAACGACACGCTGCGCGTGCCGTCCGCTTGCTGTACGACCTGAATCGCCACGAGGCTCGCGAGCTCGTCGATCTTCCTGTCGCGCGCATCGATCAAGCCGGACGCATTCACTCCGGTGCCCTGCGTGCGTGCGATCTCCTCATTGAGCTTGGCAATCTGGCTGGCCAGGGTGTTCACCTGCGCCACGGCCGTGAGGCGTTGTTGCGCCACCGAGGCGCGTTGGTTCGCCAGAACCTGATTCAAGCTGTTGAATCGTTGTGCGAGCGCCTCGGCCGTGGTGATCACCTGTTGACGCAACGGACTCGACGTCGGCTCGACGCTCGCGGCGTTCAGCGCGCTGAAAAAGGCGTCGAGGCCGCTGTTGATGCCCGAGTCGTCGTCGCCGAGGATCTGCTCGAGCTGCATGAGATAAGGCTGTGCGCTGTTTCGCTGGCCGAGCTCGGAGGCGGCGCTCCAGAGTTGCAGGCTCTTGTAGTTGTCGCTGAAACGCAGTAGCGACGTCACGGTGACACCGCTTCCTGCGCTCAAAGCGCCCGTCTGCAAGGGCTGCACCGATGCGAGCAGCACCGCCTGACGCGTGTAGCCCGGCGTCATCACGTTCGCGACGTTCTGGCTCGTTGCGGACAATGCCGCCTGCGCAGCCAGTGCACCGGAAAGCGCGTTGTGAATGACGGTCATGTCAACCCCTGCCGACCCGCGAGCTCATCAATCCGAAGAGGCGACCGATTCAGTCGAAGTCTTAAGCGGCGCGTTGCCCGACTGCGGCAACAGCTGCCGTACGAGCAGATCGGCGATGCCGAACGCGCGCTGTCCGGCAAGCGAGTCGGCGACCGCCAGATCGGCCAAATCGAGCATGTCCTGAGCCGTTCGGCTATTGAAAACGCTGTCCTCCCCCGCCATCGCCCGCGTGCTTTCGCGCATCTGGCGCAAGAGCTGGCCGATGAAGAAAGCTTCGAATTTCACAGCCGCGTCCGTCAGCTTCGCGACGTATTCGGCGTCGGGCGCCGGCGCGATGCGCGGTTCCGCGGGATCGGGCGCGACGCGCGACACGGTGTCTAGTTTGATTTCGTTCATGACGTGAGCCCGCTGGATCTCAGATCACGACCAACTCGCCTTCGATGGCGCCGACCTGATCGAGCGCTTGCAGGATGGCCATCAGATCGTCCGGTGTCGCCCCGGTGCTGTTCACGGTATCGATGATGGTTTGCAAGTCGACACCCGCCGGCCACGCGAACATGCGGCCTTCTTCCTGTTCGATGGACACGTCGGACCGGGGCACGACCGTGGTATCGCCGCGACCGAAGGGCGCCGGCTGGCTGACTTGCGGCGTTTCGGTGATCACGACTTTAAGCGAGCCGTGCGAAACGGCGGCGGAACGCACCCGCACGCCTTCGGCAATCACGACTGTGCCGGTGCGCGAGTTGAAAACCACGCGCGGCTGCGTCTCGCCGACGTCCACCATCAAGGATTCGAGACCGGCGACGAACGCGACGCGCTGCGTGGGATCGGCCGGCGCAAGCACTTCCACGCTCGTCGCATCGCGCGTGCTCGCAAGCTCTCCATAGCGCGAGTTGATCGCACGAACGATGTTCGTCGCCGTCTGGAAGCTCGGTACTTTGAGTCTCAGCAGCACCGTCGGCCGCTTGTCGAAATCGCTCTCGATCTCGCGCTCGATCGTCGCGCCGTTCGGAATCCGGCCCGTCGTCGGCGAATTCACAGTAACGCTCGAGCCGCTCGCGCCTTGTGCGGATACTCCGCCGACGACCAGATTGCCCTGCGCCAACGCATAGATTTCGCCGTCGGCACCGCGCAGCGGCGTCAGCAACAACAAGCCGCCGCGCAGACTCTTCGCATCGCCCATCGACGAGACCGTGACGTCGATGCGCTGTCCCTTACGGTAACCGGGCGGAAATACCGCGCTCACCATCACGGTCGCGACGTTGCGAAGCCGCGGATTGTCGTTCTCGGGAATCTTCACGCCGAACTGTTTCAGCATGTTCGCGACCGACTGCCCCGCGAATTTCACTTGCGTGCCGTCGCCGGTGCCCTGCAGACCGACTACCAAGCCGTAGCCGATCAGCTGGTTCTCGCGCACGCCTTCGACGCTGACGAGCGAGCGCAATGGCCGGGATGCGGCAGAACTCGATGCGGGGACGGCGGCGGCCGCGGTGCAGATCGACACTGCAACGCCTGCGGCAATCGCAATGAGAACGCTACGCGTGCTCTTGAGCATCAGAACGGCATCCATGAACTGTTGAAGAAGCGCGTGAGCCAACCTGCCTTGTTCGCATCCTGCAAGGGACCGCGGCCCGAATAAGCGATGCGGGCGTTGGCGATCCGCTGCGAGGACACGCGATTCTGGCTATCGATATCCTGGGCGCGAACGTAGCCGGCGACGCGAATGAATTCTTCTCCCTGGTTGAGATACAGGCTCTTCTCGCCGCGGATCAGCAGCAGCCCGTTCGGCAGGACGTCTTCGACGACGACGGTGATGGAACCTTGCAGGGCGTTCTGCTGAGTGCTGCTGGCAGCGCCGCCGAACTTGCGCTTCCCGGAAATACTCACGTCGCTATCGATCGGACGGCCGCCGGCAACGATCGGATCGAACGTCACGCTGCTGTCCTTGCCGATGCTCGTGTCGGCCTTCTTGCTGGCCTGCGTCACTTCTTGCAGCACGACCGTGAGCACATCGCCCGGACGAAATGCGCGAATGTCCGAGACGAGCGTCCAAGGCGCTTGCGGCGAGAACACGCCGCCCGCCTCGCCTTGCGGCACAGCCGCGACTGGCGGCGGAGGCGGCAAGCGGTCGTAAGAGGCCGTCGGACGAGAGGCGCAGCCCGATAAAGCGAGCACAGCCAGTGTCGCGGCGAACGCGTATCGGTTTCGTGATTCGCGGCGCGAGCTCATTACCGGACAGCCTGCGCCAGGTACTGCAGCATGTTGTCCGCAGCGGACAGCACCTTCGTGTTCATTTCGTAGGTGCGCTGTGCGGCGATCATGTCGACCATTTCCTCGACAACCTGCACGTTGGATCCTTCCAGCGCGCCTTGCTTGAGCTTGCCGAAGCCGTCCTCGCCCGGGATGCCTTCAGTGGGTACACCGCTCGCAGTCGTTTCCTGATAAAGGTTGTCGCCGAGCGCGAGCAATCCGGCCGGATTGATGAAATTGGCGAGTGTGATCTGCCCCACCTGCACCGGCGTCTGCGATCCCGGAACGTTCACGGTCACGACACCGTTCTCGCCGATCGTGATCGCGGAAGCTTCTGCCGGAATCGTGATGTCCGGGACGATCGGCAAGCCCTGCGCATTGACCAAGCGACCTTCGGCGTTGAGCTGCAGTTGACCGGCACGTGTGTACGCGGTTTCGCCGTTGCTCAATTCGACCTGCAAGAAACCTTGGCCCACGATGGCCACGTCGAGCGACTGTCCCGTGGTCTGCAAGCTGCCGTTCGTGAACACCTTCTGCGTGCCGACCAGCCGCGTACCGTTACCTAGCTGCACGCCGGAGGGAGACACGGTGTCGTCGTTGTTTTGCGCGCCAGGTTGACGTTCGACCTGGTAGAACAGATCTTCGAATATGGCGCGATCGCGCTTGAAGCCGACGGTGTTGACGTTCGCCAGGTTGTTGGCGATCGCCTGGAGCTTGGCGTCCTGTGCCTGGACTCCGGTCTTGCTGATCCACAGCGCTGGGTTCATTTCGGGTTTACTCCTTATATATGTATCCGCGATCGTCGTTGCCGCTTACTCGCGTATCAGTCGATTGCCGTTTTCGGCCATGGCATCGGCAGCGCGATAGAGCTTCATCTGGATCTCGAACTCGCGGTTGAGGTTCATGGTCGCGACCATTTCCTCGATGGCGGACACGTTGCTGCCCTCCAGATAGCCGCTGCGAACGCGTACGCTGTCGTCGAACGGCAGCGGCTCTCCCGAACGCGCGACGATCAAACCCGCAGAGTTCTTGGTGATCTCGTTGGGCTCCGGCTTTACGAAGCGCAACTTGTCGACCACTTGCATTTCGGTTTGCCCGGCTGCGCGAATGGAGATCGTTCCGTCTTCGCCGATTTGAATGGCGGTGTGTTCCGGCACGACGATCGGTCCGCCGTCGCCGAGCACCGGACGACCGTTCAGCGTGAGCGTGCCGTCCTGATCGAGGGTGAAGCTGCCGGCACGGGTGTACGCTTCGCCGTCGCCGAACTGCACGACGAGGTAACCCGGACCATCGATCGCCACATCGAGCTCGCGGCCCGTTTGCCGCATCGGACCTTGGCGCGACGACACCGCGTTGGCTTGCAGATTGCTCATGTGGCGCGCGTCGTAACCGTAGCCGCGCTCCACCGCCTGACTGGTCGCGATCTCGAGATCGGCACGAAAGCCGTTCGTCTCGATGTTCGCGAGATTGTTGGCGTGGATCTGCTGCGCACGCAGCGAGCGCTCCGCGCCGCTCATCAATGTGAAGATCAGCGCGTCCATTAGATGGCCTGCATCAGCGACTGCATCATCTCGCTCTGCGCCGCGATCACTTTGGTGTTCGCCTGATAGTTACGCTGCGCAGTCATCAGATTCACGAGCTGCGCCGTCATGTCGACGTTCGACTGTTCGAGCGCACCCGGCGTGAGCGTGCCCGCCATGCCGTTGCCGGGCGTCGAGTACAGCGCGTTGCCCGATTCGGCCGTCGTGGTCCATGCCGTTTCGCTCACCTGACGCAACTGGTTCTCGGCCGGGAAGGTCGCGATGGCGAGCGTGCCGATCGATTGCTTGATGCCGTTGCTGTACTGGGCGAGCACCGAGCCGTCCGAGGCGATCTGCACACCGAGGAACGTGCCCGACGCATAACCGTTGGCCGCGTTGGTGCTGGTCGACGTCTCCCCTGCCGTTTGCGTCGTGCCGGCGTAGTTCACATCGATGACCATCGGCTCGGCGCCGGTTGGCGTGCCGAGGGGAATCGCTACCGCGCCCACAGGCCCAGCAAGCTGACCGTTCGTGTCGAAATCCAGCACCGTGGTCGCCGGCTGCACGACGCCGTCGAACGAATAGTGCACGGTGATCTGATTGACGTCGCTCTTCACGAAGAATTGCGTGACCGTGTGCTGCACGCCGAGCGAGTCGTACACGACCGACACGACCGAACCGTTGAAGGATTGCGGGTCCGTCGGATCGAACGGCGCCACGGCGGGAATCGTCCAGTCGGCCGAAAGATTGCCGACGTAGTGGAGCGCCGTCGTTGCTTGCGCCGGAATCTGGCCGGTCGGAACCTGCAGATCGCCGAGCGGACCGAGCGCGGTCGAACCTTGAATGGCTGCAAAACCTTGCACGCGACGACCGAAACTGTCGACCACGTAACCATCGGTGTCGACATCGAAAATACCCACGCGCGTGTACAGCTCTTCTCCCGAGCTGTTGCGCACGACGAAGAAACCGCGCCCCTGAATCGATGCGTCCATCGACCGGCCGGTCGTCAGCACGCCGCCGCCGATTTCGATGCTCTGCGTCACGGAAGTTGCCTTGGTGCCGACCGCCTCCGTGCCCGCGTACATGGAACCGAAGTTCGTGCGGCTCGACTTGAAGCCGAAGGTTCCCGCGTTCGCGATGTTGTTGCTGATCGTGTTCAGCTCAGTGTTGATCGCGTTGATTCCCGACAAGGCGATGTTGAAGCTCATGAAGTGTCCCTTGCGAAGAGTGTGAATCGATTAGCTGACGCGGCCGAGGAAGGCGGTGATGGCGTTCGGCGCCACCTGACCGACATTGGCCACGCTGATCACGAGTCCGTTGCTCGACATACGCACGTTCTCCAACGTGCCGGTGATTTCGATTTGCGGCGCGACGCCGGTTGCCGTTTCGACGCGCAGCGAGTAAGTGCCGGGCGCAAGGCCGAGCGCCTGCGGATCGATCGTGAACGACACATCGCCGGCGCTGCGAGTACCGAGCAGAATGCGACGCTGTTGACCGCCTGCGCTTTCCACCACGACGGCGACGTCCGTGCTGGCATCCTCGAGCGTGAAACGTCCTTCGATGGGTTCGCTTCCCACGGCGACACGATCGGTCGCTACGGTCACTCGCGAGCCGACTTGTCCGCCGAGCGCGATCACCTGCAGGCTCTCGATCATGGCGTTGTTCACGGTCGCCTGAGAGACGAGCTTCTGCAGCGCCTCCATTTGGCTGAGCTGCGTCATCTGCCCGACGAATTCGCTGGGGTCCTGGGGCTCGAGCGGGTTCTGATTCTTGATCTGCGCGACCAGCAGCTTCGTGAAGATGTCCGACACCTCGCCGTTGCTGCCGATGGCGGACGTCGCACTCTTGTCGGCGCTGCTCGCAACGCCCGTCGCCGAAACCATCGTCATCCTGCTGTTACTCCTCGCCCATGCGCAGCAGCGACTGCTGCATCGACTTGATCCGGCTCATGACCTCGACGTTCGTTTCGAACGCGCGCGATGCCGCCATCATGTCCGTCATCTCCGCGACGGGATTGACGTTCGGATAGAACACCATGCCCTCTTCGTTCGCGAGCGGATTGTCCGGCTCGTGAACCTTGCGGACCGGCTCAGAGCTCTGCACAACGTCGAGCACGCGAACGGCGGCGCCAGCGACCTGTCCGCCAGAGAGCCCGTTGCGTTCCGCGACGGCGGCGAATACCGGTTTGCGGGCGCGGTAGACCTCCGCTTCGCTGCCGGCAGCGGTGTTCGCGTTGGCGAGATTGCTGGCGATGGTGTTGAGACGCACCGACTGCGCAGTCAATGCGGAGCCGGCGATTTGCGCGATGCTTCGGAACGCCATGGTTGCTATCCTTCGATTGCCTGCTTCAGACCGCGCAGCTTCATGTTGATGAAGGTGAGGCTGGTCTGGAAGTCGCTTGCGTTCTGCGCGAACGCCGCCTGTTCGACGCCGAGCTCGACGGTGTTGCCGTCTTGCGAGGGATGATTCGGAACGCGGTAGAGCGCTTCGACGCGATGGGTACCTGGCGCACCGGCGGTCTCGCCCTCGAGCGCCTGCCGCAGGCTGGCGGCGAAGTCGATGTCGCGCGCCTGGTAGCCAGGTGTGCTTTCGTTCGCCAGATTGGCCGCGAGGATACGGGCGCGCTCGGCTCGCAGCGCGAGGGCGTGCGCGTGCAACCCCAATGCTTTGTCGAACTTGATAGCCATGCATCTACCTCTGCGTTACTGCTACCCAGTTGTCGCGGCACTGCTCTCGTGCAACGTCGCAGCCGCGGCGACCGCCGGCAACGTCCAAGCGGCCGTCGAGCGTGTCGCGCGTCTGCACCTCGACGACCTCGTTAAAACGGCAGGATTGCGGGAATCTTCAGTGACGTTGACGGTACTGCCGCGAGATTCAGTAAATGCCTGCATTGCCGATGCGAGGATCGAAGCAATCGACACACGTTCTGTAACACGCATGCGATTCGCCGCGACCTGTGACGCACCCGCCTGGCGCACCGAAATCGTCGTGAGAGCCACGGTCACTGCCAAGGTTTTGACGGCCGCGCGCGACGTACGCGCCGGCGAAGTGATCGATTCGAGCGCGCTGGCGCTCGAACGACGGGAGCTCGCAGCCCCAGCCGATGCGATTTCCGATCCGCAACTCGTCGAAGGCAAAGCCAGTCGCCGTGCCTTGCGCAGCGGGCAACTCATCAATCGTCGCTGGCTGATCGAGCCCGTGCTCGTGAAGCGCGGCGCGAACGTGACGATCGTCGCGCGCAATGCCGGCGTTTCGGTGCAGGTTGCCGGCGAGGCGCTGGCAGCGGGCCGCCGTAATGAGATCGTGCAAGTGCGCAACAAGACGAATGGCCGCATCATCCGTGCGCGTGTGATCGGCGAGAACGAAGTCGAGCCGGTCATCTCAACGGATTCCGCCGCCGACTGACGTCGCAGGCAGACCGATCTCGCGCACCTGACGTGCAACGCGCTCGATCTTTGCGGCGTAGTCTGGATCGGTGGCGTACCGGCCCTGGGCCAACCCGGAGGCGAACGCGGCGGCGTCATCGCCAGCGTTCACGACGTGCGCATAGCGCGAGCGGTTGAGCAGCAACTGCGCGTAATCGTCGAACGCTTGCGAGAGGCTCGCATAGCTTCTGAACGTTTCGGTGCGCGTGCTCGCTCGACCGTCGTCCACTTCGGTCGTGAGCGCGCGCACGATACCGCCCGTCCAGTCCTGCCCGGCCTTGATGCCGAACAGGTTGTGTGTGACGGATCCGTCGGCACCGCGTAACGGACGTTGTCCCCAACCCGACTCCAACGCGGCATGCGCAGCGATGAGCTCCGGTGCGACACCGAGACGCTCGGCCGCTTGCCTTGCCAACGGCGCAATCGAGGCCAGGAACTCCTGCTGCTGCTCGCGATGAACGCCGGGTTGCGCATCTTGCATCTTGGCGAGCAGTGCACGCGCTTCGACGGTCAGTGCAGTCGAGCGGGATGCCCGGCGCGGCGCAGCGGCAGAGCTGTCGGAAATGAAGTCGTCGATCTCGCGGCGAATCTCCCCGAACAGTGCATCGAACTTACGCGGCGCGTTCGCAGCGGACATGGACGGCAACGCAATGCTTGCCCGTTCGCGAGCGAGCTCGGCCGAAACTCGAGCGGCGGCAAAGTCAGGCCGGAGCATACGTGTGTGCCTCCGCGTTCAGGACGCGCTGCATGATTTCGTATTGGTCCATCAACAGGCGGCAGTTGCGCATGTTGAGGGCTTTGCAATCGCGAACCGCGCTTTCGAGCGATTTCCAGCAGGTATCGAACGCAGAACGCGATGCGCCTTGCAGTCGCTCCGCCACCGCAGAGATGGACGGCCGTGTGCCCTTCGGCACGAGCAGCGCGGCAAGCCGTTGTCGCTCGACCCGACGACCGTCGAGCACCTCGGCGAGCGTGCTGATCTGCTCGCCGATCGCCGCGATCTCCTCGCTTCGGTGCTCGAGCGCTGCAGCGAACTGCGCTTCCAGCAGCTCGCGCAGCCGCTGGTAGTCCTGCAGATCCGCGCGCATGCCCGCGAAGATCCGTTGGAACGCTTCGCGCGGCTTCATTTGCCGCTCCTTCCCCCGTCGCCGGCGCGATGGTAGGACTCGATCAGCGCGGCCAGCTTGCCGACATCGAACGGCAGCTCGCCTTTTGCCAGCGCATCGCGCAGCATTGCGACGCGTGCGTGATCGATGTCGGGCAGTGCGTCGAGCGCGGCAAGCGCCGGCTGCAGCACCGCCGATTGCAACGACTCGTTCGCCGTCGGAGCAGACACGGTCGGCGTCTCCTTCCGGGTCACCTCGCCTACCGAGCTCGTCGATGCGACGTCGGCACCGGAAATTCCTGGAACGATTCTCATGCGATTGCCTCGCGACGTGGTTTTCATGACGTACCGCCTCTCGCAGCCGACAGTGTTGGCAATTGGCGGCGTAGCTCATTCACCGATGTGCTGAAGCGTCGATCCCGCGCATCGGCGTCGGGCACACTGACTTCGACACCGTCGATCAGCGGCACGGTCCGTTGCGGCGCTCCGAACATCTCGCTGATCAGGCGCGCCTGCTGACGCGTCAGAATCAACAGCTCGATGCGTCGGTTCTCGTGCGCGGTCGGGTCCTGAGTGTTGAACGGCGCGCTATCGGCGAGGCCGACGACCTGCAGGATGCTGCTTTCCGGCATCCCGCCGGCGAGCAAGTGACTGCGCGCGGTCATCGCGCGCTCCGTGGAAAGCCGCCAGTTCGACATTGCGTTGGGCCCGCGGTTTGCGTACTGCACGGCGTCCGTGTGACCGACGATCACGACTCGATTCTCGATGCTCGCAAGCAGCGGTCCGACCTGTTCGAGCAGCCGCACGAAGCGCTCGGACGCTACGGCCCTGCCGCGTTCGAACATGCCGCGCTTTTCCGTGTCGTGCAGCATGACGCGTAGCCCGTACGGCGTGATGATCGAGCGCACGTTCCCCGTGAGGCCCGCCTGCTCAGTGAGACGCGCGAGCGCATCTGCGAGCTCGGCCATGTCGGCACGCGTTTCGAAGAGCGTCTTCGACAAGCGGACCCCGTGTCCCGGCCCGGACGGATCGCTATCGCCGCGCGCAATGCTGCGTCTCGCGACCACGTCGCCGCGGCTCGGGAGCGGTTCGCGGTCGACGAGGCTGCCGCGCAGTCCGCCGCCCGAATCCAAGTGCAAGCCGCGACCTTCATCGATCATGCTGCTCGGCTGCCGAAGAAGAATCTGCAATCGCTCCTGCTCGCGTGCCGCGAGCAGCCAAAGCACGAGGAACAATGACAGCAACGCGAGACAGAAGTCGGCGAACGCGACTTTCCACGCGCTGTTGTGGCCGCCGTGGCCGTGCCGCCGCACGACTTTGCGGACGACGATTTCGCCGCCCTTGTCGGGCCGGAGAATGTCAGGCCTGCTGCGCACGCAAGTCTCCTGCGCGTCGCTGCGGCTGACGGTCCGTCCAACGTCGCTGCGGCGTCTGCGGCTCGGGCTCCGCGCCGCCATTCTCGAGCTCGTTGATCCACCCCTCGAGCTGCGCAAAGCTCGGCTTGATGTTGAGCTGAGCCAATCGGCGGCCCGCATCGATCGCGAGCAGCGCAGGCTTGCCCGCCACGTGCGCGATCAGTACGACCTTCACGGTTTCGAGCGTCTTGCGCTCCTCGTCGACGAGCTGGCGCATCATGTTGCTCAACGGATCGAGGACGCCGTAGCAGGCGAAAATGCCGATGAACGTACCGACCATCGCCGCGGCAACGGCCACCGCGACATCGCCCGAATCGGCGCCATCGGCCACCGAACGCATCGCCATGACGATACCGAGCACCGCGGCGAGAATGCCGAAGCCGGGCATCGCTTCGCCCACTCTGCCGAGCGATCGCGCCGGCTGCGACAACTCTTCGAACACGGAGTCGATCTCCTGCTCGAGCACGCTTTCCATCTCGTGCGCGTTGATCTTGCCCATGGCCATCAGCCGGAAGTTGTCGACGATGAAGTGGAGCAACTTCGGTTTTGCCAGGATCATCGGATAGCGCTTGAACAGCTCGCTCTCGTGCGGCGCCTCGACGTGCGCATCGAGGGCCTTGAGGCCGCCGGCGGCCAACTGCAGCAGTTCGTACATCAGCAACAGGAGCTGGCGCTGGAATTCCAGCGTGGCCGTGGTACGCCGCATGACCATGCGGATCTGCAAGATCATTTCTTCGAGCACGTGCCGGGGGTTGCCGAGCACGATCGTGCCGATGCCGGCGCCGATGATGATGATCAGTTCTATGGGTTGCCAGATGACGCCGAGCTCGCCTCCGTGCAGCGCGAAGCCGCCGAAGACGCACAAAAAGATGACCAAGAATCCGATCAGTGACTGCATGACGTCGTGCTCTGGCGTTAACCGTTTCCGTCGGCGAGCGCTTCGCGCAACTTGCGCAGCGCCGCCTTGTTGATCTGACAGACGCGTGCCTCGGTCAATCCGAGCACGGCTGCTATCTCCTTCAGACTCAAATCGAACTCGTAATACAGCTGCACCACCCGCTGCTCGCGCGGATCCAGCTTGTGCAATGCCTGCTCGATGCTGCCGCGCGTGAGCAATTGCGCTTCAGGCGATTCGCTCGAGGCGCTTTGGCTCTCGAGCTCGTGGAGCAACTCGTCGAAGTTCGCGAGCTCTTCGGCGTTCTCCGCGAGCAGGTACTCCTGATAGTCCTCTGCCGAGATGCCCAGCGTCTCTTGAATCTCCGCCTGCGTCGGCTCGCGGCCCAGGCGGCGCGTCAGATCGCGCACGCCGTCGCGTACGCGATGGCTCTCCTGGCGAACCGCGCGCGGCCGCCAATCCTGGCGACGCAGCTCGTCGAGGATTGCGCCGCGCACGCGTACCGCTGCATAGGCGTCGAACTTCTCGTCCGGCGGCCAATAGCGGCGCAATGCATCGAGCAACCCGACGAGCCCGACTTGATGCATGTCGTCGCGATCGAGCGCAGTGCCCGCCTGCGACAGCAGCTGACGCACGATCCGTTTGACCAACGGAACGTAGGCCAACAGATAACGCTGCTCTTCCGCGGCATCGCGAGGTGCCGTCACCGCGTAGTCAGCTGCGTATTCGGCGTAGACCGCACTCATGTCATTCGATGATGAGCTTGGCGATCATTGCTTCCGCGAAGGGCTTGCCCTTCGGATCGTTGGCATACGTGCTGTCGTACGCGGCGTTGATCTGTTCCGTGAGCTGATCGACGGTCAGACGGCTCGCCGTATCGACTGTCAATTGCGACAAGGCCTTGAGCGCAACGCTGCGCAACAGCGGCAAGTGGTCGCGCGTGATGCGCTCGGATTCGGACGGCGTCATGAACACCAGGTCGAGCGCGAGATAGTGCGATACCGGCTCGCCCTCGGCGTTGCGCAGCATGACGAGAACCTTGTCGAGGCTCACGTACTTGTAGGCGCGCGTATCGACGATCCTCTTCTCGACGGTGGCCTCCTCCTCGCGGGAAAACCCCGTTTGCTGCTGCAGCATCCACCACGTCGTGGCGCCGCCCGCGCTCACGCAGAACAGTCCGATGACGACTGACAACAGAATTACTCTGGAAGTCTTCATGAGTTCACTCGTTCGCAACGTTCATGGCGAAGGAAGCTGGTTCGTCGCCCGATTCGTCGAGCGCACGGCCGGGCGTGTCCTGCCACGGCATCTGCCGTTCGCGACGCCGTTCACCGTCGCGCGTCGAATCGAAAACGTGGACCGATACGGTTTCGTGGCGCTGCAAGAGATCCTGACGCAGGTTCTCGCCGATCGCATGGAGCTGACGCGCCACTTCGCCGTGACTCGCGCGTAAGTGCACTTGCAGCTGACCGCCTTCGTGACGAATCGAAATTTCGATCGTGCCCAGCGACGGCGGATCGAGTCGCACGACTGCGTGTTCGCTACGCTCGGCGATCTGCACCTGTAGCCGCTCTTGCAGTAGCGCAGCGAGCGCTTGCTGCGGCGGCGCGGCTGGCCGCTCTGTGGCGACCGGGACGATGGTTTCATCGGTCAACGTCGCCAAAGTTGCTGTGGCACTCGCGATGGACTGCGAAGCGAGCTGAGCGTGTGGCGCGTCGGTCCATGGGTTCGTCTTCCGTGCTTCGGTCAGGACGGAGGACGAACCGAGTGTGGATGCGACCGAGACTGCGATCGGGTTCCTGTGTGTACCGCTCGAAGACGTAACGGGCGCCGCGACTTGCGGCGCAGAGACTTGCGCGGGAATCTCGACGGACGCGCCAATCGGTGCAGGCGGCGTATTCGCGGCCGCGTGAGCCGGCGCTGGAAGCGTCACGGCGATCTGCTGCGGTTGCGGGGTCGTGGCTGGAATCTCAGCGTGCAACTCGAGTCGGACCGCAACGTCTTCGTCGCCGGGCGTTGCTTCGGAAGCTTGTTCGTCATCGGACGACAGCGGTGTCGATGCCGTTCGAGCATCAGTGCGTTCGGGCATCACTGGCACTTGCAGGTTGCGGAACAGCTCGCCGAAGGACGGCACCGCACCTGCACGCGTATCCGGGACCGTGATCGGTGTACCGGCGACGAACAGCGGACCGAAGCCTGCACCCGCAACGGTTTCCGGCAGCGCAGTCTGCGGCGAAAGATTGAGCAACAGATCGTTCATCGCAGTATCTCGTCGAATTGCGGGTCTTGCGCATCGCTCATGGCATAAGCCATCCAGCCGTCGCGATGGGTACGCATCTTTTGCAGAACGTCGTTGAGCCGGTTCGCTTCGCGCTCGCAGCAGGAGCGCACCTCGGAGTGCGCACGCCGCAGCTCCTCGAGCGCAAGGCGTTCCGCCGCGGATTCGGTGTGCTGCATCCAACGAAGCAGGTGCGCAATCTCGCGATCGATCGCGCCAACCGCCGACCAGTCGGCTGCCTGCGCCGCTCGCCGCAAGCGGCGCGCAACATCGGAAAATTGCGCTCGCTTATCCATGACGCTGTTGCATCCCATGCCAGCCCGCACGCAGCGTCGTCATGAGCCCGACGACTTCATCGACGATCGTCGGATCCATCCGGAAGCCTGCCAGCTGTAGGCGGTGGGCACAGTAGTCGTAGAGCCGCGCGAGGTTCTGCACGAGCTCGCCGCCATTGTCGAAATCGAGCGCGCTCGACAGTCCGTTCAGCATGTCGATGCAGCGATCGAGGCTCTTCGCCTTGAGCTCGTAGCGCTTGGCCGCGATGTGCGCACGCGCGCGCGCCAGTTCGGCGAGCAACCCGTCCGTCAGAATGACGACGAGCTGCACCGGCGAGGCTTGTGCGACCTCGGAGGCTAGACCGACCGACTGATAACTGAGGTAGGCTTCCTGATTCACATCCATCTCGCTTGTGTCGTCAGAACATGCCGATCGCCGCGAACAAGCCGGAGGTCTGGCTCATCTGCGACTGCAACTGTTGCAACTGCGTAAACTGTTTCAGGTAGCGCTCGTACGCGCTTTCGAACTGCGCATCGAGACGCGCCTGTCGTTCGTTCAGGCGCTTCTGCTGTATCTCGAGCGTCGATTGACGGTGCGCGATCTGACCCGAGCCGCTCTTCAGCCAAGTGCCGATGTAGCTGTCCAAGGCGCCGAGGAGTCCGGTGGGCGCGCTGAGGCTCGCCTTGCCGAACAGATCCTCGAGCGCCGTGGGCTTGGCGGCCAATGTCTTTTCGAGCTTGCTACGATCGAGAGTTAGCGACCCGTCGCGGCTGGCCTTGATACCGAGATCCACCAACGTCAGTCCGCCGAACTCCTGGCGCAGCAACGAATTGAGTTTGTTGCGCAGGGCGCGCACGCCGGCATCCGTCGCGAACGCACCGGAGTTGCCGCTGCCGTCGGTGCTGACCTTGGTCAGGCTATCGAGCGACGACTTGAGCGCGTTGTAGGCATCGACGAACTTCTTCACATTGTCCGCGGTGGCGTTGTTATCCGCTTCGACGGTGAGCGTGAGCGGAGATTCGTCCGCGGCCATGGCCCGCGTGAACGTGATGCTGACGCCGTCGATCGCGGTCAGCGTGTTGGACGCTTGGCGGATTTCCACACCGCCCTGCCCGCCGAGCCACACGATGGCATCGCGCGCGGCGACGAGCTCTCGGCCGTTGTCCAGCGCGTCCTTGAGCGCGCCGGCCGGCAGAGCGCTGGTATCGAGCGTGATGGCGTTGTCGGCACCCGTGGCGGTCGACGACAGGAGCAGCTGCGTGGAGCTGCCGGTCTTGACGATCGATGCGGTGACCTTGCCCGCGTTGTCTTCGGCCAGATTGATGGCCCGGGCGATTTCTGCTTGCGAGATCGTGCCGTCGTTG